>Ga0209240_1001137_pt1 | contig 10576 bp, 9 predicted proteins | sample GraSoi_2013_80cm_FD_185828 | JGI IMG/M metagenome (GOLD analysis project Ga0209240, IMG submission 185828) | Grasslands soil microbial communities from the Angelo Coastal Reserve, California, USA - Sample 9_17_2013_80cm (SPAdes) (version 2) | ecosystem: Environmental > Terrestrial > Soil >... | reverse complement strand
GCAGCAGGCGCGGCTCGTTCGCAAGTGCGATGGCGAGCTCGACGCGCTTCACGTCGCCGTAGGCAAGCTCCTTGCACGCACGCTCGGCCGCGTCTGCCATGCCGACCTGGGCGAGGAGCTCCACCGACCTCTCGCGATGGCGGGCCGCGAACGCCGCGCCGAAGCGGAAGATCTCGCCATGATGGCTCACCAGCGCCATCTGGACGTTCTCGGCCACCGTCATCGAGCCGAAGGTCGCCGCCACCTGAAAGGTGCGGCCGACGCCGAGCCGCCAAATGTCGCGCGGCTTGAATCCGACGATGCTGCGGTCGGCGAATTCGATATGGCCGCGATCGGGCGCGAGCTGCCCGTTGATCATGTTGAAACAGGTCGATTTTCCCGCGCCGTTGGGGCCGATCAGCGCCAGGAACTCGCCTTCGCCGACGTCGAAGCTGACGTCCTCGACCGCGTGCACGCCGCCGAAGGCCTTCGACAGGTTGCGGACGCGGAGCACGCTCATGCCGGCTTTCTCCGCGCCGCCATCCGCTTGCTCAGCGCGCCGACGATGCCGCCCGGGAACACCAGCACCAGCAGCAGGATCACCGCGCCGAGCAGGCCGCGCCAGAACGCGGTCTGGCGCATGACGTTATCCTGCAGAAACGTGAACACGGCGGCGCCGACGATCGGGCCGGTCAGGGTCTGGATGCCGCCCAGGAGCACCATGACCATGGCGTCGATCGAGCGCGACACCCAGGCGACGTCGGGGGAAATCGTTCCCTTGGCAAAGGCGAAGCTGCCGCCGGCGATGCCGGCGAAGGCGCCCGCGATGGCAAACCCGATCCAGTGCACGCGCTTGACATTGATGCCGATCGATTCCGCGCGCAGGGGAGAGTCGCGTCCGGCGCGCATGGCATAGCCGAACGGCGCGAACAGGAAGCGACGCAAGATGAGAACGCCGGCGACCGCGATCGCCAGCGTCAAGAGATAAAAGGCCGGACGGCTATCGAACGGTGCCTGCGGCCAGATGCCGAGAATGCCGTTGGAACCGCCGGTGACGTCCTCCCACTGGAACAGGATCGACCACACGATTTGCGCGAAGGCGAGCGTGAGCATCGCCAGGTAGACGCCGGAAAGCCGCACCGCGAACCAGCCGAACAGCAATGCCCCCATCAGCGCCGCGAGCGGCGCAACGATGAGCGCGACCGCCGTCGGCGCCGCCAAGAACTTCACCATCAGCGCCGCGCCGTAGGCGCCGAGGCCGAAATAGGCGGCGTGGCCGAAGGAATGCATGCCGCCGGGGCCCATGATGAAATGCAGCGAGGTCGCGAACAGGACCGCGATCAGCACGTCGATGCCGAGCACCAGCGCATAGGGCGAGGCCTTGTATGCGAACGCAAGCAGGAGAAGGCCAACGAGCACGGCGGCGGCGGCGAGCTTGAACGGCAAGGTCGCGGGCCGGATCGGATCCTCGATCTCGGCCGGATTGCGCACCGCGCCTTGCGGGCGGCCGAGCAGCCCATAGGGCCGCGCGATCAGAACGATCGCCATCACCAGGAATTCCGCCACCAGCGTGAGCTTGGAGAAATTGAGGGCAAACGGGGCCGCGCGATCAGAACGATCGCCATCACCAGGAATTCCGCCACCAGCGTGAGCTTGGAGAAATTGAGGGCAAACGCGCCGAAATGAACGAGGCCGATCCCGATGCACAGCGCCTTCACTTCGGCAATGATGACGGCCGCCAGGAAGGCGCCGGAGACCGAGCCCATGCCGCCGACCACTACGACGACGAAGGCGTCGCTGATGACGACCAGGTCGAGCCCGAGATTGGCGGGCTCGCGCGCCACCTGCAGCGCGCCGCCGAAGCCGGCGAGGAAGGCGCCGAGCACGAACACCACGGTGAACAGCATGGCCTGGTTGACGCCGAGCGCGCCGACCATCTCGCGGTCCTGCGTGGCCGCGCGGATCAGTCGCCCGAAGCGGGTCTTTGCCAGCATCAGGTGAAGCAGCAGCAGGACGAGCGGACCGATGACGATCAGGAAAAGGTCGTAGCTCGGAAAGTTGCGCCCGAGAATTTCGACCGAGCCGCGCAAGCCCGGAGCGCGCGGCCCGAGCAGGTCTTCGGGTCCCCACACGTACTGCGTCGCGTCGCCCCAGCATGTAGAACGAGCCGTGGGCGATATTGATGATGCGGGTGACGCCGAAAATGAGCGACAGCCCGGCGCCCACGAAAAACAGGCTCGACGCCGCGGCGAGCCCGTTGAGCGCCTGAAAGAGGAGGGCTTCAAGAGTCATGAGACGAGAAGCCGCGAGGCACCCATGATCGGCGGAAGTGCGATTTGCGTATTGGCAATCTGGATTGCAGCAGCACCTAGCTGCGGCACGGCTGTCGCGTATTGTGCCCGGTCCCAGCCGAAGTCAGATAAATCCGACTTCGGCTGGGAGAGGGCAGTTTAACGCTGACCGCCCTTGCGGTCCGACAGCTTGGCGTGGGAACGAACCGATCCGGCGCCACCCGCAATCAATTCATCGCCGCCGCCGGTCGCAGCTTCTTCACCTCCTCGTCGGACGGCAGCACGCTCGCCCCGTCGACATATTTGAAGTCGGACATCGTCCCCTTGCCGTCCTTCAGCGCGATCTTGCCGACATAGGCGCCCATCGTCGCTTGATGGTCGTTGGCGCGGAATTCGAACGGCCCCAACGGACCTTCGACCTTGAGCCCGCGGAATGCGGCGACGAGCTTGTCGGTATCGGTCGAGCCCGCCTTGGCGATGCCGGCGGCGAGCGAATTGATGGTGTCGTAGCCGACCACCGAACCCAGCCGGGGATAGTCGTTCCAACGCTTTTGGTAAGCTGCGACGAACGCTTTGTGCGCCGGCGTGTTGATCGCTTCCCAGGGATAGCCGGTGACGATCCATCCGACCGGGGCCTCGTCCTTGAGCGGATCGAGATATTCCGGCTCGCCCGAAAGCAGGCTCACGACGACGCGGTTCTTGAACGTGCCGCGCGTGGTGCCCTCGCGCACCAGCTTGGCGAGATCTGCTCCGAACAGCACGTTGAAGATGGCGTCGGGCTTGGCGTCATCGATCGCCTGCACGATCGCGCCGGCATCGACCTTGCCGAGCGGCGGGGCCTGCTCGGTCACGAATTCGACGTCGGGTTGAGCCTTCTTGAGCATCTCCTTGAACCAGGTCGCCGCCGACTGACCGTACTCGAAGTTGGGATAGATCACGGCCCAGCGTTTTTTCTTCGCCGCGACCGCGTCGGGCATCAGCATCGCGACCTGCATATAGGTCGAGGGCCGCAGGCGGAACGTGTACTTGTTGCCGTTCTGCCAGGTGATCTTATCGGTCAGAGGTTCGGCCGCGAGGAAAAACACCTTCTCCTTGCCGGCGAACTCGGTGACCGCAAGCCCGATGTGGGAGAGGAACGTGCCGGCGATGATGTTCACTCCCTCGCGGGTGACGAGCTCGTTGGCGACGCGCACCGCATCGCCGGGGCTCGCGCCGTCGTCACGCGAAATCACCTCGAGCTTCTTGCCGAGCACGCCGCCCTTGGCGTTGATGTCCTCGACCGCGAGCTCCCAGCCTCTCTTATAGGGCTCGAGGAACGCCGGCTGCGCCTTGTAGCTATTGAGCTCGCCGATCTTGACTGTGTCCTGCGCGAAGGCAGGCGTGCCGAAACAAACGGCGCTCGCTGTGGCGAGGCAAAAAAGCCGGGATCTGTTGCTCATGCGGTGCTCCACTTCGTGAGATTTGCAAGTCGCGCGCTCATTCGCTTGTGCACAAGTAGTGAGCCGGCCCGAAAGCTTGTCAAGGTCGCTTGATCGCGCACCTGCTTGGTAATGCTTCTGTCCGCTCGTCCCCGCGAAAGCGGGGACCCAGCCTTTGGCACTGGATTGCCAGCGGAAGCGCGTTTACGCGCGTCTTCGACGCGCTATGCGCGGGAATGAACGGAGTTTTGCTGTGCGGGCCGTCGCGCACGCCCGACACCTGCTCACTTGCGGTCGCGCAGGCGATCCATCAGCGACTTCTCCTGGCCGCCGTCGACCTCGATCTGGGTGCCGTTGACCATGTGCATCAGCGGCGAGGCCAGCATCACCACGAGGTTTGCGACCTCCTCGACCTCGGCGATGCGGCCGAGCGGGATCGAGGCCGGAGCAAGCTTGTCGGCCTCTTCGTAGGATAATTTCATGTCGCGCGACATTGCCGAGACCAGGCCGGCCCAGCGCTCGGTGCGCACCGGACCGGGATTGACCGCGCAGAAGCTGATGTTGTCCTTGCCATATTGGCCGGCGAGCGAGAGCGTGAGGTTCTGCCCCGCGGCGTTGGCGGCGCCCGGCGCGATCTCCCAATACGACGGCTTGACGCCGTCGTTGCCGATCAGATTGATCACCCGGCCGCCCCCTTGCTTGACCATGATCGGCAGCACGTAGCGCAGGCAGCGCACGTAGCCCATGAATTTGAGCTGCAGCGACTGTTCCCAGTCGGCCTCGGACAGATGCTCGAGCACGCCGCCGGGCGAGGAGCCGGCATTGTTGACCAGGATGTCGAGGCGGCCGAGCGCCTCGTGGCCCTGCGCGACGAAATTCTTGGCATCGGCGTCCTTGCTGAGATCGGCGGGGATCGGCACGATCCGGCGGTTGGTCGCCCTTGCGATCTCGGCCGCCGCCTCCTCGAGCGGCTCTTTGCGCCGCGCGCAGATGGCGACATCGACGCCCTCTTGCGCCAACGCGCGGGCGATGCCTTTGCCGATGCCCGCGCTGCCGCCGGTGACCAGCGCGGTCTTGCCCTCGAGCTTAAGGTCCATGTCGGTCTCCTCGTGCGATTTGCCCTCGTGGGTTCGGCTCAAGCCGATTTGTGCGCGAGCCAGCGGCCCGCCTCCGCGGCGGAGAAGAGCTCGGCGAGCGCTGCGTTCACCATCGCCGGTTCCTCGCTGTTGATGGTGTGGCCCGCACGTGGCACCACCAGAAGCGCGGCGGTCGGAGCCGTGCGTTTGATGAATAGGCTGCCGTCGAGACAGAGATCGTCCTCGTCGCCGACGATCACCAGCAGCGGCACCGAGAACTGCTTGAGCTCGCCCTCCATCTCCCACAGCGTCGGCCGCTTGAGCTGGAGGTTGAGCATGGTGCGGGCGTGACCCTCCGCCGAGTGCTCCGACAGCATGCGCGCGAACTCGCTCCAGCCGCGTGGATCTTTATTCTTGAAGGCCTGCCGCATCGGCGCATCGGCATATTTGGCGGCGGCGGAAACGATGCCTTCGTCGGCGAACATCTTTCCGGTCTCCGCCGCCAGCGCCTTCATGGCCTCGCGCTTGCCCGCGTCCGCGCTCGAGCCCCAGCCGCAGCCGGCGGCGGTCACGGAGAGGCAGCGGCGCGGATAGCGGATGCCGACGTGCAGCGCGGTGTAGCCGCCCATCGAGTGCCCGACCACGTGCGCCTTGTCGATGCCGAGCGCGTCCATCACGGCGATCACGTCGTCACGGGCGATGTCCTGCGAGTAGCGGGCGGGGTCGGAGGGTACGTCCGATGGCGGATATCCGCGCTGACTATAGGTGACGCAGCGGTGCTGGCGGCAAAAGTGACGCATCTGCGGTTCCCAGCTGCGGTAGTCGCCGGCGTATTCATGCACGAACACGACCGGCGTTCCGGAGCCGACCGTCTCGACGTGGAGCTTGACCCCGTCCCCTGCGGAAATTTTCGCCATTGCGGGCTTTTCGAATGCGCCGGAGCGCGATGCAGCTTCGTTTGCGTAGGAACAAAATGCTAGTCGGGACATTACGCGCCCGCAAGCTGCGCAAAGCCCGCCTTGGATCTCAGCCGTGCATGATCGCCTTCGCCGCGTTGCCCACCGCCTCGACCTGGTCACCGGTATCGAGAAAGGCGACGATGCGGCAGGGACAACCCTCGAGGCCTTGATAGCGCCAGGGAAACGCCCCGATCAGCGCGCGCTTGTTGAGCATGAGCTCGATGTCGCCGCCGAGATTCTCGGCGTGCAGCAGCCCCTCCTGGAAGGCCCAGTTGTGAAATGGAAAAACGTCGGACGTGACCCGGCGTCCGGATTTCTTGTGGACGTATTCGAAGGTGCCGAAGAACTCGCCGGGAGTCTTGCCGTTGAGCTTGGTGAATTGCGCGGCGAGATCCGGCCGCATGGCGCGGATCGAGGTGTTCATGGCGTGATCGCACGATCCCGTGTCCATGCCCCACCACTTGATCTTTCTTTTCAGCATCCAATGCAGGGTGTCGAGATTGGGGCCGGGGTGATAGCAGAAGTATTTCACGAGATCCTGCTGCGGTTGACCCTCGTAATGGCGATGCCAGCCCGTGTGCAGAAGCAGGATGTCGCCGTCGCGGATGTCGGCGCCGGCGCTCTCGATGATCTCCGGCGTGATCACGGCCCAATCCGACATCTTCGCTGAAATGTCCACCACGACGCCGCGATTGACCAGGTAATCGAGCGGCAGCGACGCCATGTCGCCCTTGGGGTCGTCGGTGGCGTGCATGGCGCCGTCGAAATGCGTGCCGACGTGAAGCGCCGTGTCGATGCGCTGCGCAACGATCATCTGCGTCTGCAGATTCTGCGCGTAATACATTTTGTTGCCGGCATATCCGACCCATCCGGGGGTATGCACGTTCATCACGTGGCTCATGTCGACGATTTTCATCGCTTGCCCCTTCGCTCTCGCTCCACTATCAGCTTCATACCATCACAGATTCCGACTCCTCGCACGCGGTCCGCCCGCGTTGTGGCAAATTCGGCGCACCCTCTCCCGGTGCCCCCGCGGAAAGGCTAAACCGGCGGTCAGCAGGAGGATGCGATCCCGCAAGGATTTGAAACCCGCTGGCGGCGCACCGTTCGCGGACGAGAGATCGAGTACCAATCAATTGGGCCATATGCGAGCTTCGGCCAAGCCAATGATCCGCATCGCGACAGCCGCCACGTGCGCATCGGCGTGACTATCACCTCACCGACGAAATGCGTGTTCAAGACGGTCGTGACCACCGAGTATTCCAGGGGCGCGAGCAGAGAAAGCTTCGGCAATGCAACCAGCGAAGTCACTACCTTGGATTTCAACAAGGTTCGCCGATTCGATATCGAAGAAGGTGATTCACCCAATATGGTGATCGAAGGTACGGGCTGGATGTGCAAGCAGGGCGGCGCATGTCAAGACACCGTCAAGATCGCAATTTCAGCGCCCCGGCAGGAAGCGTTGGCGCGCACGATCGAGAGCAAGCGGCGCGCCATCGATTTCATCAAGAAGGCCTGCCCTGGAATGCCTCGCTAGGCGGGAGCATTCGGCGAAGCGCACGCCTCGAAATATGACGCGTTGTCGCTTCGCAGGTGGGCGCGAGCGATCCTGCTCGGTCATCGCACCACAAAAGCTGCGTCTGCCCATGCTCAACGCGCCATCACTTCCTTCATGTAGACGCGGTCGATCGGCTGATCGACATCCTTGCCGGCGCGCTCGAAACCTCGGCGCCAGTCGTTGGCGTGGCGGAGCATCCACAGCCGGCTTGCTTCCTTGTCGTGCCGGCTGACCGCATCGACGATCTTGCGATGCGCTTGAATGAGGCGCGGCACGCCCTCCTTCAGCTTGCGCAATATGATCTCGGTGGTCGGAAAGATGAGCAGACTCGAGGGTTCGCGCGCGAGCTGAAGCACCCGGTTCTGCGACGCCTTGGCGATCAGGGAATGGAACTGGGTGTCCAATTCGGCGACGGCGGCCGGATCCGCGGATGCCTGCTCGGTGCTGGCCACATTCGCCTGGAGTTCGGCGATGACGTCCGCCGTCGCATGCTCGGCCGCCTGCTCGACGGTTGCGATCTCAAGCGCGGTCGTTGCCTCCCAAAGCTCCCGGAACGTGACTTCGTGCAGCAGCATCGCGCGGCTCATGCGGGTGGCGAGGCGACTGTAGTGCGGAAGGCTGGCCGTCAGCCGGCGGCCTGAGTCGCGGTGGATCAGGCCGCTCTGCTCCAAGAGGCGGATGCCTTCGCGCACCGTCGACCGGTTCACGCCGAACTGTTTGACGAGCTGAGCCTCGGTGCCGATCGGCTCGCCCGGCCGGATCCGGCGCGCCAGAATCTCGCGCTCGATTGCGTCGGCGACCAGCTGGTAGGCCGGTATCGCATTGATTCGATCGAACTTTTCGCCTGTCTCGGTCATGCGGTGATTCCCACTCGAGCCCGTCCCTCACTAAACGGATCCCGTTCGAAAAAATAGTCCTTGACTGGATGATCCTATTGTCGGACAATCATACTATCGGTCTGAGCGCTGTCAATCGTTGGGCCGCGTTTTCTGATCGATCCTCGCGCGCGACCGAGATCGCGCCCGGACCTCGGGAGGATCCAAGATGAACTGCATTCGCCACGTCTCTTGCTTCGCCGCGCCGGTGACCAGTGCTCAGCACATCTCCGACGTTGCCGTCCGCACCGGCGTCCGCTGGTGAGCGGCGGAGGATTTTCGCGCATGCGGCCGACAAGGAGAGGGCGTCGGTCGGAATAACGAGGGCGCTCACCACTCACGACGTCAGACAATCGGAAACGGTCACCTAAAGACCTGGGAGGCGTTATGACAAATCTGATCGAATGCAGCGCTGCAGCCTACTCCTGTCCACTGCTGATCAAGCACCTCTTGAATTCGGGGCTGCTGCGCGCCCCCGAGCAGGAAATCGTTTATCGCTCGCAAGCGCGCTTTAGCTACCGCGACTTCCGCGACCGCGTCGGCAGATTGGCGAGCGGGCTCACCAAGCTCGGAGTTCAATCCGGGGATACCGTGGGGGTCATGGATTTGGACAGCCACCGATACCTTGAATGCTTCTTTGCCGTTCCCATGATGGGCGCCACCCTTCACACCATCAACGTGCGCCTTTCGCCCGAGCAGATTCTCTACACCATCAACCACGCCAAAGACGACGTCATCCTGGTGAACGGCGAGTTCCTGCCCATACTCGAAAAAATCTGGGATCGAGTCGAAGGCGTGAAGGCGCTCGTCTTGCTCGACGATGGCGGCGAGCGTCCGAAGACGACGCTTTCGTTGGCGGGCCGATCCCGATTTCGTTTTCCCCGACCTCGACGAGGACACGCGGGCGACCACGTTCTACACCACCGGCACCACCGGGCTTCCCAAGGGCGTCTACTTCAGCCATCGCCAGCTGGTGCTGCATACCATGGCGCTGCGCAATGCGATCACCGGCACCGGACACGGCCGTCTCAACGACGGCGACGTGTACATGCCCGTTACGCCCATGTTTCATGTGCATGCGTGGGGCTTTCCGTACGTCGCGACGACGCTCGGCCTCAAGCAGGTCTATCTCGGAAAATATTCGCCGGACCTCGTGCTCGAGCTGATCGCGCGCGAGAAGGTCACGTTCTCCCACTGCGTCCCGACCATCCTGCAGATGATCCTCGCCCATCCGAGGGCGGCGGAAGGAATGCTCAACGGCTGGAAAGTCATCGTCGGCGGCGCGGCGTTGCCGCGGGCCTTGGCCAAGGAGGCCATGCAGCGCGGCATCGACATCACCACCGGATATGGCATGTCCGAAACCTGCCCCGTGCTCACGCTGGCTCACCTCAGGCCCGAACATGAAGGGTGGGACGTCGATCGTCAGGTGGAGGTGCGGATCAAGGCCGGACGCCCGATTCCATTGGTCGATATCCGGGTCGTCGACACCGAGATGCGGGACGTTCCGGCGGACGGCACGACGCCGGGCGAGATCGTGGCGCGAGCGCCGTGGCTGACGCAGGGGTATCTGCGCGATCCCGCGAACTCGGAAAAGCTGTGGCTCGGCGGATGGCTGCACACCGGCGACATCGGCGTGATCGGCGCCGACGGCTACCTCAAGATCACGGATCGTCTCAAGGACGTCATCAAGACGGGCGGCGAATGGGTCTCGTCGCTCGATATCGAGGACCTCATCCTCAAGCCCCCCGGCGTGTGCGAAGCCGCCGTTATCGGCATTCCGGATCCGAAGTGGACCGAACGCCCGCTCGCGATCGTGGTCCGCAAGGAGGGCGCTTCGGTCAGCGACTGTGAGGAACGCCCGCTCGCGATCGTGGTCCGCAAGGAGGGCTCTTCGGTCAGCGACTGTGAGATCAAGGCGGGCCTGCAAGATTACGCGCGCAAGGGAGTGATCTCGCGTTACGCGGTGCCGGATCAGATCGTGTTCGTGCCGGCGCTGCCCAGGACCAGCGTCGGCAAGCTCGACAAGAAGGTGCTGCGCGAGCAATTCCGCGACTATGCGCCGGCGCCGAGCGCAAGCGCGGTCAGCGGCGCGACGCGTGCCTCGCCGGTCGAAAGGCCAACCCAGTACGCGTGAGATGTCGGCCTTGGCACATCCAACGTTCAATCTCGCGGACAGCGGATCGTTCGTGGGGCGCGAACTCGGCGTTTCCGAATGGATCACGATCGACCAGGGACGCATCGACCAATTCGCGGCGTGCACGGGCGACCACCAGTGGCTTCACGTCGACGTCGAACGCTCGCGCCGCGAAAGTCCCTATGGCGGTCCTATCGCGCACGGCTTTCTCACCTTGTCGCTGCTGGCCCCGACCGCGCTCGATGTCTTCATCCGGCCCGCGGGTATCAAGCAGGCGTTCAACTAC
>Ga0209240_1001136_pt1 | contig 10580 bp, 11 predicted proteins | sample GraSoi_2013_80cm_FD_185828 | JGI IMG/M metagenome (GOLD analysis project Ga0209240, IMG submission 185828) | Grasslands soil microbial communities from the Angelo Coastal Reserve, California, USA - Sample 9_17_2013_80cm (SPAdes) (version 2) | ecosystem: Environmental > Terrestrial > Soil >... | reverse complement strand
GGGCCGCGCCTCGGGTGGCCGCGGCGGCGCGCACCGGTCCCCCCGGCCAAGCTGTTTGCCCGGCGCCGCGCAGCTTCAGTTCGCTGCCGCTGTTCGCCCGCGTCAAAAAGGCCGATGACGTCATGGTCGACAGCAATGGCAACGTCTGGGTGAGTAACGTGGGCGGCCACGAGGTGACCGAGCTGAGCCCGGCAGGCACGGTGGTTCACGTCTTCGCGGACCGGCAGAACCCCGAGGGCATGGTCCAGCTGTCCTCGTCGACGATGGCGCTGGCCAACCAGCGGAGCGACCAGGTCGTCGTCTTCGACATGACGACTGGCGCGAGCAAGCTGTGGGTGCAGCTCACGCCCAACGGCCTCGGCGTCGACGGCCTCGGCATGGAGCCCGGGATGCTCCTTCTCCCCGATGCGGCCCAGGGCAACCTGGACACGGTGCCCCTGCCGCCCTTCAGCGGCTTCCCCGTGACCGTCGCCACCGGGCTGGGTCGTCCTGTCGACGCAACGCCGGTCGGCGACGGCACGCTGCTCGTCTCCGTCGAGAATCCGCCGGGCCTCGACCGGGTGAACCCCGTGACGGGGACGGTGACTCCGGCGGCGCACTTCGCGTCCACCGATGACGTCGTCGTCCGCACCGGCATTGCATATGTGGCGGACAACGGCGGCGGGACGATGAGCGCCATCACCTTGTCGTCGGGGACGGTCAGCACCCTGGTCACCGGCGTCAAGGCCGCCCAGGGCCTGGCTATGCGGGCCGATGGGACGTTCCTCGTCGTCGACGAGAAGTCAGGCGACATCCGCGTCGCCATGGGCTGCTGACCGGGGTTCGCACCGCGGTCCGGCGGCCAGGAGCGCGCGTACGCGGCCACGATGGCGGCCTTGTGCCAGGCGGTGGAGACCAAGGACCTCTACACCCGTGGTCACAGGGAGCGGGTCTCGCGGGGCGCGGTCATGATCGGCCGGGAGATCGGCATGCGGGCCAGCCGGGTGGAGGCGATCCTCTACGCCGTGATGCTGCCCGATGTGGGCAAGCTCGGGGGTGCCCACCACCGTGCTGCGGAAGGACGGGCCGCTGACGGAGGAGGAGTTCGCGGCCATCCAGCTGCACCCCATGCGCGGCCTGGAGATCGTCCAGGAGATCGGGTTCCTGGGCGAGGCCCTGGCTGGGATCATGCACGGGACTCGCCCCAGACTTCCCGAACAACTGCAGTGGCGTATTCAAGCTGCCCAGCGGCGACATCATCGCCCCGTTCGTCACCGCTCCAGGGCCGGGTGCGAAACCCATTGCGCTGACCGGCGGAACCGGCACCTACCGCAACATTGGCGGTGACTGGACACCGGTCGAGTTCGGGAACGGCAGGGGGAGGCTGACCCTCCACCTCCTGAGCCTTGTGGCCCGAGGCTGAAGCGCCTGAAATCTCTCCGCACCCGGGCCGGCCGATGGTCTCGGTGCGGACAGCCCTACGGCCCGCGCCGACCAGGGCAGGCGGAGCACCCAATCAGCCGCCGGGCGGCCGGTCCCCGCAGATGAGGAGGTTCCACAGCGAGCGTCATGCCGGCCACGGCCGCCAGGCGACCCGGGTGCTCACGAACCGGACCAGAATCGCTGCCCGCCCCGGGCCAGGGCCGATCTGCACTCCGGCGGCACGCAGCGCGCCCCAATATGGAGCTGCTGCCCAAGCCCCAGAAGGATAACTACCGGCGTCCAGAACGGCGGCAGTGTGCGCGCGTCACGAGCTTGCAGCGGCATCACAGAGCGTGAGCTGGCTTGCCAGGGACGAAACGCCGGATCGCCGAATATTCGCGTCTCCCCGCGGGCAGGCGCTATCGCCGTATCGAGTACAGATCAGCTGTTCGGGCTTGATTAGCGGCAGGGCTGGATTACCTGCGTCGGCGTCGTTAGGCGCCGGTGGCTGATGCTCGACCTCCAAGGACCTGCTTGCAGGTGGGTATTCGTCGCAGCTAACCTCCAAGTATGTCTTTGGAGATAGGCGGGCAGAAAGTGATCGCCGCGCTGCGGGCCCGGGCCCACCCACTGCGGCTGCGGATGCTGTCGCTGCTGACCGGGGCGGCGCTGTCAGCGGCCGAGCTGGCTCGGGAGTTGGAGGTGAGCCAGGCGCTGGCGAGCTACCACCTTCGCCAGCTCGCCGATGCCGGCCTGGTGGAGCTGGTTGAGGAGCGGTCCCGCCGCGGCGGGCGGGAGCGCCGTTACCGGCACCGGGTCGACCCCGACGGCGAGGTGCTAGCTGGTGACGATGAGGGGCGGGCGCTGGTCGTGGAGGCCATCATTGCGGAGCTGCGCCGCCGCAGCTCCCGTCGGGCGCCAGGCCCGCGTGGTCTGACTATCGACGCCGAACTGTGGGTTCGCCAGAAGGATTGGGAAGAAGCCCGGCAGGCGATCGCCGCGGCCGGCATCATGTTGCATGAGCGTGCCTGCCGGCCGCATCACCCGGGTGCGATGCACGTCAACGCCACCGTGGTCATGTTCGCGATGGTCGACCTGGACGCGCCTTCGGCGAGGTCGTGGTGACCGGCCAGGAGCGCGGCACATCGCGGCACCGGTTCGGGGTGCTAGGCGAACGGAACTTCCGGTTGTTCTTCACCGGGTACACGACCTCGCTGGTCGGCGCGGCGATGGTGCCGGTCGCGCTGACATTTGCTGTCTTGCTGGAAGGCCGGCCCGCCTCGGATGTGGGGTACGTGCTCGCCGCCGAGACCGTTCCGCTGGTGGTGCTCCTGCTGGCCGGCGGCGTGGTCGCCGATCGGTTGTCTCGCCGCACCGCGATGATCAGCGCCGATGTCGTGCGGTGCGTCAGCGAGCTCCTGCTCGCCGCGTTGGTGATCACCGGCTCGCCGTCGCTGTGGGTGTTCATGGTGCTGGCCGGGGTCATCGGTGCTGGGCAGGCGTTCTTCAACCCGGCGCTGACCGGTCTGCTGCCTCTGGTTGTCAGTCCCGGTCGTCTCCAGCAGGCCAACGCGCTGAAGGGAGTGGCCTCCTCCGCCGGGCAGATCGCCGGCCCGGCCGCCGCGGGACTGATCGTGGCCGCGGGCGGCGCTGGCTGGGCGATCGCGATTGACAGCGCCACCTACGCGGTGAGCGCGCTGTGCCTGGCCCGGCTGCGCCTGCCCACCATGCCACCAGCCCGGCGGGAGACCATCGTCGGCCAACTGCGCACCGGCTGGGTGGAGTTCCGGTCCCGCACCTGGCTGTGGGTCATCGTCACTCAGTTCGGCCTGTTCCACCTGCTGGTCTACGCGCCGTTCATGGTCTTGGGCGCGGTCGTTGCCAATACCACGCTTGGGGGCGCGACGGCGTGGGGATTCATCCTCACCGCGCAAGGCGCCGGCGCGATTCTCGGCGGGATCGGCGTGCTGCGCATGCACCCGCGGCGACCACTGGTCGCCGCGACGGTTGGCACCTTCGCTTTCACCGGACCGGTCGCGCTGCTCGCGGCCCGCGCGCCGACCGGCGCGATCGTGGTCGCCGCCGTTGTTTCCGGCGCCGGCATCGCGGTATTCGGGACCCTGTGGGACACCACCCTGCAGCAACACATCCCGGAAGCGGTGTTGTCCCGGGTCTCCGCCTACGACTGGCTTGGCTCGGTCGCGCTCATCCCTCTCGGATATGCCCTAACCGGACCGCTGGCCAGCACGTTGGGCATCACCGGCGCCCTGTGGCTAGCCGCCGCCTGGACCGTCCTCGGCAGCGCCACGGCCATTGCGGTTCCCGCAGTACGTCGTCTTCGCACACCACTCGATGCGGACCACAGGCCCTCGGCTATGAACGCGAATGCTGCGCCGTAAGGCGAACCCTCTACGGGAACGCTGCAGGGGAAGACGTGCCGCTCAACGGTGCCCCACACACCCAGGCCGGTAAGATTAGCACCGGGATCCCCACACGGGACACTGTTTCCCGCTCGCAGCCGCGCGGCACAGAACCGGCGCTTCGGTGCGGACCGCTCGGTTATGCCGTTCGCCGGGGCTTGCACCCATATCGGCGGCTCGGCGCGCGGTTTGACGCCGAATGGCGATTACGATGCCTGATAGACGGGTGGCGATCTTGGAGGGCTCAGCGGCGCGCCGTGCGCCGGGTACTTTACTTCGCTGATCTCGTCGGCCCCGGGTACTACGGGAGCGCAGGTCATCAGTTCGTGAGCGTGACGACTGCTGATGGCCTCGTCGCTGTGACGGTGGAGCCTGATCGGCGCCACGCGGCCGCCGCCACGGGCCGGGAGGTACCGTGCCGGCCGCGCCAGGAAGCACGCGCTGCCTGGCAGGACCAAGCCCGGCCTCAAGATGGGCGTGCATTAGGCCAGGGCCAAGACGATCGCGTGCAGGGCCAGGCCCACGCCGGCCCCCACCACTGTGCCGTTGATCCGGATGAACTGCAGATCGCGCCCTAGTAGTAGCTCCAGCTGGCTCGATGTCTGTGCGGCGTCCCACCGCTGGATGGTTCCGGTGACAAGGCCGGCGAGCTCGTCGTGGAACTGATCGGCGAGTGCCCTGGCTCCTGACTCGATCACACGCTCGAGGCTGTCTTGGAGGCGGCGGTCTGATCCGAGGCGCCGGCCGCCCGCCGCCAGCGCACTGCCCAGCCGGCGGCGCAGCTCAGACCCTGGGTCGGCCGCCTGGGTCCGGAGCGTGTCCTTGGCCTGCTTCCACAGCGAGGAGGACCAGTCCCGCAGCCCGGCGCTACCCAGAACTTCGCGCTTGAGGCGCTCCCCGCGCTCGCGCAACTCGGGGGATGTCTCGAGGCGGTCGGGGAGCCCGGCGATCCATTCCTCGAACTGATGCCGGGCCTGGTCGTCCGGGTCGGCCGCCGCCGCCGCCAGCCGACGGCGCAGGCCGGTGTATAGACGGTCGAATACCTGCCGGTAAACCGCGTCGGGCACCCAGCGCGGTGACTCGGCCTCGAACAGGTCACGAAGCTCGGTGTGATGATCGGCGAGATAGCGGTCGGCGCCGGACACGATGGCGTTGAACAGCCCGGCATGGTGGCCTCCCGCGATGATGACCCGCAAGGCGCGCCCGGCCAGCGGCGTCACCTCGACGGCGTCTGCCGCCCGGGTAAGTTCAGCGGTGAGCACGCGCTGGACATCCTCCTCGCGGACAGCCTCGGCCACCGTGACCGCCAGATCCGCGGCGCGACCGGCGAAGCCGGCGGCGTTGGCCTCGTCGGCCAGCCAGGCGGCCAGGCGGGGAACGATCCGGGTGGAGCGGATCCGCTCGGCAAGAACATCGGCGGTGAGGAAGTTCTCCTGCACGAACTGGCCGAGAGTGGCGGCGAACTGATCTTTGCCCTCGACGATCAGCGCAGTGTGCGGTATCGGCAGGCCAAGCGGACGGCGGAAGAGAGCCGTCACCGCGAACCAGTCCGCAACGCCTCCGATCATGGCCGCCTCGGCGCCGGCCTGCACGTAGCCAGGCAGAGTGCCGTGGACGCGGGCCGCAGTCACGGCCACGAATACAACCGTCACCCCCGCCAGGAGAGCGGTAGCCCGCCGGCGCGCGGCGGCCAGGCGGCGCGCCCGCACTTCCGCCGACTCGCGCCCGAGCGTGGATACCGGGGAAGCGGACATCGTCGCGGCAGGTTCCATGCGGCAGCCCCCGGTCAGTCCGCGGCGCAGCGCGAAATCCGCAGCCGCGTCAGTCGAGCAGTCCTATCGGCACGTCAGCCTCAGTCTCGCAGGATCTGCATGATCACTCCCGTCAGGATCACGCCGCAAAGAGACAATCCGATCCCGCCGACCGTGACCCGGCTCACCTCCTGGCTGATGCCATCACCAGGCCCAGATCAGCCCGATCGGAGCACCCAGGACCGACCCGCACCAGAAGCGAGCCGTCCGAGCAGGCGGGTCTGCTGCGCTTCCTGGCGCTAACGACCGAATACGGAGAGCGACAACGCCGACCAGGAACCAACGTTAGCCTGAGCGCCCGGATCGCCGATTCTTTGCGACGAGAGATTGGCGGGCCTCGGCCACCAAGGCGGCGCAGATGATCCGGTTCGGTGCTCCAGGGCAGGTCGTGCTTGAACTGAACCCGGTTTAGGTCGCGAACGGTGGTGATGTCCACGGCGACGGTCAGGCCGGCGCCACCTGGACAGCCTATCGTCCGTCAGATCTGTGCCGTATCTGCGGCCGTGACGCCGAATTCGTTGACCATCCTGACCAACGCCCGCCGCACGAGCGAGCTGATTTCCTCGGCGCTCATGCCGAGTGTCGCCGTCACCCCGACCGATAGGTCGCCGAGTTGGGTCTTGCGCGTCCGTAACCCGAGCGCCTCGTCCGACTGCCCGCGGCCGTCGCCGCGCCATCGTCAGGCGGCGCGTGGGCGGTCGGTGCTACGAGAGCAATGGCGTTCCCACCGCCGTCCGCGGTCACGATCAGCGTCTCGGCTCCGCTTGACCGGGCGGCGGCCGGTGCCGCCCGGAGCTAGTGAGATCTTGCATCACAAGATATCATGCTGGGCATGGCTGAGCCGGAGCTGACCGAGTTGCGCCGGGGGGTGCTCGGGCCGTGCGTTCTGGCCTTGCTGGAATCGCGGCCGAGGTTCGGCCTGGAACTGGTCCGCGATCTTACGAGCGCGGGCGGCCTGCTCACCAGCGGCGGCACCGTCTACCCATTGCTGAACAGGCTGCGCGACACCGGCCTGGTCACCAGCCAGTGGCAGGTCGTCGAGGGCGAGCGGGCGCGCCGGTATTACTCGATCACCCAAGCGGGGGGGCAGAGCCTGGCGGCCTTCCGTGGCGAGTGGGCGCAGTTCGCCGCCACGGTCAGCCAGGTACTGGGGCACGGCGCGGCGGAACGTATGGCTGCCGGAGCGAAAGGACAGCTGTGATGGGCGGAACGGCGGTTGCCCATCCGCTTGTGGCGGGATATCTGAGGCAGTTCGATGCGGCCGCGTCCGTCCTGCCGGTACACCGGGCGCGGGAGTTGCGCGAGCAGGTCGTGGCCCACATCGAAGAGGCCGCCGGCCCGGACGCCAGCGACGAGGAGATCGCCGCCGTTCTGCGCGGCCTGGGCTCTGCGCGCGTCTTGGTGGCCGAGGCGGTCCCGGGCCGGCTGGAAGGGCTGGACCCTGATCGGCGCCCTACTGCTGGTCGTTGCCGCCGTCTCCTGGTACCACATCAAGATCAACAGCATGAACAGCGTTCGCCCGCTGGTCGCTGACGGCGGTTCCGGATGGTGGTACCCGCAGGACTACAGCCGTCAGGTAACGACGGAAGCCAATCTGGCGACCCAGACGACAGTGCCGCTCCGGCCAGGCCAGCGGCAGGGCTTCTTCGTCCAGGTCTTCAACGACACCGCAATGACGCAGACCGTCATCGGCTCTGACCTCGGCGGAGTCGGGCCGAACGGAGGCACAGGCGCCAGGGTGACCTTGTCGACATCTGCTCCCGAGCGCTCCGGCAATGAGCCGCACGCCGTGACCTACGCGATGCCCGTCTCCGTCCCGCCGGGCCAGAGCCGATACCTGCGGATCACCTGGATCTCCCACGGCTGCCCGGGTCACCAGCAGATATCGGGCCTGCAAGCGGTTGAACTTAGAGTCCGCGTCGGCTGGACCACTCGTACCGAGTACATCCAATTCGGCGAAGGCTTCTTCCTCAGCTTCGGCGAAATCTGCGCGCAGTGAGGGATGCGGGGCGGGAGTCCCCGCCAGCCTGCCAGCTAGCGCCTGCGGCACATTCGCGGAATAGCAAGCCAGCCCAGCGAAACCTCCCAGGATCTTCCAGCACGGTGCCACTTCTGCGTCCAGTTGCTGCCCCGTCGCCTGTGGCCCGTGTCCTCAGCACAGAGGTCAGGCGGCGTCTGCCGCCGAACCAGTAGATCGGCGAGCCGACCAGATAAAGAAGGAGGACGCCGGCGATAACGTCGCGGAACGTAGCGTGCATCCATCCTCGTACCTGGCCGATGAACGCGAGCGCCGCGACGAGGGCGCCGACCTGCTGAGCTATGAGGCTGAGCCGGTCCGCCATTTGCTCGGCGGACTGCAGTTGCTTGTTCGCCAGATTCAGTACCGCTCTGCGCGGCCTAAATGAGGATATGCCGTCGAGCGCGCCCAGGAGGATCAAGACTACTGACCGGGTTCCCAAAGGGCCAGCGTCGGCGGACGTCGCGGCAAGCGCGAGCGTAAGTTCCGTGCAGAATATCTACTCTGAGCGAAACCTTCGCCTTTCTGGAGCGCCCTTTCGCGCATGCATATCGAGCCCACTGGGCGCGCTGGAAGTATGGGCCATCCGGTTTGGAGCGCGACCGGCGTGGCACGCGTCGCGCGCGAGCCATACCGCCGGGATCAGGTCAGCCGGGTGGTGCGGCTGATATAGCGGTGCAGCACTGACCGGTCGTCATCGGCCAGGTGCCATAGGTCGCGTTGGGGAGGGGTGGCGAGCAAAGTTGTGCCCCAGTCGTCTTTTTAGCTGTCGCGAGCAGTCGCGGCCGAACGGCTGGGCGGGACAGTGCTGCTGCCGGGGAGCATCATGCGCGGAAGACAGCCGGATGGCCCTAGCGTAGAGTTCTCGCTGGAAGTAGGCGAAACAAGCTGCTTGGTCCGGACCCTGCCTTTGCTGCTGACGCAGGAAGGTGGCCGCAGTGTGCAGTGTGGACTTGATTAACCGCGAGTGCGACAACCAGGTTGTCGTGGTGCTGCGCGGGGAGCTTGACGTAGCGGTCGCCGTGAGCGTCGTGGCTGAACTTTCCGTGGTCGCGGCCCGCGAGCGCGACATTATCGTCGACCTGACTGGCCTGGAGTTCATTGACTCGAGCGGCCTAGCAGCGCTGGTCCGAGTGCGCAAGCATGCCCGGCACGCCGGGGGTGACCTGCTGCTCGCGTCCCCGCAGCAGCAGGTGCTCCGGCTGCTTACCCTGACCCGCCTGATCGACGTCTTCTCCGTCTATGCAAGCGTGGACGAGGCCGCTCGCGGCGCCGGACGGTCGCGGCGCACTGCCGCGACGGCGAGCGGCTCGCCCGCCATCCTCGCCGTGACATGAGCACACGTCCTCGAGCCGAAAGTCGCGGGTGAACTCGTGGATCCGCCAGGGTCGCGAGGTGTGCGCCGTGTTCGGGAGTCTCATGGGCGGCGTCCGTAGATAGGGTCGCGCCGGAACAATCGCTCGCGTCCTGTGGTAGCTCCGCACCGTGCATCACCGCCTGCGCGTCGCGATGGCATCGGGGCACCTGCCGGAGCACGACAAGCGGGAGTGCCGCTGGCCGGGTTATGTCAGCGGCGTACGGTCCGGGTGCGGCGGCCTGTCTGGCCGGTGACGAGGTGGTAGGCGAGCAGGAGGGCAGCGGCCCCGGCGATGGCGGTGAGCCAGGTGGAGGCGTTGAAGAACCCCTGCAGGGGGTGGTGGAGGTGGAACATTGTGGCGGCGACCCAGCCTCCGGCCAGCGCCCCGGCGATGCCGATCACGCAGGTCAGGATGAGTCCTTGTGATCTGCGACCGGGGATCGCCATGTTGGCGAGCAGGCCTGCGCCTAGCCCGAGGACGATCCATGCGATGATGCTCATAACCGGCTCCTTAGTTATGCTCCCAGGCGTTGCTGGGCGCGGTCGTGGTGGCTTGTTCAGCTGGCGTGTGGCTTGTGCCGGTCGCGTCGCATGATCCGCCGCAGCTGGGTGATCCGGGCGGTTCCTGCGGCGGCCATCAGCAGGGCGCCGGCGATGGCGGCGAGGAGCAGCGCCACGGCCAGCGACAGGCGCAGGTGGGCGCCCAGGAAGCTGATGCCGACGGCGTGCGCGTTCTGGATGATGAAGATCATCACCACGGTGAGGCCGGCGGCGCCGGCGATCAGCGCGGTCCGCATGCCGCTGATCCGCGTATGGGCCAGTCGGAGCGTGGGTCGCGGTGGCGCGGGTGGCGCCTGGGGGGCGGAGCCGTTGGCGGAGGGGGGTGGCAGGGTGCTGGTCGGGCCGTGGGGGGCTGGCGGTTCGGTCATGGTGTTGCTTGCCTCGCGAACGGGGACCGGGTCGTGGACCTGGGTCGGTTCCGTGTGATGACACGGGTGCCTGGCCTCGGCCGGCCGTTGCTTGCCTGTGTCGCTAGTAAACGTACATCTGAAGGAGATAACTAGCAATATGTTTCTAGAAACTGTGCTAGATTCCTGCTGATGGAGAGCTGGAGTTTCCTGACCAATCACGCCCGGGTCCTGCTGCGGATCGCGCAGGATCCGGGTGCGCGGCTGCGGGACATCGCTGCCGCGGTGGGCATCACCGAGCGCAGCGCGTACGGGATCGTCACGGACCTGACCGTGGCGGGGTTTGTCGTCAAGCACAAGGACGGCCGCCGCAACCGGTATCAGATCCAGGCGCATCTCCCGCTGCCAGAACCGGCCAGCCAGGAGCCCGCTATCGGCGACGTCCTGGCCATCTTGATAGGTGAGGAAGCGAAGCAGGAACCCGCTCCGGGCCCGGCCGCCCCGGCCCCGTGAACACGACCGCAGCCCGACGCCCGCCGCCGGGGACGCGCGGGTCCAGAAACGGATCACGCGTACGCAGAAGAATCGGTCGTCCGGCATCGGGTAACACTCGACCTGCCATCCGCGCAGATCGGACTGCAAACGATTCCTCACCAGGCTCGACGG
>Ga0209240_1001134_pt1 | contig 10583 bp, 17 predicted proteins | sample GraSoi_2013_80cm_FD_185828 | JGI IMG/M metagenome (GOLD analysis project Ga0209240, IMG submission 185828) | Grasslands soil microbial communities from the Angelo Coastal Reserve, California, USA - Sample 9_17_2013_80cm (SPAdes) (version 2) | ecosystem: Environmental > Terrestrial > Soil >... | reverse complement strand
ACATTGGAAATCCCCTCTTGTCGAAGAATTGTCGCAGCGGTCTCGGCGCCGGTTAATCCAGAACTTGCCGGCAACTGGCTGAATTCGCCATACACCTGCCGGACTCGCATCGTTGCCCACAACGACAGCACCATTGTCCCGACAAAAAGTAGTATTGCGAATAAACTCATATCTACAGTTACAATAGGTGCCGCCACAGTAGACAACCTTTGCGTCTTCCACCAATGCGAATAATGGAAGATATTCTTCGTTTTTACCTAATCACCATCGTCCGATGGGAAGGCTTCGCTAAAGACCCACGGCAACTCGGGAAGGGCGCTCTGGCCGCGGCACCCGAGCTGCCGAAAATAATCGTACGCCAGCACCTTACCCCGGTCTTCGAACTTGGCCGATTAGTGCGCGTGATTTGCCGAGAAGGTTCGCTGGAAGAACTCATCACGCCGCTGGCCGGTCACAAGCTGGATGTCGTCCTGGCGTAAGCGGCGAGTAGTGGAAGTTTCGTACGCGACTGGCATGTTGCGATCAGCGGCATCGATCTGTTAGCGAATGGGTAATCGCCCGCCCCTATTAGCTTTTTTCTAATCTTTCCTTCCATTCTTCATATTGGAAGAAGAGGCTCTTCTAAGCCACGGTCAAAGCTAATCTACATCCCCACCGGATTTAAAATCCAAGAAGTAACTATGAATTTTCAATTTACGTGGAAACATGAGGATGGATCTATTATTGAATTTTCGGAGCACGGCTGGAAATCAGATGACGCTGAGAAAGCGACGTGGCTGACCGAGATGAGTGATCTTTGTAGCTCGAGCCCAACAGTTCCCCCCGGAATTCGTGTTTGGTTACAGAGATATTGTCGGCTGATCGCATGTGAAGCTCCCTATCATCTCTACCGATAGGAGCCGTCCTGGAATGATGTTCGGCCGCAGAAGGGGTTGTGCGCTAATAGTCTTGATCTGCTTGAGCTTAGCGTGGCCAGTGGCGCTCACCCAGGAAATCGATGAAGGCGAGTTTTCGCGGAAGGTGCTAGGTTACAAGCTTCAGCTCCTGAAGAGCCAGTTTGAGCAAACTGAAATGAGGCTTTTAACTCAATGCGCGGCTGCATCGAATGCCGAAAAACTGGAGCGCATTTATAGCGAGATTAAGCGTCTGGAAGCAGAATTTTGGTGTGCGAGATATTACCCTGATCTGCTCGATGAGCAGATCGTCATTATTCGCGAAGAACTTCGGCTAATCCTTGTGGATCCGGCCGAGACCACGTCTATGTCAGAACCAGCCTTTCTTTAGCTTGGATCAACGAGATATCGGTTAGTTCACAACCATCGAAGAAAGTGAGGCGAGTTTGCATTTCGTCCCAATGCCAATGTCCTTGCCTTACCACGAAGAAAAGCCAGGATCGGATCCCTGGGTTCCGTTTTTGCGCCAAAGCACGTGTCTTCACGGAATTTTACCGCCTTTCGGGAAGCGTGACTTTCCAAGCTGCTCCTCGAAGACGTGGAGCCGATTCGCTTTTGAAGCCGTAGTTACGGCAATCTGTTGCCCAAAATTCTGCGTCCTAAAAATGTGCGACGTCATTTAGGTCTTGCTATTTAATATATATTAGACTAATTATTTCAGCGACGCCTAGATGCTTCAAAATCAACTCCTGAACCAATCGCTTGACACCGCTGAATCTGTCGCCCCAGAGCGGGGCTGGCGCTTCCGCCGAACCAATCCCTCACTGCCGGAGGTATACCGTTCAGTTCAAGTGCCCAAGACTGGCCGAGGTTGGCTGGGCATTCTTCGCAAACTGCTTGCCTTCTCCGGGCCGGGCTATCTGGTTGCCGTCGGATACATGGATCCGGGCAACTGGGCGACAGACCTAGCGGGAGGCTCGCAGTTCTACTACACGCTCCTGTCGGTGGTGATCATCTCCAGCGTCATGGCTATCTTCCTGCAGCATCTGGCGCTCAAGCTGGGGGTGGTCTGCAGGCGCGATCTGGCGCAAGCCTGCCGAGACCATTTTCATCCGGCGTTCAACTTTATTCTTTGGGTAGGCTGTGAGATCGCCATCGCGGCCTGCGACTTGGCGGAAGTAATCGGATCCGCAATCCGCAATCGCCCTGAATTTGCTCTTTGGACTGCCTCTAGTATGGGGGGTGTGCCTAACAGCCTGCGACGTGTTGGCCGTCCTTTACCTGCAAAATAAAGGATTCCGCCTGATTGAGGTGCTGGTGCTCACGCTCATCGGCGTCATCGCGGTGAGTTTCGGTATTCAGCTTGTGTTGTCCAAGCCTGACTTCGGTGCGATGGCGCTGGGTTGCCTTCCGTCGCCGCAAATCTTGCACAACCGCGACATGATTTATGTGGCCATTGGCATTTGGGGGGCGACGGTTATGCCACACAATCTGTATCTGCACTCCTCAATCGCGCAGACTCGCCATTATCCGCTGACAGTCCAAGGGAAGCGCGAAGCTATATTCTTCGGAACAATTGATTCCACTGTGGCGCTTCTGTTTGCGCTCTTTATAAACGCTGCAATTCTTATTGTGGCTGGCGCGAGCTTCTATCAGAGCGGGCATCACGAGGTGGCAGAAATCCAGGACGCCTATAAGCTCCTGAGCCCTCTCCTCGGTGTCGGCGTAGCCAGCACACTCTTCGCAGTCGCCCTGCTGGCTTCCGGCCAGAATTCGACGCTCACGGGCACGCTGGCTGGCCAAGTCGTGATGGAGGGTTTTCTGCGCATACGCCTGCCTCCCGTCTTACGTCGGCTGATCACCCGGCTGTTGGCCATCATTCCGGCCGTGATCGTAGCCGCGACCATGGGACAGAGCGGTACGGCTCAGCTGTTGATTCTCAGCCAAGTGATCCTGAGTATGCAGTTAAGCTTCGCGGTCATTCCTCTCGTCATGTTTACGAGTGATAAGTTGAAGATGGGCGAATTCGTCAATTCCCGCTGGATCAAGATTTGCGGTTGGTTTCTGGGTGTGATGATAGCGGCACTAAACGCTTTTCTCCTCTGGCAAACTTTTGCAGGTTCGGGTTCCTAGTGAAGGACAAAATGAACTCGGAACCCAAAAGCCGGCTTCAGAAGGTTGGACAACCGAAACAAGCAACCGAAACGGAGGAAGATTATCTAGCCTGTATCTTGGAGTTGTGGGAGAAAAAGGGGTATGCGCGGGCGGTGGACGTTGCCACCTCTCTTTCAGTAGCAGAAGCAAGTGCGTGCTCTATGATCAAGAGTTTGGCGGAAACAGGTTATCTCAAGCGCGAAAGGTACCGAGGATTTACACTGACCGAGAGCGGCCGAGCCATGGCGCGCGAAATCCACGCCAGGCGTCGCGTACTAACGGCCTTTCTTCAATCGCTCGGTCTGCCAGAGCGCGTCATTCTACATGATGTCCGTGGCCTGGAACACCACGTGAGTAAGCAGACGCTTGAACGGCTAAAAAGGCTGGTTTTGGGCAAATCATTTTTGGAATACAGCCCCTGAACAGCAGCGTTTGCTCGACGGAACATTTCGCATTGATTAATGGGAACGAACAGTGACGCGACAGAATAACATTCTAACAGCCAGTTTCTGACGCCGCCATCGGCCAACGGCTCCAAAGTTGACCCGACCGCATAAGTAGACTTTACTCTCTTGCGGATGAGTAGCCTGGGCTACCCGGAGCAAAGAGCATCGAAGAACTTCTCGAAGCAATTGAGCGCTACGTCAGAGAATATGCTGAGGGCGATCGCGAAGTGGCTATGGCACAACATTCGTGCCCGAACCCTGCTCCTAGCGGGAGGATTCCAGTTCAATGAAGATCCCGAACGCGACGAAATTACTCGACGCCCGGAACTCGATCGCGAGCAGTGCCCAACACGGTTACAGGCTCGCCAATATGGCTGGAGCTACGCTGACCAACTCGCGCCTAAGTAACTGTGTGTACTTGGCGTGCCGAAAAACTACGACTTCGAACAACAAATGAAGATCATCCTCAACTCGCTCGCTCTACTGTTGATCACGGTCGCCGTGTCGGCCGCCAGCGATAAGACCGTGATCCGCGTCGGCCATTTTCCGAACATCACCCACGTGCAAGGGCTCGTCGCGCACAACCTTTCGCGCCAGGGCAAGGGTTGGTTCGAGGCGAGATTAGGACCGTCCGTCGAGATTCAGTGGTTCACTTACAACGCCGGTCCGAGCGCGATGGAAGCGATTTTCGCGAAATCGATCGAGCTGACCTACGTCGGCCCCGGTCCCGCGCTCAACGCGTACGCGAAGTCACAAGGCGAGGAAATCCGCATCATCGCGGGCTCGGCAAACGGCGGCGCGGCACTGGTGGTTCAGCCGGATGCGAACTTGAAGGCGCCCGCCGATTTCAAAGGGAAAAAAATCGCAACGCCGCAGCTCGGCAACACCCAGGACATTTCGTGCCGAGCGTGGCTCACGTCGGGTGGCTTAAGAATTACGCAGCTCGGCGGCGACGCGCAGGTGCTGCCGACGCAAAACCCCGATCAGCTTTCGCTTTTTCAGCAGAAGAAAATCGACGCCGTATGGACGGTTGAGCCATGGGTGTCGCGGCTTGAAAGCGAATCCGGCGGCAGGGTGCTGATCGAGGAGACCGATACCGCGACGACGGTACTCGTTTCGAGCGTAAAGTTTCTCAATGAAAACCGCAAACTCGCGAATAAATTCTGGCTGGCACATCGGGAGCTCACGGACTGGATTTTGAAGAATCCGGAGGAAGCGCAGAAAATCGTGAAGGCCGAGTTGATGGCTGAGACACGCAGCGACATGTCCGCCGAGCTGATCGCGCATGCGTGGAAGCGCATTATCTTCACGAGCGAAATTCCGCGTGCGTCGGTGCAGGCCTTTGTCGCCAATTCGCAGAAGGCTGGCTTCATGAAAACCGCGCCGGATATCTCGCGGCTTTTCGAAACGCCTTGAGGAGGAAGAGCTCAACTTCGCGCCATTCAGTCTTTCAATTTTATGTCGATCAGGGAAGAACTGGAGAATGTAGTACCGGCGAAACTTGCTGTGGACCGGGTTTCGAAGCGGTTTTTCACAGGGCGAAGCGGCGAAGTGCACGCGCTCGACGCAGTCTCGCTGCAAGTCAATGTGGGCGGCTTCCTCTGCCTCGTCGGCCCAAGTGGCTGCGGCAAATCGACGCTGCTCAACATCATTGCGGGCCTGGAAAAACCCGACAGCGGGCAGGTGTTAGCTGACGGCAAGCCGATCACCGAGCCGGGCCGCGACCGGATGGTGATGTTTCAGGAACCGGCGTTGTTTCCCTGGCTCGACGTGATGGGCAACGTCTTGTTTGGCTTAAAACTCAAGCCCGGCTTGAACGCCGAGGAGAGGCGCGAAGTGGCCGAGTTTTATTTGAAATTGGTTGGCCTGGAAAGATTCAGGCACGCGACCATTCATCAGCTCTCGGGCGGCATGAAGCAGCGCGTAGCGCTCGCCCGTGCGCTCGCGCCGAACCCGCGTGTGCTGTTGATGGATGAACCATTCGCTTCCCTTGATGCATTGACGCGCGAGCAACTGTACAGAGACATTCAGAACATCTGGGCGACACGCAAAAAGACGATTGTCTTCGTCACGCATAACGTTCGCGAAGCTGCGTGTCTCGGCAATCGCGTCATTTTGTTTTCACCGCATCCGGGACGGATTCGCGAAGAGTTCAAGATCGATCTCGAAAGGCCGCGCGACATCAACAGTGCTCAGCTTGCCAGCTATTCGACGGAGATCATGCGCGCCCTGAAAGGCTACGTCACACCGGAGGTTGCAGAATGAAAAGATTTATTTTGTCAGCGCTGTTTTTCATCGCTTTGCTTGCGATCTGGCATCTCTTGGTTCTGGCGAAAGTCTGGTCGGTGGTATTGCTGCCCGATCCGATCAGCGTATTGGAGTACCTTAAGGGTGCTGTCGGAGACGGAACGCTGTTGCAAGCGTCGCTTGTCACGATGCGGCGCCTTTTGGCTGGCTACGTCATCGGCATTGCGGCTGGCTTGCCGCTCGGGCTACTGACGGCACGGTTCAAGTTTTGCGAAGATACACTTGGTGTGCTCGCGCTCGGCTTGCAGACGCTGCCGAGCGTCTGCTGGGTGCCGCTGGCGCTGCTCTGGTTCGGGCAAACGGAAACAGCGATGCTTTTCGTCGTCATCATGGGCACACTCTGGTCGGTGATCATCGCCACTGACAACGGCGTTCGCAACGTGCCACCGATCTTCGCACGCGCCGCGCGAACGATGGGCTCGAGGGGCCTGCACACCTGGTTCAACGTCATCCTACCGGCGTCGCTGCCATTCATCGTCAGCGGCATGAAACAAGGCTGGGCATTCGCGTGGCGTTCGCTGATGGCTGCGGAGATCTACGTGACGATTTTGACTGGCTTTGGACTGGGCTATTTGTTGCACTACGGCCGCGAATTAAATGCCATGGACCAGGTTATCGGCGTCATGCTCGTGATCGTAGTCATCGGTCTGCTCGCGGACAAAATTGTGTTCGCGCCGTGTGAGCGCTTTCTCCATCGGCGATGGGGCACGGCGCGAGCCTGAACCCGAACTTTCCTTGTGGTAACCATCGGCGACGGCGTCTCGGGCATGATGGTGCCGGGTTTTTGTCGGGCGCCGACTCCGAAGATGATGTCCTGCCGTTTGAGCCCGGTCATGTCGGGGTTGCGGTGCTCAATGGCGTCGTGATGGTAAGTTTCATTAATAGTCTTCGGTTAAGCGGCAAACCATTAGATGATGCAGTACGCGAAGGTGGCTCACGCGGCTCCGTCCCGTATTGATGACCGCCCTCGTTGCCGCTCTTGGATTTGTGCCAATGGCTCTCGCACACGGCCGAGGCGCCGAAGTTCAGAAGCCTCTAGCAACGGTCGTGATCGGAGGAATTATCAGCTCTACAATATTGACGTTGCTTGTTTTGCCCCCGCTTTATCGAATGTTCCATCGCCACGGCGATCTCAAGCTTCCTGATTTTCATACCCCAGAAAATTCGGTTCAAGAATGATTATTTTGAAGCTAATTCGACCGGGCAAGACCGCCTGGGTTCGGGACAAGCGTATCCCGAGGCGGTCTCACTACAAGAGCGGATCATGAATGCGTCTTGTGCAAGCGGCTGTTCCGGTGCTCAACATTCGAGGAGCGTAATAGGTTCTTTGCCGGGCTGCCCAGCGACTGAAGAATTCCACAATCTTTGATCGCCAGCGTTTGCCGGCAAAGATTCCGCAAGCCTCTCAAGTTCTTCTGTAACAATTTCAGTTCTTTGATTCGCTTAGCCACGTGCTCGATATGCTCATCAAGCAAAGCGTTCACTTCACTGCAGTTTTCGTCCGGGGCATCGCGAAATCTGAGCAGGTCGCGAATTTCCTCCAACGTCATATCTAGCGAACGGCAGTGCCGAATGAATTGAAGGCGCTCGAGGTGAATGTCTGAATAGAGCCGGTAGTTTCCTCCTGAACGCGTAGGCTCCGGTAGCAGCCCCTCCTGCTCGTAATAGCGAATTGTTTCCACGAGACAGCCAGTTCGTTTGGCGAGCTCGCCGATTCTAAAACCAATGTTAGTTCTCGTACATGTGCCGATTTTCAGCAAATCACTCTGTCTCCTAGTTTCGACCAAACCAATTGATGCAGTTCTTCCTGAGTGATCTCTGTCCTGTTCCATGAGACTTTGTTCACTAGTTTCTCTCTAGCCGCAGAGCGCCCTCCTCCCCCACCCCTGACTAGATTAAATGAAGTCAATACGTGCAACCGCGTATTGATTCCTAAAGCTTATTGCAGGCAAGCTTGTGTGCAAGGACATCACCCTGAGAAAGCATCACCCTTCTATGAGACCCGTCGCCTTTGGCGAAGCTTTGCCCGCCGGAACTCGACTAACCCTTTTCTCTGACGATAAGCCCGACCGTTTCCTTACGGTGATTAAGTTCTGGATCGATGAAACCTCGGGCGTTGCCCTCGCGCTTAAGACTGGCGTTCCTACCTATCAAGTCGAAGACGAGAAAGGCAGAACTCATTTACTGATTCATCTAGCAATTGACGAACAGAATGAACACCGATGGTGTCTCTGGCGGCCGGATCACGCAGGCTTTGATTCGAGATCGATCTTTGAGAGTGCCCTGATCGAGGAATAGACCGGCATCTTAAAAAAACGCTCTAAAATCCGATTAGAGCTTCATGCCTCGAATCGATACATATTGCTTCTGACCGTCGGACGATTTGCGAAACTCCTCCACTTCTAAGATTTTCATACCTGCGTCCTCAAGCGAACGCGCGATATCCTCAAGTGTATGCAAATACAAAATCTCGCGTACTACCGATTGATCAGCAAGCCGCACCTTGCCCTCAAAACAACAGCCATCTATTTTGGTATCAGTGTATAAGCCTGTCCAAAAGCCTGTCCACAATGAATATGCGTTCGGATTTGCCGTGATTCCCTTTGCCCTCAAAACACGACTCAACTCTGCACTCGCCTTTCGCAAATCGGCAAGGAGATGCCAAAGGTTTACAGAAAAAACAGCATCAAGGATATCGGTCGCTGAAATCTGATGGACCCAAGCCTTCAATTGCGGATAAATATCTGCTTCCCGGACTCGATTTCTTTCTACGGCGTTGATCCAATCGCGCGCGATCTTCTCGTCATCAGTCATCGGAAAAAGCATAACAAAGGCAACACAAAATTAAAACTGAAGGGACTGCTTTGGCACAGTTAGCGCGATTTCAAAGCGGGTCGTTTTAGGGGTCCGCACCCGAAACGGAATATAAAGTACGGTAAAGGAGCTCTGTCTCCTCGTCACAAAATCGCAGTTATGCGACTCATCGCCTTCAACGAGCCTTTACCTGGCGGCACTCGATTAACCCTAGTTTCAAACGACAAGCCCGACGTTTCTTTACGCTGATTAAGTTCTGGGTCGATGAAACCTCGGGCGTTGCCCTCGCGCTCAACACCGGCGTTCCTTCCTACCAGGTCGAAGACGAGGAAGGCAGAACGCATTTACTGATTCATCTTCCGATCGAAGAAAATGAAAATCGCTGGTGTCTCTGGCGGCCGGATCACGCAGGCTTTGACTCAAGGTCGATCTTTGAGAATGCCCTGATCGAGGAATAGACCGGCATCCAGAAAACACGCTCTAAAATCCGATTAGACCGCGTTTGAGACGGTGCCCCCTATCCTGACACCCGGTCAAATCTTCGAGTTTCTAAGACAACTGCCCCGGAGTGAAAGACTCGAGTCTTTGACTCCGATTTATTGGAGTTCAAGCTTCGTGGTTAGCTCGTTTGGGGCTTGCTTCCGTCGGTGGCGCAACCGCCTTTGCCTTTGCAAGAGTTTTTGCCCTTGCAACCGTTGTCGCTACCCTTGCATCCGCCTTGGCCCTTACATTCGTTTTGCCCTTTACAGGAATGCTTTCCCTTTTCATCGTCTGCCACGGTTCGGAGTGTAGTACCCGCTTTCGTGGAAGCGCTGGCGGCATAGGTACGAACGGCCATGGACCCCGCCAAGAGACCCGCAACTGCGGCACCGGCGATGACTGCTTTTGATGGTTTAATCATATATTAGTTCTGAATAGATCCTCGGATCTATTCATTGGTCGGGGCAAGCGGAACATCCTTACACGCGCAGAGAAACTTTTTCACGCTCACTCACGGCGATCTTCGCCAAGCGCCTCCTTCATCCTTTCCTTGGCCGAGGGTGAAAGAGCATCCGCAGAAAAGTCGTCTAAGTGACTCGGAACCGATGAGGTGAACTTGCGCAACGCCAGCGGGGCGGCTCTGCAGTCGCCGTTTCTTCTTGGGCTACGCCTCTACTTTTTCTGGCAACTTTTTCTGACCGGCCAAGGCAAGCTTGCCAACATCGGAAAAGTCTCGGAGTTCTTTGCTAGCCTGGGAATTCCGCTACCGACTTTGAATGCTTATTTCATCGGTTCGCTCGAATGTTTTGGCGGCTTGCTCTTGATGATCGGGTTGGCGTCGCGACCTCTCGCGCTTCTTGTCCTGCTATCCATGAGCGTCGCTTACGTCACGGCAGATTTCGGGGCCTGTCGGGCATGTTCAGCGATCCTGACAAGTTTGTGAAAGCCGACCCGTTCCCGTTTCTACTCACTGCCCTGATTGTCTTTGTATTCGGATCCGGAAGATTCTCGGTAGATGCTTTGCTAAAGTGGAGATCGAGTAAACTTGCCGAGGAAAGACGGCCCGCCGGCGATCCGGATAGAGCTCCGGTCAACTTCGCTTAGCTCTCAGTGCCGACAGCATCTTAGCGTGGGTAAGATGGTGCAGGGCTAAGGCTTCTCCGCTTGAGCGGGGTGTCTGAACACGAAAGGAGAAACAAAACATGAAGGCCGAGCTTATCATCTGCGGGCTGACGGCGCTGACTCTTATCAACGGAACTCAGGCGCAGTCGCGGGCAGGCAATGCCATCCCTGTCACCCCCGAGAACTTCATTCGCGCCGAGACCGATCGTTATTTCGGCAAGATCCGCCGAATCGATCATACAACAATCTATTCAACTTATCCGTTGACGTGCGCTCTGAATTGCGGCCGAAATAGCGAGCTTGTCGAGGTGGGTCGAGGATTTTAAACCAAGCCCTCAGACAATCACGCTTACGATTTGGACGTCAA
>Ga0209240_1001131_pt1 | contig 10605 bp, 13 predicted proteins | sample GraSoi_2013_80cm_FD_185828 | JGI IMG/M metagenome (GOLD analysis project Ga0209240, IMG submission 185828) | Grasslands soil microbial communities from the Angelo Coastal Reserve, California, USA - Sample 9_17_2013_80cm (SPAdes) (version 2) | ecosystem: Environmental > Terrestrial > Soil >... | reverse complement strand
CTGCTGCCCGCCGGGTACGACATCCTCAGCTACGAAGAGGTGCCGGACAGCGGCAGCGGCGCGAGGAGGCGGATGCTGGCTCGCCGCTAGAGCGGGAGTCACACCTGGCGGCGCTGTACGACTACGGCGGGGAAGCCAGACGCGGCGACGGCCGGCTGGTCCTGGTCAGCGGCGAGGCAGGCATCGGGAAGTCGGCGCTCGTGGAGCAGCTTGCCGCGGACCTGCCCGAGGCGCGCTGGTCCTGGGGTGGGTGCGATGGCATGTTCACCCCGCGCCCGCTCGGGCCGCTATTCGACCTGGCCACTCAGCTCCGCTGCGAGCTGGGTGACCTGTGCCGGGCCCGCGCTCCCCGGGACGAGCTCTTCACCGCGCTGCTACGCCAGGTGAGCGAGCCCAGGCGGCTCAATGTGCTGGTGGTCGAGGACGTGCACTGGGCGGACGAGGCAACCATCGACCTGCTCAGGTTCCTCGGCCGGAGGATCAGGTTCGCCCCTGCCCTGCTGATCGTGACCTATCGCGACGAAGGCCTGACCGCGAGCGACCCGCTCCGGCAGGCTCTCGGCGAGCTCGCCAGCCAGCGCTCGACCGGGCGCATCGCGCTCGCGCCGCTGTCCGCCGATGGCGTTGCCGTGATGGCCTCCAGCCTCGCCTATCACGCGGAGGAGGCGGGAGACCAGGCTGCCGTGCTGCGGTTCGCACCGCAGGCGGCCCGCCGGGCGGCTGAGCTCGCATCGCATCGCGAGGCCGCCGCCCAGTTCAAGCGAGCGCTCCGCTTCCAAGCGGACTCCGATCCGCGCCAGGCCGCTGCCTTGTACGACGGGCTTGCTCGCGAATTGTCCTTGATCGACGGGTGGCATGACGCGGTCGAGGCAAGTGAGTGGGCGCTCGCCCTATGGCGCAAGGCGGGCGAGCCGCTGCGCGAGGGCGACGCGCTGCTCTTGCCGTCGCGAACGATTTGGCGGCTATGTCGTGGTCGCGAGGCGGTGCAGGCAGCCGAGGCGGCGCTGGCCGTGCTCGAGCCGCTCGGGCCAAGCCCGGAGCTGGCCAGGGCGTTCGCCAACCTCGCTGTCCAGCGGATGCTCGACGGCGACGGCGACGCAGCGATCGATCTGGCCGGGCAGGCGGCGGCGATCGCCGAACCGCTCGGCGTCACTGAGATCGTGAGCGGTGCCCTGAACAGGGCGCCCGCGCGGCCTGACCAGACGCGAGCGGGAGGTGCTCGACCTGATCTGCGCCGGGCGAACGAACGCGCAGATCGCCGAGCGGTTGTTCATCTCGGTGCGGACGGTCGACCATCACGTGTCCGCCGTGCTGGCCAAGCTTGAGGTGCAGACCCGCAATGCCGCCGCGTCGCAGGCGGCCAGGCTCGGGCTTACCGCAGCGGCAGAAAGTTAGGTAACGCCGCCGCCAACTTGGGGAACCGCTGCCGATCCCCGACCGTGAGCGACGTCCTACCGTCGCGGTATCAGCCCGATGCTGCGACACAGGAGGAACAATGCCGCTCTACATGGACATGCACACGATCGACGGCGGGGTAGCCGCCGATGACGTGGCCAAGGCGCACATAGCCGACCTGCAGACCCAGGGCAAGCACAACGTCACAACTACCTGCGCTACTGGGTGGACGAGGGAAAGGACAAGGTCTTCTGCCTCGTCGAGGCGCCGTCAGCAGAAGCAGCCGTGACCGTGCACCGCGAGGCGCATGGCCTGGTCGCTGACCACGTGTTCGAAGTCAAAGAAGGGTCCTAACCTGGCCCCCCGGACCCTGTTGCGTCGGTGCCGAGGCTCGTCTGGGCCAGGCCGGCATGCTAAGCGGTGGCGCATGATCGTATTCGAGCAGCTCAGGTTCCGCTTCCCGCGCGCCGTCGGCGCCTTGAAGGCGCGCATCGTGTTCCTCAGGAAGGCCGCGATTGCCCCGCCGGCGGCAGTCAGCGTTGCGACGCCGACCGGCTTCTTCCAGCGCCGGCTCCGCGGCTGAGCGGGATCGATCCGCTTGGCCGCAGACGACAGCATTGCCGACACCTTCGGAGCCACCGTGTCCTGCAGGACCTGCCCTGACCGCTCGACCTGGGGCGCCGCCCAGGCGCGCGTCCTGAAGATCCGCCGCCGCGCCGCCTGACTCGTGCTCTTGGCCAGTGGTTTGGCGCGCTCGGCGGCCGGCTTGAGCTGAGCCGCCGCTTGGCGTGCGCCATCCTTGATCGCGTCGTTTCTGCTCTTCGGGGACATCTGAACCTCCGCGACTCTGCAGCGTGATGTCACGCTCCGGTTGACCTTCCCTTGACGGGCGGCGGTAATCGGAATAGCCGTCGCCAATGGGGCGAGCTGACGAATAACCAGGTCAGGGCACCGGAACAAACGACGGGCGGACAAAATCTTAGGTAACGGTATGGATTTCACCTTGTCGGCGGCACAATCTCCCCATGAGAAGTCCCCGCAGGCCCGGTGTGCGCGCGCCGCGACTGGCCGCGCTGTCGGCGCGCGCGGCGCAGTGCCTGTCGCTCGCGGTGCTGTGCCTGGCGCTCGCGGCGTGCTCAAGCGGCGCCAGCAACGGATCGAGCGGCCAGGCCAGGTCTGGAAAGGCGGCACGCTCATCGGCCTCGGCATCGCCCGCCCAGCCGGCGACCGGCCCGGCCGCCGCGGCCGCCGTCAAGGCCATGTGGCAGACCTTCTTCAACGGCGCCGTCCCAATCCCGCGCCGCCTCGGCCTGCTTCAGGACAGCCAGCAGTTCGCCTCGTTCGTCCACTCCCAGGCCAAGACGTCGCTGGGATCGCTGGTCCTGGCAGCTTCGGCGAAGGTCAGCGCGGTCAGGTTGCAACCGCCCGGTCATGCCAGCGTAACCTACTCGATTCTGCTCGGGCGCAAGACGGTGGCGAAGAACCTGTCCGGCACCGCCGTCTATACCGCAGGGCGCTGGAAGGTCGCCGTGACCACGTTCTGCGCTCTGGTGCATGCCGCCTATGGAAAGAAGAGCAACCTGATACCCGCGGCGTGCGGGAGCTAGCCGGTGACCAGCACCCGGGCCCCAGGCGCGGCCTGGCGCCGTCGGCCGGTCGCGCTTGCCGCGCTGTGCACGCTGCTGTTCCTGACCTTCCTCGACACCACCGTGGTGAGCGTCGCGCTCGCAAGCATCAGGGCCGACCTGCAGGCTGGTGTGTCGGCCCTGCAGTGGGTGGTCGGTGCCTACGCGCTGACCTTCGCCGCGCTGATGCTGACATTCGGGATGGTCAGCGACGAGTTCGGCCGCAAGAAGGTGATGCTGGCCGGGGCGGCCGTGTACTGTGCGGGCGCCATGATGTCCGCGCTGGCAACCAGCCTCACCGTGCTGATCGCCGGGCGCGCTGTGATGGGGCTTGGCGCTGCCGCGAGCGAGCCGGGCACGCTCTCCATGATCCGGCAGCTGTACCGGGATGAGCGGAGCCGGAACCGCGCGCTCGGTGTCTGGGCGGCGGTCTCGGGCTTCTCGCTCGCGCTCGGCCCGGTTCTTGGCGGCACGCTGGTGGGGGCGTGGAGCTGGCGCGGGATCTTCTGGTTCGACGTCACCTTCGGCCTGGCCGCCCTTGCCGTCGCGGCGATGGTGCTGCCCGAGAGCGCTGACCCCAAGGCCGGCCGGGTCGACATCCCGGGTACGGTACTCGGCGCGGCCGCGCTCGCTGCGTTGGTCTTCGCCGTCATCAACGGCGAGACCGCCGGCTTTGCCGCAGCCGGCGTCATCGCGCTGTACTGCGTCAGCGCGGTCGCGGTCGCGGCCTTCGTGATCTGGGAGCAGCGCGCTCCGCATCCGCTGCTCGATCTGCATTTCCTCCGCGTCGCCAGGTTTGCCACACCGAACGTCATCGCGGCGTGCTGCTACTTTGCGACCTTCGCGATCTTCTTCTTCACCGCCTTGTACCTTGGCGAGGTCGCCGGATACAGCGGATACCGGATCGCCGCCGTCTTCCTGCCGATGACGGTCGTGATGATCGCCGCGTCCCTGGTGGCCGGCCGCCTCACGACCGTCGTGGGGATCCGGATGTCGCTCGTGGCCGGATGCCTGCTGTTCGCGGCCGGCCTCTTGGTGACCAACCTGGCACTCGGACCGCACCCCAGCTATCTGGCGCTGGCCGCCGCGCTCGGGCTGGCCGGAGCAGGCCTGGGGGCCAGCGTCGTGCCGGTCACCTCCTCGGTGCTGGCTGCGGTACCGCCGGAGCGATCCGGCATGGCCGCTTCGGCGACCAACACGAGCAGGGAAATTGGAGCCGTCGCCGGCGTCGTGGTGCTCGGCGCGCTCGTCAACGCCGAACTCAGGGCCGGGCTGATCAGCCGGATGACCCGCCTGAACCTGCCGGCCAGCCTGCAGACGCTGGTCATCGGTATCGTGCAGACCGGCGGCGGAGGGTCAGTCGCGCTCGGCGGGTCCGGCGGGTCCGGCGGTTCAGGCGGGTCTGGCGGGTCAGGCGGCGCGGGCGGGCTGATCGGGCAGCTCTTTCAGGCCGGATACGCGGCCTTCGAGTCAGCCTTGCACCTTGCTCTGTACCTCTCGGCCGCGCTCCTGGCTGGTGCGGCGCTGCTGGCCGCGATCACGCTCAGGCGTCGTCCTCAGGTGGCGGAGAGCACCTCGTCCAGGCGCTCATAGCTTTCCCTGACGCCGCTCTCCATCCCGCTCGCGACGAAGGCATCGCGCGCGGCGAACGAGTCAACCAGCGAGGTCGACGTCAGCCTCGTGCGGCCATCGCCGAGATCGGTGAAGACGATCCGCTCCAGCGCGACGCCGTCCGGATCGCCCTCGAACGTGAACGTCTGGACGATCACCTCGTTCGGGCGCACCTCGTGGAAGCTGCCGTGGAAGCCGAACTCGTCCTGCCCCCTAACGTGCAGGTAGCGGTATGACCCGCCCGTCCGGCAGTCGTAGTGGTCGATCCGCATCTGCAGGCTGCGCGGCCCGAGCCACGCAGCGACAAGGCCGGGGTCGGTGTGGGCACGGAATACCCTCTCCGGCGGCGCGTCGAAGTCCCTGGTGATCCTGACGAGAGGCACGTCGGGGTCGACGGCGATGTCGGTCTCGTGCGTCTTGGTGGTCATAACGGTGATCCTTTCTGGCTAGCTTGGTCCTCATCTGGCATGGCGGCCAGCACGTCGTCCAGGCGGCGGTAGCGGTCTTCGGCTTCGCGGCGGTAGCGCTCGATCCACTTCGTCATCAAGTCGAAAACCTCCGCCTCCAGGTGCACCGGACGGCGCTGGCCCTCCCTAGTGCGGCTCACCAGCCCGGCGTCCGCCAGCACCTTGAGGTGCTTGGAGACCGCCTGGACGGTCACGTCGTAGGGCCTGGCTAGCTCGTTGACGGTGGCGTCCCCTGCGGCGAGCCGCGCGACCATGTCGCGCCTGGTCGGGTCGGCCAGGGCGGCGAAGACCCGGGAGAGCGGATCAGCAGCCACGGCCTTCCTCCTCAGCCTCAACCATCTGGTTGAATACAACGCTAGCCCTGGCCGAGCAGCCTTGTCAACCTTTTGGTTGAAGAGCCAGGTAGCTGCCCGGACAGCGAGACCGGCCGTCCGGTCTAGGGGCCCGGTAGCGAGACCGGGAGCGATCGCGGCGCGTTCCGGTCATGGCTCATACCGGTTTGAGGTAGCTTGAAGCAATGCCGCTCGCACCCCGCAAACTGCCGCTCGCCATCTGGGCCAGGTTGCCCGAGCCACTGCGCCGGAGGGCCGGCTCAACGGGGGGCAGGCGGCTGATGAGGTTCGCGCCTGCGGCAGCTCTCGCGCTTGCCACCACCCAGATCACCTACTTCATCTGCTTCAGCGTGCTGGCCATGACCGGACGGGCATCGGGCGCCGCGGGCTGGCTCGCCGGGGCAGCGGTTAGCTACGGTGTCAGCCGCTGGGCCTGGGAGCGCAAAGGCAAGCCGCGCGTGCTGAAGGAGACGCTGCCGTTCCTGGCCATCTCGCTCGTTGTCGGCATCGTGCTCACTGAGGCGAGTCACTTCGGATACCGGGAAGCGGCGGCGCTCGGCCTGCACGGCGCCGCGCACGACGCTTTCGTGCAGGGCTTTTACCTGGCCGCCAACTGCTTCACATTCCTGACCAGGTTCGTGATCTTCCATTTCGTGCTGTTCGCCGACCGCGATGCCAAGGCCGAGTCCCAGCTACGGGCCGAGGACGTCTAGCGCCGCCTCCGGCATGACGGCGCCTGTTGCGCGCGGGCATTATGGCGGCGACGTCCGGCCGCGACGCAGCCACTGGCCGCGCCCTGGCTTCGCCAGCACCTGGCCGTCCTCGAGCAGGACGTCGCCGCGGCTGATGGTAAAGCGCGGCCAGCCGCAGATCTCCCGCCCGTCGTAGGCCGAGTAGCCGGCCCTGGACCGCATGGAGCTTCCGTCGATCGTGCGCCGCAGCTGCGGGTCGAGGACGAGCAGGTCGGCGTCGCTCCCGACTGCGATCGTGCCTTTGCGCGGATAGAGCCCGAACAGGCGGGCCGGGCTGGTCGAGGTCAGCGAGACGAAGCGATGCAATGAGATGCGGCCGGTACTGACGCCGGCGGAGAAGAGCATCGGCAGCATCGTCTCGAGGTCGGCAACGCCTTGGCGGGCAGTCGTCACGTCCAGGGACTCATCGAGCTTGTCGGCCAGCCGCCAGGGTGCGTGGTCGCTGCCCAGCGTGTCCACCGACCCATCGGCCAGCCCAGCCCACAGCGCCTCGACGTCCTGGGTGTCCCGCAGCGGGGGAGAGCCGATGTACTTCGCGCCGTCAGGTCCGGCGAGTGCCTCGCTGGTCAGGTGCAGATACAGCGGCCTGGTCTCGACGAACACGGGCAGGCCGCGGGCGCGGCCCCGCCGGGCGGCGCGCAGCGCCGGCTCCGACGACAGGTGCACGATGTAGACCGGCGAGCCCGTTGCCTCGCAGATCGCCACGGCCCGCTCCACGGCGGCGCGTTCGGCCGGTACCGGGCGGCTGGCTGCCCAGTCGGCGAGGCCGCCGCGCCCGGCCGCCAGCAGCCGCTCGCCAGCGAACCGGACCAGGGCACCGTCCTCGCAGTGGATCAATGTCAGCATGCCATGCTGGCCGGCGATCCTGACCGCCTCGATCATCGCGTCCGCGTGCGCCTCGAACTCGTCGGCCACCATGAAGAGCTTCAGGCTTGTGTGCCCGGCGTCCGCGAGCCGTGGTAGCTCGGCAAGCGCCTGCGGCGTCGGACTGTCAAGGACCGGGTGGAGCACGTAGTCCACGCTGGCCAGCGCCCGGGCCGCGGCCAGGTCGCGCCCGAGGGACTGGCTCAGCGAGTCACCGTCCGCCGGGAAGGTCATGTTCCCGATCGTGGTAATTCCGCCGGCGATAGCGGCAGCCGAGCCGCTGCTGAAGTCGTCGACCCACGCCGGAACGCCAGGTTCTGGCGGCTCGGGTTCGGACAAGTGCACGTGCATGTCGATGCCGCCGGGAAGGACCAGCGCTCCCGTGGCGTCTAGTTCCCTCCGCCCGCGCGGAGATCCGCCTATCTGGCTGACCGTGCCGTCGCGCACCGCCAGGTCACAGACGGCCGAGCTGCCGGCCGTCACCACGGTCCCGCCGCGGATCACCAGGTCACAGTCGGAGTCTGGAACTTGTATCGCCTCCGTCCTGGCGTGGTCGCCCGGATTTCACATCGGCAGCATAGGCGGTTCAACCGTCCCCTGGTGTTGAGCGCTCGGCCCGGCTTGCTCAGAATGGCAACAGGGACCGCGTCTGCGAGAAAGGAGCGGCTATGAGCGTGCAGCTTAATCACACGATCGTCGCCTGCCGCGATCAGCGGCAGTCGGCAGCCTTCCTGACCGAGATACTCGGCCTGCCCGCGGCGACGAGGTTCGGCCGGTTCCTGGTCGTCGGAACGGACAACGGCGTATCCCTCGACTTCGCCGAGACCGACAGCGACATCACCGTCCAGCATTACGCGTTCCTGATCGGCGAGGAGGACTTCGACGTGATCTTCGGCCGCATCGCCGCGCGGGGCATCCCGTACTGGGCCGATCCTGGCAGGACGCGGCCGGGGGAGATCAACCACAATGACGGCGGCCGCGGCGTTTACTTCGCCGACCCCGACGGCCACGCGATGGAGATCATTACCCGTCCTTACGGCGGCTGAGACGCAGGCCTTCAAAGACTCGGGCCGTCAAGGCTGCAGCGGCGACGGGTGCCGGGGTTCGTAGAGTGCAAGCTCGGCGCCGTCGGGCAGGCGGATCGCCGCGAGGCGCCCCCAGCGCTCCTCGGACACATCCCGCGCCACATCGGCTCCCTTGGACCGAAGTGCGGCAAGCGTGGCGTAGATGTCATCGCACATCAGGTAGAGCTCGTGATGGCCGCTGCCGTCGGTCGGGTGCACGGCAAGCTCGGCCGGCGGCAACCCGAAGATGGGCCAGCCCCCGCCGGCGTCGACCGAGGTCATTCCTAGAACGTCCGCGAAGAACGTGCGAACCTTCTCGGCATCAGGGGAGAAGACGACAGCGTGCACGCCGGTGATCACGTGGCGATTGTAGTCCGGTGGCTGGCACGACGATCAACCCTCTGCTGTCAGCAGATTGCCTTGGCGTGCCTTGGCCAGGCCGACGATTGTGGATCGTGATGCGGATTCCGCAGCCGGATCTGAGAGCGGGGAGACCATGCTGAGTGCCGTTGCCGAGACCACCACGAATGCCGGCTCGCTTGACGAGCAGCTGATCAGCCGCCTGCTGTACCACCGCATTATCGTGCTCGGGACTGAGGTCAATGACGCCGTAGCCAACCGCCTCTGCGCGCAGTTGCTGCTGCTATCGGCTGAGGACTCGCGCAGCGACATCTGCCTGTACATCAACTCGCCGGGCGGGTCGGTCAGCGCTGGCCTCGCCATCTACGACACGATGCGGCTGATCCCGAACGAGGTCAGCACGCTGGCGATGGGCTTGGCGGGCAGCATGGGGCAGTTCCTGCTGTGCGCGGGAACGGCAGGTAAACGGTTCAGCTTGCCGCACGCTCAGGTGCTGATGCATCAGGGGTCAGCGGGATTCGGGGGCACGGCCGCCGACGTCGAGATCTACGCCGAGCAGCTCGAGAAGACAGGAGCCATGATGATCAAGCTGATCGCCGAGCATACCGGCCAGCCGGTGCAGACCGTCGAGCGCGACAGCCTGCGTGACCGCTGGTTCAGCGCCGAGGAGGCTCGCGACTACGGGATCATCGACCACATCGTCGAACGGCTCGATGACGTCCGTCCCGCGGCCTCCGCCCGGATGGCAGGGCTGTGACGATGGGCCAGTACACGATCCCGACCGTCGTCGAGAAAACCCCGCTCGGCGAGCGGGCTTACGACATCTACTCCAGGCTGCTGTCCGAGCGGATCGTCTTCCTCGGCACCGAGATTGACGACGGTGTCGCCAACGTGGTCATGGCGCAGCTGCTGCACCTGGAGTCGGTCAGCCCTGACCTAGAGATCAGCTTGTATATCAACTCGCCAGGCGGCTCCTTCAGTGCGCTCACCGCGATCTACGACACCATGCAGTACATCCGTCCCGACGTCGCCACGACCTGCATGGGCCAGGCGTCCTCCGCTGCGGCTGTGCTCCTCGCGGCCGGCGCGCCCGGCAAACGGGCGGTCTTGCCGCACGCCAAGGTGCTGCTGCACCAGCCGTCGAGTCAGGCCCAGGGCGCCCTGCCCGACCTGGCGATCCAGGCCAAGGACGTGGCCAGGGTACGGTCGGAGGTCGACGAGATACTTAGCCGGCACACCGGTCACCCCGTCGCCAAGATCAGGAACGACACCGACAGGAACAAGACATTCAGTGCCCGTGAAGCGGTCGACTACGGCCTGGCCGACGTGGTGATTGCCAGCCGGAAGGTCGCGCCCGTCGGGCTAGTCAGCGCCTGAAGATCACGCGGCAAGCAGGCAGACGGCATCGCCTGACCGGCCTGCCGGGGCGCGGCCGGACGGGTCGGCCTGGTCGGCCCGGTCCATGAGCGCGCGGGCGGCGCGGATGGCCTCGAGCCTGACGACCCGGGTGCGGCGGTTGCTGTCGTCGACCAGGTCGCGTCCGGTCGTGGCCACGAGGTCGGCAAGCTCGATGCGCAGCGCGTCGCAGATGGCCGCGAGTACCTCAGAAGACGCCTCCTTGCGCCCGCGCTCCACCTCGGACAGGTAGGGCATCGAGACCCGAGCCGACCGGGCGACGTCGGCCAGAGTCCTGCCCTGCTCGAGCCGTGTGCGGCGCAGCACGTCGCCGAGCATCGTCCTGAGCAGCGGTCGGGATCGCTGCTGGCCCTCTAGCGGGCCGGTCACGACCGGTTCAACCATCGCCGTTCCTTCCTGGCCGCGACGAACTCCGTGTACCTGCGCCTGTGCTCCATCACGGTACTTACCAAGGCACCTGGCGCAGAAGCGCTTTCGCGCCAGGCGTAAGGACAGGCCGCATGCCCGGCGAACTTTGAGTAGCCTGGCGAGCACCCGACCTTCCTCCGTTAGCGCTAGCCGCCTTTGACGTGCCCGGAGCAGATGTGGACCAGCTATACACCCGGCCCGCCGGCCGCCACGCCGCCCGCCATGCCGCCCCTTCCGGCGGCAGGTTCGGCCTGTCCTCACTCACTGCCCGCGGGGCGCTGCGAGTCCCCGAGATCACCGTTTACTTCTGG
>Ga0209240_1001130_pt1 | contig 10615 bp, 9 predicted proteins | sample GraSoi_2013_80cm_FD_185828 | JGI IMG/M metagenome (GOLD analysis project Ga0209240, IMG submission 185828) | Grasslands soil microbial communities from the Angelo Coastal Reserve, California, USA - Sample 9_17_2013_80cm (SPAdes) (version 2) | ecosystem: Environmental > Terrestrial > Soil >... | reverse complement strand
ATCCACCGCCGTGCGAACGAGCCGTCCTTGACCTCGTCCAGCAGCTTCTGCATCTCGCGCTTCGTCTCCGCGGTCACGATGCGATCGCCGGCGACGTAATCGCCGTACTCCGCCGTGTCCGACACGGAGTGCCGCATGTAGTTCAATCCGCCGCGGTACATCAGATCGACGATCAGCTTGAGCTCGTGCAGGCACTCGAAGTACGCGATCTCCGGTTGATATCCATTGGCCACGAGCGTCTCGAAGCCGGCCTTCACGAGCGCCGAGGCACCGCCGCAGAGGACCGCCTGCTCGCCAAACAGATCGGTTTCCGTCTCTTCGGCAAAGGTTGTCTGAAGAACGCCGGCGCGCGTAGAGCCGATTCCTTTTGCGTACGCGAGCGCGTCGCTGAGCGCATGACCGGAGTAGTCATTGTGCACGGCAACGAGTGCGGGCACACCGGCGCCTTCCGCGAACAGCTCGCGAACGCGGTGACCCGGCGCTTTGGGCGCGACCATGATCACGTCCGTATGCGCGTTCGGTGTGATCTCGCCGAAGCGGATGTTGAATCCGTGCGCAAAGAGCAGCGTCTTGCCAGGCGTGAGATGCGGTGCGACCGACTCCTCATACACCGCCCGCTGTGTGTGATCGGGAGTAAGGATCACGATGAAATCCGCCTCGCGCGCGGCCTGCTCCGTGGTCACCGCCCGCAGTCCCTCGGATTCAGCGGCGGCGCGACTGCGTGAGCCGGCCGCGAGTCCGACGCGCACGTCGACGCCGGAATCGCGCAGGTTGAGCGCATGGGCATGTCCCTGGCTGCCATAGCCAATGATCGCGACGCGGCGGCGCGTGAGGCGTTGGAGATCGGCGTCGGCGTCGTAATAGAGAGTGGTCATCGAGCTGGCTCCTGAGGGTTCGAAGAAGGGGCAAAATGAGGAAAGTCGAAACGGCGCATGGCGTCGGCCACCTGCTCGAGCCGAGCGTCCTCGTGGGGGATCTCCTGGACGGAGAGGACGTCGATGAGCCGCGAGAGCTGCTGGACGATCTGATGGACGTCGGCAGCTTCGACGACCAGCAGCATGCGGCTCGTTCCCGAATCGCCGGTGGCACCGACGACGAGGCTCGAGACGTTGTAATCGCGGCGCCGAATGAGGCCGATGGCGCGATAGAGCGCGCCGGGCCGGTCATTGAGGTGCACCACGAGCGTGTGCCGCTGCGTGTTCGCAGGAGCGGTCGTCATGGCCGCTCGGCGTAAGCGGCAACGACGCTCGGCGTGGTATGCGTGTGCGCGTCCACGAGCATCTCGCCGATGCTTCGTCCTTGCGGGACGATCGGAAAGACATTGGCCTCGCGCTCAACGCGGAAGTCGAGCACGACGACGCCAGGATAGTTCCATGCGTCGTCGATCGCCTGCTCGACCTGATCCACGCTGTCCACGGTCACGCCGCACACGCCATAGGCTTCGGCCAGCTTCGCGAAGTCGGGCCCGGAGAGTGGCGTGCCGCTGTACCTGCGTCCCTCGAAGAGCTGTTGCCACTGCCGCACCATGCCGAGGTAGCCGTTGTTCACGATGGCGATCTTGACGTTCGTCAGGCCTTCCTGCGCCATCGTCGCGATCTCCTGATTCGTCATCTGGAATCCGCCGTCGCCGACGACCACCCAGATCGTCTCATCAGGCAGTGCGATGGCGGCACCGAGCGCGGCGGGGACGGCGAAGCCCATGGTGCCCGATCCGCCGCTCGTGATGTGCGAGCGTGGGCGGTGCCAGTCGAGCAGTTGAGCCGTCCACATCTGATGCTGTCCGACGTCCGTGACGACGCGACAGTTGCCGCGCGCTCTGCGTGCTGCGTTGAGTGCGGCGCAGACGTCGTTCGGTTGGAGCGTTCCGTCATCTGTGCGACGCCGATACGCCTGCCGCGGCTCGAACTTGTCGCGCAGCGCGTGCACCTCCTCGAGCCAGGCGGACCGATTCTCGAATTCGGCCCCCGTCGCGTCGGCGTTTCGAGTCGGGAGTTCTTCAACGCGCGCAATGCGGCGCGTGCATCGCCAACGATTCCAACACGAACCGGAACCAACTTCCCGATCTCCGACGGATCGACGTCCACGTGAATCACTGCCGCATGCGGTGCAAAGGTGGATGCCTTTCCGGTGACGCGGTCGTCGAAACGGCTGCCGACGTTCAACAGCACGTCACACCGCTGGATGGCGCGATTCACGTGCACCCATCCGTGCATGCCCGGCATGCCAAGGCTCAGCGGATGGTCCTGCGGAAATGATCCGAGTCCGTGCAGCGTGGTGATGACCGGAATTCCCGTGTACTCGGCGAGTGCAAGCAGCTCCGCCGATGCACCCGACTGGATCACGCCGTTGCCGACGAGGATGAGCGGACGACTCGAGGACGCCAGCAGGGCGGCCGCCTCGCGAACGGCGCCCGCGTTCACCTCGCATTGGCGATGGTCGTCGTATCCTGCGAGATCGAGCGTAACGTTCCAGTCCGGGACGATACTCGCTTGCTGCGCGTCCTTGGTCACGTCCACAAGCACCGGGCCGGGCCGTCCCGTGGACGCGAGGTAGAACGCCTCCGCGATGACGCGCGGGATCTCGCGCGGATCGCGCACGAGATAGCTGTGCTTCGTGATGGGGACCGTGATGCCGACGATGTCCGTCTCCTGAAATGCGTCGGTGCCGAGCAGTGCGCTGGAGACCTGTCCCGTGATGGCGACCATGGGTGAGGAGTCCATCCACGCGTCCGCGATGGGCGTGACGAGGTTCGTGGCGCCAGGTCCGCTCGTCGCCACGCACACGCCGACACGCCCACTCGCGCGCGCGTAGCCTTCCGCGGCGTGTCCCGCGCCCTGTTCGTGGCGGCAGAGCACGTGATGCAGTTGTTCCGAGTACTCCGGCAGCGCGTGGTAGAATGGCATGATGGCGCCGCCGGGGATGCCGAAGATCACATCCACGCCCTGGCGCACGAGTGCTTCGCAGAGGATCTGCGCGCCGGTGCGCAGATCCGGATTCGGCGTGGCGCTCATTTCGCGACTCCGGCAAATGCGTCGCTCGGCTGCGACGTCCAGCTGGGCACCGTGTCCGCCGCGGGGCGGTGATCGGGCACCGCGAGCACAGCGCCCGTGTGTGCGCTCGTGACCAATGCCGCATAACGAGCCAGCCAGCCGCGCGTGAACTTTGGCGGTGGTGCGTGCCATTCGCGTCGGCGACGCTCGAGCTCCTGCTCCGAAAGGTCGACGTCCAATTGACGTGCAGCGAGGTCGATGACGATGACGTCGCCGTCGCGCAGCAGGCCAATCGGGCCGCCCTCAGCGGCTTCGGGAGAGACGTGGCCGATGCACAGTCCGCGCGTTCCTCCGGAGAAGCGGCCGTCCGTCACCAGTGCGACTGACTCTCCAATTGGCATGCCCTTGAGGAGGCTCGTGAGCGCGAGCATCTCGCGCATGCCCGGTCCGCCACACGGACCTTCGTTGCGCACGATCACCACGTCGCCGGAGTGAATCTTTCCCGCCATCGCCGCGGAGGTTGCAGCTTCCTCGCTGTCGAACACGCATGCCGGACCGCGGAACGTCATCTCGTGCTGCGACACCGCGCCGACCTTGATGACTGCGCCGAGTGGCGCGAGCGATCCGAAGAGCACGGCGAGTGCGCCGCGCCGCGTGTGCGGGTTGTCGATGGGGCGAATGCACTCCGGATTCAGATTGGCGACGTCTGCCACCGATTCGCCGATCGTCTGCCCGGTGACCGTCAGCGCATCGAGGTGCAGCGTGTCCGGTTTCTTCGCGAGCTCGGCGAGAATTGCGGGAATGCCGCCGGCTCGGTGAACGTCCTGCATGTGCCATTGGCGCGTACCGTCCCACGCCGGCGAGACCTTGGCGAGATGCGGCGTCCGCTCGGCCACCTCGTTGAAGCGCGACAGCGGGTAGTCCACTTCGGCTTCGCGTGCGAGGGCGAGGACGTGGAGCACCGTGTTTGTGGAGCCGCCCATCGCCACGTCGAGGGCAACCGCGTTGTCGATTGCATCCGGCGTCACGATGTCGCGGAACGTGACCCCATCGCGGACGAGCTGCATGAGCGCCTGTGCCGCTCGGCGCGCGAGCGCGTGCCGTTCAGGCGACGTCGCGAGGATCGACCCATTGCCCGGCAGCGCCAAGCCGATCGCCTCGCAGAGGCAGTTCATCGAGTTCGCCGTGAACATGCCGCTACAGCTTCCGCACGTCGGACACGCGAGTCGCTCGAGCTCGAGCAATCGTGCGTCGTCGATCGTTCCTGCGGCGCGTTGTCCCACAGCTTCGAACACCGAGATGAGGTCCACCTTCGTCCCAGAGGAGTCCACGCCCGCTTCCATCGGTCCGCCCGAGACGAACACCGTGGGGACGTTCGCTCTCGCCGCGCCCATGAGCATGCCGGGCACGATCTTGTCGCAGTTCGGGATGCAGATCACCGCGTCGAAGCAGTGCGCGCGGACCATCGTCTCGACCGAGTCCGCAATGATCTCGCGCGACGGGAGGGAGTAGTGCATGCCCTCGTGGCCCATGACGATGCCGTCGTCGACGCCGATGGTGTTGAACTCGAACGGGATGCCGCCGGCTTCGCGGATGGCCTCTTTGACGACTTTGCCGAAGGCCTGGAGGTGGACGTGTCCGGGCACGATGTCCACGTACGAGTTGCACACCGCGACGAACGGGCGGTCCCATTCGCCGTCCTTCACCTGGCCTGTTGCGCGCAACAGGCTGCGGTGGGGTGCTCGCTCCATGCCACGTTTGATCGTGTCCGATCGCATGCCGACCTCGAGAGGGGGTAAATGCGACCGCGGCCCGTCCTGGTTGGGACGGGCCGCGGTGACTCGAGATCCGCGCTGCCCCTCCCGTCTGGAGAGGGGCTGCGGTCGTTGTGCTGCTACGCCGCTGGACCCTCTCGCACGCCAATTACCTCCGTAAGCGATACGGAGGCTACGACGATAATCGAGAGGAGACTGCGCGAGGCGAGCATTATCCGGGCTGTACGGAGTTTCGTGCGGCTTTCATATGATAGGGCGATGCGGGCGGGGAGCACAAGGGGAGCTGCCCGCTTTCGCAACAGCGCCCTACAGCAGAAGGGACGATCGGCGGGATTCGGCCGCAACGGGACCAGGGCTCAATCCCCGGCCGCCGCCGTCAGACGTCCGGCCAGGGTGCGACGAAGTCGAAACGCTCGGCCTGTCGGATACGCTCGAAGTCGCGCACATTCGCGGTGACGAGCGTCAGGCCAGCGCTACGGCAAGAAACGGCCAGCAGCACGTCGTTGAGAAACGAGCGGCCGAAACCGCCCGGGCTGATGGTTTTCTCGCGCACGAGCTGCGCGACGATCTCCCCGCTGCGAGCCCAGTTCGCAAACGTCGGCGTGACAATCCGTCCGCGCGACTCAAAGGGGCGGACATACGCGTTGCGAATCGACACGCCGCGTCTGGCATCAACCGCGCCAAGCAAGAGTTCTTGAACCACTACGGCGTGAAGGTAAGTCGCAGGGAGACGTGCGGCGTAGAATGCCGCGAGCTCCTCGGCTTTCGCTCCATCCCGATCGGCCGCGATATAGATGTTGGTGTCGAGGACGAAGCGTTTCACCTCTGTTCACTTCGCAGGAAGATCTCGGAAGACGTCGCGGAGGCTTCGCGTCCCGGCGACACGGCGGACGCCATCGATCACCTCTTGGCGAAACGCGACGAGATCGAGCGCCTGCTCGACCGTGTCGGTCTCCGTCTCCGTTCCGAGGATGCGCTGCGCGCGAAGCAGCTTGGCCTGCGTCAGGCGCAGGTTCTTGCGGACCTTTCCAGCCGTCCTGGGCATGATCAGCCACCGGAGAGAATGTACAGACGCAATGTAGATACTGTACAGTCACGGCGAAAGACGCGACGGCAGGCCGGCTGTGTTGGTCATGTTCGGACAACGTGCCGGTCCAACCGTCCCAATGCAGAGGTTCGCCAATCCAGCGGCCCAGCGATTTCCGCCGCGTCGGTCATTGCCGCGGCCTCGTTCACGAAACTACTCGCTGCAAGCGTTTCGGCGCCGCCACTAAGCGAGTGTTGGGCGCGGACAGGGTCGCCCGCCTCGAGCCAGTGCGCTGCGATGGCCAGATGTCTGCGATGATCGTAGGGGCCCTGCGTCGCCGTGACGTGTTGCAGCCATTCGGCGGCATACTGATGCAACAGTCGTTGCGTCGAAGTAGGTGCTCTCTGCACTACCGCGTCCGCCCACAGCGCGCGCGCTGAGATCGTGCTCTCACTGAAGCACGCGATCCCCGTCGTCTCCAATTCGCGTGTTGCCGCGAGAATGCTCGTGCGGTCGAGCAGACTGACCCACTCCACTGCTCGAAGATCCGCATCGGGTCCGAGGACAGCGATTGTCTCGAGCACTCCATAGGCACTTGGCGACAGCCTGTCGAGACGAGCGGAGACCAGCCGCGACACAAGCGGAGGGAGGGCCGCCACGTCGTCGAGCTCGAGCCAACGATCCACGAGCGCCTCGGCGACGAGCGGAATACCGCCCGCTCGCCTAGCAAGAGTGTCCAGAATCGTTGATGGCACAGCACGCGGCTCAGCGCGCGCAATGCATAACATGCGAATCTCTTCTTCCGAAAGCGGCGATAACCACAGTGTATCGACACCCATCTCGGATATCGCGTTATCGGTTGGAAAGGCCTGGCGGTATACCTTGGCCGCATCCTCTTCCGTATCAGCATGCAGGGCGATGACACAGACGCCCGCCGCCACGGGAAGCGCGGCGAAAAGATGCGCGAGCATCGACCAGGATGCCGACTCTGCCCATTGCCCGTCGTCGATCGCGATCACGATCGGACCGTCTTCGCTAATGGCTGCAACGACGTCACTCAAGGCGGCGATCACGGCTCCGCGGTGTTCCGCATCTGTCAGCGCCGCCAGTCTCGCTTTGGCGTTGCCAAGAAAGCGCTGGAGAACGGCGACGGAATCCGGATCGGCGCCGAGCGCTCCTCGTAGGCGCGTCAGCGTGTGGGCGAGGTTGGCAACCAGAGAGAGTGGTCGGAGGAAATCCCCTCTGTTGCAACGTTCGTGGGCGACCTGCGCACCCTGTGCGCGTGCGCGCCTGAAGAACTCGTCCAGTATTCGACTCTTTCCGATACCGGCGGGGCCCGCAATACCAATTCGGTGTCCGGTGGGATTGGGAGTGAGACCAGTGAGTAGATGAGAAAGGGTGTCGCTTCGCCCAACGAGCGACGATTGTGTAACACCAGAAACGGACGCGTGTGGTCCGGAGCTTCGCATTGGCGCGTGAGTTGAGCCACCTCCCCGATGAGCATTCTGACTTACTCCATGCCATTCGGTGCGAGCCACGGAGTCCAAAAGATCCTTCAGTGCAGGTGCATGCGAAGGATCGAGCTGAAGAATCCTTCGCGCGACGGCGGCCAGGCCAGTGAGGTCGGAGTTCCGCCGACTGGCAGCCGACCACTCTTCGAGCGCACTCACGACGACGGCGCGCTGCGAGGTTCTTGCGTCCTCCAGCCATCGCGAAAAGCCGTCCGATATTTGCGGAGCATAGCCATCGAGGACATCGCCCTGCGCGATTGCGACTGCGGTCGCGGCCGACTCGGCTGACAAGAGCTCGTCGACGTCAAAGTGCACGTCGAGTCTGTCCAATCCGAGGTCGGCAGTTCGAAGCGGCGGAGCGACGCCGTGCCGTCTCAGTCGCGAAAGAAGCCAGCGGAGACGCTCTCCGCGAACGCGGTCGTCAGCATCCGGCCACAAGAGTGTGGACAGTTGCGAGCGGTGCACTGTCGCGCCGCGCCGCAGTCCGAGATAGAGCGCAGCCCCAAAGACATGCGGCTTGCTCGGTGACAAGTCACCGAGTGGCGTTCGGAGGCGCGGAGGGCCAATGAGTTGAATGCGATAATTCACGTCGGTGAATTCGAGGGGCAGGGCGTGCCAGTACGTGGGTCATGGGGCGAGTCAGTCGAGTGGTGGGGGCTCGCACGTCAGGCGATTGCTGGGCATCGTGCCGTTCATGGCTTAGAAAATTCTCAGTGAGGCCGGTATTGGATTGAGTGGTGGGCGGACATGGTGATGGGCCGGCGCCACCGCTGTCAAACACCAAGCGGCAGCAAGTGGTCACATGCTGGCACTGTAGCGCGACATCGATTCGCGCCGAAAACACAGTAGCAATGCAGCGTCATTTAGGCGTCACATCTGGGCGCCATCCGCATAACTCGTTGCCCTTGCGCGACCTAAAGGCCAACGCGTTAATGGCCTCGCTCGTGCAAAGGGCGATGGTCAAATGCGACCAGAATCGCTCGAGTCGGTGCCACTGTCGCTCGCTGCTGGGTTGACGCGCGAGTATCTCATCCATCATCGACTCTGTCCCAAGGCAATCGCCGCCGAGGGTCACCTCGTGGTCGCGACCGCGCCCGAAGCAATCCTGGATGGCCTGGATGACGTGGCCTTCGCATATGGTCTACCCGCCATAGCCGAGCCGACCAGCGAGGACGAGGTCCTTCGGTATATCGAGCGGTTGACCACGCGTGCCGAGCGAACCGTTGAACTGGAGCGGGCCGATGCCGGCGACGAGGAGATGGCGACAGACGTGCGCAACCTCGTCAATCAGCCACCGGTCATTCGGTATGTGAATCTCCTCGTCCGCGATGCGTACGACGCCGGGGCGAGCGACATTCATCTCGAGGCATCGCGCAACGGACTGACGGCCCGATTTCGGCTCGACGGCGTCCTCGCGCCAGCACCGGAGCCCCCGAGTCAGCTCCAGCACGCCGTCGTTTCGAGAATCAAGCTGCTGGCGGAGCTCGACATTGCGGAGCGACGACGCCCGCAAGACGGCCGCATTCGCGTTCGGCTGGAATCACGTGAACTCGACCTGCGTGTGTCCACCGTGCCGACGCTCCATGGCGAGAGCGTCGTACTGAGGCTGCTCGATCGCGGCGGTCGGCCAGTAGGACTCGCGGAGCTCGGGATGTCTCCGGTGGTGCTCGATGGGGTCATGCACCTGGCGCGCAGACCGCACGGAATGCTGCTCGTCACCGGGCCAACCGGAAGCGGCAAGACGACGACGCTATATGGCGCCCTTCAGACGCGCACGGCCGACGCTGAGAAGATCATCACGGTCGAGGATCCCATCGAGTACCAGCTCGCGCGTATCACACAGGTGCCAGTTCACCGACAAGCCGGAGTGACGTTCGCGACCGCGCTGCGCGCAATCCTGCGACAGGATCCTGATGTGATCATGGTCGGTGAGATGCGCGACAAAGAGACCGCCGAAGTGGCCGTGCAGGCCGCCATGACGGGGCACTTGGTCTTCTCGACGCTGCACACAAACGATGCGGTCGGAGCGATACCCAGGCTGCTAGACCTGGGTATTCCGGACTATCTGGTGGCGGCGACTGTCGAGGGAGTACTGGCGCAACGTCTAGTGCGCCGGGTGTGTGGCGCGTGCCGCGTCGAATATCAGCCATCGCCGGAGAGCATTGCGCTGCTCGCGCATGGGGACACCCCAGATCAGCCGTTCACGCGCGGAGCCGGATGCCCGGCGTGTCGAGGAACTGGATATCAGGGACGGCTCGGCGTCTACGAACTTCTACTCGTCACGGAGCGCGTAAAGGACGCTATTGCCCGCAACCTGTCACGAGGCGAATTACGGGCCATTGCCCTTGATGACGGACTCGTGCCGCTGCGCACAAACGGTTGGCAGCAGGCGAAGGCGGGTCTCACCACCATCGAAGAGGTGCTACGTGTCATCCAGGACTGAGCAGTCAATGAATGGCCGCCCACGAGCTGGCTTCACGCTGATCGAGCTCCTTGTCGTCATTGCAATCATCGCAACGCTCGCTGCGGTTGTGGCCCCGTCTCTCTTTGGTAACGTCGGAGAGGCGCGCAGGAGCACAGCGAAGAGCCAGATCGAGATTCTCTCGCTCGCACTGGATGCATACAGAGTCGACAACGACGGCTATCCAACGAGCGAACAAGGTCTGGACGCACTCAGAACCATGCCGCTCGGCGGCGATCCTCCACGCAACTGGAAGGGCCCATACCTGAAGCAGATGGTGCCCGCCGATCCCTGGCGGCGGCCTTACGTGTACGTGTATCCGGGCGTGTCTAATCCTCAAGGTTACGATCTCTACACATTCGGCAAAGACGGCAAGTCCGGCGGAGATGGTGAGGACGCCGACATCACCTCTTGGGGGGGCGCTGTACGTCAGTGAGTCTGCCACGAGGAGTTGTGCATGAGCACTGAATTGGCGCCGCTTGCCGGAAACCTGTCCTTCTCGTTTGAGGCCATGACTGCGGGTGGCGTCATGGAGCAGGGCAGCATCCATGCTCCGTCGCTTCTCGATGCACGGCGGGCGGTGATCAATCGCGGATTGCTCTTGCTTACAATTCGTCAGACTGAAGTCCACGTGCGGCGGACGCAGCTGCGAGTTGCGGATCTCGGTCTTGGTCTGCGTATCCTGGCGGATCTGCTCGATGCCGGCCTCTCCGCGGGCCGGGCACTGAAGGCCCTCGAGGATCTCGCGCCACCCGCGTGGCGAAGTGCGATACCCGCGCTCCAGCAGTCCATTCGCGAGGGAAATGGACTTGCAGCAGCCCTGGCATCTGGTCCGATCGAGATACCGGCGG
>Ga0209240_1001124_pt1 | contig 10630 bp, 10 predicted proteins | sample GraSoi_2013_80cm_FD_185828 | JGI IMG/M metagenome (GOLD analysis project Ga0209240, IMG submission 185828) | Grasslands soil microbial communities from the Angelo Coastal Reserve, California, USA - Sample 9_17_2013_80cm (SPAdes) (version 2) | ecosystem: Environmental > Terrestrial > Soil >... | reverse complement strand
CATCCGTCCATTTGATAAGAATGGCCAGCTCAGACAAGGGTTGTACGGTTTCACGCTGCGGGATAAATGCCGAGCACTTTCACAAACTCGGCGACTTCGCCCAAGTGGCGGAGAGCATTACGCGCGGGCTCATCGTCGCCGCGAAGGAAATCGACATAGAAGACGTATTCCCAGGGACGTCCACGCATGGGGCGCGATTCAATCTTGCTCAGACTGATGTCGCGCAAGGCGAAGACGCTAAGGGATTTGAAAAGTGAGCCGGGCAGGTTTTTTAGTTTGAATGCGATCGAGGTCTTGTTGGCGCCGGGGAGGGTGAGGCTCTGCTTGCGGGATACCGAGGCGGCACTTCCCTGCCCCTTGCTATTTTTTTGCCTGAGGTTGGTTTTTCGGATGGAGCTGCTTCTTCGAATCAGGAAGAAGCGCGTGAAGTTACGCTTGTCGTCTTCAATGTTGGCCTGAAGGATCTTTCCCGAATATTCACGCGCGGCCTGGCGTCCGGCGATGCCAGCTGCGTCAAGCTGCTGGTTGGCAATCACATGTTTCACGCTGCCGGCAGTGTCATAGAAAGGAACTGGCTCGATTTGCGGATGGTGGCGGAAGAAATCGCGGCACTGGTCCAACGCGACGGGATGCGACAGTACACGGCGTAAGGCACTGAGCTTCACTCCGGGCGCCGCAATCACGTTGTGCACGATGCGAAGAAGGAATTCATAGGGATGACGGCCGCGGCGACCGATCCGCGTTCGAGGCAATCAAAAACTTCAGCGGAGCGGGCACAGGGAACCACCGTGCATCGCGGGAGCATCCGCTCCGCGGCTTCGTGGCTGAAGGAACCGAGTTCGCCCTGTATGGCAACTTTCATGAATAGGCAACTTAGCTGGAAATGAGAGGGAGTGCAAATGGTTTGCGGGCAGAGCCGATTGCCGGCCTTTCACATCCGCTCCCGCGCAAACACATCCTAGTGTCCCCTGGAGCCTGTGCGATTGGACGAACGCGCAAGAAATCCGCGTGACTTTGCCGCTCTCAGGCCAGATCTTTCTGCAACACCAGCGCGTCGACGCCATTCGAATAGTAGCGCGGGATAGTCTTTACCACGCTGTAGCCGTGGCGCTTGTAAAACGCCAGGGCGGAGACATTATCTACGGCGGTTTCCAGTGCTACCGCGCGAGATCCGGCGCTACGCAGGCGATCCTCTGCCGCTCGCAGGAGCAGCGATCCGACGCCGGAGCGGCGGGCAGAGGCAACAACGTCGATGGTAACGATATGTCCCGTGTTGCCGGGGTGGGCCACGATGAATCCGGCAATTTCACCGTTGGCGGAGAGTGTGGCAGATTTTTCCGGGTCGCTGGCAGCGATTAAGGTTATAGCCCCGCGGCGGCGCACGTAGAACTTGAGCTCCTGCCGGGAGTAAGAAATTCCGGGAGGAAAGCAAGCCTGGTCGATGCGCCAGAGCGTCTCAAGATTCTCAGGCCGGAAGTCTCGGACGGTGAAAGGCACGCGGCCATTGTAGCGTCAGGATCGTGATCGAGATTCAGCATGTGATGGTCGAGGTGTGGCAGGTTTCTGCACCATAGATTCCGAATGGCAGATTACTCACCCGGAATTTGTCCTCGCCTCCTTGAACGGTGAATCTCAACTGTAGCCCGGTCTGCAGGGCTTGTTCTGGAGTCGGAAAGTTCCACGAACGTTCCGCTGCGCGAGCTTGCGCTTGCGTCGTGCATGAAAAGTTGAAAGGAAGTAATGAGCGGGGAATGCGTCCCCGCTCGCTTTAGAAAGTTGCCCCTTTTTCTCGGAACCCTAATCCTTACTCTTCGGGAGCTCTAACCCGCTCCCCCTCAGCCGTGGTTGCGAATCCCGGATCGATCACTACTTGGTGGATCGTGTTTCCCGATTGGGCGACGATAAACTGCAGATGCAGGTCGGGCAGGCCCGAGACCACGATGGTCTGGGTTCCGGTGCAGTCCGGGTTCACCGAGTAGGTGCCCGTGCCGGGGCGCCAGCCCGGCGCGTCGAGTATCCCGTTTGTGGCAACCGCGTCAACTTGCGTGAAATTCCCTTTGCCATCAAACGTAACCTTGTCGATGCCATCAACGACCAGGGCAGATCCGTCCGGGAGGAAGAGTGTTCCGTGGATGGTAAAGGCGTAGCTGCCTCGGATGGTGGAATTGCTGCAAGCGCTGGCATGGGCCGTCGAACTTTGAGACCCAACCACCACTAGGGTCAACAGAAAGAACAAAATGCGGAATTTCATGGTGCCTCCAGACTTTTTCTTGGGGAGCCCGTAGGCCCTACCTCCCAAGCGTCGAGGGTATCTTGTGGCTTAGTCTGCTGGGAAGCAATGGAGAGCACCTGTAGATTGCCTGTAGGAACGCGAACGAAAATTTGCTGCGCAGACGTAAAATGTCCCGAGTTGGCTGGGGCGGGGCAGATGTCTTCGGAGAGAGTCCAGTTCGGCCAGTTCGTTTTGGACACAGGCCGATACGAACTGACTTGCGCCGGGAAACCGGTCCACATCGAGCGTATCCCTATGGATCTGTTGATCCTGTTGGTGCGGAAAAACGGGAGACTGATCGGGCGTGAGGAGATCATCGAGAAACTGTGGGGAAAAGGACTTCACTTCGACACCGATAACAGCATCAACACCGCCATCCGAAAGATTCGCCACGCGCTCGGGGACGACTCAGGGAACCCGCAGTATGTCGAAACTGTGCTCGGCAGGGGGTATCGCTTCAAGGGCCGGACCGTTGTTGCCTCCAGAGTCGTAGAGGAAATAGAAGCAGACCGGTCTCGCATCATGCTCGCCATTCTTCCCTTCGAAAACCTGAGTGGCGACCTGGCGCAGGAGTATTTCAGCGATGGCCTGAGCGAGGAGACAATCATGCGATTGGGGCAAATGTCTCCGCTTCGACAAATCGGCGGCGAGTTAAAAGTCGACTACCTGCTTGAGGGCAGCGTGCGGCGCGAAGGTGGCCGCGTTCGCATCACCGCTCAGCTGATTCGAGTACGGGACCAGGTCCACCTTTGGGCGGACAACTACGACCGCCAGCTGCCGGGTATTCTCGATATCCATGGCGAAATCGGGGCCGCGATTGCGGCTCAGGTGAAGTTGAAGTTAATGTCGGAAGAGGAGCGACGCCTCACCAGCAATGCTCCTCGGGACGCAGAGGCGCACGATCACTATCTGCGCGGGCGCTATCACTATGCGAGATTTAACGTCTCCGACGCGCAGAAGGCGATCGGATATTTTCAGAGCGCAACGGATCGCGATCCGGCGTATGTGTTAGCCCACTCGGGCCTGGCAGATGCCCTCACAGTGCTTCCCATCTCGGGCGACGCTGCTTCGAAGGAGGTGTTCCCCGCAGCGAAGACTGCTATCGCGCGGGCCCTTCAGTTGGATCCCGATTCTGCGGAAGCCCATACTTCAGACGCTGGAACCAAGTTCTGGTTTGACTGGGATTTCAAGGGAGCCGAGGCGGCGGCGCGACGGGCCATCAGCCTGAACGAAAACTATTCACTCGCCCATCTTTATCTCGCTCACGTGCTTTCGAACATTGGACGACACGATGAGGCACTGGCTGTCATTCAACAAGCCCTCGTGGTCGATCCACTTTCATTGATTGTTGGAGCAATGCGCGGGCAATTTCTGTACCACGCGGGAAGAGATTCGGCGTCGGTCGAGCAATTCAAAGCTACGCTGGGGATGGAACCGCGATTTTGGGTGGGGCAGATTTGTGCGGCGAAGACTTACGAGAAGTTGGGCATGTACTCTGAGGCCTTCGCAGCCTGCGACAAGGCGTTGGAGTATTCCGGGGGCAACTCGGAAGCCTTATCGATCGCGGGTTATGTGCACGCGGTCTCAGGGAACAGGACCGAAGCAGAAGCCAAGATTCATACGATGCTGGAACGAAAGCAGCAGCGGTACGTACCTCCCTATAATGTTGCACTAGTGTTTGCCGGACTGGGGGAGACGGAGAGGGCACTTCAGTGGCTGCAGCAGGCTTTCGAAGAACGTGACGTGCATATGCCCTTCCTACTGGATCACAAGTGGGACGGAATCAGATCAAACGTGCAGTTCCAGAAACTCCTGTCGCGCGTGGGGGTTCGCCAGCTCGTAGCCACGTGTTTGGCCGGCAAACCGGAGGTAACCGGATGATTGCCCGGCCACAGGACAAACCCGCCACGGGTGCGGTGCCGCTACAGGGCAACACGGACGCGGGCCTCAGCCCCTGACGGACACTGTCATTCCGCAGCCCGGCTCGCTGTGCGAAATGCTTTCTGAACCAGCGTGTAACGCGCCGCCCCGATCATGCCGGAGTCGTCATTCGCCACAATCTTGACCGGCATGTCCTTCAGGATTGCTTCCATGCGCCCTTTGTCCAGACAGCTGGCTCGTATTATCAGGCCGCCATTTGACGAATCCTCGATACACAGCGCACAATGTTCGGGCTCGTTCCCCCGTGTTATCCCGCAAACCCTCGACGCTTTTCGGAGGCTTTTTCCACGAAATCCGCCCTTGTACTCGCGATGTGTTTAAGCGTGCCCTCAGTGGCCGCCGCTCAAGCGATTCCATCAGCTATTCATGCGAATCCACGGAATTCGGCCATGATTGTCAAAGGTTACGGCAAGCTCCCGCTTGCTTTTGAAGCCAATCAGGGACAGACCGATCCGCGGGTGAATTTTCTTTCACGAGGCGCGGGCTATAGTCTTTTTCTCACCCCTGACGAGGCAGTGCTGTCTCTGCGCGAAGGTTCGCGGCAAGACGCGGCGATGCCCGCTCAGAAAGCTCGGGCCTTGCCACACAGAACTCCGCAACAAAGCAACTCTGCCGTGCTTCGGATGAAGCTGGTGGGCGCCAATGTCAAGGCGCAGGTAATCGGACAAGATGAATTGGGAGGCAAGAGTAACTATTTCGTTGGAAATGATCCGAACAGGTGGCACACAAATATTCGGCAGTTCGCCAAGGTGCGTTACAAGAATGTGTATCCGGGCATAGACCTGGTGTATTACGGCCATGAGCGGGAACTTGAGTACGACTTTGTGCTGCAACCGGGAGCGAATCCGGAAACGATTCGGATGGGGATTGCGGGCGCGAGGAGACTCCGGCTGGAGCAGGGCGAGCTGGTGCTGGCAAGTGCGGGAGGCGAAGTTCACCTGCGGTCTCCGCATATTTATCAGGAGGCGAACGGGATACGGCAGGAGGTTCGTGGACGCTATGTCGTCACGAACACAAATGAAGTGAGATTCCGCGTCGGCCTCTACGATCGGCACAAAGCGCTGGTGATTGATCCCGTGCTGGCGTATGGCAGTTATCTCGGTGGGGGTGGTGGGGATCATGGATATCGCATTGCAGTCGACTCAGCGGGCAACACCTACATTACCGGTACCACCGATTCAACTAACTTTCCTACCAAGAATGCGATCCAATCCAATCTCAATCGAGGTATTTCCGATGCCTTTGTAACCAAGATCAACGCTGACGGCAGCGCTCTCGTCTACTCTACCTATTTAGGTGGTACTGGTCAGGATATTGGTTACGGCATTGCAGTCGACTCAGCGGGCAACGTCTACGTCGCAGGCTTGACGGGCTCGTACGACTTTCCCATTAAGAATGCCTTCCAGTCCAACAATCACGGCGGCTTTGAAGCTTTTGTCACTAAAATCAACTCACTCGGGGATGCTCTAGTTTACTCGACCTACTTGGGCGGAAGCAACTTTGAATATTGTTACGGCATCGCTTTGGACTCAGCGGGCAATGCCTACGTCAGTGGGTATACCAACTCAACCGACTTTCCGACTGCGAATGCCTACCAGCCAAATAATCATGGCGGCTATGACGCATTCGTTACAAAGTTCAATGCTGATGGCAGCACCCTGGTTTACTCCACCTACCTGGGCGGAAGTCTAGATGATGGTGGTAGTAGCGTCGCGGTAGATTCGGCTGGCAATGCCTATATTACTGGATCCACTGACTCAGCTGACTTTCCTGTTAAGAATGCCATCCAGCCCACACTTGATGGCAATGAAAACGCTTTTGTCACAAAGTTCAACTCAGACGGCAGCGCGCTGGCTTACTCTACCTAATCTGGGCGGGAGCAAAAGTGATTCCGGTAAGAGTGTCACGGTGGACTCGGCGGGCAATACGTACATTACTGGCGTTACAGGCTCAATTGACTTTCCAACTGTCAACGCTGTCCAGCCAACCTACGGTGGCGGAGGTGTAGATGCTTTTGTAACAAAAATAAACCCAGGTGGCAACGCCTTCATTTACTCAACCTACCTGGGTGGGAGTGCCGTGGATGGTGGCGAGAACATTGCGGTGGACTCAGCAGGCAATGCCTACGTCACTGGATCGACCGCCTCATCGGACTTTCCAATTGTCAATGCTATCCAGCACACTTATGGCGGTGCGTTTGTCACCGAGATCAATGCTGTGGGTAGCGCTTTGGTCTACTCGACCTATCTGGGCGGGAGCGGTGCAGGTAATGGTTACGGCGTTGCTGTGTATTCCACGGGCAGTGCCTATGTCACTGGGGATACAGGGTCGAAGAACTTCCCGACAACCCCAGCGGCATTTCAGCGATCGGCCAAAGGGAAATATGATGCGTTTTTCGCCAAGATTGCTCAGCAAACATTTGTAAGTTTCTCTCCGACGAAATTTATGTTTTCCTTACAAGTCATCGGCACGATCAGCGCAGCGAAGAATGTTACGCTTACCAATAACGGTTCCGGCACCCTCACGATCAACAAAATCTATATCGCAGGCCTGAACCCGGGCGACTTTGCGGAGACCAATACCTGTGGTGCGGCATTGGCATCTGGTGCGAGTTGCACGATTTCCGTTACCTTTACCCCCACCGCCGACGGCTCAAAGACAGCAGCGGTCGCCATCAGTGATTCAGACACGGCCAGTCCGCAGGCAATTGCGTTGAGTGGAACCGGAACTGTGGTCTCTTTTTCTAAGTCACGGTTGTCCTTTGGGAGTCAGCAGGTCGGCACGACCAGTGCGCCCCAGAACGTCACCCTAACGAATGTCGGCAGCACACAGTTGAACTTTACCGGGATTAGCATTACCGGAGCCGATCCCGGGGACTACTCGCAAACCAATACTTGCGGGACGAGCATTGCGGCATATGCGAGTTGCACCATTACTGTGACGTTCACGCCTGCTGCGACTGGGTCCCGGACAGCAACACTGAGCATCACCGACAGCGGAGGTGGTAGCCCGCAGAAGGTGGGCCTCACGGGAACGGGAAGCTGACCTCTCCGTCGTCGAAGCTCGCGTTGTTAAGCACCCTGAGATTGTTCCAGTTCATATTTTTTGAAACACCCTCAAGCACTCCGCAAGAATAGACCGGACAAGTTGTGGGTGTAGCCAAAAACGTAGTGCGCCCGTCGGCGGAAAACGAGAGAGGAAGCCGCGCCAACCACGCCGCCTGAATCGTCTGCTAAAGGGCAACACGGACGCGGGCCTCAGGCCCTGACGGACACTGTCATTCGGCAGCCCGGCTCGCCGTGCGAAATGCTTTCTGGACGAGCGTGTAACGCGCTGCCCCGATCATACCGGAGTCGTCATTCGCAACGATTTTGACCGGCATGTCCTTCAGTATTGTTTCCATGCGTCCTTTGTCCAGGAAAGATTCCATAAACATGGGATCTTTCATCTTGGGCACGATCTTCGCCGCAATGCTGCCCCCGATGAAAATGCCGCCCGTGGACATGAAATTCAGCGCGCAGTTCCCGGTCTCCGCGCCGAACACGCTGACGAAAATCGACAAGGTCTGATCGCAGATCGCGGCTTTACCCTCCAAAGCCATTTGCGAGATCAGCGCCGGAGGATCGGGCGCGGCGCTCAACTGCGTTCGCAGCCATTCCGGCTCCTCGGCCTTGTGCGCATCTCGCAGAAAGTCGTAAATATTCTTGATCCCGGGCCCGGAGAGAATCCGCTCACAGCTGATGCGGCCGTACTTGTTCTGCAGGTAGGCTAGCAATTCCATCTGCAGATCGTTCCTGGGCGCAAAGTCGGCGTGTCCTCCTTCGCAAGCAAAAGGATGATGCCGGAAGCCATCCCAGTAAAGCCCCGCCATCCCCAGTCCAGTTTTGGCCGAGATGACGGCCCGGTTTCCTTCAGCCTCTTCCGCGCCTTCGCTCAACGTGATGAAGTCTTTTGATTCCAGGCCATCGATTCCATAAGCGTAAGCTTCCAGATCGTTGAGCAGTCCAACCGAATTCAGTCTGAGCTGCTTGGCCACTTCCCGCGCATCGATGACCCAGGGCAGGTTGGAAATCTTGCTTCGTCCCGCACGCACCGGCCCGGCCACGCCGAGGCATGCGCTGTGGACGGGAATGCCTTCGGTTTTTATGAAATCAGCAAGAATGCTGGATAACCCGTCATGCTGCTGGCTCATGTAGGTCTTTTCGACCACGCATTGCAGCCGGTTGCCTTCCGTTTCGAAAGCGGCCAGCCGGGTGCGAGTCGCGCCAATCTCACCGGCAAGAATCATTGTTCAACAAGAATCATGGCTCAATTCTCCTCCACTGGCGGCCGTCCGCTTGCAGCAGATGATCGGCCTCCGCGGGCCCCCAGCTGCCGGATGCATAATTCGGAAACTTGCGCGGCGGCAGCGCTCTCCACACGTCCAATACTGGATCTACCACTCTCCAACCAGCCTCGACCATATCGGCGCGCTGGAACAGAGTTGCGTCTCCGATCATGCAGTCATACAACAAAACCTCGTAGCCGGTGTTGGCGTCCGTTCCAAAATATTTCGAGTATTCAAAACTCATGTCTACTGACCCAACCCGCAGCACAGGCCCTGGAATCTTCGCCCCAAAGCTGAGTGAAATTCCCTCCACTGGCTGGATCTGGATAACCAGCGTGTTGGTGTGCAGCTTATGAAAGGGGGCCTTGCGAAACAGTTCGAACGGCATGCGTTTGAACTGGATAGCGATCTCCGTGTGGCGCAGCGCCAGACGCTTGCCCGTCCGGAAATAGAATGGCACTCCCGCCCAGCGCCAATTATCGATGTTGAGCTTCAGAGCCACGAATGTCTCAGTGCGCGATTCCGGAGAGACTCCTGGCTCCGCCCGATATGCGGATACTTTTCCCCCAGCCAGCAGTCCCGTGCCATATTGGCCGCGCACGCTGCGCTGTAAAACGTCGTCCGAACTCAGCTGTTGAATCGAATGCAAAACTTTAGCCTGCTCATCGCGTACTGCGTCCGCCTGAAAAGATACCGGCGATTCCATCGCGGTTAAGCTGAGCAGTTGCATCACGTGGTTGGGGACCATGTCGCGCAATGTCCCCGCGGTATCGAAGTACCCGCCGCGCTGCTCCACTCCTACGGTTTCGGCATTCGTGATTTGCACATGGTCAATGTACCGCCGGTTCCAGATGGGCTCGAAAATGGCATTGTCGAAGCGGAAGACCATGATGTTCTGCACCGTCTCTTTGCCCAGATAGTGATCGATTCGATAAATCTGATTCTCTTGCAGCACATTTTTGATGTCGCGGTTCAGCGCCTGGGCAGAGTCCAGATCGTGTCCAAACGGCTTTTCGATTACCACCCGCCGCCAGCGTCCATTCTCCTGCCGCGAAAGGGCGGATGCTCCCAACTGCTGCACGATCTGCGAAAAAAACTTAGGTGCTGTCGCCAGATAAAAAAGACAGTTGCCCTCCGTATGTTGCGCCGCGTCCAGCGCGGCGAGCCGTTCCCGGAGTTTCGTAAACGTAGTTGGGTCCGCAAAGTCGCCGCGCTCGTAGAACAGCCGCTTCCGGAACCACTCCACCGCGTCCGCTGAGTCACTTCCGACCGGCAGGAAACTGGTGACCTGGCTGCGAAAATCTTCCAGGCTCAAGTCGTCGACAGAGACGCCTATCACTGCGAAATTGTCGGACAGCAGCTTTGCCTTCCCCAAATTGAAGAGCGCAGGCGCCAGCTTGCGCTTGGTCAAATCCCCGGCAGCGCCAAACAGCACGAACACGCAAGGACCAGCCGCCCTCTCGGCGTATCCGAGGTCATTCTCCAGATTGGTTTCCGCGGTTGCGCCCATCTGTGCAGACGTCCGAACTGGTCCCCATAGTAAATGACGGATGCCTAGGTCTCTAGTGGGTACCGCAGAAGAGTGGGCTCCTTCGGCATTAGCTTTCCTCGGGCATATAATTGCACGCACAGATGGCGCCGACCTTCGGCACAAAGCTCGGGCCGTTTGAAGTCGTGGAACCGCTGGGCACCGGCGGCGGGATGAGGTGTATCGCGCTCGCGATACGCGACTCGGGCGCGATGTGGCCATCAAGGTCTTGCCTGTACTAGAAGGGCATTGAAATAAATCGAAAGATTTGCACAAAGCCGGTTCTTTGGAACTGCGCACCTCGGAAGCTTCATACGCTCGCAGGGCACCTGAGAACGCGGAGATCTACCAATCTCAACTTAAGGAGAAAATCTCATGAGCACGATTACAGTGAAAGATGGTACGACGATCTACTACAAAGACTGGGGCAAAGGGCAACCAATAGTGTTCAGTCACGGGTGGCCGCTCACCGCGGACGACTGGGATGCACAAATGTTCTTCTTTGGCCAGCATGGCTATCGGGTCATCGCGCATGACCGGCGAGGGCACGGCCGTTCCACCC
>Ga0209240_1001120_pt1 | contig 10666 bp, 9 predicted proteins | sample GraSoi_2013_80cm_FD_185828 | JGI IMG/M metagenome (GOLD analysis project Ga0209240, IMG submission 185828) | Grasslands soil microbial communities from the Angelo Coastal Reserve, California, USA - Sample 9_17_2013_80cm (SPAdes) (version 2) | ecosystem: Environmental > Terrestrial > Soil >... | reverse complement strand
CACCGTCACGGTGGACGCCGTATCGGCGATTGCCGTCAGTTCCGTGGCGGCCGATGTCGCTCGCGCTTCAGGCAACTCGGATCGATACGGGATGATGCGTGTGACAATTCGCCTGCTGTCCGGCGTCCACCGTGGCACCTGAAGTGAAGTGAACGATCGTGTAATGGCGTCGGACACACGCCTGCTCCGCCCCGTGGCTGTCTCGCGCGCCCAGAGACGCGGCACGCCGTCTTCGTCAGAGTAGTAGGCGAGCCACTTGCCGTCGGGCGACCACGCCGGCGCCCACGTCGTTGCGTTCTGATCAGCGACCGCAATCGTTCGCCCGGTTCGAACGTCCGTGAGCCAGAGGCGGCACGACTCCACGCTTCCCGACACGCCGTTTCGGAGGTAGCCGCTCGACTGGTCGCCGGCTGAACGACGAGCGGGGTATTGCAGCGTATACGCCACCCACGCACCGTCGGGCGACAAGGCTATGGGCATGTAGGATGGAAACTTCGGCTGAGCGAGGGCAACGTCAATCGGCAGCGGCGCGGACTTCTGCGCTGACGCGCGAATCGCGATGCACGCCAACGCGCCGAGGAGTAGGACTACTGAACGGTTCATGACTGGTGGGATTGGAGATGAGGCTCGAACCCGCGGAGCATCCTGGTCAGAAGACCCTTCGCGGAGCGGCTGTCTCTCAGCTCGCGACGCTGCGAGAGCGCCGTTATGGGGCTCGGCTCGTGCACCCGATGTAGCCGGGATTGGCGAGCTGCTGTGCATCGGGCGCGAACGTCACTTCTGCGCCGTACATCTGGCCGGCCTTGTACGGACCGCTCGGGAAGACCGACTCTACCGTGCGGCCGTACTGTCGGATGAGCCGACGCAGGTCGCCGTGGCGGTGTCCCGTCGCGAACATCCAGAAGGCTCTTTCGCGGAAGAGCTGATCGACACGCCCTGACGCGGTGGAATCCGGAGTCAGCGGTGCGAGTCCCGCTTTCGTCGTTCGCAAGGCATTCAGTATCGCGAACGCACCACTCACATCGGCGGTGCGCAACGCCAATTCCGCCTCGATCAGACGCGCTTCGGTTCCACTTGCCAAGACTATGGAAGCGGCGAGGCTTGAATACGTCGCGAACCCGTACACGTCAGTCGTACCGTCGACACCTTTTCCCACAAGCACCGTCGGTACTCGTGGATCCTGCGCCGTACGGAAATCGAGCCCGTTGCCGCCTTCTCGATTGGCGACGGTGATGAACTTGAGGTTGTTGATGATCGAGAACACACCATTCGGCTGGGCAGCGGCGGAGTGAAAGGTGACGTATGAGTAGCTCGTCGGAACGGCGGCAACAGCTGCGGCCGCAGCGGCAAACTTCCCCGCGCCAAGCAGTGTGCGCCCCCGCCCGACGCGAGCGAGTGAAAGAATTCTCGTGCTGTCCGCCGCATAAACTGACGCGGAGTCGAAGTCGAGCAGCGTTTGAGCATAGAGCTCGTCGCTCAGGACCGGTCGGCCATAGACGGGATTGCCATCCACGAGCTCTCCGAGCGGAATGCCGGAGCACATGTTCTCAGCGAGGAATAGTTCGCTGTACGCCTTCAGCGCGAACAGCTCTCCAATCTTGGAGCGCGATGCAGGCGCATACGCCTGCATCGCCTGGATGCTACTGGGGTCCGGCATGATGCGCTGATCTGCCTCCGCAAGCCCAATCACCGTCGCCGCAGCGTTGAAGAACTCGTCGGCAAGTGCGCCGCTTATGGTGATCTGCCCACGTGCGTCACCGGCAAACGCGAGCACGAATCCGTTGATCGCGCCGACGCGAAGTGCTTCCGCCCCGCCGGACGTCGCGAGCGCCGGTGGTTCGAGCACGTCCGGCGCCTTGACCGTCGTCAGGTCCGAGCAGCCACCAGTGACCATGGCGAAGAGCATCATCGCTGCCTTCACCGCAACTGGCTTCACACGCGCCTCGCGGAGAGACACGAGGTGCCATATCGGGCCGGTTTCCGGCTCGTACTGAATACATGAGGAGGCCACACGCACGGATCAGAACCCAAGGTTGATGCGCAGCAACAAATACCGCGCGGGTGGTGGGGTGGGATTGTCGCTGTAGCCGTCGCCAAATCCGGGGGATGCGTTCACCTCCGGGTCGACGCCCGGATATGCCGTGAAGAGCCGCAGATTTCGTCCGGTGATGGTCAGTCTTCCGGTCTGCGCGCGTAGCCCGGCAGCCGCTCTCATGGGCAGCGCCCAGCTCACGGAGAGCTCCCTCCACCGCGTGAATGAGCCGTCCTGCAAGTAGCCATAGGAAGTGCGACCCAAAGCGACGGTGTTCGACGCTACGGCATTGGCTTGATCGGCTAATGGAGTGCCAGGGTCATTAACGGCCCGACAGTCGTTGAATGTGATGCTGCACCGGTTGCTCTCGTTGAAGTTCACGATCCGATTTCCGCCTCGATGATCGAATTGCGTGGCAATTTTGAGGTCGCCGCCTAGCAGCGTGAGACTGCTCGACACCGTGAGCTGCTTCGGCGGAAACGACTGTCCGACATATGCGAGGCCGTCGCCGACCTGGATCTCGGACGCCTCGATGATGCCGTTACGATTCGCATCCGCAAAACCCAGAATCGGACGCGCGAATCTGCTGAACAGCGGATAGCCCTGCATGCTGCGCGAGTTCGGACTGCCACCGATGAAGGCGATGCCGGCGCCGATCTCCTCGAGACGATTGTGATTGAGCGAGCCATTCACGCTCATGTCCCACGTAAGCCTGTGGTTTTCAACGGCAGTCAACGAAAGCAATCCTTCCACGCCACGATTTCTGACGGAGCCGATATTTTCCTGACGCGAGGCAATGCCAAGCTCGGAGGAAAGAGGACGGTCGATCAAGGCATCGCGACTGAGCCGGTCGTAATACGTCGCCTCGAGTCGTACGCTCCCGCCCATGAGCTCCACGTCCGCACCGGCCTCGAGCTCCGATTGCCGTTCCGGCTTCAGCGAGGCATTGCCGATGGCGCTCAGTCTTGCGCCCGTGATGTTCGCTCCGTCCACGAGCGCCGGAGCCAGGCCGATTAGCGCGAGTGAGGACGTGCTTCCTGGCTGAACACCCGATGCGCCGAATGCTGAACGAAGCCGAAGACTGTTCAATATCCCCTCGCGGCGATCGCTCACGAGCCACGAGATACTCAGCTTCGGATAGAGCGCAGTCTTGAAGTTGCGCCCGAATGCACTGCCACCATCGGCACGAAGCGCACCTGAGAGAAATAGGCGATCATCGAACCGGAGCCCCTGTTCCACGTAGGCGCCGGCAACGACGGATTGGACGGTCTGCTCCGTGCCCGATACCACCGCCGCACCAGCCAGGGTCTCGGAACCGATGGCAAGGTTCGTCCCGGTGGCCGTTGTGGCTCCAAGCTGCCGGCGATTGTATTGCAATCCCACCGACGTGCGAGCCGTAACGCTGGATCGGAGCATGAGTGTGCCAGTCGCACCCACATCCACCGTGTATAGCGCAACGTTCGTGCGGCTGCTGATACGCTGGCCATTTCTGTTGACGCCAAGCGGCCCCTCGTTTCGCCGTTGCAGTGCGTCGAGCAGTGCACTGGAGAAATCGAAGCCCCCCGTGGCGCGCACTGACAGCCATGAGGAAGGCCGCCAATTACTGCTCAGGCTGTTCATGCTGTGCGTCGTCGATTCGGTGTTGCGGATCGCGAATCCCTCGCCAGGACGAGAGAGAATCGGAAGCCAACCGTCCTGTGCAGTCCGATACCCAAGTCCCCAGCCGCCGGCCTGGAACACGGCGCTACCCGGCAAGCGAGTCTCACTCGATATGAGCCCAACGGAGAGATTCACGTCCGCTTTCGGGCCAAGCGCGGCCCCGGCGTTGCCGCGCATGCTGACCTTGTGCAGCCCATTTGGCCTGATCTGCTCACTCGGGATCGCTGCGCCGCCTCGCTCCAGGGACACTCTGCTCTGATCGATCGCGGGCATGCGCAGAAACCCTGTCTCCCCCTCGTACTGGCCGCCGAGGAAGTAGGTGAACTGCGCGACGCCGCCCGACGCCTGGAGGCCCACCTGCTGCCGATAGCCCGTTCCGATCGGACTCGTCTCGGTGTTCATCAGCGGATTGAACGTCGTGAGGCTGTCGGCGATGCACGTGCCCGCGCTGAGCAGCGTCAGCGTGCACTGCTGAATGGCGCCCGTGAGCGTGTTGTGCCCCCACGAGTAGTAGTTGTCCAGGAGGTGCGCGTTCTGCTGAATGAGCCCGTACTCCCCGTGCGCAGACCACAATGGGCGTCCCGCACGGCCGCGCTTCGTCTTTACGACAATGACACCGTTTGCGGCGTCAGTGCCGTAGAGCGTCGCCGCCGACGGCCCCTTTACCACCTCCACCGACTCGACCTCTTCCGGATTGAGATCGTTGAAGCGGCCGGGGGTCAGGCCATAGCCAGCGATCGCGGTGGCGCTGTTTTCCACCCTCGCTCCGTCGACGACGAGCAGCGGATCATTTGCAACGGTGATGCTGTTCAGGCCACGGATGCGCGTTCGTGGCGAGCCGCCGGACAGCCCGTTGTTCAACACGACTTGCGTGCCCGGCACGCGAGCATTGATCAGATCCGAGAGGCTCGTCACCGGCGCATCGCGCATCACGCTGTCCGCCTGGATTCGCCCGATCGCATTGCCGACCTCCAACCGCCGCTGCGGCCCCGTCACCGTCATCACCACCTCTTCGAGTTGCGACGCAACCCGCGTCAGAACGAAATCGGCAGTGCTTGCACCTCCATCCGAGACCGTGACCGACCGTGATATCGGCGCATAGCCGATGCGACGAATCTCCACCACGTGGGCGCCAGCGCGCACATCTGCAAACCGATACCGTCCGTCGTCATCGGTGGTCGTGCGACGCGCACCATCGACGGTCACGGTCGCGCGAAAGACGGCCGTTCCTCCCGCCGAGTCGATTACGCGCCCATTGATGGAGCCAACCAACACCTTCTCCAATCGCTCCGACGCCGGACGCACCGACCGCTTTACGAGCATCACCTGCCCCGACGCCGTCTCCCGCGGCTCGGCATCCGTCTCGCGCAGTGCATCCCGCAGTGCAGCGTCCACCGATGCCGCCTGCACATGCAGCGACACGCGCCGCTCCAACGGCACCGTGCTGCTCGCATAGATGAGTGAGACTCCACTCTCACGCGAAACCGCCTTGAGCGCCTCCCGCAACGGAACATCGGACAGGTCCAGCGTCACGAGCCGAGGTGACAGCGCGGTGCGCTGGCCACCACTATCCTGTCCGTACGCCGGGAGCGAACGCGATGCGCACAGCGCAGTCACCCCAATGAGCCACCCAAGACGCAACGAGCGTAGCACGACGTATCTCCTGTGTCGGTGAGTCACCGGGAATGCATGAGAACAGCGCCGCTCACCGACTCGAAGCGCACGTCGAGCACAGGAGCGAGCGCGGTCAGCACGTCGGGCAATGACTGGGTCGTGAACGACGCCGTCAGTCTCCGTGACAGCAGCGCCGAATCGGCTACCCGAAAGGGCACGCCATACCACCGGCCGAGCTGAGTGAGCGCCTCCGACAACGGCGTCTCATCGAAGACGAGCCGTCCTTCGGTCCAGCCGAGATAGGCATCCACGTTCACGGTGTGCACCGACGCGAGCACGCGTCCCCTTGCCAGGGTTCCCAATTGTCCGCGAACCACGAGCGCGCCCGGGCTCGCCGGTCCCGTGGTTGCGCCGAGCGAGACGCTCCCCTCTCTCACCACCACGCGCACTACGCTGTCGCCGGCATACGCAAGGACGCCGAACTGCGTGCCGACGTCCTCCGCCGTGGCATGGCCAGCGTGCACGCGAAATGGATGTGCCGAGTCGTGCTTCACGTCGAAGTAGCCCTCGCCCGTGAGCGACACCTCGCGCGCACCTGCGCCGAACGCCGCGGGATATCGTAGCGTGCTGGTTGCGCCGAGTACGACCCGCGTTCCATCGCTCAGATCGAACGTCCGGCGCTCGCCACGCGTCGTCCGCGCCATGCGAAGCGGAGCCGCCTCGCGTTCTGCGGTTGCTGACGTGCCACTCCGCTCGATCCAGAGCACGCCAGTGCCAGCGAGCAGCAGCAGCGCCGCTGCCGCCGCGCCCATCCGCCAGGAGGCATCGCTCGCAGGCCACGGCGTGGCGACACGCACACGCGGCCGCGGCGAGCCACGACGCAGCTCCGCGAGCGACCGGTCGGCGGCAACTGCCGCCGCCTCCACCACCACACGCCGGCGTGGATCAGCGTTCAGCCAACGCTCGAACTCCTCACGTTCTTCGGCGCCGCACTCATCGCCGAAGTAGCGAAACACGAGATCCCAGTCCACGTCAGACATGCGCGTACGGAGCGAAAGGGTCGGCCCCGACAGCCAGGTTGATCAGGCTGTCCGATCGCTCATGTAACAGCGGACATGCGACGAACTACTTAGTCACCCCGGGAAATCCTCCGATCGGCGAGCAGCGCTGGCAGCTGCTCGCGCAGCGCCTTCGTCGTCCGCGCGATGTGCACCTCGACCGTGCGCGGCGAGATACCGAGCTGCCGGGCGATCGCCGCGGTGGAGAGCTGCCGCCCCAGTCGCAATCCCGCCACCTCACGCTGTCGCGGCGGCATCGCGTCCAGCACACGCTGGATCGCGCGAGCGACGTCGTCCGTCTCGAGACTCCGATCGGCATCGGGCGGCAGCGCCGGCTCGTCGCTGTCGATTCCCCGCGGGAACACATGTGCGTGCATACGTGCTTCGCTCCGCTCCCGCTTGAGATGGTTCAGAGCGCGCGACCGGGTCGCGACGTAGAGATATGCCCGGATGTTGGGCCCGCGATCCACGGTGTCCCACGCCCGCCACAGGCGGAAAAACACCTCCTGCACGAGCTCTTCGGCAACTTCGCGCGAGCGAACGAACCGTCGCGCATAGCGCCGCAACGCCTCCGCGTGGGCGTCGAACAGCTCGCGGAAGGAGAGCGCATCACCTGCCCCTGCCTCACGCACGCTCCCACCCCGAATCGCGAAAGCCGCCCAGTCTGATCGAGAGACGCATATATGCCCCCACCATATCTGCTGTAGAACCGGGTACACCGGCGATCCACCGTTGCCGGCGATGATCACAATGCAACAAAAGCTTGGACGCGCCGTTCGCCGGCTTCGCGCGCAGGCAGACTATTCGCAGGAGTCCTTCGCCGCGGCCGCCGGCATTCACCGCACGTACATGGGGCTCGTGGAGCGCGGCCGCGTTTCTGCCACCATCATGACGATCCAGAAGATCGCGAACGCGCTGGGCATGACGCCGAGCGTGTTGCTCGCCGAAGCCGAGCGCGAGCGCTAATCAGTCCCGTCGAGCCGAGCTTACCGCTTTTGCTGCGCCATGTAAAGGCTGTCTGCGCATACGCTGTAGAGTCATGCGCGTCGCAGCGCGAGCGTAGGCCATGCCCACGCTACGTAGAAAATTGGGGCTGGCCGTGCGCCGCCTCCGCAGCGCGGCGGGCTACTCCCAGGAGAGCTTTGCCGACGCGTGCCAACTCCACCGGACCTATATCGGCTCAGTGGAGAGAGCGGAGACCAACATCTCACTCGACAACATCGAGCGGATCGCGCGCGTCCTGAAGCTGCCGGTTTCCCGCCTGTTTGCCGAGGCCGAGCTGGAGCGCTGAGGACGCACCCACGCGCATGGCATCAGGACTGCAGCGACGCCAGGAGGCCGTCTCGACGTGCCTGATCGACGACCCCCGCGAGCAGCATCACGATGGCGTCGAGCTCCGAGCGAGGCACGGACACCTCTTCGACGACGTCGCCCAGATAGCTCGCGGGCCGCGCTCCGTGACGCTCCAAGCGGATGAAGGCCGCATCCGACGGATCGTCGCGAGCGGGAACGGTGAGCGCAACCGACCACCATGCGTTAGCGCCGACCGCGACCGAGCCTAATGCATGACGCTCGGTTCCGTTGTCCTCATAATGAAGCGGCCACTCGCGGACGCAGTTGGGCACCAGCACCAACCGCGCGTGATGACGACGCGATTCGACGACCACGGAGCGGGACGACGTGACAACCATTGTTGCGACCAGAGAAGCCATTGATGTGCTCCTTGGATGGGGACGCAATGGGAGTATATACCGAAGAAAGGCCGAAGACAACTCCACTCGCGGTTGGTTCGTCTCCACCGCGTAGGCGGCAACCGCTTCCGTTTGCGCATTCCGAGGAACCGCATGGCACGGCGCCCTCAGAGATCGCCGACGCTCCGAAACGGCTGGACGCTCGCATCCTGGGGTGGGCCCCCGCGGAGCGCCGACGTCATGGCGTTCGCGTACGCCGCGTACGACTCGTCGAGCGCACCCGGCTCGCGCAGCGTCGATGGGCGACGGCCCAGGTACCGTTGGCACAGGTTGCGGAACGCCGCGGCCGACGCGAACTCCAGCGAATTGGCAACTCGCTCCACAGGGCGCCCCGGCACCTGCAACAACTCGGCGGCAAGGAGCAGGCGAGACCACGTGATGACCGTGGCCGGCGGCGGCACTTTGGCGCGCTCGCACCAATTCACCAGCGTTCTGCGATGGATGCCGAGCGCCGATGCAACTGACGTCACCGAGTGATCCTGCCGGGGGTAGTTCAGCACGTAGTCGATCATGCCGCGCAGGCGAACCGGTGTGTGCGCGGCAATGCGCGCGAACACCTCGGCCGCAGCGCATGCTTCCTCGCCACGGCTGATCTTTGCCGTGAGAAGGGCGGGGGAATCGTCGACCTCGCGGAACACCAACTCGTGGACGCCGGCGTGGGCAAAGTCGCGGATGTCATCGGCGTGTGCCGGTCCGGCACTGGTGTAGCCAAGAATTGGGATGCGAGCGCCCGCTCTGATCATCGCGATGATGAAGGGACTCGTGGACTCGCCACGAGCGTCGTGGGCTTCGAGGATCAGGCCCGCGCAGGACGGATGCAGCTCGTCCACGGCTGCGCGCAGCTCGCCGGTGGTGCTGACGAAACGGACAGGAAGTGGCCGCAAGGCGGCCGCGATGCGCGCGGCGTCGGCTCGTCCCGTAATGAGGGCGATCACGCGAGTTCCCGGACGCCATTGCCCACGGTATGAGGATCGTGCCCGCCACGTGGCTGGCACGGGTCAGCCTCCACCATATGGAAGAGCTCCCCCCACCAGGAGCTCTTCATGTTCCACCATGCCTTCCGCCGGGCTGTTCTCGCGCTTCTCACGTTCGGTGTCGCCGCGTGCGCCGGCAACGATCCAACCAGCCCGCGCAGTGTCGCTCGGCGCCTCGCTCCGGCGTCGGCGAGTCACGACGTTCTCACGCCGGCGGATTCGGCACTGTGCCGAAGCGGCTACTCTCTGGCCGAAGGACGCGTCTGTCCGTGATGCGGTCGGGCGGCCATCCGCCGTCCGGCTCATACGCTTCTCCATCGGCTCATGCCGGTGCAAGCACGTGCTCGGGACTCGAGAGGGCTGCGAGCTTCTCGAGCACGGCGCTTCCGGCGAGGCTCAGTGTGGCCGGCTCGATGGGCGCAGTCATCGGCTGCGTGGCTACGTGCGGGGCGAGAGGACGGCCGATCTCCGCGCGGAGCGCTTCGGCCTCGTGCGCAATCTCATGGAATCCGTGTTCGACAGCCAACGCCTCCGCACGGCGCGCATGATCGTTTGCACGCTCGCGGAGTCCCGCGGCGGCGTATGCGCGCGCGACGTCCAGCCAGGCCGAGGCGCGCGGATACGCGAAGGCGGTTGTCGTATGAGAGATTCGCCGCAGGCGTTCGGTGCAGGCGCCGAGCAGGTGGCTGGCGTGGAGTGCGGCTGCAGCGCGCGCCGCGCCTCCAAGCGCGGGCAACATCTGTGACAGCGCGGGCTCGCGCGTGAGTGCCGCCGCGAATCCATGCAGGGCAGCTCGCGCGTCACCGACATCGAAGGCGAGCTGGGCGAGATTCACGAGCATCTCCGCCTCCAACTGAGCGTCGCCGGTAACGTCGTGGAACGCGCGCCACCCGAGCGCGAGTGCCTCGCTGAACTCTCCCCGCCGTGCCGCGAGCACCATGAGGCTGTGATGCGCGAGACGCACCAGATCGACGCGACCGGCCCGCTCCGCCATGCGCGCGGCAATGGTGAACAGACGATGCGCAGCCGGATGGTTACCACGCGTTTGCGCGACGATGCCACGTCCGATCAGTGCGCGTGCCTCGAGCTCGGGAGATTTGCATTCCCTGCCAATCGCGGACACGCGCCGATACAGTGTTTCGGCGACATCGAGCGAATCAGCCTTTCTCGCGACTCGAGCGCGCTGCGCCAGCCCTCGGCCATACTCCACCGGAGCATCGTGATACGGAATGCGATCCAGCGTTGCGAGGAGGGAGTATGACGTCTGCAGCGCGCCAGCGCGCTCGGCGGCGTGCGCCACTTCGCGCGTTAGCGACAGGATGGCCGCGACGCCATTCCGTTCGGGCTCGACGGGCTCGCTGGCGTCGGCGTATTCAACGGCCTCGCTTCGGGTGACTTGCCGGAGCGCGTACGACTCTGCGATAGCCAGCAGGCGGCCGTAAGCGTCCGCGAGGCGCTCCGTCGCCGACATGTCACCCGATGCGGCGGCACTCACCTGATCCAGTACGGTGGCGTACACGAGCCATCCCGACTGCATCGCGCTCGTGGCGGTGCTGTCGATCCGATAAGCAGCCAACG
>Ga0209240_1001119_pt1 | contig 10667 bp, 9 predicted proteins | sample GraSoi_2013_80cm_FD_185828 | JGI IMG/M metagenome (GOLD analysis project Ga0209240, IMG submission 185828) | Grasslands soil microbial communities from the Angelo Coastal Reserve, California, USA - Sample 9_17_2013_80cm (SPAdes) (version 2) | ecosystem: Environmental > Terrestrial > Soil >... | reverse complement strand
GGGCCGGATGTTTCATGGACGAAGGAAATTGCGCGAGAGACTGAAGCACTTTGTCGAGCCGGCGTGGACGTCCGCAAGGAAAACTTCACGAATGATCCGTAACACGACGCATATCTCGGAAGATCAGGTCGCCTGCAATGCGTGTGGTTAAAGCGGGACCGAACGGAGACCCTTATGGTGACGTTTCTGTTTGTCGCTGTATTGGCGATTTTGGCTTTTCTATGTTTCACCGGCCCGGACGGTGTTATCGGTCCGCGGCATCGTCACTGAATCGAGTCCGTGACGTCAGCACTCCATCGGGAACTCTTTCGCCGACCTAACGACACGAGGGGGAGGACCAATGACTACCCATCCGATGCATCTCTTCGATCCGGCCCAAAAAGGCCGCACAGGGGAGCCAACGCGACCTGTTCGTCTGTCTCCAACAACACAGAACGATGTATTTCTGAGCGCGTTGCTCGAGACCCCCACGACAAAGGCCGTTCGAAGTAGTCCTCTCCAGTGGGCCGCCGCGACTGGTTTGCACATTGTGATCCTGGCGACGCTGATCATCGTGCCGTTGTACACAACGGGGACGATCCAACTGAGCAAGTACGAAGACACCCTCTTAGTGGCCCCTCCTCCTGCGCCGCCCCCGCCTCCACCAGCGGCGGGGCGGGCGGTGGCTCCGCATGTGTCATCTACGCGGCCAAGGCTCACCTACACGCAAGGAAAACTGACTGCGCCCGTCTCGATTCGGAAGACGGTCTCTGTAGATAACACAGCTGCCGCGCCCGACTTGGGAGGCGTGGCGGGAGGCGTTCCTGGCGGGGTGGCCGGGGGACAAGTGGGCGGCTCACTGGGCGGAGTATTTGGTGGGACGGGGACCTCCGTACCGATTCCACCTCCGCAGCAGCCCGCAGCGAAGCGAATTGTTCGCGTTGGCTCCAGCATCAAAGCGCCGCGGCAGATCTATTCAGTCCAACCCGAGTATCCGCCACTCGCGATGCAATCGCACGTCTGGGGCACCGTGGTAGTCAGCGCGGTGATCGACGAACACGGAAACGTGGTGCAAGCGCGCGCTTTGAGCGGCCACCCGTTGCTGATACCCGCGGCATTGAAGGCGGTGCTGCAGTGGAAGTATGAGCCAACGCTGCTCACCGGGACGCCGGTGGCTGTCGAAATGGAAGTCACGGTTCATTTCAATCTTGGAAGCTAGTTCCTACTGCGTGGCTGGATGAACGTGAAAGAGGACGTCGGGTTGCGATGCAATTTAGCTAATCCGTGGAGTCAGTCAACCGAGAACAGTTTTAATGCGAGCAAAGAAGGAGCAGCACTATGAGGGTAGAACTGATGGATGCGGTCGGTGGAGCGTATACGACGAACTCCTCCGTCGATCGCTTGGTTGCACGGGAAGATGCAACGCTGGTCGCTGGCGCGAAAACCGGGGACGCTCACTCATTTGAGTTACTAGTCGAACGGCACGAGGGGAAGATTTTTTCATTGGCTCAGCGCATGACCCGCAATCGGGAGGACGCCGAAGATGTCGTGCAGCAGAGCTTTCAGAAAGCGTTCATTCATTTGAAGAAGTTTGAGGGTGAATCTTTGTTCTCCACCTGGTTAACACGGATCGCCATCAACGAGGCACTTATGTTGTTGCGCAGGAAGCGTGGATCGCGTGAGGTGCCGATCGCGGAATCAACTACGGAAGACGAAATTGCGTTGCCTCTGGATATTCCGGACTTGGACCCGAACCCGGAGGATCGGTGCTTGCAGCGAGAGCAGGAGCGAATTCTCTTCGCGGCTGTAAATGCGTTAACACCAGGAATGCGGAAAGCAATCCAGCTGCGTGAACTTGACGAGCGATCGACGGAAGAGACCGCTCAAGTCATGGGTTTGTCGGTGGGAGCGGTGAAGGCACGGGTATTCCACGGGCGGAGGAAGTTACGCAGGACGTTGAAGCGTTATGTCGAGTCCGTACGGACGCACGGAAACCAGGCGTTGCGAACGAAGAGATCAGGTCGTGATCGTTCACGGACGATTTTCGAGCTTCGGCCAGCATGTTAAGGGAACGCACGACGAAAAGGAGGAATAGCTATGGCCAACGAGCAATCGACGTGGTCTGCACCTGAGCGTGCTCCCGTGAGCATTGACAAGGGCACTGCTGTACTGGGGGAAATCGTAGTCTTCATCGATGGGCGCACCGAGAGTGCAGGCATCTTGGAGTTCGCCGGCATACTCGCCCAGGAGCAGGGCGCGCGCCTAATCAGCGTATTTATGCAGCCTGAGCCGACAGTTACCCCGGCGGAGACGTTCGCCCGCGGTAACGGGATGCACAGCGTGATCGAGGTGCACCGAGCACAACTCGAGCGGATCGAGGCGGATTACCGGGCCCTGTTCGAGGACATCGTCCGTCTTCACGGAATCCGGTCGGAGTGGAAATCGTTGCCCTACTTGAGCAGCGAGGTCGGCGTGCATGCGTACTACGCGGACTTGGTGGTGATCGCCCGCCCGGAATCTGCGGGCCAGGCGGCCGGCCCTCCTGGCCTCGCGGAGTCCCTCGTCTTGAGCTCCGGCCGGCCGATCATCGTGCTCCCGCCACGCGGCACGGTATCCCGTATCCGCCGCATTCTTGTGGCGTGGAATGCCACGCGCGAGTCTATCCGTGCCGTGGCGGACGCCCTGCCATTGCTTGTGAAGGCCGAGGCGGTCGAAGTGTTGGTCGTCGACCATGAGCGCCACCCGGGTCACGGCCCGGAGCCGGGGGCGGACATCGCACGCCACTTGGCGCGTCACGGCGTGCACGTGGAGGTACGACGCCTCTCGTCCGGCGGAAAAAACGTGGGGCACCTGCTGCTGTCGCAGGCTGCTGCCTTCGGTGCCGATCTCGTTGTCATGGGCGCTTATGGCCACTCCCACCTGAGAGAGTGGATGTTCGGTGGCGTCACGCGGACGGTCCTGTACGAGGCGGGCCTCCCGGTCCTGATGTCCCGATGAGCGTGGGTTCCAGGCCCTCTAACGGGCCATTCGACCGCTCGGGTGTCCCGGAAAACAGACTTTCCGGTGGCACTGTGACACGAAGATTTATTGTAGCAAGAGACCGTGCGGTCTCATCTCATGTTTGTACTTCGCGCGATCAGTTTGCGATTGGAGTGTAAGGAGTTCTACTCATGTGGATTGTTCGAGTCGCTCTGGACCGGCCGTATACCTTCATCGTTCTAGCCGTACTCATTTTGGTTCTGAGCCCGGTCATGATCTTGCGCACGCCGGCCGATATTTTCCCGAACATTGATATCCCCGTCATCGCGGTCGGCTGGCAGTACACCGGCATGAATCCCGAGGAATTAGAAGGCCGGCTCACGAGCCAGTACGAACGAATATTGACCACCACGGTCGACAACATCGAACACATCGAATCGACCACGGTAAATGGTCAAGCTATCGTGAAGATTTACTTGCAACACGGCGCGAGTTTGGACACCGCGAATGCCCAGGTGACTGCCGTATCACAAACCATTCTGCGCTTCCTGCCGCCCGGGACCCTGCCTCCGTTGATCATCAACTACAGCGCTTCGAGCGTGCCCATTCTGCAGCTGGGCCTTTCCGGAAGCGGACTCTCGGAGCAGCAGTTGAACGACCTCGGACAGAATTTCCTGAGGCCCCAGCTAGTGACGGTGCCTGGGGCCGTAATTCCTTTCCTCTATGGCGGGAAGCAACGCCAGGTCATGATCGATTTGAATCCCGGCTTGGTGCAGTCGAAAGGACTTGCTCCACAAGACATTCTCACTGCAGTCCAGCAGCAAAATCTGATTTTGCCGTCCGGGACGGCAAAGATGGGTCAATTCGAATACGACGTTCGGCTGAACGCCAGCACAAGGACCGTCCCCGAGCTAAATGACCTCCCGGTTAAGGTCGTTGGGAATTCCACGATCTATCTTCGTGATGTAGCGAATGTGCGCGACGCTTTTGCACCGCAGACCAACATCGTGCGTCAGGATGGTCGTCGCGGCGCCCTGGTGTCCGTGCTCAAGGCCGGCAACGCTTCGACAATCGACGTCGTGAAAGGCATTCGGGGCCTTCTTCCCCGTGTCGCGCAGACCCTCCCCCCGGAACTTAAGATTTTGCCTCTGGCCGATCAGTCCATCTTCGTCCGAGGCTCCGTCAACGGCGTCATCCGCGAGGCCGTCATCGCCGCGTGTCTCACAGGTTTGATGATTCTGCTCTTCCTGGGAAGTTGGCGCAGTACGTTGATCATCGCCGTCTCCATTCCGCTGTCCATCTTGACCTCCGTCATGACCCTCAGCTTTCTCGGAGAAACCATCAACATCATGACCCTCGGAGGATTGGCCCTCGCCGTCGGCATTCTTGTGGACGACGCTACGGTTACCATCGAAAACATCGAGCGGTATTTCGAAGAGGGGCATGCCCAGCGCGACGCCATCCTGGAAGGCGCTGCGCAAATCGCCGTTCCCGCCCTGGTATCCACGCTCTGCATCTGCATCGTGTTCTTGCCGATGTTCCTGCTGAGCGGTGTGGCCCGCTACCTCTTTGTTCCTCTCGCCGAAGCTGTTGTGTTCGCCATGCTCGCATCGTACATCTTGTCACGGACGCTCGTGCCTACGCTGGCGATGTACCTGCTGAAAGCAAAGCAGGGCGGCGCCGCCAATTCACGGAGTCCTCTCGTGCGGTTCCAGCGAGCGTTCGAGCGCGGGTTCGAACGGCTTCGGAATGCCTACCAGGCCCTACTCGCAGCGCTTGTCCATCGGCGTGCCCTTTTCATCCCCACCTTTCTTTTGACCTGTGTTGCGGCATTTCTCCTTGTGCCGTGGCTCGGTTGTGCGACCTCGTCGAGGGCACAATACGGCGTGAGATCCCCGAGCGCGAAATGGATAACATTCTGGACAACATCGGACTGCCCTACAGCACCATCAATTTCATGCACAGCACATCGGGCCTCATTGGAGCGGGCGACGCCGATATTCTGGTGTCTCTAAAAGATGGTCACCAAGCCACGGCCAACTATGTGGAGCACCTGCGGGAAACACTGCCCCGTGAATACCCGGGGACCACGTTCTACTTCGTACCTTCGGACATCGTCACTCAGGTTTTGAACTTTGGGTTGCCGGCGCCCATCGATATCCAAATCGAGGGAGCCGATATCGAGGGCAATCGCGAAGTCGCAGCCCGGATGCTGCATGAAATCACGCGGGTTCCGGGCATCGCCGATGCGCGCATACAACAAGCGTTTGATTACCCGGAGTTCGATGTAGCGGTGGATCGGACCAAGGCGGCCCAGGGCGGCTACACCGAGCGGGACGTTGCCAACAGCATGTTGAACTCACTCAGCGGTAGCTTCCAAATCACCCCTATGTTTTTCCTGAATCTCAAGAACGGCGTCAGCTACAACCTGGTGACTCAGACTCCGCAATATTCGATTCAATCCCTTGAAGACCTCCAGGACACTCCACTCAACGCGCCGACCGCCAGACGCCCGGAGATTCTCGCGGATGTCGCTTCCATCAAGCGGACGAACGAGATGGAAGTGATCAATCACTATAACATCCGACGGGTGGTCGATATTTACGCCGCCGTCCAGGGCCGCGATTTGGGAGCGGTGGGCCGCGAGGTCACGCGCATTGTGGATGCCAACCGAAAGTCCTTGCCGCGCGGCAGCTTCGTCACCGTCCGGGGCCAGCTGCAAACCATGCGCACCTCGTACCTCGGGTTGCTGGGCGGACTCGTCTTTTCCATCGTTCTCGTCTACCTCCTGATCGTGGTGAACTTTCAGTCTTGGCTCGATCCCTTCATCATCATCACCGCGCTTCCTGCCGCGCTTGCCGGCATCGTCGGTTTCTTATTCGTAACGCATACAACCCTCAGCGTACCGGCCTTGATGGGCGCCATTATGTGCATGGGCGTCGGAACGGCGAACAGTATTCTCGTGGTCTCGTTTGCCAAAGAACTGCTGCTGCACCACGGAGATCCGGCCAGAGCGGCCATCGAAGCCGGTTTCACGAGGTTTCGCCCCGTGCTCATGACCGCTCTGGCCATGATTATCGGCATGATTCCCATGGCGCTCGGGCTGGGCGAGGGCGGCGAGCAGAATGCGCCCCTGGGCCGCGCCGTCATTGGTGGTCTGTTGTGCGCCACTGTGGCCACCCTGATCTTCGTTCCCGCGGTCTTCAGTTTATTACACGGACGACGTGATCCTTCGGCTGTCCAACAACAGTCGGCGGGCAACCCCGAACCAATTCAAGCGTGAGTTAAGGGAAAACGAATATACCGAACGAGGAAAATGTGACGACCACCCCCGAACCAGAAACGATCGAAGTGCAGACCATGCAACCGAGTCCGGATGGATTTCACCCTCGCTCGGGAGCCCGGCGCCAAACCGCAATCCTCGTTGCGGCAGCCGTGCTCGCTGCTCTCGCTTTCCTGCTCTATTCCGGCATCCATTCGCGAGCAGTGGCCGAATCGCGGCTGAAGCAACGAACGGAAGAAGCCGCCATTCCCACCGTCGTCGTCGTCTTTCCGCGGGAAGGCGCCCCCACGCAGGAAATTGTCCTGCCCGGCAACACTCAGGCATTTAGTGACGCGCCGATCTACGCGCGAACCAGCGGCTATCTCAAGCGCTGGTATTTCGACATTGGCGCGCATGTCCAGAAAGGCCAATTGCTCGCGGAGATCGAAACTCCCGAAGTCGACCAGCAACTGCTGCAGGCTCGAGCGGACCTGGATACCGCGCAAGCCAACCTGAACATCGCCAAAATCACCGCCGCCCGCTGGCAAGATCTGGTGAGCACGGGCTCCGTGTCCCAACAGGAAACCGACCAGGCGGTCAGCAATCTCAGCGCGGTGAAAGCCGCAGCCGAATCCAGTTCCGCCAACGTGCGGCGCCTGGAGCAGCTGCAATCGTTCGAAAAGATCTATGCCCCCTTTGACGGCATCATCACCGCCCGCAATACCGACATCGGAGCGCTCATCGATGCAGGGGCCAATACACAACCGAGAGAGCTCTTTCACATCGCCGCCATTCGCACGCTCCGCCTCTACGTCTCGGTCCCTGAGGTGTACTCCCGTGCTGCGCGCTCCGGTGCGCCAGCCAGCTTGACCCTCGATGAATTCCCTGGCCAAACCTTCCATGGCACTCTCGTTCGCAACGCCAACTCCATTGACATCGCTTCGCGTACGCTGCTTGTCGAAGTCGATGTTGAAAATCCGACCGGCCAGCTCCTGCCAGGCGCTTACGTCTTTGTGCACCTCAAGCTGCCCGACCAAACTCGTTCGGTAACCATTCCATCGAATACGTTGATCTTCCGCAAAGAGGGCTTGCAGGTCGGGCTGGTTCGCAATGGCAAGGCGGAGTTGGTCCCGGTCAAGATCAGCCGCGATTACGGGAATAGCGTAGAAATCATTTCAGGCCTGCAATCAACGGACGCTGTCATCGTCGACCCATCGGACTCTCTGGTCGCCGGCATGCCCGTACGCCTGAGCAGCAAACTAGCAGGTGGGTCGAGGCAATGAATTACGTGTTGGGTGTGGCCCGTATCATTCTTACCGGCATCGTCGCACTGATTTTAGTGCTACTGCTCGCGGGTTGCACGGTCGGCCCCAAATACATCAAGCCCACTGTCCCCACGACAACGACGTATAAGGAAGAAGCACCAGCTGCATTCAAGGAATCAGAGCAGTGGCAGCCTGCGCATCCCGGTGATCAGACGAGCCGCGGAAACTGGTGGGAGATTTTTGGCGATCCGGAACTCAACAAATTGGAAGGGCAGATTGCCAGTTCCAATGAGAACCTAAAAGTAGCCGAAGCGCGCTTCCGCGAAGCTCGTGCAGCGATTCGTTTCAATCGGGCTTCACAGTTTCCGACCATCTCCACTTCACCGAGCGCTAGCTATGTCAAGAGTTCAGACTTTTCACCGAACTTTCCATCGAAGATCCAGCAGTCCAGCAAAGGCGATTTCGTGCTGCCCTTTGATCTTTCCTATGAGCTCGACCTCTGGGGCCGCGTCCGGCGCAGCGTTGCTGCCGCGCGGGAGGAAGCGCAGGCGACCGCTGCCGACTACGAGACCGCAAAGCTCAGCCTCGAGGCGGAACTCGCTTTGGACTATTTCGAATTGCGCAGCGCCGACGCGCAGAAACAACTCCTCGACGATACGGTAAAAGCCTATACCGATAACCTGCAGCTCACGCTCAGGCGCTTCAAAGGAGGCGTGGCCCCGAAGGCCGATGTTGCGCAAGCGCAAACCCAGTTGGACACGACTCGCGTGCAAGACACGGATGTCACCGTGCAACGAGCGCAATTCGAACACGCTATTGCGATTCTGATCGGAAAACCGCCCGCGGAATTCAGCCTCACAGCAGCGCCGCTTAACTACCAACCTCCCAGCACTCCGATTGGACTCCCTTCTGAACTATTGCAGCGACGCCCGGACATAGCCGCCGCGGAGCGCCGAGTAGCGGAAGCGAACCAGCATATCGGCATCGCCCGCGCGGCGTACTTTCCCACCGTGACCCTCGGCGGAACCGCAGGATTCGCCGGCTCGCAGGGTTCCAACTGGTTCGGCTGGCCCAGCGGCTTCTGGGCCGTCGGTCCAGCCCTCGCGCAGACGCTGTTCGACGCGGGGCGCCGTCGCGCCACTTCCGAGTCGGCGCGCGCGAACTATGATGCCGCGGTCGCGACCTATCGTCAGACATCACTGACAGCCTTCCAAGAAGTCGAAGACAACGTCGCCGCCTTGCGCATTCTCGAAAACGAAACGCAACAGCAACAGCAGGCCGTCGCGTCATCGCAGGAATCCCTTCAACTGTTTACGAATCGTTACAAAGGCGGTGTCGACGCGTACCTCCAGGTCATCACCGCGCAAACGATCGAGCTCGCCAACGAGCGCAACGCCATTGATATCCTGCGGCGTCGGTTGGACGCCAGTGTCCTCCTCATCAAGGCGCTGGGCGGAGGCTGGAATGTCTCCAATCTCCCCACGTTCGGTGCGTCCTCCGTTCGCGACTATTGAAGATCGGCTTTCGGTGGTATACGACTGTCTTGTCGAAGGGGTGGCAGTCTGAAATCGAGTGGTGTTGCTCGTACACAATTCGCAGCTCAAAGGAGGAAGGAGTCTTCAAAAAGAAGTCTTGCTGCTGTGACGAGAATCTTCATTACTCTCGTGTGTAGCAAAGGAGTAGCCCAATGGCACAAAAGAAAGGACTAAAGAACATGAAATTCAATTTCTTACAAAAGCAAACCTCACGCCGCGAAATGTTGCGAGATTCTGCCACGCTGGCCGGCAGCGCCTTTCTGGCGCACCTCTTTCCCGCGACGTTGCTCCGCGCCTCCGCAGCGGGCTACGCGCAATACGCGCAACAAGCGCCTTCGGCGGCCGACCCGCTCGCGAGTATCCGCGCACGGTTCAACACCGCTCCCATCCAAACGCAAAAGTTTGCTGACAATCTCACTATGCTCTCCGGCCCCGGCGGAAGCGTGGTAGTCCTCAACGGCCCCGACGGCAAATTCGTCGTGGACACTTTCGTTGCGCCCGCCTGGCCCAGGCTCAAAGAGGCTCTCGATGGCCTTGGCAATGCTCCGCTGAAATACGTCATCGACACCCACTGGCACTTCGGCCATACCGATAACAACGCGCCTCTTCACGCCGCGGGCGCCACGGTCCTTGCCCACGAAAACACCAAAAAGCGCATGTCCGAGCCGCATGATCTGCCGGTCTTGGGCTTGCATTTCGACCCCTCGCCCGCGGAGGCCTTGCCGCAGCAGACCTTCGCCGCCAGTCACAAGTTGCAAGCCAATGGCGAAACCCTCGCGCTCCAACACGTTGCTCCCGCACATACGGACACGGACATCTACGTTCATTTTCAAAAGGCCAACGTCATTCAGATGGCCGACTTGTTTTTCAACGGCATGTATCCCTACATCGACCCCAGTACGGGCGGCAATATCAACGGCATGATCGCCGCCGCAGACAAAATTCTCTCGCTCGCCGGCAATTACACCAAGATTGTTCCGGGGCACGGCCCGCTCGGCAACAAAGCGGATCTCACGAAATTCCGGGACATGCTCATCGCTTCGCGCGAGCGCGTTCAGAAATTGAAGTCCGCGGGGAAATCCGCCCAGGAAGCCGTCGCGGAAAAGCCGTTCGCCGATCTCGACCCCGTCTGGGGCAACGGCATCCTCAACGGCGACCAGTGGGTCCACGTCGTCTATCTGACGCTCTGAGTCTCCGGCTGGTATTAGCACTCACCGACGACGCCGCTGATGCCTTTCCGGCAACCCTCACAAATGGGGAGCTAACAGCGGATAAGGTAGGGCCTCACGGAGATCTGCTCGCCGAGTTCCCCTATCTGGGGCCGCCGCACAACGCCTGAAGATTCAAAGGAGGGATCAAATGGCTGAACTTGAATCCGCCGCAAACGGAAACGAAATTTCCCGCGACCGCCTCGCGGAGCTGTTGAACGAGGATCTTTCCCGCGAAAACCAAGCCATCTGCAGTTCCTCAAGGACAGTATTGCCCGTCGTACGCCCAAATGTGCAGAATGTCCGCCAAGTAAGTCAATTGAGCACTGTAAAGGAGACCTATCATGCCACTCGCTCGAATCGATCTTGCAGAGGGTAAGGCGGCCGACTACCGCAGGACCATCGGAGAAGTGGTCTATGACGCACTGGTTGAAGTCTT
>Ga0209240_1001118_pt1 | contig 10668 bp, 8 predicted proteins | sample GraSoi_2013_80cm_FD_185828 | JGI IMG/M metagenome (GOLD analysis project Ga0209240, IMG submission 185828) | Grasslands soil microbial communities from the Angelo Coastal Reserve, California, USA - Sample 9_17_2013_80cm (SPAdes) (version 2) | ecosystem: Environmental > Terrestrial > Soil >... | reverse complement strand
CCTGTATCCGTGCAGTCGATGACGACGACCCTGACCGCCGATGTCAACGCCACGCTGCAGCAGATCGCCGAACTGACCGCGACGGGATGCCAGATAGTCAGGGTTGCCGTTCCCTCGCAGGATGACGCCGACGCGCTGCCCGCGATTGCCAGGAAGTCACAGATCCCGGTGATCGCCGACATTCACTTCCAGCCGAAGTATGTCTTCGCCGCGATCGACGCCGGGTGCGGCGCGGTCCGGGTGAACCCGGGGAACATCAAGCAGTTCGACGACAAGGTCGGGGAGATCGCCAGGGCAGCTGCCGACGCCCAGGTGCCGATCAGGATCGGCGTCAACGCCGGCTCGCTGGACAAGCGCCTGCTGGCCAAGTACGGCAAGGCCACGCCCGAGGCGCTGGCAGAGTCAGCGCTGTGGGAGTGCTCGCTGTTCGAGGAGCACGGCTTCCGCGACATCAAGATCTCGGTGAAACACCACGACCCAGTCGTGATGATCAAGGCATACCGGCTGCTCGCGCAGCAATGCGACTACCCCCTGCATCTCGGCGTCACCGAGGCGGGACCGGCTTTCCAGGGCACGATCAAGTCCTCCGTGGCGTTTGGCGCGCTGCTCGCCGAGGGCATCGGGGACACCATTCGGGTATCGCTGTCCGCACCGCCGGTGGAGGAAGTCAAGGTCGGCGCCGCCATCCTGGAGTCGCTTGGCCTGCGCGACCGAGGGCTGGAGATCGTGTCCTGCCCGTCCTGCGGCCGTGCCCAGGTTGACGTCTACACCCTCGCCGACCAGGTGACTGCCGCCTTGGACGGCCTGGACGTCCCGCTCCGCGTCGCGGTGATGGGCTGCGTCGTCAATGGTCCAGGCGAGGCTAGGGAGGCTGACCTGGGCGTCGCATCGGGCAACGGCAAGGGCCAGATCTTCGTGCGCGGCGAGGTGATCGCCACCGTTCCCGAGTCTCAGATCGTCGAGCGGCTGATCGATGAGGCCATGAAGCTAGCGGCCGCGACACCGGCGGCCGATGGATGAACAAGGGCGCCTGACCATGAGGACACCGAGCCTGCTCGCCGGGGCGGCGCTCGCGCTGTTGGCCGTCGCGGGCTGCACGCAGGGCTCGCAGCCGCCGCCATCTCCTGGTCACCAGGGCGGTGCTACAGGCGGCGCCCCAGGGTCTGCCCGTCAGGCTGGCTTGACCTGGCACGCGTGCGGGAACTCGGATTCGCGTCTTCGGTGCGCGCGCCTGCGGGTGCCGCTGAATTACAAGCGTCCTGATGGCCGGAAGATCACGCTGGCGCTGTCGGAGGTCTCCGCAACTGCCCCGCCGGGTCAGCGGAAGGGCGTCCTGCTCGTCAACCCGGGCGGCCCGGGCGGCAGCGGCCTCAGCCTCGCGCCTTTTGTGGCTCAGGGTCTCAGCTCGGCTGTGGCTGCCCGGTACGACATCGTGGGATTCGACACCAGGGGCGTGGGGGCGTCGCAACCAGCCCTGCACTGCGACCGGGCGTTCTTCGCCGGCGACCGCCCCAATTACATCCCGGCGAACGCGGCGGCCGAGCAGGTACTCGTAGGGCGCGCGAGGGCGTATGCGGCTGCGTGCGAGCAGAAGTACGGCTGGCTGCTGCCGTACATGACCACGGCCAACATCGCCAGGGACATGGACCAGATCCGCGCCGCCATGCGGCAGGGCAAGCTGAGCTACCTCGGCTACTCTTACGGCACCTACATCGGCCAGGTCTACGCCACGCTGTTCCCGTCCCGGGTGCACCGCATGGTGCTTGACAGCATCGTGGACCCGACCGGCGTCTGGTACGGCGACAATATTGCCCAGGATTATGCGTTTCAGGGCAGGATGCGGGCGTTCTTCGGCTGGGCAGCCCGCTACAACCGGGTCTACCATCTCGGGACGACCGCGGCCCAGGTCAGCGCGTCCTGGTACGCGGCGCGGGCCAGGCTGGTCGCGCACCCGATCGCGCAGCCGAATGGCCTCAGCATCGGCCCTGATGAGTTCGACGACACCTTCGTGGTCGGCGGCTACGACGACGGCTACTGGCCCCAGCTGGCCCACGCGGCGGCATCCTACCTGCATATCCGCTCGACGGCGGCGCTGGCAACGATCTTCGACCAGGTCGGCAAGCAGAACGAGAACGAGTTCGCGGTCTACAACGCCGTTGAGTGCGCGGACGTTGCCTGGCCACAGAACTGGGCGAAGTGGGACTCCGACACCAGGAAGGTCTACCGGAAGGCCCCGTTCGAGGCCTGGGACAACACCTGGTTCAACGCGGCGTGCGCGTTCTGGCCGGTGCATGGCCCGGCCAAGCCGATGCGGATCGGCGCCGCCCCCGGGCTGCCCCGCATCCTCATGATCCAGGGCACGCTGGACGCCGCCACACCGTACGCGGGCGCCCAGAATGCGCACAGGCAGCTGCCGACCGCGAGGATGGTCGTCGTGCAAGGTGGCGGTAATCACGGGCAGTCGCTCGCCTTCCCTGCCAATGTGTGCGTCAATGGCTATCTGAACCGGTACCTGGCTACCGGGGCGCTGCCGTCGAAGCCCGGCCTGGTCAATGCCACCTGCCGGGCGCTGCCTGACCCCACCCCCAGCGGCTGATACGGCCCGCCTGTTGCCGTTACGCTAAAGGGGTGTTGCGCACCAGGGCCGGGCAAACATCCGCGCTCAGGCTTCTGACCGACCGCGATCGCGACGAGGCACTGGCCCTGTGCGATCGTGATCCCGTCGCAAACGTCTTCGTCAGCGCGCGAGTGCGCTCCAGCGGGCTAGACCCGATGCGACTCGGAGCGCAGGTCTGGGGCTTTCACGAGGCGGCCCGCCTGGTTTCGCTCTGCTACGTGGGCGCCAACATGGTCCCGGTCGAGGCCGCGCCGGCGTCGGTCACCGCGTTTGCCCACCGGGCGAGAAAGCAAGGGCGTCGCTGCTCGTCGATCGCCGGGCCAGCCGCCGTCGTCGATGACCTGTGGCGTCAGCTCGCCCCGTTCTGGGACCGGCCACGTGAGATCAGGTACCGCCAGCCGCTGATGGCGATCGCCAGCGACCCGCTTGTGCAGCCCGATCCGGGCGTGCGCCTGGTGCGGCCGGCGGACGTGGGGATCCTGCTGCCCGCGAGCGTGGCCATGTTCACTGAGGAAGTCGGTGTCTCGCCGATCGGTGCAGACGGCGGCGCCGCCTATCGCGCCAGGGTCAGCGAGCTCGTCGCCAACGGGCGGTCGCTGGCCAAGATCGAGGACGGGAAAATCGTCTTCAAGGCCGAGATCGGAGCCGTCACGCCGCAGGTCTGCCAGGTCCAGGGCGTCTGGGTGCCGCCTCAGCTGCGCGGCCGCGGGCACGCTGCCCGGGGGATGGCGGCCGTCGTGGCCTTCGCGCGGCATACCCTCGCGCCTGTGGTCAGCCTCTACGTGAACGACTTCAATACGCCGGCCAGGGCGGCCTACCGGCGAGTCGGTTTCGCCGAGGTTGGCACGTTCATGTCCGTGCTGTTCTAGCAATATTCGCATGACCCATGGCGGTCCCGGTGCTAAGCTCCCTTGCCCTTGCGCCCATTTCCCCACGGCATCGAGGAGTTGCGCCATGGCTTCGGCCATCGAAGACGACGCTGGCGCGGACCCGGTGCTGGCAGCGGAGCGAGACCACCTGGCGAGCTCGCGCGAGTTCCTGCGACTCATGCGCGAGGACGTGCTCTCGCTGCCGGCGCTGGCAGGCGACCGGGTGTCGCAAGAATATCTGAAGGCCGACCTGTACCGCCGGGCCCAGTCGCTGCGTGATCTGCCTGACACCCCGCTGTTCTTCGGCCGGCTGGACTACACGCGTGGGCAGCTCGGACCTGGCACGACGGGCGAGCAGGGCGAGGGTGCGGATGATACCGGGCAGCCGCCGGGCGAGCGATTCCATATCGGGCGTCGGCACGTGCACGATCCGCGTGGCCACCCGGCTGTGATCGACTGGCGGGCGCCAGTGTCCAGGCCGTTCTACCGGGCCAGTCAGGCCGACCCGATGGGCCTGTCCAGACGCCGGAGGTTCGGGTTCAGCGGCGGGGAATTGACCGCATTCGAGGACGAGGTATTCAGCCCCGCGCCGGCGCCGGTCCGGCCAGGCGGACAATCCGCGCCCGGCCAGGTTCCGCTCAGCCGGATCATGATCGACGAAATCGAACGGCCGCGATCGGGCGCGATGCGCGACATCGTCGCCACGATCCAGCCGGAGCAGGACGATATCGTGCGCGCGAACGCCGCCGAGTCGGTCTGCGTGCAGGGCGCCCCTGGAACGGGGAAGACGGCTGTGGGGCTACACCGGGTGGCTTATCTCCTCTACGCCCACCGGGAGCGGATGAGCCGGGGTGGTGTGCTGGTACTTGGCCCGAACCGGGCGTTTCTGGCCTATATCCGCAACGTCCTGCCCGCGCTCGGCGAGTTCGACGCCGAGCAAACATCGGTCACCGAGATGATCTCGGCTGTGCCCGTCCGAGGCACGGACGGAGAGGAGGCGGCACGGCTCAAAGGCGACGCCCGGATGGTGGACGTGCTGCACGCGGCGCTGTGGGACCGGATCGGCGAGCCTGCCGAGGCGATCATCCTGTCGCGGGGGGCACGCCGGTGGCGGGTGCCGGCAGCGCGGATCGCGGAGCTCGTCGCCGAGTTGCGGGAGCGCGGCGTTCGGTACGGAACCGGCCGTGACATGCTCTCGCACCGGATCGCGCACGTCATCCTCAGCCAGATGGAAGTCGCTGGCGAGACCTGCGACGACAGGACGCACGAGGCCGTCCGCCGGACTAGCCAGGTCAGGGGCGCTGTGAACTCGATCTGGCCCAAGGCAGATCCGGTCCGGGTGGTATTCGGGCTCCTCTCCGATGCTGCCGTGCTCAGGCAGGCCGCCGATGGCCTGCTCAGCCCGGCCGAGCAGGCTGCGATCTCCTGGCCGCGCCCGCCGCGCGGCCCGGGCACCGCGCGCTGGTCGGCCGCCGATGCGGTGCTGATCGACGAGGTCACGGACATGATCGAGCGGACGCCCAGCCTCGCCCACGTCGTTGTCGACGAGGCCCAGGACCTGTCGGCGATGGCGACCCGGGCGATCGGCAGGCGGTGCACCACGGGGTCGGTAACCGTGCTCGGCGATATCGCGCAGGGAACCACGCCCTGGGCCACCCCGAGCTGGGAGCGGCTGCTTGCTCACCTCGGCAAGCCGGAAGCGACGCTGGAGATACTCACGACCGGTTACCGGGTGCCGCGTCAGATACTCGACTTCGCCAGCCGGCTGCTCGGGCAGATCGCGCCGGAACTCGCTCCCGCGATGTCCGTGCGCCAGGATCCTGGCTCACTCGCCGTCACCGAGGTGCCCGCGACCGGCTTGGCCGCCGCGGTGTCGGCCGCCTGCGCCGACGCGCTAACCAGGCCCGGGTCGATCGCGGTGATTACCTCGGATGCGGAAACGGCGGAAGTCGCCGCCATGCTGAGCCGCTCTGGCCTGCCGCACGTAATTCTCGACGGCGACACGGGAGACAGCCAGCTGGTTGTCGTTCCGGTCAGCCTCGCCAAAGGCCTCGAATTCGACCACGTCATAGTCGTCGAGCCGAGCAGGATAGCGGCAGCCGGGGCGCGCGGCCTGCAACGGCTGTATGTCGCGCTCACCAGGGCCGTATCGCGGCTGACCGTCCTGCACACCGAACCGCTGCCCGAGTCGCTGTGGGCGCGATCCTCGGCGCCTGGCGCGCCCGAAACTGCGCGCGCTGGATCGCCGGCGCTGAGCGCCGGTCTCGCGCCCTCCTAATTTCTCGGCACTGGCCAGGCCGTGCTGGTCAGGGCGTGACCCGCCCGGCCCGGTAGGTCACATGGGTGGCCTCCCAAGCCCGGGCCATTTGTCCAGATCGGGTCCGGTGACGAACCCGTCCACCGACATCGAGATGTCCACCTCAACGATTGCCATATCCCAGAACCTAGCGGGCGGTATGCCCGCTGCGTCGGAGCGAGGACGCGGGCAGGCCGGGGAAGGTCTCGGCCTTGCCGCTCCAGCGTGCCGCTCGCACAGCGGAGTAGCGCATGTTGTGGGCGGCGAACGTCCGCAGCGCGGCATCGTGGACCGCGACCAGGCCCAGATACGCGGCCGCTACCTGCCGCTCGAGCATGACCGCCAATGACAGCGCAGCCGCCTGCGTGCGAACTGGCGCTGGCAGCTGGTAGGCGGCAGCGGCGGGCCTCGGCTGCGCACCGCGGGCGGTGAGCATGACGGTCAGGCTGTCCCTGGCCCGCTCATGCGCGACGCAGTCGGCGGCGGCCGCCGCGAACCGGCGGCCAGCCAGATGCGACCCGATGATGCCATAGCCGTAGCTCGCGGCCTGTTCGGCCGCGAGCGCAGCCTGGAGGGCGGCGATGTCCTTCGCGGCGCGGGCGCTCACCGCGCGGCCTTATGGTGGCCGAGCAGCACGACATGCGCGGCCTCGGACGCCGCGATACTGGCCATCAGCTGCGCGAGCGCGGGCGGAGCAGCAGGTACCCAGCCGATCAGCCGGTCCGACGCGGCGGTCTCGGCCGCGGCGAGAGCGGCCAGGACGCTGGGCCATCCCGCTGGAAGCGGCGCCGGAGTCGGACTCTGGCGCGGCCTGGAGGTAGCGTGCCTGGCCGGGAGAACGAGGCGCGACCGCAGTTGCGCCAGATGTGCCTCATGCTCGGCATGAATCACCGAGACGACCGCCATGGCGCGCTTGACGGCGCTCGCGGAGCGCTTGTCGGTGACGCCAAACCCGGTCAACGGGCTCAGAACAGACGCGTACCGCGCGACCATCAGCTCCTCGGCGGCGATCGCGCGCTCGAGCGCTACGACGTCGGCACCGGGCTTGGGCACCGGCCCGAGCGCCCTGATGCCCGTACAGCCCGCGAGGGTCAGCGAGCCCGCGGCTGCGGCCGCGAGTACTAGGCGCCGGGTCGGTTCGGCAACCACCTGTCTCGCCCCCAGTTCGCGCGCGGGCCGGGCGGGCACGGCCCGGCGATCTGTGTGCGGCACCCAGCATGCCACGCGCGGCGTCCCGGCGCGCGATCCCGGCGCGCGATCCCGGCGCGCGATCCCGCCGCGCTGCTGTGTTGTCTGCCGACGAAGAGCAACAGGTCAGACCGCCAGGCCGCGTCCCCGGCTAGGCTAGAGCCCGGATAGCAGGTCCAAGTCGCCGGCGAGGAGGCGTAATGCGCGAGAACCGTCGCGGTACGCCCAGGCAGGCGCGGGCCGGCGGCCGGGCTGGAACATGGCGCGATGCGCGCAGCCAGAGTTCGGCCGGCCGCGACGGTGGCCCAGGGGACGGGCGGGCGAGCCGTGACGGCGGGCGGCCGGGTCCAGGTAATAGGGGCAGCGCGCCCGGCACCCCAGACACCGCGCGGGTTGCAACCCTGATCGAGCCCGTGCTGCACGCCTTGGAAATGGACCTGGAGGCTGTCAAGATCGCGACCGCCGGGCGGCGCCGGGTACTGCGAATCATCGTGGACGCCGACGGCGGAGTCAGCCTGGACGACATCGCCGAGGTGAGCCGGGAGGTCTCGGCGCGGCTTGATGCGAAGAACGCGATGGGCGACGCGCCGTACACGCTGGAGGTGTCCTCGCCGGGGATTGACCGGCCGCTGACCCAGCCCAGGCACTGGCGGCGCGCGATCGGCAGGCTGGTCATCGTGCCGCTGACTGGTCAGGACACCGATTCACGGGCGGATGCGCCCGTGCGTCCCGTCGAGCATGAAGCACGAGTGATCGACGCGGATCAGGAGCGCGTCACGTTGGAGATCGACAGTGCGCAGCGCACTGTTCGCTACAGCGAGCTCGGACCAGGCCGGGTGCAGGTGGAGTTCGGCCGCCTGCCCGACGAGGACGACCTCGACGAGGCGCCTGGCGTCGGCGAGCCCATCGACTCCGGTGAGCCCACCGGAGGTCCGGACGAGGAGGGACCCGATGGACATTGACGTAACGGTCCTGCGCAGCATGGAGGCCGAGAAGGACATCTCGATGGACCTCGTCATCAAGGCCATCGAGGATGCCTTGCTTGTCGCCTACCACAAGTCCGAGGGCGCCGCGCCGACCGCCAGGGTCGAGGTGAACAGGAACACCGGGCACGTCACGGTCTGGGCAGCCGAGACCGACGAGAACGGCATGCGGCTGCGGGAATACGACGACACGCCGGCTGGATTCGGAAGAATCGCCGCAACTACGGCAGGCCAGGTGATCCTGCAGCGGCTGCGCGATGCTGAGGACGAGCTCACCTTCGGTGAGTTCGCCGGCCAGGAGGGCAACATCGTGGCCGGCGTCATCCAGCAGGGCAAGGACCCCAAGGCCGTGCTGGTTGACCTCGGCAGGATCGAGGCGATCCTCCCGCCGACCGAGCAGGTGCCCGGCGAGCGGTACGTGCACGGTGAGCGGCTGAAGTGCTACGTCCTGCACGTCAGGAAGGGTTTCAGGGGGCCGTCGGTCACCTTGTCGCGCACCCACCCGAATCTCGTTCGCAAGCTGTTCGCGCTTGAGGTGCCCGAGATCGCCTCGGGGGCCGTTGAGATCGCTGCGATCGCGCGCGAGGCAGGTCACCGGACGAAGATCGCGGTCATTGCGCGGGAGGCAGGCATCAACGCGAAGGGCTCCTGCATCGGCCCTATGGGCAGCAGGGTTCGGAACGTGATGGCCGAGCTGCACGGCGAGAAGATCGACATCGTCGACTACTCCGATGACCCAGCCGAGTTCGTCGCGCACGCGCTGTCGCCGGCCCGGGTGTCCCAGGTGCGCGTCCTCGACGCGGCCAACAGGATCGCGCAGGTCATCGTCCCCGACTACCAGCTGTCCCTGGCTATCGGCAAGGAAGGCCAGAACGTACGCCTTGCCGCCAGGCTGACCAACTGGCGGATCGACATCCAGCCGGACACCCAGGCCGATGCTGAGGGCGGGCGAAACGACCGGCCCGGCGGTGCCGGTGGCGGAGTGGGCGGCGCCGGGAGAGCCGGGAGAGCCGGCGGTGCGGGGGGAGCCGGAAGGCCTGCCGGGGGAGCCGGCGGACCTACTCGCGGGACCGCTGGCGCGGCCGGCGGTGGGGGCGCGCCGCGGTCTGCGAAGGTGCCTGGTGCCGCCGACGCGCCGGCCCTGTAAGCTAGGCGCAGGCGGCTATGCGGCTTCGCGGTCGACTATGCCCGGATCAGTGATCAGGACATGCGTCGGTTGCGGGATGCGTGCCGCCAAGTCGGACTTGCTTCGCGTGGTGGCGGTCGACGGCGAGGCTGTCGCTGACCCCTCGGCGCGCAGACCTGGCCGGGGAGCGTACCTGCACCCCACCAGGGACTGTTTGGAGCGAGCCAGGCGCCGCCGGGCGGTTCCGAGAGCGCTGCGCGCGACGGGACCGCTCGCCGATGGCGGGCTCGTCAGGTATCTCGCCGAGACCTGACCGGGGCGCGGCCGCTGACCGCGGCAGCGATCCGGCTGGCCTTGTGCGCGATGGCGGCGAGGAATTCAGACGGCAGCAGGATGTGCCGGAAAGACAGGCTGAGATTGTGATGAGCGCTCGATGAGCACGCGGCGATGAACAGCAGGAACTGACGCCGGACGGAGCACGCGCTGCCCCGGACCGGCTGACTGGCCCGGGAATCCGGGCCGAGTAGAGGGAGCGTAGTGGCGAAGGTCCGGGTTTACGAACTCGCGAAGGAGTTCGGCGTCGAGAGCAAGGCTGTGATGGCCAAGCTCCAAGAAATGGGCGAATTTGTTCGCTCCGCGTCATCGACGATCGAGGCGCCGGTCGTCCGCAGGCTTAAGGAGGCGTTCGCCGGCCACGCCGCGGCCGCCAAGGCATCCGCAGCGCAAGCAGCGGCCGACGGCGGTCGCCGCGCGGCGAACGGCCGTGCCGATGTAGCTGCGCCAGCGGCAGACGCCGCCCCGGCGGCAGAGGCCGCCCCGGCGGCGCAGCCCGCTGCCCAGGAGGCTGCACCGGCCCGCCCGGCCGCGGCCGCGCCGCCTGGCACTGTCCAGCCGGCCGGCCCCGACGAGCGCGCAGCCGAACCACGCACGGACGGCGGGCGCCCACCAGCGCCTGGCGTGCCGCAGGTGCCGTTCTCCCAGCCCGAGCAAGACCAGCGGCCAGGCGGTTCGCCCGCCGGGAGCGGCCAGGCGAGGCCGGTCCCCGGGCCAGCCAGGCCAGGGCAGGCAGGCGGCGGCGCAACAGCGGCGCCGCGCCCAGGAGCGCCGCGCCCAGGTCCGCGTCCCGGCAACAACCCGTTCAGCCCGACGGCGTCGGGGATGGGGTCGGCGCCGCGTGCGCCGCGGCCCGGTCAGCCGGGCTCGGCTGGAACGTCCGCGCACCCGGGCGCTGCGCCTGGCCAGGCTGCAGGCCGGCCAGGCGCGCCTGGCCCGACCGGCGGCCCGAGGCCGGCCGGCCCGCGCCCGATGGGCCGGCCGGGACCTGGCGGTCCCGGTGACACCGGCCGGGCGGGCGGTCAGCGGCCAGGCGGCCCGCGGCCGAGTCCGAGCAGCATGCCGCCGAGGCCGTTCGCCGGCCGTGGCGGCCCAGGCGGCGGCCCCGGCGGTGCCGGAGTCGGTACCAGGCCGGGCCGCGGCGGCCCGGGAGCCAGCCGCGGCGGTCCTGGCGGCGGAGCGCCGCGCACCGGTGTCGGGCCTGCGCGGCCTGGTGGCGGCGGCCGCGGCAGGAGCGGTACCCAGGGCGCGTTCGG
>Ga0209240_1001112_pt1 | contig 10713 bp, 9 predicted proteins | sample GraSoi_2013_80cm_FD_185828 | JGI IMG/M metagenome (GOLD analysis project Ga0209240, IMG submission 185828) | Grasslands soil microbial communities from the Angelo Coastal Reserve, California, USA - Sample 9_17_2013_80cm (SPAdes) (version 2) | ecosystem: Environmental > Terrestrial > Soil >... | reverse complement strand
TCCGGGGTCCAGTCCCAATTGAACCAAGATATCTCGTTGTCTTGGCAATAGGCGTTGTTGTTGCCCTGCTGCGTTCGACCAAACTCGTCGCCACCAGTAATCATCGGTACACCCTGCGACAGGAAGAGCGTCGCTAAGAAATTTCGTTTCTGACGCTCTCGCAGGTTCTTAACTTTTTGATCGTCAGTCGGCCCTTCGGTGCCGCAGTTCCATGAATTGTTATTATTATCGCCATCCTGGTTTCCCTCGCCGTTCGCTTCATTGTGTTTCTCGTTATAGCTCACGAGGTCGTTGAGCGTAAAACCGTCGTGGGAGGTGACGAAATTGATGCTGGCATAGGGCCTTTTACCTTGGTGCTCGTACAGGTCCGGACTTCCGGTGATGCGGTATCCGAGCTCGGCGAGGGTGCCATCGTCTCCTTTCCAGTAGCGACGCACGCAATCGCGGTATTTGCCATTCCACTCGGACCAGGGAACTGGAAACCCGCCTACCATGTATCCTCCTTCTCCCACGTCCCATGGCTCACTGATGAGCTTGACCTGAGATAAAAGCGGGTCCTGCAGCAGGATGTCGAAAAACGCCGAATTACGGGAGAAGAGATGATCTTCGCGTCCCAGGGTCGTGGCGAGATCGAAACGAAACCCGTCCACGTGCATGTCGTTCACCCAATAGCGTAGGCTGTCCATGATGAGTTGCAAAACCCGAGGGTTTTGCGTATTTGCCGTATTCCCGCACCCGGTATAATCCATATAGTACCGTCGGTTGCCACTCACCAGGCGGTAGTAGGCCGCGTTGTCGATGCCTTTAAAACAGAGGGCTGGGCCGAGGTGGTTGCCTTCGGCGGTGTGGTTGTAGACGACGTCGAGAATTACTTCGATCCCTGCTCGATGGAGCTCTCTCACCATCGATTTGAACTCGTTTACCTGTTCACCGGTGACTCCTCCGCTGGCATAGCTACTTTCCGGCGCGAAATACCCGAGGGTGTTATATCCCCAGTAATTTGAGACTCCCCGGTCTAGCAGAAAGCCGTCATCACAATGTTCGTGGATCGGCAGCAATTCGACTGCCGTTATCCCCAGCCTTTTCAAATAATCGATGGCCGCCGGTGAGCAGATCCCGGAGTAGCTGCCGCGGATTTCTTTTGGGACTATCTCCCAAAGCTTGGTGAATCCGGCGACGTGCACCTCGTAAATGACCGAATCCGCGAGCGGGATGCGAAGGGGTTGGTCATCCTTCCAGTCAAACGCCGGATCAACCACGACACATTTCGGCATCAGAGCCACATTGTCCTGGTAGTCGCGTTTCAGATCTTCAGCGGGACCGCCCAGGGGGTAGGCGAACATTTCCGGTCCCCAAAGTACTTTTCCCGCAATTGCTCGGGCGTATGGATCGATAACGACTTTGGAGGCATTAAATCGGTGACCTTCCTGCGGTGCGTACGGCCCGTACACTCGATAGCCGTAGAGTTGGCCAGGCTGAGCATCCGGCAGAAACAGATGCCAGACATGGTCGGTCTTTTCTCGAAAACGGATTCGGACGTTCTCCCGGTCCGCTTCCGGCTCATCGAAGAGGCAAAGATCGATTCCCGTCGCGTTTTCAGAGTAGATAGCGAAGTTGACACCGGTCCCAGTCCATGTCGCTCCCAAGGGATAAGGTAACCCCGTCCATACCCGCATCTTATTCATACTCACCGTACCCGTACGATGGAGTGGGGGCTTGTCGATAGGAAAAGCTTGCCGGGGACAAATCGCTAGCCAAGTAGGTAGAAGCCGCTTTAGTCACAAATACCTTATCATGGATAAGACCGACGGACCAAAGCTCGTGGAAGGCAAGATGCGGGAGGCGGGGATCAGCGCAGCCGCCATCGATGCTTTTCTCTTTCAATATCGTAAACTGCTTGAGCGCGACACCGGATTGATTCCCGAGGATTCGATTTCGACCATAGAACAGCTCCCTCGCCCGGATGATGTACCGGCATCCGGTTTTCCCAGCGAGTTATTGGCTGCGACCATTATCTGCAAACTGAACGGTGGCCTGGGAACCAGCATGGGTCTGGAAGGCGCAAAGAGCCTGCTAGCCGTTCGTCCGGGGATCACATTTTTGGATGTAATCGTTCGCCAATTTCTGCAAACGCGTTCCGAACATTCGGCCGGGCTGGGACTCTATTTCATGAACAGCTTCAACACGAGCGCCGCAACCAAGGCCGCGCTGACCCATTATCCGGAGCTGGGCGATCCGGCGGCGATGGAGCTTCTGCAGAGCAAGGCGCCCAAGATCAATGCAAAGACCCTGCTGCCGACAAGCTGGCCGAGAAATCCGCAATTGGAATGGTGTCCTCCGGGACACGGAGACATCTACCCTTCGCTGCTTGGTTCAGGTCTTCTCAAATCGTTGCTGAGCAACGGCAAGAAGTTTCTCTTCGTTTCGAATTCCGACAATCTCGGCGCCACGCTTGATCTACGGATTTTGCATTACTTTGCAGATTCTGGAGCGCCATTCCTGATGGAAGTGACTCGAAGAACCGCAGCCGATCGCAAGGGGGGGCATCTGGCCAAAAGGAACCGGGATGGGCGTCTCCTCTTGCGTGAATCTGCGCAATGTCGAGAGGAAGATGAGAGTGCTTTTCAGGATATCAAGCGGCACCGTTTCTTTAACACCAACAATCTCTGGATTCGACTCGATGCCCTTCGCGATGCGCTCGCCGTTTGCAATGGCTTTATTCCGCTGCCGATGATTCGGAACCAAAAGAATATCGATCCTCGGGATAAGACTTCGCCAAAGGTCTATCAACTTGAGACTGCGATGGGAGCTGCAATCGAATGCTTTGCTGGCGCGGGAGCGATCGAAGTTCCTCGATCGCGGTTTGCACCGGTCAAAACGACCGGAGATCTCCTGGCGGTACGCTCCGATGCCTACGAGCTAGATTCTCAATGGCGTTTGACGGTTCGGCCAGAGCGCCACGGGCATCCGCCGATCATCCGTTTATCCGACGAATATAAATTAGTGGATCGCCTTGAGAAACTCATTGAGGACGGAGTCCCTTCTTTGGTTCGTTGCCATTCGCTCAAAATTCAAGGGCCCTGGAAATTCCCCGCCGGCGTCGAAGTGGGAGGGGACGTTGCTTTCGTGAATCATAGTGCTGAAACCCGTTGGATCGAGCCCGGCAAATACGCTGATTGCGAGGTGGAGTAGTTGTTTGGCGGATCACCGTTGCGCGCATGATCGAGGAACTGGAACCCGGATCTCGGAAGTCGTTACTCGCAACTGGGAATTCTTTGCGTGCTCTGGAGCTATTTCGGTTAGCCTTCATTTGCTATCTGCTCTTTGCTATTGGTCATTCGATTCGACTCCTATGGCCCCGATCATTGATTGCCATATCCACATGTATCCACTCGAAGTGTTCGCGAATCCGATCGCTTGGGGCGTCGCTCGCGGTGAACCGTGGTGGACTGAATCGGTAGCACCGGCGAAGCGTGCGACGATACAGGGATGGGCGGACATTCCCCGGCTGATCGCTGATATGGATCGAGCCGGCATCGAGCGTTGTGTCATGCTTGGCTGGTATTGGGAGCAGCAATCAACCTGTAACGAACAAAACGGCTGGTTTATTGAATGGGTTCGCGAACGTCCGGATCGTTTGTCGGCATTTGCAGCCGTTCAGCCAGCGGCGGGACAGGAGGCGCTCGACGCTTTGCAGCGTGCTTTGGATGTTGGTTTGTGCGGGATTGGTGAGATCCTACCCCAAGCGCAAGGATTCATGTTCGATGATCCGTATTGGGAGCGGGTCGTCGGAATCGCTATCGAACGAAATTTGCCGATTAATCTCCACGTAACCGATCCTCTCACAGTGAACGAAGCGGTGACAATGCCGACACCGTTGCCAAGCTACTTACGGCTAGCGCAGCGATTTCCGGACGCCAAATTCATCTTCGCCCATTGGGGTGGCGGGATTCCGTTCTATGAATTGAACCCGCGGGTCCGACCATATCTGAAAAATGTCTGGTATGACACCGCGGCTTCTCCACTGCTTTATGATGCGCGGGTTTTTCGCCAAGTCATCGATTTGATCGGTGCTGATCGAATTCTGTTCGGATCGGATTATCCGTTGCTGCTCTATCCCCGGAAAATAAGAGAGCCGGCGTTTGATCGGTTTCTGGAAGAGATTGCTGGTGCCGGACTCACTGCCGAAGAAAAGGAGAAAATCCTGGGAGCCAACTTTCGCCGCTTAGTGGAGAGAGGTTAAAGGCGCTCACGCTTCGGACTTGTATTCAGGCTGCGATCCGTGTCTACAGGCGAACGAAATCGAGCAGGAATTGGAACCAAAGGTAAAGCATCCCACGCCAAGTGTAGCGGACTTGCTTTGCGCCAACCGGTTTTAGGAGACCGGATCTCACGTTGTGATCGATCTGAGCTCTAAGATCTTGTTCCAAAAGTCCGCGTGACTCTTCCGGGCTAACCGGAAGAATATCGCCGTCAAGAAGTCTCCCTTTTTTCAGCAGAGAGCGATGGGCCTCGCACATTTCGTGCGTAGTCATAGTTGCCCGGACGCGACGGACTCGGGTCTTAGGGGTGAATTTGAGCGAGTACGCAAACGGATAGTTCCAAGTGACGAAGAGCTGGCCGTCGCGAGAGCGCGTCATCAAACTGACGTAGTAAAAAGCCAGTTCTCGTTGATTCACCAAACACACGGCGGCTTGGACATTGTCAGAGGGACGATGGAAGAGTCGCAAGAACTGCTCTTGTACTTCTGAGTCATAACCGACATCTTCGGCCAGCTGAAAATCCTCTTTTTCCATTTCGTCAGTCAGATCCTCCAAAAGAGGAAAGAGTTCAGCACGGGGCGGCGTTTTCTCGCGAAAAGAGCGATCGAGCGGCCGGCGGATTCGCGTGAGAATCTCCAGCCAAGGTAAGAGGAACCACAAAGAGACGGCGGCGAATCCCAGTGCCCAACTTCCAGTTGGCCAGTATCCGATCAGAAAAGAAGCCGATAAAAAACAGGTGACGCTCAGTCGCTGGCAAATTGGGTTGTGGTAGGAGCGGAATGCCGCACCTAACACGACGACTCCGAGCACGAGCAAAAATGAAGAAAACATCTTAGAAAAACAAGAGGGCAAAAAGGAGGTTAAGGTAATATTTGGTGGTGTTGAAGAAATTCTTCGAGCTCTTCGGGACCAAAATCCGCCAGTATTAGATCACGGAAAGCAAGAGTGGGAGCATAGGTCTGTCCGGAAAGCCGTTTCATCTCGGCGAATGCAGAGCGATCACTGATCACATCCAGCAACTCATAGGTGTAACCATGTTCCCGCAGATAATTTTCTGCTTTTCGGCACCACGCACAACCGGGCTTTACGTACAAAATCAATTGGTTGGAAACCATTAGCGCTGATCGGTAATTTGTTTGGAGAGGATATAAAGGACGAGATAACCTGCTTGCGCAAGTGCTTCTGATCCGAGATGATCTCCGGTGTCATCCGCTGTATTCAAAATCGGCGAATTAGCATCAAACAGTGCCAGCGCAGGAATGCCGGTCTCCTGGAAAGGGACATGATCTAGCAGAAGAGGACGGCTGCCAGGTTCCAGTTTTATATCGAGCGCTTGCGCGGCGCTCCGGAACTGGTCAATCAGTCCGGAATCGGAATTTGGCGGGTAAGCAAGAGTCGCATTGCGCTCTCCGAGGTTTTCTAGCGAGATGGCGGCACGCACATCCTTGGTGTGTTGATTGATGCGTAGCGCTTGCGTGTAAAATCGGCTGCCAAAAAGCCCATCATTTGGGCCGAGCTGGTGGAATGGCATATGACCGTCTAAAAAAAGCAATTCGATATGGGATGCTAACCGTGGATCAATCGCCAGGGTCCGGGCGATCTCAATGAGAATCGCAGTGTTAGCTGCGCCGTCAGTAGCTCCCACATCGCTAGCGATTCCCAGATCTATCGTATCGAAATGCGCGACGACGATCAGCCGCGGAGGAATCACCGGAAGCCGGGCAGAGTGAGCGATCAGACTGCAAAACTCGATCTGGCGGCCAGCCGGGCTTTGCTCAGAAAATCGTTGCTCCTCGGCTTGCCATCCGGAACGCTTGAGTTCCCCGATCATGTAAGGACGCAGCTGGTTTAGCGGTTCGGTTCCCGAAATTCTCTGGCCGAAACGAAGGATTGCCCGTGCGGTATCAAGAGCGCGTTCGCCATTGAAATCGTTCCAAATTGCTTTTCGACGGGGAGGCAAGGGTGGCGTTGGCGACGAGGGCGTCTGACCGGCACCAGGAGATTGATTCGACGTTTCAGTCTCGGGTTTCTTTTCGCATGAACAAAGAAACAAGATGATAACCGCAAAGAGCAAGAAAGACGAGAACGGTCCCGGATGCGCCAGCAACAGATTTCCGGGCTCGATTTCTCGGTACATGCTGGAAGGTCCCCGGGCGGCCGGCAGCTGCCGGACGCACCGTCCGATATCGAGGGCAAGTTTGCCGCCAAGAATGTTGCTGCATGCTCGGCGCCGATACGCAGAGAAAGGCCGCATGATTCGGCGTCACTCAGCCTTCACACCGAAAAGCGCGAGGATGCGTTCAAGGTCGTCGTTGCCGTAATATTGAATCTCGATTCGGCCTCGTTTTTCCTGATGATGAATAGTTACATGCGTGGCTAATCTTTCCCGTAGGCGGTTTTCTAGTCGAGTCACCGCATGGTCGAGCGTTGGCTTCGAAGGAGGAGCGGGACGGACTCCGGCTTTGCCGCTCGGAGCTAAGCCATGGCGCGCGAGCTGATCGGCCACAAGTTTTTCGATCGTTCTGACCGTTGCATTCTGGCGGATCGCCCGCTCGGCCAGCAGCAGTTGTTCCTGCGCGCTTTCCAAAGTAAGTAAGACCTTGGCGTGACCCACACTTAGCCGGTTTTGCGAAATGTAGCTTTGGACTTCATGAGGCAAATCGAGCAACCGCAGCGAGTTGGCAACGACCGACCGACTTTTGCCGACCCGATGGGCAATATCTTCCTGCCTAAGCGAGAACTCTTGCGCTAACCGACGGTAGGCTTGGGCTTCTTCGATTGGATTGAGGTCCTCCCGCTGCAGGTTTTCAATCAGCGCCAATTCCAGCACGTCCTGATCGGACGCGTTTCGAATGATGACCGGTGCTTCGTGCAAACCGAGCTGGGTCGCGGCCCGCCAGCGACGTTCACCCGCGATCAATTCGCATTTGCCATTAACCCGGCGAACGATCAGCGGTTGGATAATCCCGTGTTCCCGGATCGAATCGACTAATTCCTGGAGCTGATCGGACCGAAAGTTTTTACGCGGCTGCAGCGGACTAGGGACTATTTCTTCCAACGCGATTCTTTCCACGCGATCGCCTGGTTCGAGACTTGGCGGCTTTGGAGTATTGATGAGTGCGCCGAGTCCTTTGCCGAGAACGACCTTTGCCATAGAATCTGCATGCTACCAGGGTGAAGACCAATAGCAAATAGCCAATCGCAGATTTCGGCTATTTGCCGTTGGCTATTTCCCTCGGACGATGCTTCTAGCGTAGGGTGAATATTTGGCGTGATCCGAAAGCCCGGATCGTGTTAACCGCAAATTTTCTTTTGGTTGTCGGCGCGAGCCTCACGTTTATGGCGATCCCCTGGTTGCTGATCCAGCAGGAGCACGGCAAGGCTATTCTTGGTTACACCAATTCCATCATCACGCTGATCATTTTGTTCCTACTGCCCTACCTAGGTAAATTGGTCGACCGCAACTCCAGGAAGGCGGTTGTTCTGATGTTTTTGGCTCTCGGATTCGCTGTGAATGTTCTGGTGATCGCGGCCATACTATTGCGCGGGCGCGTGGAAGTCTGGGAACTGCTTACAGTTTTCTGCTACGGCTCGCTCGGCGCAAGCGTCTACTATCCAGCGCAGTTCGCTCTGAATCAGGAAATCTTTGCTCACAATCAATATGAACAGTTGAGCGGAGCGATCGAAATTCAATGGCAGGCGGCGTCGATGATCGCCGGAGCGGCAGGCGCATTTCTGATATCGCGCGTGCCACTCTGGTCCATTCTGTCGATCGATGCGGCAACGTACGCGGCGAGCTTTTGCCTGATCATACGTTTGGCTTACTCACGTAGTAGCAACTTTGCTGCACCCGCTACCTCTGCGCTGAAAATGATGGGGGAGGGCGTTTCCTACCTCCAACAGCGGCCTCGACTTTCGATTGTGATGTTGGCGAGCTTCCTGCCTTTTCTGGCGTTAATGGTTGCGAATTACCTCTCGCCGATTTTCGTCCGGGACACATTAGGAATGGGTTCGGAAGTGTATGCGGCGGGAGAAGTCAGCTATGCGGTTGGCGCTGTGGTCGCAGGGTTGAGTGTACCTTTCATCAACGGGAAGATCGGTTTGGTTCCGACACTTCTTTTCACTATCGGATTGTACACGATTGCCGTCGCGCTGAATCCGATTTTGCCAGTAGCTGTTGTTTTCCTTGTCTCGTTCCTGCTGCAAGGGTGGGGTAATGCCGGTTCGCGCGTTGCTCGGAGCATCCTGGTTTTAAAGACCGTTCCGAATGAGATTATTGGGCGTGTCAATCTACTTTATGGCGCGATTGAACGGCTGCTTCGAGCGGCTCTGCTCGCGCTCGTCACCTATCTGCTTAAGGATTGGGGACCAAACGTCTCGTATTTCATTTTGGCAGGCGTCTGCCTGGTCGGATGGCTTCTGGTCGCAGCTTGCCGCAACGTTCGCACCCACAAGGTCGAACCTGCTTCGGTGCCTCTCATATGATTTTTGACGAGCTCATCTGGATTGACGATTTGTCCCCTCGATCTGCTGCTCTCAACATGGCGATTGACGAGGCGCTGCTCATGCAGCCATCAACCACCGCCATATTTCACAGCTATCAATGGAAGTCTCGCAGCGTTTCTTTCGGTTACTTTTTAAAATGGGAACAGGTCAAAAGGCAATATCCGGATCGGGACTTGGTTCGACGTTGGACCGGCGGAGGAGCAGTAGAGCATGGCGAAGATTTCACCTATTCCTTAATTCTCGTGGGCGCAGAAAAATCGCTTCGGGCGCAGGCCTTGTATGAGGCGCTTCACTTGAGCATAGCCGAAACCTTTCGTGAATATGGAAAACCGGTCGCGCTATCGAACGGCATGAACGACGGTCTATCGATGAATTGTTTCGATCGACCAGTTAAGCACGACGTGACTCATGGGGGTGCGAAGATTGCGGGGGCAGCAATCCGACGTCTGCGCGATCGGTTGCTCTTGCAGGGCAGTATCCAGCGAACCGATTTATGGCCGGATTTAGGAGCCCGGTTGGCACTAAAACTGAGCGCGGTTGTTCGAACGCAGCAGATTTTGCCCGATATAATCGATATTGCCACGCGTATCGCGAACGAAAAATATGGAACGGACGCCTGGACTTGTAAATTTTAGTGATTAGACACAGTGCACCAGGCTCGAGCCTACTTTGGTTCTGATTCTTCCGATTTAATCCATGAATGACGCATTCTTCCGTAATCGTCTTTTTGCCGATGTGGGCGCGGATACACTGCGATCCGTCGCGATTCGGGAGATGGATTTTAAGGCTGGCGAGCTGATTGTTCGAGAGGGAGCACCTGGAGATTCGTTACTTTTGGTCGGTACCGGCCGGGTACAGATCTCTAAAGCGGGCCGACAGGGACAGGAAGAAGTACTCTCGATCCTCGAACCAAACGATTTTTTTGGCGAGTTCGCAATTCTGGATCACGGTCCTCGCTCTGCTACCGCCATTGCGTTACAGCCGAGCTTGATCGGGGAAATCGATCGATCGGCTTTAGATTTGCTGATGGAGAGCGCCCCCAGAGTTCTCCCAATCAATTTCACCAAAGTCGTGGTAGAGCGGCTGCGGTCAACGAATGCGCGTTTCATTGACGAGTTGTTACGCACGGAAAGGCTTACGTTACTTGGGACGATGCTCAGTTCGATCGTTCATGATTTGAAAAATCCGATGGCTGCGATCGTCTCTTCGGTGAGCTATCTCCAACAGAAAACGTCAGACGAATTCACCAAGAGTGCCGCTGGGATCATTAGAGGTGCGGCTGATCGCATGATGCTGTTAACGGAGGAACTGCTCGATTTTGCACGTGGCACTACGCGCCTCCGGCCAACCTGGACGACGGCGGATCGAATTCTGGAGCTCCTCAATCGTGAAATTTTGGAGCAGATACGGCTCTGTCCCATTGATATCAAAATTGAGGTTGGAACTTCGGACCAGTTCTTGATCGACGAGGGACGAATGACTCGTTGTTTAGCGAACATTATCGAGAATGCGCGGGAGGCGCTGAAGGATCGCGGAGAGATCTCCCTTACCTTCGCTCCGCGGGAAGAAGGACTTTTGATCTCGGTTGCCGATAATGGACCGGGAATCCCGGAACAAATCCGCGGCCAGGTGTTTGAACCATTTGTGACCTATCAGAAACGAACCGGCACGGGACTCGGTCTTTCGATCGCCAAGTCGTGTGTCGAAGCGCACGGAGGAAAAATCTGGTTCGACACCGGCAGCGGAACCGGAACGACATTTTACGTCTGGCTTCCGCGCGCCTACAGCGCTATGACAAATAACAAATGACAAATGACAAAAAAGAGCCGGATTCAACCGGTTTCTTTGTCATTTGTCATCGGGCGAGGCTTAGCCGAGCCCGTGGGTTTCAATCCTGGGAAAGACGGGTGACGGAGTGCTAACTCGGTGTCCGTCAACTAACACA
>Ga0209240_1001111_pt1 | contig 10719 bp, 7 predicted proteins | sample GraSoi_2013_80cm_FD_185828 | JGI IMG/M metagenome (GOLD analysis project Ga0209240, IMG submission 185828) | Grasslands soil microbial communities from the Angelo Coastal Reserve, California, USA - Sample 9_17_2013_80cm (SPAdes) (version 2) | ecosystem: Environmental > Terrestrial > Soil >... | reverse complement strand
AATAATCGTGCGGTTATCAATCAGCGGGTCTTCCAGGGGATGTTCGCCACGATTCGCCCGGCTGACGGGCCGTAGGCGCAGGCTCACACTCGGAGGCTCTTGCCAGTCGCTGCCTTTTCCAGGGTCGTAGGTGGCACTGGGAGAACCCGCGAGGCTCTCCGGCAAGTGAACAGGTAAGAGATTGGCGAAGGCCGCCGAGAAAAGTTGCTGCGCCGTTTCGCCATCTCGTGCCATCAGTAACTGGTGCGCCAGCGTATTCAGGTTGGTGGCGTAGTTAGCGTTCGGCCTTGCTGTGGCGGCCAGTACAGATGCCCGGCGCACGACCTTGTCCACTTCGGCCAGGGCATTGCGACGGAAGGAATCGGCGTTTTTGCCCTCGGCAAACCAGTTCACCACCGCCTGCACCTGGTTGCGTGCCTCTTGCAGCAGTTCTTCTTGCGTCCGTGTCTGCTCGGTCATGAGTCCGGGCGGCTCGAGGTGCTCTGATACGATCTCAATCAAGCGTTCTTGCTTGCCCGTCTTAGCCCACTCGTAGAGCAATGCGCGCACACGAGGACTGTACTGTGTCAGAGCCTGGGCGAAACCATGCACATAAGCCACGACCGCCGCTTTATATGCCTGGTACGCTTCAAAGTCAGGCTGGCCTTGCTGGGCTGCATGAATCATATTGGCAAGATATTGCGCCGCCTCGCGAGCCATCGTGCTCCATATCTCGAAAGCCCGCTGCCACTCCTCAGCGATCTCGCGGCTGCGAGCAGGTGATAACTCAGAAAAAGACATCTGCAAGTCTTGATCCAGGCGCTGGAGAGCATTCCATAGATGTGGCAAATCACCCTGGCGTAAAGCTCCCTTGCCGCTATTTGCGCGTGTCTGCTCCTCAAGAAACGTTTCGATAGCAATGGCTTCTGGAGTGGCCTGGTAAAGCAGCGCGGGCGCGAGAAAGCTGGCGATGGAGGTCGCACGGCTGGAATCGTAAATGGTGGTCACATTCCCCCATTCCTTGAGGGCGGCGAGGTCGTTCTGGCATTGCTCCAGCGTGTATTCAGGGTCGAAGGTATCGCGCACAGCAGCGCGAATTTCCTGCGCGGTGAGTTGATAGCGATAAAATTCCCTGTGTTGCTGGAGAAAAATGTGCATTATCACGCGGTACCACCGTACCCGATTGGAGGTAACAAGATAGCTGAAAATCGGCAACCGGTCGGTCAAATTGAAGACAGAAGCAGGGGGAATGCCTTCGTAGGTCGTAGCTGCATTGGCAGCCAGGCCATTATTCTCATTACGTGGACTAACCGATGTATGTTGATCTACTGACCCTGTATATTTCCCATTCTGCTGTTCAGAGCCATTTACACGCTCGTACACTCCGAATCCCCTTTATCCTTTCAAATGTCTCCCAGGCATTGTACCACAAGCAGTGAAGTGATCATTTCTCCCACTGATCCAATCGTCTCACTGCCAGCATTCTTTTTCAAGTAAGTAGAAATGGTAATTGTTTCTGAAACATCTTACAGGGTTTCTCAAAAGTCTTTTTCCTCTTCCCCTCCCCGCCCCAAAAAAGAGGAAAGAGCGTGGTGCCGGTTGGGCGCGGCCGCGCCCAACCGGCACCACGCTCTTTCCTACTCTGGGGTGGGGGGCTTGCGGCCAATCAGAGCGACTTTTGAGAAACCCTGAAACATCTTACAGGGCTTTTTGGTGTACCCGAAAAGCCCCAAAAGTGAACCATTTCTTGCTACAATAGGAAAATTCCAAACCACTCCTACGAAAGCGAGAAATGGCGTACATGTACCTTAGCATATTTGAAAGTGGAGAACCAGGAGCAGCCGACGGGCTGAGCATCGATCCGGCCTCGTTGTATCGTGCCTTTGAACAGGTGATAGATGGGCGCAAGAAGAAGGGGAAACGCTATCCATTGCCTTTCTTGTTGACCTTGCTGATGCTGGGGAAACTGGCCGGAGAAACCAGTGTGAATGGTATTGTGGATTGGATCAAAGAACGACAAGGGTGGCTGCGTGGCCAATTGCATTGGCCCAAGCGGTTTCCGACCAATTCGACCTATAGCGAGGCCTTGGCCCGCTGTGATGCGCAAGAGATCGTGACTGTGATCGCCAACGCGCTGCTCAAAGCCAGAGCGGTGGAACAGTGCGGGAGCGAACCCAGCCGCTTGCAGGCCAACAAAGAAGAAGAGACGCTCAGCCATGTGGCGATGGATGGGAAAACTTTACGCGGCACCCTCCGACACGAGAGCGAGGGGCAGCCCTCGGTGCATCTGCTCTCCCTCTACGAATGCCAAAGTGGGATTGTCTTGACGCAACGAGCGGTCCAGAGCAAAGAGAATGAGATCAGTGCTGCTGCGGCTCTGGTTCACCCGGCGCTGGTGAAAGGGCGTATCATCAGTAGCGATGCCATGCATACGCAAAAGAAGTGGTGTGCGTGTGTCCATGCCTATGAGGGCTATTACCTGACGGTTGTGAAAAAGAATCAGCCCCAGATGTATGAGGACCTGGTCGATTTCTTTGCTGACCCTGATGCCGAGCAACAGGAGTGGCGCTCCGCCAAAAAGGTGCAAAAAGGGCACGGGCGGCTGGAAGTCCGCGAACTGTGGAGCAGCACCCAGATGAATGAGTGGTTTGAGACTGAATGGGCGGGGGTGGCACAAGTCTTTCGCTTACGACGTTGGGTGAAAGACGGCGACAAAGAGCGCGAGGAGGTCGTCTATGGCGTGACTAATCTGCCCCGCAAGAAAGCCAACGCCGCACGCCTGCTCGCTTTACAGCAAGCGCACTGGCACATCGAAAATCGTCTGCATTACCGGCGCGATGTGACGTTAGGGGAAGATGCGTGTCAGGTGCGCATGGCCGGTGCGCCGGAAGCGTTGGCGGCCCTCAATGGAGGAGTGCTCGCCTTGATGGATTGGCTCCACGTCTCTCATGTGGCTTCTCAGATGCGGCATTTTTGCGCCCACCCGGTGGAAGCCTTGCAGTTACTGTGTGGCAAGCTTTTGCGGTAGTACGGGTACACCAAAAAGCCCTGTTCGGTCACTTCGCGTCGTGGACTAGCTTTTGTTGTATTTTGCATTCCTCTCACGCAAATAAATGTTAAGAAAGTGTTATAATTGGAGTGATATTCTGACTAGCAACAAACCCCGGGCTTTCCTATGTGTGGCAAGCTTTTGCGGTAGTACGGGTAAACCAAAAAGCCCTGAAACATCTTAAAAAAGCGCTTGACAGCTAATGTTATCCTGCGTATAATCTGATCATGATGAAGATAGACATACCAATCCAATTGAGTAGCGTTTCAGCGCGGTATTATTGGTTTACCAGCCCTCCGGCGTGACGGAGGGCCTGTTGGGTTGGTTGCAAAAACGACTCCGGGCCCCACGTAGACCGGAGGGAAGCAGAGGAATTATTCCTCTGCTTTTTTGTTTGTCTTTGTTTCTGTTATGAATAGGCAACTCACCAGGTGAGTCGTCATAATGAGAAAGGAGCTTTCATTCATATGATTCTTGTCATTCATCAGCAGTCGAGCAGCGAAGAACGAGCTCATCTATTGAATCTCTTACAGCAGGTTACGAGTAATCAGCGGCCGGTCAACTTAACAATCATCGATGAACACGAGGTGATTGCACTCGACGAGAGCCAGCTTGATGCCGCGACACGCCTGGTACTGACCCAACACCCCGCCATCGAGCGCGTTGTCCACGTCACTACCCCCTACAAACTGGTTAGCACCGCTTTCAAGGCAGAGCGCAGCCGCATCCATGTCGGTGATGCGTCCAGGCGTGTCACTATTGGTGGGGAGGATAGCTCTCCCGTCGTCATTGCCGGTCCGTGTGCCGTCGAGAGCAGGGACCAACTCCTCACAACCGCCCAGGCCGTGAAAGCTGCCGGTGCACAACTCCTGCGCGGAGGAGCCTTCAAGCCGCGTACTTCCCCGTACCAGTTCCAGGGTCTTGGCGTCGAAGGGCTGCATTTACTCGCCGAAGCCCGCGAGCTTACAGGCCTGCCCGTGATTACCGAAGTGATGGAGCCTGACATGGTAGAGACGGTTGCCCAGTACGCAGACGTCCTGCAGATTGGTAGCCGTAATATGCAGAACTTCCCACTCTTGCTCGCCGCCGGGCGCAGCCGTTTACAGCGTCCTGTCATGCTTAAGCGTGGCATCTCGGCCACCATCGAGGAATGGTTACTGGCCGCCGAGTATATCGTGGCCGCGGGCAATCCCAATGTCATTCTCTGTGAGCGCGGCATCCGCAGCTTCGACCAACACACGCGCAACCTGCTCGACCTCACCTGCGTCCCACTCTTGCAAGAGTTAACTCACTTGCCGGTAATCGTTGATCCCAGCCATGCCACCGGACGGCGCGAGTTGGTCCCCACCATGTCCCGTGCGAGTATTGCGGCAGGGGCGGCGGGCCTGATCCTGGAGGTGCACCCTGATCCCACGAGCGCTTTATGTGATGGACGGCAGTCGATTACACCAGAACAATTGCAGGCTATCGTTCAGGAGATACAGCTCCTCACCCAGGTCCTGGCGCGTAAAATGCCGCTCCCTTCTGTGGCCTGACCGCCATGAAATGAGCGGGAGGAGTGAGCGAAATGCTTATCACGTATTCCTTGCAAATGACCCTAACACTTTGCAGAATGTGGTGTAACCTGCTAATTCAGCCAGCGCACTCCGTACCGTTGAGTCGTCACGATGTCCTTCAAAGTCAAGGTAGAAAACGTACTCCCAGACAGCCTGGCGCGATGGTCGTGACTCCAACTTGAGCAAGTTGATATTCTTAGCTGCTAATACACCCAGGCAGCGATGGAGAGAACCTGGTTGATGTGCAGTTGCCATCACTAACATTGTCTTGGCCAGGCCCTCACAACGAAGTGCGGGTTCCCTTCCTAAGACAACAAAGCGTGTATAATTATCTTTAATCGTTTGGATATTGCGAGCCAGAATCTCTAACTCATAGAGCTCTGCCGCTCCTCCCCCTGCTATTGCCCCTACACCCTTAAGATTTTCTTCGCGTACCATCTTGGCGCTGCCTGCGGTATCATAGGTTGCTACAATTTCCACATTGAGTTCGCGCAAGTAGTCATCACACTGGGCTAATGCCTGTGGATGCGAAATAACACGTTTGATGTCGCTGAGTTGCTGGCCGGGTAAGCATAGCAGGCATTGGTTGACTGGATGACTGATCTCACCTATGACGAAAAGGTCATGCTGGCGTAACAAATCGTACACATCATTGATGCTTCCGGCCTGCGAATTTTCTACCGGTACCAGGCCGTATTCAACTTTGCCCGCGGCAACCGCCTGGAAAACATCGCTAAAGCTCCGGTAGGGCAGTGGCTCAGCCTTCTTACCAAAATAGGCTATTACTGCTTCATCACCAAAGGCGCCTCGTTCCCCTTGAAAGGCCACACTAACAGATGTGTTTTTAGCAGCCGCACCTTCCAACTGTTGATCTATTGATTGCGTCAAAGTAAAATCCCTCCTGAGCATAAGTCTTTGATCGATTGTGCCAGCTTGTGGGAGGATTGTCAATAGAGTACCTTGCGGGTGCCAGGGGCGGGGCGGCAGGTCAATTGCTGTGCCAGGATCAATCACAGACCCTGAGCAATCAAAGGATAGGAAAGTTGTACTCTTCTATAGGTTATGTGGTAGCCTATATACAACCTGATTCGTTATTTCAAAGTAGCACAGCGTGTTTCATCTTTATGTAGCGTATCGTAAATGAGCGCAATAAATTGTAAGGATACAGATAAATTGCTCATTCCGCTGCCTCAATAGAGGCAGGCCTTTATTTCGAGGATGGTGTGAGAAAGATGATGGAGTAGGTTTTGAAAGTTTCTCGACTCTCGTTTAGTAAACAACTCACCCTGAATGTCTTGTGGTTTTCTCTGAATGCCCAGGATGCTGCCCTGTTGCCCCTTGTCATTCCGGCACAACTTTTACTATTTGTCGCTTCTGGCCAGGTGGGCAGCGCACAGCAAGCAACATTCCTGAGCTGGCTCGTACTGGGAGCATCTATCGTATCGTTGTTCCTGCCGATTGTGATAGGCTCACTCTCTGATCGCACACCCGGTGTTTTTGGACGCCGCCGTCCCTATATTGCCCTGGGTGGCTTCTTGCTGGTTATTAGTACACCCTTGCTTGTAGAAGCCAATAGCAATATACTTCTCTTTCTGATAGGCCTTTCGGTTCTGCTTGTGGGCAAGAATATTCTCACTCCTGCCTACCAAAGCCTCGTACCGGATTGTGTGCCCAAGGAGCAGCGAGGAAAGGCATCGGGCTATGTGGGAGGAATGACTATTCTCGGCAGCGTGGCAAGCCTGGGTCTGGCCGCATTGCTGATGAGTGGGATCAACCAGCAAACTTATAGCAAGAGCGTCATAAGCTATAGCGCCAGCCTATATTATATTGTTACGGCCGTTCTTATGATCATCGGCGTCCTGGTTACGGTTATTGGTGTGCGTGAGGTCCCTTTTATGCATCTCTCACGCCCATCGTGCCAGGCGGGAGAGAATACGCTGCTCAAGTTCTCTCGCTGGTTCGTGCACAACTGGGTAGAGCCCTGGCGTAAGTTCAACTTTACAGTTGTTTTCCTCACACGCTCTTGCATCATGCTGGGGCTTGCCCTGTTCATGACCTTTATTGAGTACTACTTTGCCAGGGTACAACACATCACGAATTTTGTCCAGGTAACAGCGATCGTAGCAGTATTGGCGTTGGCTGGTGCCGTTGTGAGTGGCTTCGTGTCTGGCCTGCTCTCGGATCGCCTGAAACGGCGTGCCCCCCTCATCTGCGTGGCTACACTCTGTATGAGCCTGGCATCCCTGGCGTTCGTTGTATTTCCAAGCAGCCTGGCTCTCTGGCTCTGGCCGCTAGGTATACTCTTTGGGCTAGGTCAAGGAGCTTATATGAGTGTGGACTGGGCTTTGTCAATCGACTCTTTGCCGTCACTGGAAGCAGTAGGTAAGGATCTTGGGCTATGGAATGCCTCTACAACCTTGCCGGCTATCATCGCTCCTTTGCTTGGTAGCTTCATCATCAATATCACTGATAGATACGGTCAGGCGGTGCTGGGCTATCGCATGGTCTTCAGCGCCGCAACGGTATTCCTCGTAATAGCAGCAGTGGGTATACTGTTTGTGCGGGAGCACGATAACTACCGCAATGCTTCCTCGTCTGCAAAGGTCGAAGAAGGATAGCCGCATGCAGTAGCAAAAGTGCTGAGCTACTTCATCATAGTGCCTGGTGTCACGTTCAGACACTATGGGCGAATATAGAAAGGCGCCGGGAATAGTCCATTGAATGGATTTCCCGGCGCCTGTCGTACGAATACGCAGTCGTGATCGTAGAGGCTACTATGCCTGCTCTACATCGGGATTGCTGCTTGTACTCCCGGCCTGACCTGTTCCATAAATCATATCCGTGAGTTCCTTGCGTGTTCGTTCCAGCGTCGCCCGCAGTTGTGCCAGGCGCTCCCGGTTCTCGAGGGCACCGCGGCTGGCAATGGCGAAGAGCCGAGCCACCTCTGCTGCTTCAGTTCTCAACGCCTGGAACTCTGGACTGCCCCACTGCCCACCAAAGCCAAAGGGGCCTCTAGGACCGAATCCTGGTCCTGGACCTCCGCCGAAGAAGCGAGGACCACGAGGGCCTTGCCAGTCAGGTTGCAGCCAGGGAGGAGTCCAGCCTTCCCAGCCTTCCCGGCTCCCAGGGGGACCGAAATGTCTGCCGAATCTGCCGTGCATCTTGGATTGTCTCCTTTCTGTTCTTTGCAAACGATACGATATATCGTTTCTGCTCACTGAAACAATGCGATATATCGCTATATTCCCATATACGATCTGGCTCGTCGTTTGTTGTAACAAAAGCGGGTTTTTCTAATAAATCAGGACAGGATTTTTATGAGGATGATTGGACCAAGGCTTGACAAACAAACAGCTATTAGTGTATCCTCAAGGAAAGCAAAGAAATTTTTACAGAGGGTTCAGCAAGGTAGCTGTCGTAGCTTCTGTATTTCTCACTGTATTAGCCAGGAGTTGGAGTAAAGCTATGTCTGCAACGTGGAGCGCATCGAAACGGCCAGCATCGTTCGCTGGTTGTAGCCTCGTGCAGCGTATGCCCTCTTCCATGCAAACTACATGCATGGCTACTCCTGCATCTACCAGTATTACCGGAACCGGCGTGTCTACGTCGGTTTCTTTGTTTGCGCTGGTACCCGCATTGGGCTCCCTTCTCCTTGTAGTAGTAGTACTTCTTAGCCTCGCCCTTAGCGGCCTTACCGGGCTTGCACGCTTGGTAGGGCTAACGAAGGTACCAGTACCACATACGAAACAGGGAGATTAAAGGAAGCAACGAAGCGAACCAATCCATAGCAGGTAACCTAACGAGGACCTCCCAGTTCGGACGGTTCTCGTTTTTTATTGCTTTTAATTATCTTTATTGTCTATGGAGGAGAAACTATGCAGACTGCTGCAACTATCACTCAACAGCCCGAGATAGCACAGATATCTTCGGCAGGCTCTCTAAGAGAGACAGGTCCGCTGCATGATGAGGCACGTGAACTTACAGGTAGCCAAATCCTTTGTGAGGCCTTGATACGTGAAGGTGTTGAACTGCTCTTTGGTTACCCTGGCGGAGCGATCATGCCGTTCTATGACGCACTCACTTCTTATCCTGCCCTTCATCACGTACTTGTGCGACACGAGCAGGGTGCAGCCCACGCTGCCGACGGCTACGCTCGTGCAACGGGCAAGGTTGGAGTGTGCGTGGCAACCAGCGGTCCCGGTGCTACAAATCTTGTCACTGGCCTTGCCACGGCATACATGGACTCTACGCCGGTTGTAGCGCTCACCGGACAGGTGGCGCGTCCCTTTATCGGGCGCGATGCATTTCAGGAAACCGACGTCTTAGGCGTGACCCAGCCGATCACGAAGCACAATTATCTGGTGCAGAGAGTCGAAGACCTGGCGGACATTGTACGCGAGGCTTTCCAACTGGCTCTCAGCGGTCGTCCCGGCCCTGTCCTCATCGATGTTCCCAAGGATATCCAGTTTAGCAAAACACTTTATCGCCCATCAACACGGCTCAGTTCCAATGAGTATGCCCGCGCTGCTCGAACTCAGCAGCCGTCGCCGGCAGCCATTGCGCGGGCCGCCCAGCTCATCGCTGAAGCTCAACGGCCATTAATTATGTCTGGTCATGGAGTCATTCTAGCGAATGCCTGGAGCGAATTGCAGGCCTTTGCCGAGAAGACAAATATTCCAGTCATCACCACGCTGCTCGGCCTGAGCGGCTTCCCGGAAACCCACCCCCTGGCTATTGGCATGCCGGGGATGCATGGACCCGCACATGTCAACCGTGCCATTGGTGTCGCCGACCTGATCATCGGTGTGGGGCTGCGCTTCGATGACCGCGTCACCGGGAAAGCGAGTGAGTTCGCACCTCGTGCACGCTTTATCCACATTGATATCGACCCCGCGGAGATGCACAAAGTCAAACCGGCAGCCGTACCGATTGTGTCCGATGCTAAAGCTGCCTTGAAAGCTCTGGTTGAGGCCGTTGAGCCAGGCGATCACCGTACGTGGATCAGCGAGATACGCAACAATGAGGCACAGGATCAAGACCACATTGCTGCTATCCCACGCAACACAGTACATCCCGATCCAATCTCCATCCTGGAAGCGATCCGTGCAGAAACACACGGTGATGCCATCATCGTCACCGACGTGGGGCAGCACCAGATGTGGACGGCACGCCACTACACCTGGACGCGTCCCAATAGCCACATTACCTCAGGTGGGCTGGGCACCATGGGCTTTGCTCTCCCTGCTGCCATGGGCGTCAAAATGGGTGTACCTGACGCTACAGTCTGGGTAGTGGCAGGCGATGGAGGCATCCAGATGAATATCCAGGAACTGGCCACCCTGAAACAGGAAGGTCTCGCCATTAAAGTAGCGATCATGAATAACGGCTACCTGGGTATGGTGCGCCAGTGGCAGCACTTCTTCCACTCGGGCAACTACTCTGAGACCCCTATTACCGGACCTGACTACGTTCAGTTAGCTGCCGCCTACGGACTGACAGGCATGCATGTCACAAGGCATGAGGAAGTGGCAGAGGCCGTACACCAGGCCATGGAAAAGGAGGGAACCGTAATTATTGATTTCGCCATTGAGTCAGAAGCGAATGTCTATCCAATGGTCGCTCCTGGCTCTGCTATTACCAACATGATTGAAGAAACGGAGGAGAGCACGGGACATGACTAATCAAGCTGCTCCTACAGAACGAGCAGGCCAGTCCAATGCTCCGCAAGGGTCCGAGCGTTCACATACCCTGGTCGTGTTCGCGAATGACCAGCACGGGGCGCTCGACCGCATCGTTGGCGTGCTTCGTCGCCGTCGTGCCAGGTTGCAATCGTTCGCGCTCGGACGTAGCGAACTGCCAAATGTGGTACGCATCACGGTCGTTATGAACGATTCCGAAGTGGGAGTCGAGCAGTTAGTAGAGCAGCTGCGCAAAATTGTCAATGTACGACAAATCGTCAACCTCTCATCTGAACATACTGTGGTGCGAGAGTTGGCGCTGATTAAGGTTAATGGTGCCTCCTCTCATTTCAATGAGATTGTCGAACTCGGGCACCTTTTCGGAGCGCATGTCGTTGATGTAGCTCAGGAAACGGTCACATTGGAAGTGACCGGCAATGAAGAAAAAGTGGAAAAA
>Ga0209240_1001110_pt1 | contig 10725 bp, 12 predicted proteins | sample GraSoi_2013_80cm_FD_185828 | JGI IMG/M metagenome (GOLD analysis project Ga0209240, IMG submission 185828) | Grasslands soil microbial communities from the Angelo Coastal Reserve, California, USA - Sample 9_17_2013_80cm (SPAdes) (version 2) | ecosystem: Environmental > Terrestrial > Soil >... | reverse complement strand
AGAACCTACCCATCTGCGGAATGTTCGGCAGTACTTCTCCTTCGTCTGCACATCGTTTCATTTCACCGAGCAGTGGGTTGTTTCGGGAGAGTTCATCGTAGAGCGAAATCATCACCAGGCTGCACCAAGCTGGGCATCGACTCCAATCTTTAGGAAAAGCTGCGCAGCGCCACTAAGAACTATGCTGATGAATATCTGAAAATAGGGGCGGAAGAACCAGGACTTCAGAGGACCGACCGCAAACTAAATTGAACGAAAGGCGAAAAGGAGACGGCGGCTAAGATGTATTTTAGTTTGTTCATGTGGTTCATACTTTCTTATAATGAAGTCGTGTTTTATTGTTTTGTCGGTGGTTGTTTCTCTTCACAAGTGAACCACGCGCCGCAAGAAGCTCTGCCGATGGCCGCCTTCTTCGTGCCACTTGCGTTCCCTCACAGTTAGAGAAACTTCCTATGTCTGTATCCATCGGGACATTATCTTTTCCGGTGACGGAGCTCTTCTATTTTTCGGTCTGTCGTTTCGCACCGCTAACGACAGCCTCGTCCGCAGACAGGCAGCGCTCTTACCTAAAACCCTACACTTTCTATTTTCGTGTAAGGATTTCTCCGCTCCTCCGACAAACAAGCATGAACTCATTAGAAGTCATTCAAACGAAAAATATCGTTAATTTTGGACTGGCGACGTTCGTTGCAGCAGCGCTCTTGGGAAATATTCCGTCGGCTAAGGCGGAAACGACGGACATTTTCACGAAACACGGGCTCCCGATTCCGGGAGCTTATTTTGCTAAAGAAGAAACCTCCAAACCGATAATGATCACGGTCACCAAATCAGCAAAGACTGTTGGAAATCAAAAGCAGACTGCGCCCGAGGTTGGTAAGAAGCTTCCGCAGCAAGCTCACTTGGCAAACGCGACCTCATAACGCCCTATCGGGAATACTTGCATAGCTTCGTCAACCAACGGGAAATCCCGGAGATTCACTAGGAAAGCTCTGGTCTAATTCTTACCGTAGGCACCGTAATTATCCCAGTGCCTCTCGATAATTGTGCGGGAACACACGCCTCTAGTTGTAACGATGACGGTAACACAAACAGGAAAGAAACATGATGAACGTGAACAGAAGAAGCAGTGTTGCTAACCGCCGGAAACCAAGAGGGCGCGTCCGTTGACGGTTGGACGTCGGACCTGACTATCACGCGAGGAGGATAGAATGAGGAAACTTTTAGATGCAAGTGATTCTGATTCTTGCCCGGGGATGAAAACCGGATTGAGAGTGCAGACAGTCGGCTCGTTAGTGCTCCGCTATGGTCTCGTCTTAGTAATTGGTTGGATTGGCCTAATGAAGTTTACTGAATATGAAGCAAAAGGGATACAGCCCCTTGTCGCGAATAGCCCGTTAATGGGTTGGATGTATGGCTTTCTGACACTACGTGCGTTTTCACGTGCACTGGGTGTTGTCGAGGTTGCTATCGCGATTTTGATTGGCCTTCGACATTGGTCAACGAGGGCGTCAGCGCTTGGTAGCGGTGGTGCTGTGCTCATGTTTCTAACCACACTCTCCTTCTTGCTTTCGACGCCAGGGTGGGAGCCAAGCCTCGGTGGGTTTCCCTCGCTCTCTGCTCTACCCGGACAGTTCCTGTTGAAGGACGTGGTATTGCTCGGGGCGGCAATATCGTCATTTGGTGAAGCTTGGACCAGCAGCGTCCGGATTCACCGAAAAAGGAGTGCTGGCCATGAATCGGTCCGGGAAGTCAAGACCAAGAGATTTTGACGGACCGAGGGGGAGAACACCGGCATTTGGCGACGGCGGAAGCAAAGTGAATTTGCTTCCCGATGCTAATGGATGCATTGCTTGAGGGAATAATTATCTGCGACGCGGGATCTGACATACTGAAAAAAAGGCGCCTATGAACTTGTCGTATCTCTCCGTTTCATCGTGAGGAAAATCTTTATCGGACAACGATGGTTCGCGTTGCCTACCTGGGGACTTGTAGTTATTGTCTGGCTTTCGGCCTCGTCCTCGATTTTTGGCAGAGGGCCCCTGCTGGAATCCGAGAAATCGGTAACGAAATTGCGTGTTCTCCGTAGCGGCCAATTGAACGCAGGAGTAGCGAGTGCCAGCTAACGAAGAATGCAATCTGAAACGACCCCTGAATCCCGCGGACCTCGTAAGCAGCACTTTAGAATTTTATGCTTAGAATATCGAGGATTGACTCTTCTACCGGCGACGTGATTTTGCGTTTAGAAGGAAAGCTAATTGGGCCATGGGTTAATGAGTTGAAATCCTGTTGCGCGATCGTTGGCAATGAAGGACGGCGATTTTCGCTCGATATGACCGACGTCTTGTTTGCTGATCGGAGGGGACTCGCGTTGCTGCGCGCTTTACAGGAATCCAATGTCGCGCTAACCGGTTGTACTCCACTTCTTTCCGAAGAACTGAGGAGGCCTTAGCTCCTGGTCGTTTTACTGTAGGCTGTTAAGATGAGCGCCGCACAATTCCAAGCTTCTGCATTCGCCTCTGATGCGTATGGGATGAATGCCGAGGATCTTAAGCAGCGCCTTTTAGTTAGTCCCTCAATTTGAGCTAGTACCGACAGAACGAAAGAAAGAAGAGGATGTTCCAGCTCCGATTTAGATGACGTCGCTTCGGAGAGTTTTAATCGACCTATCTCATCTCCGCGTAGCGGTCCGCCTTTTGTAAATTGGATTTTTCGATCACCACGGAAATTAACAACTTTCCCTCGATCGGTTTCTTCTCGCGCAGATACGACATCAACGAAACGAGAGCCATCCTTACTTGGGTGACGGGGAATCGAACGGAACCAGCCATCTCGCCGTCTCTGATTTTTACGAGAGCTTCGGGTTTTTACGAGAGCTTCGGGCAGCCCGTCGATCCCTAAGACCAAGATCTTCCCCGTAGGTATGCCCATTTGCTGGAGCGCCTCAAGGGCTCCTAACGCCATGTCATCGTTGGCGTCAATAATTGCTGGCGTATAAGCGAGAGAAGTCAAGACATTCTGTGTCACAGTGAGGCTTTCCGAACGTGCCCATTGGCGGTTTGTTCCGCCACGATTTTATACTTTTCTCCCGGCGCCTTTATGGTGTCATGGACGCCTTTCGCCCGATCAATAGCCGCACTGCCACCCGGCTTGCCTGTAATAAAAACGATATTGGCTCCATTCGGAAATTTGTCGATCACGGATTGGGCGAGGGCAGCCGCCCCCGCAACGTCATCCAAACAAAAGAATGGGACCGGTTTATTTGCTCCCTCGACGTATCGATTGAAACTAACGACCGGGATTCCAGACTCGAACACATCTTTAACCGCCGCCGTCAGAGCCCTCACATCATAGGGATCCAGAACGATGCCGTCCACACCCTGGCCCTCAGTCTCTGGCTGGCAGCCCGTTTATCAATTAATTTCACGACCTCGCTAAGCTTTGATCCGCCACCGATCAGCTGCGTAATGAGTCCGCTCCTTTATAATCCTCAGCCTTGCGACGGACCGGTTGCGATAACGTTCGAGTTTGAGGTCGACCCGCTCCGCGGTCGTGAGTTTCTTCGGGTAATGCGAGAGCCGCGTTTGATTCATCTCAGAAACGGGGCATTCAACTGGCGTCTTGACGTGGACCTGACGCCCTCGACTACCTACCGGATCGAAATGATGGTTCCATCTTGGACCGAGTATCTGTTGCAGCGTCAACGGCTCACAAGAGCTGAGCAGGAGATCATCAAGAAAGTTTGGTGCTTGCACGTTGGCGAACAGATACCTTTGGAACGCTATTATCTCTGTGTGAACAGGGAATTAGAGGCGCAGCACGTGGCACAGTCAAATGCTTCGAGAACGTCCACGATCCGGCTGAATCTAACCGCCCAAGAGGTTTCACGAACGTCGTGATAGAATCGGCTCTATCGAGCCTTATTGTTGTTGAAGATGTGAGAGTTTTCGGCCGGCACTAGAGCTACCTCGGCATTTCTTTCTTACTCAGCGCCCGACGCAATTTCGCCAAGGCGATATTCTGGAGCTGACGGATTCGCTCCCGGGTAACCCCAAACTCGTTACCCACTTCTTCGAGGGTCTTCGGTTTGCCACCGTCCAACCCGAACCGCTGGAAGATTATCACGCGCTCCCGGTCGTCAAGAGCCTCAAGCAAGTCGCTCACCTCGTCGCGCAGGTTTTTGTCTCTGAGCAACTCGAACGGCGTTTGCGCGCCTTCATCCCCAACGATCTCACCAAATTCAGTCGAGTCGTCATCGCTGATCGGTGCGTCCAACGAAGCAGGCCGGATCGAGACGGTTTTCAATTGCGACACTTTGCTGCTCGAAATACCGATCTGTTCCGCCAACTCGTCGTCAGTCGGTTCCCGGCCGAGTTCTTCACTCATCTGCAAAGAAACTCGGCGCATTTTGGAAATCTTGTTCACCCAGTGAACCGGAAGCCGAATCGTTTTACTCTGATTGGCCAAAGCCCGCTTGATCGACTGTTTAATCCACCAAGCCCCGTAGGTACTCAGTTTTCCGCCCTTTGCCGGGTCAAAGCGCTCGACCGCCTTCATCAATCCGATATTGCCTTCTGATACTAAATCCAACAGAGGCAAACCCAAATTCGCGTAATCATGAGCAATTTTTACGACCAAACGGAGATTAGCCTTGATCATAAGCGCTCGCGCTTCTCGGTCGCCCTTCTTGATGCGCGCGGCCAAATCAATCTCCTCTTGCGGGGTCAGCAGCGGGATTTGGCGGATTTCCCGGAGGTAAATTTTAATGCCCGTATCTGAATCTTCACCATCCATACCGGCAGGAGCATTCCTTTCTTTGAGATCGATAGTCATGTGCTCTTGAAGTTTCATTGGAGTGCGCTCACATTTTGAGCTTTGCCGTTATCGAACGACCGGTTTTCCTTAGTGACGTCCACCAAGCTAATGAATACATCCTCGCGTCGCAGAGAAACACGTCGGTGAAGATCATCTGCTACCGCTTTGTAAAAGCGTTGTTTTGTTCGACCGCTCGCCCCTCGTTGAGCGTCAATGATTGCCTTCGATGTTTTCGTACGTTTTCCTCTGGTTAGTTGGATGATCTCTGCTCGCCTCCGCGCCTTGGATTACCTTAGGGGGAGTCGATCAAAACACCTCGATCCCCCGTTTGTGCATGTCAGCACATAAGTAAGACGCAGAGCGGGTGTTCCCTATTCCACAGAGATAAATGACATTCCATATAGGGACAGGCCTGCTGATCAGGGCTGGAATCACGACCTACGCCGTGCCGAATGGAAGCCCGAAGCGGTTCGCTTTGCTTTCAATGACATAGATCGCGGGATGCAAAATTAAATTAAGTTTCGCCTTCTTCGCGCGACTAAGTATGTAGAAGATCGCTCTGTTTCAATGAAGCCGCACGACTCACCCGCCACAGACTTCTCAGAGACCTGACTGCTTCCCTCGCGCACGTCTTGTCGGCAACGCAGGGAAGACCCCATAAGATGGCAATCCTCAAGCCGAACAGACTGGCTGATTACAAGGATAGTCGCTTGGATCGACACGATGACTCCGTCTTGCCGGGAAATGACCCATCTGTTGTCTCAGTCTATGGATCGCCAACTGTCGCTGTACAGCCAGCTCGTGATTTGGCTTCACCTTACAATTTGCGATCACTGCGTGCGTTTCGCCGAGCACCTCGCTTTCATCCGCAAAGTTAATCGCTCGATCCTAAAGTACGCAGAGGAAATGTCGCCGGCTGGTCTGACCGCTTCGCCAGAGAGCGTATCAAGGAGCGGGTCAGACAGAGTTTGGATCACGGGCGGCGCTGAAAGAGAAAGCTCTGGCTTATAATTCAAATCTTGGAACCGTTGTAACTATCGTTTGCTCGATACGCTGGTTGGTTTGCTCCGGTCGAGCAAAGCGCTCCGTGGCAGTGATGGGTCGTTAAGTGTGTTGAAATGGCGAGCTGTCGCTTTCGTAAGCTTCGATGTTTGTTCATTGGTCGAGAAGGCTTCAAATCCTTCCACGTTGCTCGTGATTATTTCGACGGGATCGCGTCCTTTCGAAATAGTGAAAACTTGTAAGGAAATTCGCCTAATTGGCGACTCATCCCAAAGAAACACAGATCTTCTGACGGAGAAAAGCGCGGCGCCACGAGGCGGATCATCCTGGACGGGCTCGAGACGGAAAATCCGGCCGCCGATAAGCTAGAAATCCGCAGTACCGTGCAACTTTCACCAGATAATGATGCCAACCCGGCGCGCGAGCTGAAGCGACTTTTTTGTTCACACTGGTTTTTGTAAGGAAAGTGCGATATCCCCGACAAACATCATAAATACAAGAGTTCGTTCCCCTACGGTTCCGCTCGTCGCGGCTTTGATGCGTTCTGTGATTCTGGTTGCTGGATCCTCTGGATCCGCCGGAGCTGAAGGTGGCAAGTTCGACTCGAAGGAGGCTTCATAAAACGCGAGGCGGCCGAAAGGCCATCAGCGATACGCTTCAGGCGTGGGGATCAGCTACGTCCAACGGAATCTCTCGACTTGGCGCGCAGGATAATTTCGCAGAGTTAAAAGTTAAAAGGAGTACATCGCAGATGAACGAAGAAAACACCGAGCTACCCCAGGATTCTGAGGAGAACTCAACCCGATCGGTTAACAGACGAGCATCTCACCGGCATGGCGTCGTCAGACGATCCTTTCTGAAGGGTCTCGGCATGGCCGGCGCAACCTTACTGCCAGCCAGTGTACTATTGATGACCAAAGCCAAGGCGCAGCAGGGGGATAGCAATAGAAGTGCAGATAGAAGCGGCAGCCTTTCCAGAGGCGATGCCGCAATCCTGCGCTTCCTGGGCGCGGCCGAAATCCTTGAAAGCGATCTGTGGATACAATACTGGGAACTCGGAGGAACCCAGGACAACGAATTCGCGATTGCCACTGGGGGGAACCCGCGCTACACGAAAGCCCTTCAGATTCTTGATGGCGACCAGCCCCAGTATATCCACGACAATACAGACGATGAGATCAGCCACGCGGCCTTCATAAGGGCTTACTTAGCTTCCAGAGGCGCCTCGACCGCCGAGCACGATCTCCTTAATGGCCCTCACTTTCGCGCGTTGCCGGGCAGTACGGCGACAGGGTCCTCAGGAAAGAACCGGCTCACAAACCTCATGCAACTCAACGTGGACACCAGTTTTTGGACTCGGTATCGCATCGACAATGAAAACCCCGATCTCGATCCCGGCTTCACGTTTCCCCAAGTAGTCAATCCCCCTGGAGGGATTAAGAATCGGACGGCAATTCCCAGAAATGATGCCGACATCGGCACCAGTACCCCTGGTAACCTCACCAACCACCTGAAAGCGATTGCCTTCACGGCGGGATTTCATTTTGCCTTCATTGAGCAAGGTGGTAGCAGCCTATACCCTTCGCTGGCTCAGAGGGTGACCGATCCAGAAGTTTTGCGAATCTTGCTTAGTATCGGCCCGACCGAGACGCAGCACTTTCAGACTTGGCAGGACAAGGCAGGCAATGCGACTCCGCTGACCGACATAGATCCCGTAACTGGGTCATCGGTGACATTTCTGGACCTCACTACAAACCAGCCGCAGTCGTTGCAGGCCAACCTGATCATGCCTGAGCCGACCCCGTTCCTGAGCCGAAAGTTCCCGATCTGTTCGATTATTCGCCCAACCAATACGAAGGGGGCTGCAATGGGGGCCCTGAGGGCTTACTGCGGACGGACTTTTCATCGGCCAGACGAATGAGTTTTTTGAGCTGCTCACTGATCTCGCAGCGGATGCGGACGCAGCCAGACGCGAGTTCGAAACCGACCAGTCTTAGGCGCTCAACCGACGGGGCTGCTAGTCGGCATATACTCGAAAATTCGTGTGTGGAAGGAAGTTAATGTTGTTCCTGTCAGCTATATTACGCAGATACTTAAGTATAGATGCCACAGACGATCTGCAGAGGATCACGAGAGAGCGCACCGATAGGTTCGAACTCCAATTCATTGAAGAACTACGAGCCTACTACCTTGTATGAGGAGAGCTGGTTAAAGTGATTCAGCAGGACGCAGCTTCTGGTGTGGCGCAGATCCATACCGGCGAAATTAGAAAAGATGTTTAGACCCTCACTGAATTTTAAGCAGGTACCCAATTAGGGATGCCTATGGAGAGATTGAATGCTCTGAAACCGACCCGCCTAATTCCGCGAAGCCATTACCGATACTGGAAGCAAAGTGAATTCGTTTGCTAATACTAATAGATTCGCAAGCTCGTGGGAGATTAGGGAATAGAGGCACGCCTTACCTCACCTAAATATTGAAGACAGAGAGTTAAATGAAAAACGTTCGAGATATCTCGGCCTCTACGCCTCCGCGAGGAATTACGACCGATAGGCGTTTGCGGTGAAGACACACGACGACGGTTGCCAAGGGATGCTGTGCCGGGGCACGCTGCATATCAATCTGAAATGGCATGGTAATCACGACATCTCTGATTTCGATTGGGATCAGCTCGGTAAAGTTATGCGGTGTGAAACCGAGACCGAAACGTCGGGTTGGGTGGTCGTCCAACAATCTCGCCTTGTCAACTGCGGATACGCAATCCCGTTACAGATGTTGTCGCGTTCAAATCCACGCGCCGCTTTAGCGTGAACCGTCTAGTGAAGCACGGGGTTGACGGACCTTTAAGGGGTGACTTGCCTATTCCGCATAAGCTTACTTCGCACACCAGGTTTGGCTGAACCCATTGAATTTCTCTGGGATTTTTGGCGGATTTTCGACCGGCGATTCGTCAATAAAAGCGGCTTTAATCGATCGATTGTTTCCTTCAATCCCTTTTCGCTAAACCCGGTACCGGAGTGACCGAAATAGCGCAGCCGTCCGTCTCGGTATCCGCCCAATAGCAACGCACCAAAATGTTTGCGAGTACCTTTTCCTTCGGTGAAGCCGCACACCACGAATTCCTGTTGCCGTCGCGCTTTAATCTTTAACCAATCCGGTGATCGCTTTCCAGGTCGATAAGTGCTGGTCTTTCGCTTAGCAATTATGCCCTCAAATCCTTCCTCTTTGGCTAGGCGATAAAGATCGATTCCACAATTCTCGACGTAACTGCCGACCTAGATGCTGGAACAGGATTGATGATCTGTTCCAACCGGTCACGTCGTTGTAAGACCATCTAGCCGGTGACGTCATGCCCGGCACTCCAAAGCAGATCGAACAGATAAAGACAACCGGAGCGGTCGGACGTTTCTGCCATTGTTGCAGTAACTGAAACCTCGGTACGCCTTCCTTATCTAAGGCGACGATCTCACCATCCAATATTGTCGAGCACAGCTTCAATTGACGGACCGGCGTCTTGAATGGTCGGAAATTTGGGCTCTAAGGGTAAGTGATTGCGAGACCAGAGCCGAGCCTTACCGCTTGCATCGATGACTGCTATCGCTCGATACCCATCGAGTTTGGTCCAGCGATTCGTTTTCTTCTCGAGCGGTGGCCGAACTTTCTGCAATTCGTTCAACCAGACCGGGAAAGAGCGGCAGCGAAGACGGAGGCCCGCAGGAGACGCCGGCACCTGCGAAAATAACGAGATTCTCTTCGTCACGAGCTCGCCAGAGTTCGTCAGGCAATTCGATATCGCCAAACCACATATAGGTTCATTTCCGCTCGAACGAGCAAACTTTGCCCAATCCGCGTCTCTTCTCCGAAATTAGAAGTTACACTCCTTCGTTCGTTGGTATCCGGGAATGCAAACTGAACAGGAGACGCAAATTGAGAAGAAGGCCGCGTAGCCCCCGCTTTGAAATGCTCTCCATTGTCTGTCCGCCGGCATTGACGAGCAAACAGCGGCCAAAAAGAAGGTTTGCTATCGCTGTTTGCGACACTGGCGGCGTAATAGACGCAAGGAGCGCCAATGAGCAACAAGAAAGCAAAAGCTCGTTGTCTCAATCAGAGTGCGGGGCGGCAGGATGTGTTAGTTCTTCACATCCTCCGCCCCGGTTCCCCCCAGATTGTATTGGACTGACAGCGTCCTCCTTGGACTGACAGCACCCACGTCCGCCACTCGAAGGCTAACGGTTGGCGCTCTCCGCCGCTATTGGCTGAACGAGTGTTTTATTCTTACCCGGAAGGGTGACTACTTCACCCATCCCGAAGGCCTAAAGGTCCGCGCAAAAAACTTTCGGTACTTACTAATACCGGATTCCTTCGGGCGAAGGTTTAGCCCGCTTTTTGCACCAGATGGTGGTTTGTGTGGGTTTACGGTTTTTCTGGACTTGCTGGAAAAGCTTTCGTGATGGCTGATTCCGACGAGGTAAGAAGTGTTCTCAGTTCCTGCAAGGATTCGGTCCCGATCTGAGAAAGAAATTGCCCTTGTGCTTCCTCCCACAATGGCAAACTGCGAACCAGCTTCCGCCTTCCTGCTGCTGTTAGTTGAAGCAAGTGTTGCCGTCGATCCTTACCAGTCCCTGCAGTAACCCACTTGGCCCTCGTCAGCGGACGTAGATTGCGCGTCAACGTGGTGCGTTCCATCCCGACCTTCTCGGCCAGGACCGCGTGGCTCAGTTGGCCCGCGCGCTCAATGTCCGCGAGCAACGAATACTGCGTGATGGTGAGGTCCTCGGGAGATAACAGCCCGTCGTAAAGGGAGGAGAGCTTCCTGGCAAATCTGCGGGCCTGAGAACAATCGCAGGGACCAAGCTTGGGCGCGTGCAATCTTTTATAAATTTCTTCTTGCATTAGGTGTAATTACACTTA
>Ga0209240_1001106_pt1 | contig 10733 bp, 12 predicted proteins | sample GraSoi_2013_80cm_FD_185828 | JGI IMG/M metagenome (GOLD analysis project Ga0209240, IMG submission 185828) | Grasslands soil microbial communities from the Angelo Coastal Reserve, California, USA - Sample 9_17_2013_80cm (SPAdes) (version 2) | ecosystem: Environmental > Terrestrial > Soil >... | reverse complement strand
GGCGCCAGCGTCGGCCGCAATGTTAAGAGCTGCCCGACCCAAAGCCGAGGTTGCACCCCGGATTACCAGGGTTTGGCCTTCTTTGATTTCCAAATTGCGATGCAGGCACGTCCAGGCAGTTGCGTATGATTCTGGAATCACCGCGAATTCTTCCCACGACAGGTCCGTCTTGATGGGCACGACATTAGTCGCAGGTGGGCATGTGTATTCGGCGTAGCTGCCGTTGATCGTACGGCCCATGCCACCCATGAACGCCGCCACTTTGGTTCCCACCGCGAACTCCCCGCCGGGGCAAGATTTTACAAGGCCAACACATTCAATTCCACTAACGGTTGCAGCTTCAGCCCACTCTCCTTTCCGCATGTGGGTTTCGGCGTGATTAATGCCGAACGCTTTGACCTCGATAAGAACCTGACCTGGCTTGGGCTCCGGATCAGGAAGGTTTTCAATCACTAGGCCATCAAGACCACCGAACTGTTTTAGGATGATTGCTCGCATAGGGATATTCCGGCACGACTAAGACGGGTTGCTGGTTGGTTTTCATCGAATGTCTTCCTGTTGCGGCGATACTGCATCATTGAGTGCAACCTTGCGCGCAACTTCTCGACCAATCTCAGGAGGTTCAGGCCGCAGATAGAGGAGTAATGCGCAGCATATCAACCCAAAGCACCACAAAGGAAACTTGAGTGATACCAGCATTGCAATTACAAAGGTTCCCAATGCCACTGACGAACGCCATTTAGCGAATTGTCGGGCCCGGGCGGAAATCTCCTCAACTTCTGCTTGAGCCAGGGCATGGCGCTCGAATGGAAGGTACGCCAATTCCACCAGAACAAAAACCGCCGCATATACGAAGACGGGAACCGCTGCCAATCGCGTACCTGCGACCCACGCCGTCGAGAATGGTACCAGTGACACCATAAACAAGTGTGCGAAGTTTATCCAAATCAGCCGTGGCGTTGCATGCTCCGCAAATCGCAGCAGATGGTGATGATTGACCCAGACAATGGCGATGAATAGATAGCTTACTGCATAGCTCAGCGCCGTCGGCCAGAGGGCCAAAAGCGCTGCGAAGGACGGCTCCGACGGCGGCTTGAGTTCCAGCACCATGATTGTGATGATCACTGCGAACACGCCGTCCGAAAACGCTCCCAGCCGTTCCGTCGTTGGTCTTCTATGAGTCATGTATACTTCCTTCAAGCGGACGCGAGGACGACGACGATGAATGCGTCGATACGATGGGCGATGTCAACTATTCCGAAGGTGCGGAAGAGAACAATGCGTTAAGGCGCGCTCCACCGGCCGTCTGTTTAGCCCGGGGCGATATGCCGTTCGTCTCAAGAAACTCTCTCATCGCCGCGGCGATTTCCAAAACGTGTGTCTCGGTAGCAAAATGTCCGGTATCCAGGAACTGGACCTGCGCCTTCGGTAGGTCTTTCCGAAATGCCTCCGCTCCTGCTGGGACGAAAAAAGGATCGTTCTTGCCCCAGATCGCAAGCAAAGGCGGCTTCGATCTACGAAGATATTCCTGAAACTTCGGATAGAGCTTCACGTTGGAGGCATAGTCCAAAAATAAATCCAGCTGAATCTCTTTATTCCCCGGTCGCTCCATCAGCGCGGTATCCAAGGTGTAGGACTCCGGTCCAATGCTCTCCGGAATCGCGACGCCGTGCGTGTACTGCCATCGGGTTCCCTCCAGAGTCAAAACGTTTTGCCGAATTATCTCGCGGTTTTCTGGTGTCGGCATAGCCCAGTATTTCCGGATTGGACCCCAGGCATCACCGAGGCCCTCTTCATACGCATTTCCGTTCTGTGAAATGATTGCTGCGACTCGTTCGGGGTGAGCCATCGCCAGTCGCGCCATAATCGAACACATAGAGTGCATAGCGTTCTATTGTGAGCGCTTCCGTGAAAGCTTCTATCGTCCCTGCCAATGCGTCGAACGAGTAGGTATATTTTCGTTCGACTGGCACCTCTGTAAATCCGAAGCCTGGCAGATCCGGCGCGATTACCCGATAATGATCGGCAAGGCGTGGCATGAGTTCGCGGAACATGAACGACGATGTCGGGAACCCATGTAGCAAGAGAACCACCGGCGCACTCGGATCGCCTGCCGCTCGGTAGAAAACCTGGACACCATCCGCTTCGATCTTGCGAACGGATGTCAGAGGCAGGGCGACCTGGCCCTCAGTCGGACGGGAAAGCATTTCAGGTGTCTCCGGGTTCGTAGTTTGCGCTGAAGGATTTTGAGTCATAAGAATTCTCCTCACTTGCGTGGCGCCAATCTCTAGCACTGAGGCCGACACCATGCCCAGGAACGCGGGGCAGCTTCAGACCTGGGTAGGTCCCGGTGACCGTGGCGGCATCGGTGTGACAGATTCCAGCATGCTTCTACCCGAATCCGAACCTGACCCGCTCCAGGCTCAGAGACTGGCCGTTCCACTACTCGAAGCACGCCGGGTGCGGAGACTTCCACTGCTTTGTATGTGTCTCTCATTTGTTGGGCGAGGACCGGCACAGCAAAGCCAATGGCCAACTCTGCGATGGCAACTACTAAGCGTATTTTCACTGTCTCCTCCCCAAGGTTTTAGAGGTGATTTGTCGTCGAGGGAGTCGGTGCGGGTTTTGCCGCGTCGCCGGGGGCAAGAGGATCAATGCCTTCGGTAGAAGACCTCTGGGCGACAACCCTAATAGAAGGCTTGCCCTATTTGGTGTCAATAAAGGACCGAATATGAGCCTGCCCCCGACCGCCTTGTGGCCCCGGAGGAGCTAGTGCCGCCCTCTAACCCAGGATTCTGCGGCGACCACGCGACCTCAATCTACTGTGGGCCAACTATTTCAGGATGCGTGCCTTCAGCCAAAGAAACAGTGGAACTCGCGCCCATGCTTGAGGTGATCCGGAACTGGTTCACGTAATGAGGTGATGGCAAGCCCCGCCCCTTCTAGCGCGGCCACGTAATCTTCCAGTGGCTGTGACAGGTTTATTTTGCTATTTAATCCATATTGAATTAATAGGGTATTTCTTCGTACCGAAAACTTAAGACCAAAAGATAGGAGCCCTTTCCCATGGACAAATCGTCGCTGATCGTCACACCAGGCCTTACACCGTTTCTTGGCTACTCATTGATGATCGGAATGGGACTCATCTTTTTGGTCCTGGCCAACCTGATCAAGAATGCTCTGGTTCGAAATACCCATGACTTCATCATCGCCAACCGACGAATCGGCCTCGGCTTTGGGGTTGGAACTGTCATCTCCGTCTGGACTTGGGCCATGGCTGTCATGATGAGCTCGGCTATGACCTTCAAGTGGGGTCTTTCCGGCTTGGCCTGGTTCGTTGTTCCAAACGGGTTCGCCATTATGGCGATGATCCCTCTGGCCCGGGTCCTGCGGCGCCGGATGCCTGAAGGATATACCATCAGCGATTTTGCTTACCGGCGTTTTGGTCGATCGAATGTGGCAGCAGGAGTGGTCACGTTGACGATGATCTTTGGCGTGATCTTAGAAATCCTTATCAATTTGAAAGGGACTTCGGTGGTGATGTCGACGGTCTTTTCCATCGATTGGAAAGTCGCAACGGTGGTCACCATCGTCACAGTTCTCGCCTATTCTTACTTCGGCGGACTTTGGACGAGTGTCATGACGGGGACAATCAATACGTGGACCATTACGGTACCCGCTGCGATTGTGGTTGTTGCGGTTTTCAGTCTCATTCCCGGCGGCGCTCATGCCGTAGTAGGCAAGGTTGCTGCGGCAAATCCTGCGTATCTTTCTGTGACCAACCCGGATGCTGCGTTCGGATTCGGGATAACGCTCGCTTTTGGCTTGCTGGCGTCAGTTGTAGCTGACCAGACATTCTGGCAAAAGGTTTGGGCCATCCGGGCGAACCAGGTAACGCGTACATTTATGTGGGCAGGGGCTCTCTTCTATCCGATCCCGATCTGTCTGGGAATGCTAGGCTTGATCGGCATCGCCTACCGATTGACTCCGGCTGATATTGGAGGTGACATCGTAGCGGTAGGCCCGTATATCGTCTCGCATATCGGACTACCGTTCGTTCTGATCATTGCTTACGTATTGGTAATTCTCGCGGCGTGCTATTCGACCATTGACGGAGCCAGCTCAGGGCTTTCTTCCATCGTTGCCATTGACATTGTTAAGCGTTTTGCTCCGCGAACCAGCGAGCGTACTCTCTTCTACATCACAAAAGCTTCGATGTTCGTCGGCGGGTTGATAGCAGTCGCTATCGTACTGAGTGGTGCCGATTTCACCAGTTTGGTCCTGACCACTTATACACTAAAGACATCAATCTTGGTTCCGCTGATCTTAGCGATTGTGTGGCCCAGGACGAACACGATCGGCTTCATTGGCGGAGTAGTACTTTCAATTCTAATCGGGATGCCGCTGCACCAGATCTACGGAGAGCTGGTGGGAACACTTTCGATTCTCGCCATTAGTGGAGCAACCGTCGTGATCGCTGCGGTATTGCGCCCTGTCCGATTTGATATGGGCGATCTGACTGCCCAAGCCGACCAAAGTGCGGTCGATATCCGGATATCGGATGCCACGAGTGTCTAATTTAACTGAATAAGTTAGGTGAATTAACCGGAACTCATATCCATGACTCCAGCTTTCATTGCAATTTCGATACTCGGTCTCCTAGCGACTGTGTTGTTTGTAGCGGGATATTTTCGAGGAGCAAGCAGCGCCCTGACTGATCGCCAGCAAAGTCATTCCCAGACTACGATCGAAGGAGAGAACAAGGCGAGGTACGTAGTCCCCGTCGTCTTTGCCGTCGCAACTTCGGCTGTCGTTATCGCTTTGGTCGGGGTCGACCCGATCTTCGTGTATTTAGGGCCTCTCCTAGCTATTGCCACTAACGCCATGATCGGCATTGCATTCTTCTACGACCGCGAATCCTGACAACATCTTCTCAGTCGGGCGACTACGGCTCTGTTAACCACCAGTTCCCGCACACTCCAATGTCACACAAAAAGAAAGCTCACCTCCTCGGATTTGTCCAACACGGTGTGAACAGTCACGCCACTGGTATGTGGCGGCATCCGAAGGATAAAATCAACTGGGATTGGTCTCGCCCCGCCTATTGGCAGCACATGGCACGCACGATGGAACGCGGCATGTTTGACGCCATGTTTATCGCGGACGAGTTAGCGCCGTATAACAATTATGAAGGCAGCTCGGACGCAACCGTAAAATACGCAGTGCAATGCCCGGTTCACGAGCCATCTACCATCGTCCCAATTGTTACCACCGCGACTACCCATTTAGGCGTCGGTGTCACTCTATCAACAGCGTTCGAACATCCCTACTCGATGGTCCGCCGGCTTTCAAGCTTCGATCATCTGTCCGGCGGACGCATCGCTTGGAATATTGTGAGTTCATACTCCAAAAGCGAATGGGATGCGTATGGTGTCGAAATGACCAAACGCTCGGGCCGGTACGAGCGAATGGAAGAGTACATGGAGCTTTGTTATAAGCTCTGGGATTCATGGGAGCCGGACGCGATTGTGGCTGATCGGACGACAGGTGCCTTCGCGGATCCTACCAAAGTTCGAGAGGTTAATCATGTCGGCGAATATTTTCGCTGCAAAGCACGCTCATTCGTTTTTCGGTCGCCTCAAGGTTATCCGGTTCTTTGGCAGGCTGGATCATCGGATCGCGGACGCGATTTTGCCGCTAAGCACGCCGAAGCTATTTTTGCTGTCCATCCTAATGTGGAACGAATGCGCGAGTACACTGATGATCTCGATTTCCGGCTTGAGACCCGTTTTGGCCGAAACAAGTCGAGCGTTAAACGTATCTATGGGGTACAAACCGTTGTCGGTCTGACCCGGAGCGAAGCTCAAGAGAAATACGCACGCATCCGGGAATGTATAACGCTCGAAGGCGCAATGGCCTGGATCTCCGGACACTTCGGTCCGGATTTTTCGAAATATGATCCGAACGAACATGTCCAAAATATCGAGATACCTGGAATCCAAGGACTATTTGATTCGATCATATACGCCAAAGGCGGCGCGCCAGTAACCGTTCGCGAGGCGGCGTTGATCTATGCTGAAGGGATGGGGATGCCCCGGTTGGTTGGCACGCCCGCCGAGATCGCAGACCAGCTTGAATACTTTATGGACGAAGGCGGTGCAGACGGATTCATGCTCGCTGCTACCTATACGCCCGGATGTTTTGAAGAATTCGTTGACCTCGTGGTGCCAGAACTACAAAGGCGAGGACGGCTACGTACGAGTTACACAGGATCGACATTGAGGGAAAATCTGCTGGAGTCCTGAGGGGAGCTTCACGGGATGGGCATGGTTACAGCCGACGCCGGGCTGGATAGAGGATAGCCGTAAAGTTGCCGCACCCCTTCGCCACCCTGCTTAACATAGTATTCAAATTCAGCCTGTGCGGTTTCTTTCTCTACAGACAAATAGAGCCTCTTTATACCATTCGGGTTGCATCGGCCGGCACCTGTCCCAGCCCACAAGTGCTCAAAGTCCAGGTTCCGCACCACCCATCCACCAGGCATCGCCCGGAAGGCATAGTCGTCGTACGGCAGTGGTCAAACGCCTTCGCGCACAACAGGCCAACCAGGTCTGGAGTTGGGATCTGCTCTACGACCAGACAGAGCATGGCCGAAGCCTTCGGATCCTGAGTTTGATTGATGAATATACCAAGGAGTGTTTGGCTCTGCAGGTTGGCTATTCGCTGCCGGCTCTTGACGCCATAAAGGTCTTAGAAGCGGCGATAGCTCGGTATGGAAGCCCGGAATATCTACGCAGCGATAACGGGCCAGAGTTTATCGCCAAAGCCATCCAAGATTGGACCAAGGAGCAGCGCATTGGGCAGCATTTACATCACCCCCGGTTCGCCCTGGGAACAAGCCCACGTCGAAAGCTTCCACGACAAACTAAGAGATGAGTGCTTAAATCGTGAGCTCTTCGGCTCACTGGCCGAGGCCAGGGTCATCCTCGAACAATAGCGAGTCGAATACAATCAGCTACGCCCGCACAGCTCCCTGGGTTATCGCACACCCGAGGAGTTTGCGGCGCGCCACAATCTAAAGTGGGGAGTTGTTTCCAAGGATTTGAATAACCCAAAGCGGTTATTCACAACTGGCCCGGCTAGAGCCGACCGCTTTTGGGAGGCGGTCTCGCCGGCTCCAGTTGACATCCTTAGAACAACTCCCTAAAGGAAAACAGCATACCCAACAACTAGCAGACCTCTACGTTAGGAATGTCCAGGAAATGGGATCACGTCAATTCCATGTGAATCCAAAGTAAAAATGGCCGGTCCAGGGCGTTCAGAGCCGCCTGCCGGGCGCGCCGCCTTGCGCCGCTGACGTTAAGCAATTCCGTTTTTGTGCGCGACTAAGCGCGATTGATTACAGGACAAAGATAACCGCCTTCGAGTTTTTCGTGTAGCCACTTTCTCGGGAGAAAAGACTTTCTCCCCGTCGAGCCCCAAAACGGTCTCTCCTTCCTCTTTCTCCTAGGCGCACCCAGGTTCGCCTAAAACCACTCCTGGACTAAGTGTCTGGCCATCGCCAGATTTGCTTCCGCCCCCCGCGGAGGCCTCTCCAGCGCAAGAGTACCGTCTGCGGGTAGAGTAGAGAGGGTACAGCGGTAAGGGTAGGTTTCAGTAGAGCGTGTTTCTGGGTTTCCCCGTATGTGCCTAAAGACTGCATACCGTGCTTGCCGGGCTATATCCCTCCCCCTCGTCAAACTGGACGTGCAGATCTCCCGCATCCAGCTTTCGTCAACGGTCATCGGCGGAGAGTTTATCAGGCAGAAGCCTCGCTTCTAGCCTTTAGCTCTTCACCTGAGCTTCTGTCTCCTTCATCGAAGTTTCCAAGCTAGCATAGCTAGCTCGTACTCTGTCCTAGGGAGTTTCCTCCCAATCAGCTCCGACGCTTTCTGACTCCGCGTCCATTCACTAAGGCTCCTTCGCTCCTTCGGCATTACCCGAGTTCTTCGCTACTATGAGCCCTTCCGACTCCCTGCTGCCCACTCAGACCAGTTATTTCTTCCCGGTTCGGGCTGGCGCCAGCTCGCTGGCTCCTGGTCAGCAGGGTCTCCCAAGTTCCTAGTCGTTCTTTCGGCGCGCGCTGTCTCCTTCCACCCCGGAGAGTCCACCTGAGCGTCTCAGCATCATTCTTCTCAGGCAGTGCAGGTTTTGTCCTTTAAGGGGGATTGACCACTCTCGTTTCTAGCTTCTCGAGGCCGATTTTGAGTTCGCTTTCGCTACGGCTCGCACCTTCGTCTTCCGAGGCTTCGACGCCCCGTTCACACGGTGCCCCGCTCGGTCGACTACATGTTTTGATGCTCTTTACATGGCTAATTCCTTTCACTTAACTAGAACGCCTAAGCTTTGCTTGGCGCACCTTAAACAGCCGGCGCCACCGCGTCTAGCGCGCGGTAGAGTCGAGATCTGGCGCGGTAACACCGAAGTGCTCCGTTTCCAGATCCCGCTCATCAAACCGGGCATGCCGATCTCCGGCACCCGGCTTTCGGACAAGGGTGTTAGTTAGCTTTCGCCCACGGCAGGTTGGTCTGGAAGCACTTCAGCCGGATTACTCCAAGCTTGCGATATAGGTATTCGTCGGGAAAACGATTCTCGACTCGCCCCTTGATCTTATGCTTTTGCCCCAACCATTGGCGCAGCCGTCTTCGAACGTGGCTATCCACGCTCTCATAGGCTTTGCTCACCGAACCAAGTTGGAAGTAGTTGGCCCAGCCTTTCAACATCAGGTTTAGTTCGCCAGTCACCTCTTCTGTATCCCGTCCGCAGGTTTTCCGGTCGGTCTTTTGACTGATGTTCTCACAGAATCTCAGGACGCGTTTCTTTGAGGGTTTCGTTCCGATATAGGCTTGGCCCGTTTTAACCCGATGGCACCGTCCCAGCGTGTATCCCAGGAAGTCGAACGATTCCTCTGGCACACGGCAGACGCGTGTCTTTTGCTGGTTCACTTCCAGTTTCAGCTTCTCCATCATCTTTGCCATTTGCGCTTGTGCCTCCTCGTCATCCGGCCCCACGAAGCCGAGGACATCCTGGCAATGGCGGAGGAGCGCTGCCGTAAGGAGGCGGCGATGATGGACGAACTGCGCGGCGGCCGCACGACCATGGACCTCCTCGGCCTCGACGAGAGGTCTAATGGTGACTAAGCTAAACCCATCTACCGCCGCAACAAATACAATCATATCCGATGGATCACGGTTCCCCTATGACTGCTATTCGAGTGCGCAAATCGGATTAATCATTCGGCAAAATGCCGATCTTAAGCTAATGCCGGCCCGTGAGGTGCACGGCAGCGGTTCGGTTAATTTAGCTGTAGAGGCAGGTCTAGCTGGAAGGCGCCGGCCGAGGCTTTACAAATCGGCCGCGCTTACGTGACGGCCATCCGAGGGTACGATGCAGGGACAGACGGTCGCCCGAAAGCTCTGACCCAGCGGGCGGATCGGGGCAACGCGGATAAAATCAACAAAGAACTCTCCAGCTACGATGCCGACGCAAAGGCTGCACTGAGCTCTTTGAAATCGCATCCTAAATGTACCGGCAAGGTCGGCTCTATGGTTTTCGGCATCGTGTGGTGACCCCTAAATTGTCATGGCCTAACTTTGAGGCTCTCGGCCACCTTTTTGATTTGATTTGGATTCAAGAAACTCTGTTCACCCCTCAGCCTTGTCGCAGCGGTATAGCTCCGGAAGCTCTCCAGAAGCGGAGAGGGAGGACGGGCGACGAAATAATTACGCTCACCAGGTCGCAAATTCGTCGGCAAGGTATTGTTCTGCTTTCGTCAGATCAAACTGATCCAACAGGAAAAATCGGCTTCGACGGCCTCGCTTGAGCTCTCCGATCAATAGAGGGTCTAATGCATGCGGTAGTGGATCCCGAAGCAGTGCACTTTTCCACCGCTTCTGCTGGTCAACTATGAGGTAGAGGTTGTCGAAGCGATCTTTGGCTGCAAGCGCTGTTTCACGGGCGGTCTTCGGAAGAATGCCGTCAAATTCTGCGGTGACGACTAGTTTCTTCCAAGGACAAATTCGGTCGAGCAGGAATTCGCTCATCATGTACGCGAAGAACGCACCAAAGGACCACACTCCTAGAAGAAGGAAGGGCACGGCGGCAGCAGTCATCGTTGCGGTATGGGAAAAAACAACAGCCAAAGCGCAGATGATTCCGATTATCGCGGCTGTTCGCATTGCCAGACGTTCGGCCCGCATTCTGGGCGCGTTGATGTTGCTGACAAAGTGTTGTGTCTTCTGAAATGGAAGGTACGTGGCAAGGCTCTCAGGCTGGGCGCTTGTCGAAACGGAAGCCATGGTGATTTCAGAAGTCAGCCGATGGCTACCTTCGAGGTCGAACACCGCGAAAATGGGCAGTTCTGCGCCGGTGCCCTCGTCTCGATAGGTCTGAAGAAGACCATGTGGATTGAACTTTTGAAGGCGAAGGACTGTTTTTGGTGCTTTCGCAAGGACGGCTTTCCCCTGTTCCGACTCCCTTTCCAATGCGAAGAGATTAGGGGAATTATTCAAGGTGCCAGGCCGGCAATAATTCTGCCGGAGCAGGTTGAGATTCTGGCTCATAAAGTCTCCGGGGTTAAGATTTGCTTTCCTTCAGATTGCCTTGGTCCACCAAGGCTTCTGAAAGAGATTATTCTGCCGTAGAACTTCGCCGAGCTCGCGTCCGGGCGCAAATGCAGGCCTACTGACCTCTCG
>Ga0209240_1001100_pt1 | contig 10749 bp, 5 predicted proteins | sample GraSoi_2013_80cm_FD_185828 | JGI IMG/M metagenome (GOLD analysis project Ga0209240, IMG submission 185828) | Grasslands soil microbial communities from the Angelo Coastal Reserve, California, USA - Sample 9_17_2013_80cm (SPAdes) (version 2) | ecosystem: Environmental > Terrestrial > Soil >... | reverse complement strand
TCGGGTTCTGCACCGGTGGGAGATTCGGATTCCTCGGTTGGTTAGTATCCGGGGGCGGATCGTTATCGCATGCAAGCGTCGCTGGTGCGGGTGCCGCCGCCGGCGACGGCGCTTGCGCGGAGGCCGTCCGACCCAACAATCCAACAATCGCCAAAATGCCGATCACTCCGACCGCAAGCGAGCGCTTAGTTTTCATGGTTGTCGCCTTTCTGGATAGGCTACGGCTATCGTCGCGCCGCGCTCCCAGTAGTTGCTGACCGATGTGTGATAATTTGTCACACACGCGGCAAGTGCCGGCAAAGCAATGAATTTCAATGCGAGTGAAAACTGGATGAGCCAATCAAAGCCGGCGTGGAAATGTAAATAAAAGCCATCCGATGCTGGCGCCAATCGTAGGACGATACGTCTCATCCACGCATACATGGCGCAAATCCAATTGCACTGATAACTTGGATGCTGCAACCTTCAATTGTCAAGTCCAGAAGTCTGAGCTGCTTTCGCTCCGGCGTCGCACGCCGCACCATTGGGGGTTACAAATGGATATCGCTGCAGACCTCTCTTTATTCTGCGCAGAGCGCGATGCCCTCGCTTTTCTTGGGCTTCTTTCGTCGCTTTATTTGCGGTTCGATCCGCCGATCAGCCCCGGAGACGGCAGCGCAGCTCAGCCGACACATTTTCAAGGATTGAATATTCACGCGCTTATCATCGACAACGCCGATGGTGAGGTCTTGGCGCTCGAACATAACCAAATTCATGCTCACCAAAGCCCGGTTGAGCACGCCGAGCAACGAGCATTGCGAATGGCTATAGCGCGAATAGGAGCGAAAAGACCCCGTGCATCGGCTACAACAGTCGAAGACTATTATCGTGCACAAATGTTCTACGACGACGGGGCGGAAGATGTAGATTTTCTACAACGGGGCGCTACCATTTACACGTCGCTCGAACCATGTCCGATGTGTGCGACCACAATCCTGGTGTGCCGCGTCAAGCGGACTGTATTTTTGTTGCAGGACACGACATATGGAGGAGTGTGGGTCAGCGCGAAAAACCAGTATTACCAAAAATACCATCTCGCCTATGGGCAGCTAAATCTCTCAGATGCCAGCTCTCCGTTCATCTTGCGAGCGCGAAACCTGCATCAGGCCATGTCCAACCGCGTGGAAGGTGTTCGCAAGGGCAAAGTGATCGACACACTTATCTTCGATCACTTGGTCGAAGATCTTGAAACCGGCTTTAAATTGTTCTGCCAACTCACTCCCGACGATCTGACAACCCGCGGAGATCATAACACGACGAACAGGCGGACCTTTGATGATCTAAGACGAATGTGCAACGTTCCGACCACGCGCCCTGCCAGTCGCGCTGCGGTCCATTTTCGCTGAAGTATTGGTCGCGGGCACTTGCCGCCGCTAAGTGTTCGGACGATAGAGAATAACTATCCGATTGAAAATATGAACATGGACAACTGCTGATTTTGTTTCTACAGTTCCCATCAGATCTCTCACGCGAACAGGAGCGCAAAAGGGTTTTCGGGGCAATCCGAGCTGCACGGATTACCGAGCGCAAGGGATCCGTCACATCAGACTGTCGTGAGGAGACATGGCGCGCCGTCGTACTGCCACGGGCATTCGCCGGACCGTCGGGACCGCCTCCAAGCATCGGGCTTTGTCACAGGCGCCGATGCTTGCCGGGGATAATGCACTCGAGACGGCGCCCGCGTCGCTGACCGCTGCCGCACCTGTTCCTGGTACGGTGCCGCGTGTATCTTCTGATGTCGCCGCGCCGTCCACAGTCGAGCCAGCAGTTTCCACTGTTGCGCCAGAGGACGTCGTCGTTCACGCCACTCTCATCCGCGGCGGAATCACCAACGTCAGAGTTCCGGTTGCGATCGCTGGACGCTATGACGGCTTGCCGGTCGCCGGCTCGAGCAAGGCGTTCGACCGGCTGCTCGACTCCTGGCTTACCCAGGCCATCGACATGGGGATCATCGGATCGGGGCTCGGACAGCTCTTTCCCGTCAACATGCAAGCGCGCCAGGCGGTCGGCAAGGTGAACGCGGCTCATCTGCTGCTGGCGGGAATGGGCGAGCCCGGCCGTTTTGCCCAGGACGGTCTGCGGTTCCTGTTATCCAACGTCACCGTCGCGGTGAAGGGGATGGGATGCGATCAATTCGCCACCCCGTTGTTGGGCACCCGGCGCAACGAAGTTCCGATCGGAGACGCCATCCGCGGTCTCCTGGAAGGAATCCTCGACGGCTACGAACGCTTCCGCGCGATCGCCAACTCTGTGATCGATGACAGGGAGCGCCTTCGTCGGGCCGGCCAGCGGCCGCTTTACCTCGTCCTCGTCGATTCCGACGAGGACAACTTGCGGGAGATGCAGGACGCGCTTGAAGTCATCGGCCGCGAGCGGACGCTACGGGGACTGAAGCTCGATGCGGTCAGGGGGGATGACGTTGCCCCGGACTCGACAACGGAATCCGGCGCCGCTGACACGGAGCAGGAGGCGCCGGTGACGCTGTTGCGCGTCACCCGGAACCGCTCGACCCATGCTGCTATAGCGCCAGGCCTGCAAACGGAAACGTTCCAATTCTCCGCAATGTCCGAACGCGCGGCAGTTCCGGTGCGCGAGGTGCAAGTCAACGCGTCTTTGCTGCACCAGCTGCCGGATCGGATGATCACCACGGCTTCGTCAAGGGAGCGAGAAGTCTGCGGGACGTTCTTTGCAAATCTCGTGATGCCGGACGACTTCCTGAAACTGACGGAAGGTGCAGGAAACGTGACGCTGGAGGTCGACGAAAGCACCGCCAGCTATCCATGGGAGATGGTGGCCCACAAAAGATATTCGCGAACGTCATTCGTGGGAACGAACGTGTGCGTATCACGCCAGTTCCGTTCCGTGTTTGCGCCGCCTCCCTGCTCGCCCCCGACGCTGAACAAGGTGCTCAAGGTGCTCATCATCGCCGATCCAGCGGCCGGTCTCCCTCTGCCAGGAGCGCGCCAGGAGGGTTTTGCAGTAGTCGATATGCTGGAAATGGCGCGCCGCGCATGGCGCGATGAATACGATCTCAAGGCCACGGTCCGCATCGGCTTTAACGGGGACGACACGCTCGGTCCGCTCCTTGAACAATTGCGCAGCCGCGGCAGCTGGGTGCAGAGCGTCGAGCCGTGCGATCCGCTCGAGCTTGCGATGTTGATCGTCAATGAGCAGTACGACGTGATACACTACGCCGGGCACGCTTTCTTCGACAAGAAGGCGAATCGAGCGGGATGGGTTTTCGCGTCGGATTGCTTCCTGACCGCCAAAGACATTTTCCAAGTGCGCCAGGTTCCGCGTCTGGTGTTCGCCAATGCCTGCTTTTCGGCCACGGTTGGCGAGCAGAAAGAACAGCGCAAGCAGCTCGCAGGACTGGCCCAGGCGTTCTTTTGCCGTGGGATCCCAAACTTCATCGGCGCCGGCTGGCCGGTCGGTGATGACTGTGCGTACGAATGCGCGCGCTGGTTCTATGCCCGCGTCTTCGGACTTCTCAAGCCGGATGACATCGGCAGGTCAGCGCCGGCCACCATCGGCGAGGCGTTGCGCGAGGCACGCCGAAATGTATTCGACTTCAAGAAGGAATCGTCGAGTTGGGGCGCCTACCAACACTATGGGCGGGCCAGCGACAGACTCCTGGCTCCCCCCAGTCCCGACGCCCCTGCGCAAGCAAGCGTCCTTGCCGCGGCAAACAAAACCGCGACTGCGAACATCCAGGTCGTTTCTCCCCCATCCATTGCAGGAGTGGCGAAAATGTCGACCAATGCAGCAGCTGTAGAGGTAACGCCAGCGGCTGCCGATCCCAACCTTGTTTATGTCAATGGAATCGACATCGACACGGGGAATTACGCCTTCGCGCCCCGCTCGGTTGACGACCTGGCGAGGCATGTTCTCGTCCATCCCAGCGTCAGGTCCTTCTCGGAATTGCATGCGGAAAGACCGCGGTCGTTCAGCGTGCCATTTGGCATGGACGCAGCCAAACTGGAGGAGGCCGGATGGGGCATCATCTTTCATGAAGATACGCCGCAGGACGTGCGCGTCGCTCTGCAGCCGTTGATCAAGTTACGCGAGCAGCAGGCGGGTAATCTTTTCAAAACGCTCGATTACAAGAAGGAGGAGCAGACCCGCGCCTGGTACGAGCGCCATCACATGTCGGCGGGCGGCCTCGATGCGGAAATCGTTCCGTACTATCTGCTGTTGGTCGGTCCACCGGATCTAATCCCGTTCGATTTCCAATATCTGCTCGGCGTCGAATATGCGGTCGGCCGGCTGGCGTTTGACACTGCGGCCGAATATGAACGTTACGCGCGCTCGATAGCCGATTATGAAAAGGCAAATGCTATTCCGAATGCGAAGGAAATTGCCTATTGGGGAACCCGTCATCTCGGCGATCCCGCGACCAACTTGAGTGCTGATTTCCTGATAGATCCGCTCGCCAACGGCATTGCGCAGGCGGCTGGCAAACTCAAGCGGCCGATCCACTCCGACGTAGGCTTTGATCGAAAGCTGCACCTCGGCGACGATGCAACAAAGGACACCCTGCTCACCAGCCTCCATGCCGCCAAGCCGCCGGCCATGCTGTTCACCGCCTCTCACGGCATGGCTGTCCGCTCCGGCCATCCAAAACAGCTTACCGATCAAGGCGCGTTGCTTTGCCAAGATTGGCCCGGTTTCGGCACCATGCGTGCGGAGCACTACCTTGCCGCTGCCGACGTCGCCGACGACGCCAACGTAACGGGGATGGTTGCGTTTTTCTTTGCCTGTTTTGGCGACGGCACGCCCGATGCGGATCAATTCGCGATGGACCTGTCACAGGCGGGCACGACGCCGCCGCTGGCGCCTAAGCCGTTTGTCGCGGCGTTGCCGCGGCGCCTTCTCGCGCATCCCAACGGCAGCGCACTGGCCGTCATAGGCCATATCGATCGGGCATGGAGCTTTTCGATCCAGACTGCCAATGTGCCGGAGGCCCAGATCGGCACGTTTCGCGACACTCTCGGATTCGTGCTGAGCGGCGACCGCGTCGGCAACGCGATGCGCGGCCAATTTGGCGCGCGTTTCGCCGCGCTCTCAACCGTACTGGCAAGCGCGACCTCGCCGGTGGCTCCAGCTGCCAAGCATCTAAGCGATCGGGATCTCGTTACTTTTTGGCTGGAACGCAACGACGCGCAGAACTATGTCGTCCTGGGAGATCCCGCCGTGCGCATTCGAGAAGACGCCTTCGCATGATCACGAGTCACGTTTGCGAAGCTGTTGCCGATGAATTGCTGCTGCTTGTAAGGACATCTTCATGAATGACTCAGGCACGCTTCGGATCTCCGACCAAGTCCGCGCCTCATTCGAGCCAATTATGAAAGCGCTTGGACCGGTCCGCCAGGAGCTGTCGGCGCTCAAGGACGTCATCACGGTCCGCCCTGGCTACGCTTATCCATCGACTGGCAACGCCATACCGGCCGTCGTTGTTGCGGTAATTCCCGGCACCGATCCGGTGAAGGCGCCCGAGCTCCAAGCAAAATTTGGCGTCGCATTCGCCGTGACCGACGCCACGGTCGAGGAGCAGCAGGCCGCGATCGGAGCAAAGCCGCTTTCCTTTAGCTTGCCGGGGGGCCCCACCGTCTCAGCCTTTGAAAAATTGCTGGGTGGCGAGGAGGTGATGGAGTTCGGGCCTCCCAAGACCGGGAGCTACGAGGACTTGGTCCCGCCAAACTTGCCGCTCGTGAAGGAGGCGATGGACTTGACCGTCTGCGTCAGCCCGGAAGCCGGCTGGAGCGAGCTGGAAACCTTTCTCGCCGGGACCGAGAAGCAGCTCACTGTGGCCATGTATCAGTTCACGGCGCCACATATCTTCGAGGCCGTCAGTGCTGCCGTGGCACCGGCTGGGCGCCATTTCGAGTTGGTCCTGCATCCCGTCCCCGAGCCGCCGGCAAAATCGGGCGTCAAGGCCGACGACCTCGCCGAAGAAGACGAGGTCATCGAGCCTCTCGAGAAGAAGCTCAAAAATCGCTTCGAGATGGCATGGGCAACGCTGGTCTCCAAGGCCCACCCGGACGGTCTTTGGGCCTCCGCCTATCACATCAAGGTTGCGGTGCGCGATGGCACGGCGGTCTGGCTTTCGAGCGGGAATTGGCAGTCATCGAACCAGCCAGACGTGCATCCCTTCGCACCGAATCCCGGAAAGCTTCCGTCCGGGTTCCAGCGGAAATACAACCGTGATTATCACGCGATCATTAACAATGATCGATTGGCCTCCATTTACGAAACCTACATAAAGCGCGATTTCGAGCTCGCTTCAGCGCAGGCCGGGGAGGCGCAATCTGCTGCAGCGCCGGACCTGTTAGTGCCGGAGGAAGAACCGGAAGAACCGGTCGCCTTTGCGGCACCCCCGCAGTTTTTCAAGCCGAAACGAGTCAATCGTGTGGTAAGCGTGCAACCGCTCCTGACGCCGGACAATTATGCCGAGCATGCGCTGAACTTGATCGGCTCGGCAAAGGAAAGTGTGTGGTTCCAGAATCAATACATCAATTTCCGCGGCACCAACGAAGACTTCAACGAGTTCCGGCTCCTGGTTGGCGCCCTGAAGAAGAAAATCGACGAAGGACGCGATGTCCGCATCATATGCCGCGATTTGATGAAACAGGAGAGCCTGGATGTCCTGATAGCCATGGGATTCCCACGCGAGGTGTTCCGTTTCCAGCCGTGTTGCCACAACAAGACGATCATCGTGGATGGCAAGATCGTCATGTTCGGTAGTCACAATTGGTCGAACGAGGGCGTCAAAACCAACCGAGACGCCAGCCTGATCTTCGACGATCAGGAGATCGCGGAATATCTGGCGCAGGTGTTCGACTACGACTGGAATCGGCTGGCCACGGCGCATCCCACACAGAAGCGGCCGCGGGTCGCGCGCGCCGGGGAGGCAACGCCGCCTGGTTTCAAGCGGGTGCCATTTTCCGCTGTGTTCGAAGACTGACGAAACCAAATCAAATTTCGGTACAGCGCCGTCAAGGCAATCGGTCGACACGAGATTTATTCGATATGGCGGGGATGTTGTGTCTTCTTCATCGGCGCCCGCCATCCACGAACACTCTTGCTGTAGCGTGATTACTTGATATTGCACTCATAACGAGTAACATCCGAATTTCCGTTGGAGGCCGAAGTGCCTGCACGGAACTGACTTCGCACCGGATCGACGAAACGGGCCCGCTAGCGAAGCTCCCTGGTTGTCCTGTCGTTCATCCTGTCCGGCTCGAGGGACTGGCCTGCGTTGCGCCCGGGGAAGTGGCCATGGCAGCCGACACAAAGCAGTCGACCCCGAATATCGGAGGCAACGGCTTTATCTGGCTCTTGCTGGCGGCAGCCGGCACATACTTTGTGGCGCATCAGCTTCCGCTGGAGGGCAGTCGGCCGCCGACCACAGAGGCCATCATAGGCCAGCGCACCGGCGTGCAGGATGTGGATGCTCGGTTATGGCAAGACCCGTTCGCGGCTGTGGCCGAGGTCTTGGCGCGATCTCCCGAGCTCAAGCCCGAGAACTGCCAGCTGGACGCGATCAAAGACCGCATCAAGGGTCATTGTCAGTCGCCGTTGAGCGAATCGGCGCTGGGATGGCAGTTACCCAAACCTCTGCTTGTCATGGTCGCGCCTGTCTCCGGAGCGCCTTATTCGGAGCAACACGAATCGCGACGACGCACACGTTATGCGATCCTCGCCGGTTTGAATGCCGAGGGGTTCGCGCCAGTCGACTCGGAACATGTCGGCTTTTATTGGCCCGGCGCCGCTCGACCGGATCCCGCGCAAGAATTGCAGTCGCCTAAGGCCGTCCCGTTCGAGTGGTTCGAGCCCAAGTCAAGGCGTGAGAGCGTGCCGTACAAGGGCGTTCTGTTACTTTGGTTCGACGAAGACGCCTTGAACAACTCTCCCCTGAAGCAATTCGAGGGCTTTTTGTGCCGGTCTCTCGTCGCTGGCGGATCATCCGTGCCTTGGGCAAAAGCAACGATTCTCGGTCCGAGCTTCTCGACCACGCTGCAAGCAATGGTGGACGAAATCAGCAATGATGGATTGTCCCTTTGTCCCGAATCCGCGCGCCCTGAATTCTATATCAACAGCGCCACGGCCGACGATCCGACGCTGATCCCCGATTATGTTTCGCGCGGTCCCGCTTGCCTCAGCTCGGACACGTGCCTGCAGGACTTCTTTGCGAACAAGGGAATCAAGCTCTACCGGATGATTGCCACGGACGAGGCGCTCGCGCTCACCATCAGGGCTGAGCTGAGACTCCGGAAAGTTAAAGACAAGACCAGCCACATCGCGCTGGTCTCGGAATGGGACACCCTCTACGGGCGGGCCCTGCCCGATTCCATCGCGCGATGTTTCGGCGAAGACGAAAACAAAGACACCGAGGGGACGCAAGGATGTCGGCAAACCGGCACCGACCCATTTGTCAATAAGCCTTGGTTGCATCGCTTCAAATATCTGCGCGGTCTCGACGGGCAGATGCCGGGCAGCGAAGCGTCGGGCGGCGGCAGCGGTTCCAAGACGAGTAAGCAGGACAAGGAGAGCAAAGACAGCGCCAAGCCTTCTTCTGATGCCAAGCCGCAGGAGCGAGCCGAAGGACAGGGACAATTCGATTACCTGAGGCGCCTCGGCGAACGCATCCAGCAACTCGATGGCGAACTGCGCCAGCAAGATTCCAAGGGCGTCGAGGCGGTGGGCATCCTCGGCTCCGATCTCTATGACAAGCTGCTGGTGCTGCAAGCGCTGCGTCCGCTGGTGCCGAACGCGCTGTTCTTCACGACCGACCTCGATGCTCTGGTGCTGCATCCGGCCGCGCTGACGTACACGCGTAATCTCCTGGTGGCATCCAGCTTCGGACTGCAGCTGCGGCCCGCCGCGCAAGGAGAAACCCCGCCGTTTCGTAGCAGCTATCAAACCGCGGCGTTTCTGGCGACCCGCATCGCGATCCGCGGCATGGCGGGAGCTCCTGTGGCTTGGTTGAAGCCCCGCATGTTCGAGGTCGGGAGTGTGCGCGCGGTTCAATTTGCCAGAAAGGACTCGTCCCACGACGCGCAATTCGAATTGGAAGGCACGCGAACCGATAAAGAGACATGCCAGAAAGGACTCGAATGCGAGGAGATTCACCCACTCGCGACGGCGGCGTTCCGGAATGTGAGTATCCCCATGGCCGCGGCGTTCTCAGTCCTCGCCGTGTGCGCCGCCGGCTATCCCCTCAGGCGCCGAGTTTGGCGCCGCATCGACAGCCTCATGAAAGGTTCGAACAGCTACCCTGAGCTCGCAGCGCGGGGCCTGGCGATCCTCGTCGGACTTGGGGTCATCATCTATGCGGTTGCGATAGGGATTCACTGGCTTTGGCCTTTACTCGCACGCTCGCTCACGGAAGGCGACCAGCCGATGATACTGCTCAACGGTCTCAGCTTGTGGCCGACGATTTTGCTGCGCGTGCTGACGCTCGCTGTCTGCATCGGGCTCATCATTCGCGGTTACCGGTTGCTGAACGAAAACTTCGAGAAAATCTTTCACGACTTGAATCTAATGGACACACGGCAACGGGTGGAAGCCGAACAAAAAACGCTTCTCGGCAAGACTCCGCCGTGGATTCGATTTGTGAGCCATTTTTGGTATCGGCTGCCGGCCGAGCGCGTGACCACCGAGGATGACCGCGTGCCAGACCACATTTTTCGCTTCTGGGGGATGTACATCTATCAAGGGCATCAGCGCGCACGGTTTTACCGGGCCGCTGCCGGAATGGTGGCCATAGCCCTGCTTTGGCCGATCCTAACCTACGCATTCGGCAACCCGCCTGTTCCGGCGCGAGGAAGCGTCAGCTTGTGGGCTTACATCATCGTGACGGGGGCGCTTGTTCTGGCGACGTGGTTTCTGATCTTTGCCGTGGCGGACACGACGCTGCTCACTTGGCGCGTCATCAAAGGGTTTCGCATGAAGACGGGCATTTGGCCGCCGAAGACGCTGAAGCAATTCAGCCATCGCCTTAAGCTTCCACTGGACGTCCTCGACGACTGGATCGACCTTGTCTTCGTCTCCAAACGCACCAAGTGCGTAACGACATTCATCTACTATCCCTTCTTGATCATCGCGTTGTTGGTCGTCTCGCGCAGCCGGCTGTTCGCGAATTACGGGCTAAGCGTGCCTGATGTCATCACGATGGGCATCGCCTTGCTCATCGTCAGCGGTTGCGCCATAGCGTTGCGACTCTCGGCGGAGGCCCTGCGCGCCAGGGCGCTCCGGCGGCTTAATGATCGAATCATGGCGGCCAGACAATCGCAGGATGGGGAGCGGCTTGCCGGACAACTGGAACTGTTGTTGCGTCGAGTAGAAGAACTCCGCGACGGCGCCTTTACCCCGTTTTCCCAGCAGCCTGTAGTGCGAGCAATGCTCTTGCCGCTCGGCAGTTTTGGCGGTACGGCGCTGCTCGAATATCTTCTTCTGCCCGGCCTCTCGTGAGGCGAGCTCAAAAGGTCTCGTGATTGGTTATGGCATCAAGGATGCGAGGGCAACGGCGATAGAGCCAAATGAACAACGCGCGGTCGACCAACATCGGCGAACGGGTGGCCGGATCCTACTCGGCTGGTTTGGCTAAGCCGCTGACCTGAAACGCCTTTACGCGCTCATATCGAAGCGAAAAATTAAACTCATTTTGTACTTGACTGCAGAAAGCATCCATATTATATGCACGTTTAG
>Ga0209240_1001099_pt1 | contig 10749 bp, 11 predicted proteins | sample GraSoi_2013_80cm_FD_185828 | JGI IMG/M metagenome (GOLD analysis project Ga0209240, IMG submission 185828) | Grasslands soil microbial communities from the Angelo Coastal Reserve, California, USA - Sample 9_17_2013_80cm (SPAdes) (version 2) | ecosystem: Environmental > Terrestrial > Soil >... | reverse complement strand
TTAAGCCGAGACGGGCCCATCGCAAAGGTAACCGCAAGAGTACGCACGAGAAGAGGGAGAACTGGAATGGCCATGACCCAAGAGGAGATCCTCGCCGGGCTGAGCGAAATTATCGACGAGATCGCTGGTGTCCCGGCTGACGAGGTGACCCCGGAAAAGACCTTCATCGATGACCTCGACATCGACAGCCTTTCGATGGTCGAGATCGCGGTGGCCGCGCAGGACAAGTTCGGCGTGGAAATCCCCGACGACCAGCTCAAGGACCTCAAGACGGTACAGGACGTCATCGACTACGTCGGGCGCGCCTCCGTATCAGCCTGATTCGGGACCAGCAGCGCGCGGCGTCGCGGCCCAGCCGGGGTCAGGCGGCGCCGCGTGATCCCGAACAGGACGTAGCTAGCAGAGGGAGGCGCAGGAGTGCCCAACGACCCGACCCGAGTCGTCATCACTGGGCTCGGAGCGACCACGCCGGTAGGCGGCGACGCCCCGAGCACCTGGCAGGCCATGCTGGCCGGGCGCAGCGGCGTCCAGGCTCTGACCGATGACTGGGCGCAGCGGCTGCCCTGCCAGATCGCAGCCAGGGCTGCGGTCGAACCGACCACCGTGGTGGACCGGGTTCAGGCCAGGAAGCTCGACAGGTGCGAGATGTTCGCGATCGTCGCAGCGCGGGAGGCCTGGGCGGATGCTGGGTCGCCCGACGCGGACCCGCTCAGGCTCGGAGTCGTCGTGGCGAGCGGTATCGGCGGGATCGGGTCCGTTCTGGCCGCGTATGACACGCTGAAGGAGAAGGGCTGGCAGCGCCTATCGCCGTTCACCGTGCCGCAGCTGATGCCCAACGGCTCGGCGGGCTGGATCAGCCTGGAACTCGGCGCGCGTGCGGGAGTGCACACCCCGGTGAGCGCCTGCGCGTCTGGTGCCGAGGCGATCGGCTACGGGATCGACATGATTAAGTCGGGGCGCGCCGATATCGTTCTCGCCGGCGGGACCGAGGCCGCCATCATGGAGCTGAATATCGCCGCCTTCGCCGCGATGCGGGCACTGTCGCTGCGCAACGACGAGCCTGAGCGCGCGTCGCGTCCGTTCGACAAGGGCAGGGACGGCTTCGTGCTCGGCGAGGGCGCGGGGATGGTCGTGCTCGAGTCTGAGAGTCACGCCGCGAACCGGGGTGCGCGCGTGTACGCCGTTGCCGCTGGCTCTGGCTATTCCGGCGATGCCCATCACATCGCCCAGCCGGATCCCGAAGGGGCCGGCGCGGTGCTTGCGATCCGCCGGGCGCTGGATAACGCCGGCGTTGGCGCCGCTCAGGTCACCCACGTCAACGCGCACGCCACGTCGACTCCGGCCGGCGATGTCGTCGAGGCACACGCCATCGCCACGGCGCTCGGCGACGCGGCGGCCAGCGTGGTGGTCTCGGCGACCAAGTCGATGACTGGTCATCTGCTCGGCGGCGCAGGGGCGATCGAGTCCGTCGCCGCCATCATGGCGCTGCACGACAAAATGGCGCCGCCCACGATCAACGTCGACGATCTTGAGGAAGACCTGGGCGTCGAGATCGCCGTGAAGCCGACCGACCTGCATGCCCGCGGGCCTGAACCGATGGCCGTCATCAACAACTCATTCGGATTCGGCGGACACAATGTCGCGGTCGTCTTCACCGCCGCCTGACTCGGCCAGTTCCGCCGGAAGCAAGGAGCCTGACGTGACCATTCTGGACAGCCGACGCCCCCAGTTCAAGCGGGAGGCTGCCGACCGCCTGGCCAAGCCGCAGCCACAGCGGCCGCCGCAGCAGCCGCTCGCGCAACCTGACCGCGACCCGATGGCCAGGCTCGAGGCGCTCTTCGACAGCGCGTCGGTCCGGCTGCTGCTGCCCGCCGACACCAGCGGCGTCCTCGCCGCGGAAGGCGTGATCGACGGCATGCCTGCCGTCGCGTTCGCCAGCGACCCCAGGGTTCAGGGCGGCGCGATAGGCAGCGCCGGCTGCGCCGTCATCGTGACCGCCTATGACCGGGCACTCGAGATCGGCGCGCCCATTCTCGGGCTGTGGCATTCGGGCGGCGCGCGCCTGCGCGAGGGTGTCGAGAGCCTGCACGCGGTCGGCCTAATTTTCGCGGCCATGACACGCGCCTCAGGCAAGGTCCCGCAGATCTCGGTGGTGCTGGGCGCAGCGGCGGGCGGCGCCGCGTACGGGCCCGCCCTGACCGACCTGGTCATCCTGTCCGACCAGGGCCGCATCTTCGTCACTGGTCCCGACGTCGTGCGCAGCGTCACCGGCGAGGACGTCGACATGGAGCGGCTGGGCGGTCCCGAGCCGCACAGCAGGCGCTCGGGCGTCGTCCACGTGGTCACGGCGACAGATCGCGACGCGCTGAGCACGGCGCGCGAGCTCGCGCTGCTGCTCGGCAGCCAGCACGGCGACGACGAGGACACCGGCAGCCCGTCGCTGGCCGACGCGGACCTCGCGGCGCTGCTGCCCGAATCGCCGAAGCGCGCCTATGACGTGCATCCCCTGATCAGCGGGGTGCTGGACAGCCCCGGCGTCGAGCTGCATCCGCGCTGGGCACCGAACGTGGTGACCATGCTTGGCCGGCTGGACGGCAGGACGGTTGGCGTGATCGCCAACAACCCGCTGCGGCTCGGTGGCTGCCTGGACGCAACGTCGGCCGAGAAAGCCGCGAGATTCGTGCGGATGTGCGACGCGTTCGGCGTCCCGCTGGTCGTCCTGGTCGATGTTCCCGGCTACCTGCCAGGCGTCGGCCAGGAATGGGACGGCGTAGTCCGCCGCGGCGCGAAACTGCTGCACGCGTTCGCCGAGGCATCCGTCCCCCGGGTCACGCTGGTCACCAGGAAGGCATACGGCGGCGCCTACATCGCGATGAACTCCCGGGCCCTCGGCGCGACGCGGGTGTTCGCGTGGCCTGGCGCCGAGCTGGCCGTGATGGGCGCGGTCGCCGCCGTCCGGATCCTGCACCGCAGGGCGCTCGCCGCGGCGCCGGCCGACCAGCGGCACGAGCTGGAGGCCGAGCTGGCAGCCGAGCATGAACGCGAGGCCGGCGGGCTGGTCAGGGCGCAGGAACTCGGCGTAATCGACGAGGTGATCGAGCCAGCCAAGACCAGGCGGGCCCTGGCCGAGGCCATCGCCGCCGCGGCGCACGTGCGCGGCCGGCACGGAAACATCCCGCTCTGACGGCGGGCCGGATCAGCCGGGGACAGTCAGCACGATCTTGCCGCCTGGGTGGCCGGTTTCCAGGATCCTGTGCGCCTGCGCCGCCTCGGCCAGCGGCAGCTCGTGGCTGATGACCGGGCGCAGCGAGCCATCGGCGAGGCGCGCGGCAAGGCGCCTGGTCCGCTGGCCATCGTCCCCGATCAAGATGCCGTGAAAGGTCACGTTGGCGTCGATGAGCGGATCCAGGCCGAAGTCCGGCGTGGCGATGGCCGCTATCTGGCCGCCAGGCCGCAGCGCTCCGAACGCGCCAGCCAGGTGCGGTCCCCCGATCAGGGCAGCGATGGCGTCTACCGGGCCGTCGGCCAACTCGATCGCCTGCTCGGCGACATGGCCGGCCGTGTAGTCGACGCAATGCGAGGCGCCCAGCGCGCGCATGAGCTCATGCATCGCCGGACGGCCGAGCGCGAAGGTTATGAGCTCGCCGCGGGCCGCGAGCTGGAGCAGGAACAGCCCGACACCGCCGCTGCCGCCGAGCACCAGCAGGCGGCTCCCTGGCGGCAGCGCGAGCCTGCTGAGCACGAGCTCGGCGGTTCCGCCGGCCAGCAGCCCGCGTGAACGAGGTGGTGTCAGCGATCGGCGCCACCAGGTCGGCATCGGTGACAGCTAGCTCGGCGTACCCGCCGGCGCCCTCGGGGAAGTGCGTCATGGCCATGACTCGCTGGCCTGGCCGCGGGCCGCTGACGCCAGGCCCCAGGCTCTCCACGACGCCGGCGATGTCGTAGCCGAGTATGCAGGGCGGCCGTAGGCCGGCCCAGCTGCCGTCGGCCCGGTTGCCCGCGTCGACCGGGTTGACACCGGCCGCCCTGACCGAGATCCGCACCTGCCCGGGGCCTGGTACCGGATCGGGGACCTCGGCCAGGCGCAGCTGCTCAGGCCCGCCGAACTCAGTGACCATCACGGCTTTCATGGCGCACTCCCCGCTCCGCAGAATCCAGGCTCGCCCCACCCTGGCATCATGAGGCCATGACGAGCGAGCGGATTGAGGTGCAGCGCACGATCGCCGCGGAGCCCGCGGCCATCTTCCGCGTGCTCTGCGACCCGTACGGCCACGTGGCCATCGACAGCGCCGGAATGCTGATGGACGCCACCGGCGGGCGGGTCAGCGCCGTCGGTGACACGTTCGTCGTCCACATGGATCGCGAGGCGCTCAATGACTACCCACTCGGCAAGTATGACGTCACGGTGACTATCACGACATTCGAACCGGACCAGGAGATCGCCTGGACCATCATCGGCGCCATCAGGCCGCCGATCGGCCACGTCTACGGCTACCGGCTCGAGCCGGCGGGCGATGGCGGGACTCTCGTCACCTCCTACTACGACTGGTCGGCCATCGACGAGCAATGGCGCCAGGCCGGCATCTTTCCGGTGATCTCGGACAGCGCGCTGCGGGCGACGCTCGGGATACTCGCCAGGACCGTCGCGCGCGGTTACCTCAGCCCGAACGCCGGCTAACCAGCAGGCCGGCGATGACGACCGCATTCGTGCTCGGCGGCGGCGGCTTGCTCGGCGCCAACGAGGTCGGCATGCTGCGGGCGCTCGCGGAAGCCGGGATCAGGCCTGACCTGGTCGTTGGTACCTCGATCGGCGCGATCAACGGCGCATTCGTGGCCGCGGATCCGGCCGGCTCGGCGAAGCGGCTCGGCGAGCTGTGGCGGAGCGAGGCCGTCAGGGAGGCATTCAGCGAGAACCTGTTCGGCCGGGCGGTCCGGCTGGCGCGCTCCGGCACCCACCTGCACTCGATCGAGCCGCTCAGGGACATGCTGGATAAGATGCTGCCCGCCAGCGACTTCGCCGACCTCGAGCTGTCGTTCCAGTGCGTGGCTGCGAGCATCGAGCGCGCCAGCGCCCGCTGGTTCAGCGCCGGACCGCTGGTTCCGGCCATACTCGCCTCGTGCGCGGTTCCCGGCCTGCTGCCGCCCGTCGAAGTCGGTGACGAGCACTTTTTCGACGGTGGCCTCGTTGACTCCATCCCGGTGGGCCGGGCTGTGGCGCTCGGCGCCACCTCGGTATACGTGCTCCAGGTCGGCAGGATCGAGAACCCGCTCACCGTGCCGAAACGCCCGTGGGAGGTCGGCCTGGTGGCTTTCGAGATCGCCAGGCGGCACCGGTTCCATGAGGAGATGTCGGAATTGCCAGACGGAGTAGACGTGCACCTGCTGCCGACCGGGGGAAGTCCACGCGCGCCGGATCTGTCGCAGCTGCGCTATCGCGACAAGAATATGGTCAGGGCGGGCATCGAGCTCGCCTACGCGGCGACCAGGCGCTACCTCGCCGGGCCGGGCAGGCGCTGACAGGAGTTGCCCATGCTGCCGCCCAGGCTGATCCGCAGGCTGGTACTCGCGCCGCTGGCGATCGTCGTCGCCATCGCCGTTGCCGTGCTGTTCCCGCTGCTCGCGGTCCTCACCTGGATCGTCGGGCTGCTGCGCCGACCGGGGACGAGCCGGAACCGGCCGCTGCGCCTGCTCTTCTTCGCGCTGGTCTGGCTGTTCGCAGACACTTCAGCGCTGTTCATGTGCCTGGGCCTGTGGATCGCGAGCGGGTTCGGCGGACGGCTCCGGACCGAGCCGTATCAGACCCGCCATTACGCGATCATGCGCTGGTTCCTCGACCTGGTCTACGGCGCCGCTACGCGCGCCTTCGGCCTGCGGGTGGAAATCGACGAGCCCGAGCTCACCGAGGCCGAACAGGCCGCCAGGCTGACCCGGCCCGTCATCGTGCTGAGCAGGCACGCAGGGCCTGGCGATTCCTTCCTGCTTGTCCACCACCTGCTCAGCGTGTACGGGCGCCGGCCACGGGTGGTGATGAAGGCGAGCCTGCAACTGGACCCAGGCGTCGATGTGGTCGCGAACCGGCTGCCGAACGTGTTCATCCAGCATGCCAGGACCGGTGAGCGCTTGTTCGTCGACCAGATCGAGCGGCTGGCGCGCGGGCTCGACGCCGCGGGCGCGCTGGTGATCTTCCCGGAGGGCGGCAACTGGACGCCGAACCGCTGGGAGCGCGGCATCCTGCGGCTCGAGCAGCTTGGCAGGCGTGACCTCGCCGCCCGGGCCAGGGAGATGCCGAATCTACTCGCGCCGCGGAGCGGCGGCGCTTTCACGGCGATCGACGCCTGCCCGGCCGCTGATGTCATCTTCGTGGCCCACGCTGGGCTCGACCGGCTGGTCAGCGTCGGGGACGTGTGGCGGAACCTCCCGGTGAACCGGACCATCCGCGCGAAGTGGTGGCGGGTGCCTGCCGACCAGGTGCCGCGGGATGCGGACCATGATGCGCAGCTGCTCTGGCTGTATGACTGGTGGAAGCGCATCGACGCGTGGATCTCGGCGAACCGCCCTGAACCTGGCGAGCCGACGCTACTGGCTGAGCGGCGCTTCTAGCCAGCAGCGTGCAGCCAGCGGACCGGTGCGCCGGCCGAGGCGTGCCTGAACGGCTCGAGTTCAGCATCCCAGGCATCGCCGAGCAGCAGCGACAACTCGGCCTCGAGCGACCCGCCGAGCGCTGGGTGCCGCGGCCCGTGCAGCTCGCGGATGGCGCCGAGCCGGTCACTGTCGGCACCGGAGGCAGCCAGCGTCAGCACCGCCCTGAGCCTGTTCTCACTGATCATGATGTCGCCGTTCGCGCCGATGCTGGCGGTGAACATCCCGAGCGCGGGGGTGCAGCTATACCGGACGGCATCGCAGCCCGGGCTGGCTTCCTCGGTCACCTCGAACCGCAGCAGGTTCCAGGCCGCCAGGGCCGAGGCGATCTCGCCTGACAAGCCGGGACGTCCTTGCCAGTCGAGCTCGGTCCTGACCGAGCCAGGTGCCGCAGGCTGCTCTATCCAAGCCAGCTTGACGGGCACACCAAAGATCCCGGCCACCGCCCACTCGATGTGCGGGCTCAGCGCCGGGGGCGCAGAGTGAACCTGCAGCACGCCACGTACCGTCACCAGACCTCCCTGCCTGCCTGCTGGACGAGGTGCGTCTTCCCCAACGAACCTCGGCTGGCTGCGGGCCGAGCGCCTGCGTGACTAGCCGCGTTGCTGCTGATACTCCAGGGACATTGTGCAGCACGAGCCTGCGCGGCACCAGCACCGGCCCGCCGTGTCGCGGCGCCAGCGGCGTCGCTGGGCGAAACTGGCCGCACGTGATGAGATTGTGTTGTGATCCAGCCCGGTGGACCGTCGCTGAGACGCGACGGTGCGGCGCTCGTCTTCGTCGCCGAAATGTACGGGGTGCAGCTTGACCACTTGGCGGCCCTGCTCGCGGTCACTCCCAGGCGGACAACGGCCGCGGTCATGCGCTGGCGCGCCGCCGGGAACGCGGACGCCGCGGTGCTCAGCCCGGGCCCCCGCTGGGTCTGGCTGACCCGGGCAGGTCTCGCCGCCTGCGGGCTGCCGTACCGGGCAGCGGCGCCTGGATTATCCAGGCTGGCCCACTTGCGGGCGGTGACGGCCGCCCGGCTCGCGCTGGCAGCCACGTCGCAGTTCACTGCTGGCCGGGCGTACTGGCGGAGCGAGCGCAGGCTCAGGGCGAGGATAGGTGGCCGGATCGGCCTGCGCGAGCACGTGCCGGACGGTGAGGTGCACTGGCCGGACGGCACCGCGATCGCGTGGGCCGGCGAGTGCTGGGCGATCGAGGCCGAGCTCACGCCCAAGACGTCGGCCAGGACCGTGGCGATCATGCGGGAGGTGCTGACCCGCACGGGCGACTACGGCTGCCTGGCCGCCGACGTGCGGGTTCCCGGTCGCCCGCCGCGGCACGCCAGGGCGATCTACCTGTGCTCCCCTGCCGCCCGGCCAGTAGTCAGCATGGCCAGGGACGCCCTCGGGCGCCTCGGGGAGCGGGTCGAGATCCGGCTGCTGCCGGCTAGCGCGGCGCTGGGCGATGGCCCGTCATGATCAGCCGGTGGCTCAGCCTGGTGGCGGCGCAGGCCATCCTGCGGATCGGTGCTCGCCTGCTCGGCTGGCTGGCGCTGGCGGGTCTCGCCGTCGCGGCGGCGCCGGTGTCCGCGGTCGCCATCGGCGCGTTCACCGTCGCCTGGCGGGGCTCCTGCCCGGCGCGCCGGCTGCTGATCGCCGCGGCGTGGTGTGGTCCGATGGTCGCTGTCTGGCTGGCGCGGATCGCGCGGACCGCGCCGGGATGGCCGAATCTCGCTTCGGCCCCCTATCACGCCATGCTGGCGTTCTGGCACCTGGCCGCGGCCGGAGAGCTGGCGCGTGCCGCGGTGACCGCCGCGCCGCCTGCGATCCCGCTCGGCCTGGCGGCGGGAGCGCTCGCCTGGGCATACCGCACCGGGTCGATGAGCGCTGGCGTGGGCGGTCTGTCCCCCGCTGCCAGAGTCAGCTTCGACCGGCGGCAATGGCGGCACCAGGAACGCTCGGCCAGGGCCAGGATCGCGGCGCCCGGCTCTATTCCGCTCATCATGCGGGGCGATCTGCTCGTCGTCGGGTCCGTGATCAGGACGGTCGGCCACCAGGCCGGACGGCTCGCGGTGATCGAATACCCGCGGCTCGCGTCGCACCAGGTCGTAGTGGGCATGCCGGGGACAGGCAAGACGACCCTGCTCTTGCGGCTCTGGACGGCGTTCATGGCGGCCGGCTTGCGCCGGCACGCGGCCGGCCTCGGCGCCGCGCCGCTCCTGGTAGTGCTCGACTGCAAGGGCGGCTCGGATGCCCGAATGGTCGCCGACCGGTTCAGGCGCGTGCTTCGGCAGGCCGGCGTCGGGTCGGTCGCAATCTGGCCGGACGAGGCCAGCCTCTCACTGTGGCAGCTGCCGCCGCGCCAGCTCACGACCACCCTGGTCGACCTGATCGAGCACGGCACAGGCTCGGCCGCTTACTACGCCGACGTGATGGAAGCCCTCATCGGCCTGGTAGTCGAGGCACCTGGCGGGCCACCGCGCAGCGCAGGCGAGCTGCTCGGCAGGCTGGAAGCTGGCTGGCTGGCTGCTGCTTACGCCGGCTCAGGCACCGCGGCCGATCACGCCGTGATCAGGTCCGCATCCAGGCACCTCGGCGATGTGGCGCTGCGCTTCCGAACCCTGTTCGGCCGGCTCGGCCCCGGGCTTGATAGCCCTGGCAGCTTCGGCGACGCCGACGCCTGGTACTGCATCCTCGAGGGCACCGACCAGATCTCGGTCGCCGAGGGTCAGGCCAGGGCGCTGGCCGACCTGCTCGCAAGCTTCGCCGTGCGCGGCCCGCAGCAGCGGCAGATCCTGCTGGCCGTGGACGAGTTCTCAGCCGTCTCGCGGCGGCTGCGTGATAGGCATATCGACCCCGCCGAGACCCACCCCGCGCACAGCCGTACGCATCGCGCACAACTCGCTGGCGGTCACTCTGGGTAGCGGTTCGCTATCCGCCCCGCTGTTCGCTCTGCGCACACACTCGCTGCTACCCTGCGTGACGGCTTCGCTGGGGCCTTCGCTGGCGGGTTCTCTAGCGGCTTTTCCGCTACCCTCCGTAACGCCATTCCTGGCGCCATTCCTGCGCGCTTTTTTCGGCGGCGCGCATTCTTGCGTGGCTTTCTTTCTGCATTTGTAGGTTCTCTACAATTCGAGCCGATTCCTGGCGCGCTCATTCTGGCGCTCTGTGGCGCGGCTTCGCGAGGGCGCTTACTGTGCGTTAGCTCGTTATGAGGCGTGGCTTGGCTGTTCGAAAACGGCGCGCTGACGTGGGATGATGCGGCGTGACCTAGGCTGTGGTTTGCGCGTGTGAATTGCTGCGCGGTATTCGTGGCGAGGTATTCTCGGGAGGGTATCTGTGCGCCATTCTTTGCGGCTATTCCCGGTGCGCTTTCCCGGTTAGCTGCGCGGGGTTATGAACGTGCCGCGCCCGTGGATGACCTGTAGGAGACCTTCACTAACAAGCGTTGCGACCGCGCGGCGGATAGTGATTCTCCCTACTCCGTATTGTGCCGCTTCCAGAAATACAAATTTCCGATGCATTTAAGGGTGCGCTGTGATGGCAATTTGCTGTGTGATTCAAGCCAGAGTGCTTGCCTGCCTGCATTGCCGCCGACGCGCACGATTCTCTCACCACTATTGAGCCGGATATGAACGTACGCGTAGTGCTCATATTCTCCATAGTCCGATGGATAGGGCCAGGCTGTTAGGATTGTGAGCGGCAGGTTCAGGATTTCCTGAGCGCTGACGAGTATCTGATCGGACGCGATGATCTGTGGTTCGGTTTCGGCCGACAGTACCGCTTTGAGTTGCGCTTTCATATACGGGTGCAGGTCAGTCATGAGTCTGTCGTATCCTCAGATTCGGTAAAGTCATGGTCGGCGGATTCACGATCAATGCCGGTATTTATGAACCTATACCATGCGGTCAGAGCGTGGCCGGGAGTGTGGTAGCTGTTCCACTTATAGTATTCGTCTAGTATTTCGAGATCCGATTTCGCCAGCCGGAAAGCGAATCTGAGCAGTTTCTGCCAGGCATCGTTACCCATGATGACGCTATGATCTGACAGGAAGTCCCGCGCTTGCTGTTCGCTAATACCGGCCTCACTAGCAAGTCTCTTGCGTCCGTATTCACGTTCAGTCAAC
>Ga0209240_1001097_pt1 | contig 10763 bp, 8 predicted proteins | sample GraSoi_2013_80cm_FD_185828 | JGI IMG/M metagenome (GOLD analysis project Ga0209240, IMG submission 185828) | Grasslands soil microbial communities from the Angelo Coastal Reserve, California, USA - Sample 9_17_2013_80cm (SPAdes) (version 2) | ecosystem: Environmental > Terrestrial > Soil >... | reverse complement strand
TTACTTCAGGGTTGATTCCACGCAGGCCAGCGGCGTGGGCGACCGGATAACGAGTCCCCTTAGACACTTCAGTACCCGTTAGTGCCGGTGAATGAAACCGGACGTGTAGAACCGATGACGGATGCATTGACTTGTACCGCCCGATAGTGCCTGGACCCGCCGGCTAATGAGACTGTGTACCGTGTCGCCGTTACGATGTTCGTTCGCGTCAACAGTGAAATTAAAGTCGATGTGTTCGTGGGCCTTCCAGGCGAGTATCAGGTAGTAAGCATCAATATTGGTGCCGCTGAAACTCGCGGATGTACGAATGTAGCAGGAAGAGGCAACAAGAAATCAAAGAAGTACGTCTTCGATCGACGTCAGGAGTACGCACGTGCAGCCGGTTTCGCTCCATACGCGATGATCGACGGTGTCGGCCTCGGCCCGGTTGTAATCGCCGGGATAAAGCTTCTTGTCATCGATCATCAGCTCGCCGTGAAGCAGATGCAGCTCTTCTACTCCGGCGTGGCGGTGACGCGGATAGTCGGCTCCCGGCGCGAGCCGTACCAACATGCTAACGCGATTTTTCTCTGTATCGGTCGAGAGTAGTTTGCAGGCGATGCCAGGCGCCACTTCTTCCCATTCCGGCTTAGCGGGCAGTCGTGGTAGCGGTGAGACCGGCTCCCTTCCTGTCTCCTCTGCGATCCGCTGCGCAAGGCGTCCCCACAACGATACGGATGGCCGCAGCACATCGGTTGGCCAAGAGACAAAGGACCCGATAATCGGACGAAGGGTCTCGATTTCCTGGCGGCAGTCCGGACACGAGGAGATATGACCTTCCACGGCGCGAGTTTCGCTCGAAGGGAGGGCTTGCAAGGCGTACAGGAACACCAAATCCAGATACTCTTGATCGTGTTGACCCGATTTTGAATTCATAGGCCCTTCACTGTGCCCGCCAGCGCTAGTCGGAGTTTGCCAAGTCCGGAACGGATTCGTGTCTTGACGGTTCCGAGGGGTTGATTCAATTTTGCCGCCACTTCGTGGTAAGTCAACTCAGAAAAAAATGCGGTTTCAATAACCCGGCGCTCTTCCGGAGTGAGGACCTGCAAGGCATTTCGCAGGAGGCGGCTCTGTTCCTCAAGGTGGCAGGCCTGTTGTGGGTCGTTCCCCGCAGTCGTTGGAAGAGGACTGTCCAGATAAATGTTAACCCGTTTTTTCCGATGTTCGAACCGGAAACGGTCGATCGCCCTGGAGCGCGCTTGATTCATAATCCACCCGACGACCGATCCGTCGGCAGGATCGTAAGTCGACGCCCTTCGCCACACATCGTGGAACACATCGAGCGTCACTTCTTCAGCGGTTTCGCGGTTGTTGGTTATCCGCACTATCAATGTAAAAACGATTCGATACGTCTTTTCGTAAAGCGAATACAGCGCAAGCTCATCCCCTGCGGTCATGGATTGGACGAGCCTGACCCAGTCCTGCTCGGACACGCGAAACTCAGTCTTATTGACATAGAGCACATCGCCGAGGGTCCTCGTCTCAGATTCACGCTGATCCTCGTTCGCACCCACGACGTTTACACCCGTGACGGCAAGCATGCTCCAGTGAACTGGTGGCCGTCAAGAGCCGCGCGGTTGAACGAAACGCATTCGGACCCATTGAATAAACGTCAAAACTCTTCCTCCGGATTTCTGAACTGGAAAATAAATACCGACGGGAGCTGATGTCAGGAATTAACGACAATTATCAGGAATTTGCATCCGAGATTCCAGCATTGACGTTATTCAAACTGATGCGGTCCTCACCGACGAGTGGTTTCGCAATATCCAATGCGTCCCATCATGATGGCCGATATGCAGATTCCGAAAAAAGGGTGCTTTGAAGTGGAGATAAGTGGGGCTAGATCACTCACCACCCCCACAGAGCCAATAGTCAGTATCCCGAGACCGATTGATCTGATCGAGCGAGTCGCAAAGGGCGACGGTGAAATCGCCGAGAGCAAGGAGGTGGTAGAGGCATTGCATCGAAGTGAACAGCGGCTTCGGGACGTGATTGACACGATTCCCATGATGGCTTGGACCGCTCTGCCTAATGGTTCCGTTGATTTCGTAAGTCGATCGTGGCTGGAGTACACGGGTTTTTCCATGGAGGACTGCCTAGACGCCGGCCTTAGCACGGTAGCTTATCCTGAAGACCTCGATAGGACAGCTCAGAAGTGGCAGGCAGCCTTGGCGACTGGAGAACCGTATGAATGTGGGGTCCGAACGCGAACGGCGTCCGGCTCATATCGGTGGTGCTTGAGCCGCGCCGTGCCGCTCCGAGACGAGGAGGGAAAAATCGTGAAATGGTATGGAACGAATACGGATAGTGATGAGCGCAAGAGAGCAGAGGAGAAACTGCAGGAGAGCGAGGCATACTTGGCGGAAGCGCAGAGGCTCAGCCATACGGGCAGTTGGGCATGGGCCCCCGCCACCGGTGAGATCAGGTATTGGTCCGAGGAATGCTACCGCGTGCTGGGTTTCGACCAGCACGGTGGACATCCGCGCTTCGATACATTCTTTCAGCGCACTCATCCAGAGGATCGAGCCAAGTGGCAAGAGGCAACGGACCGGGCAATCGATGAAAAGTTCTCCAACACGGGTTAAGGCACTAACCACACGAGCGTCAAACAGCATGCAAGCAAATGTGGAACGCGAAAAGGACCGGCTGAAGCTGCTATTGGACATGACGAACGCCCTGGTCTCGAATTTGGAATTTCACGAGCTCCTTCGTGCGATCTCGGCGAGCATCCGGAGAGTTATGCAGTGCGACAGCGTTGGCGTGTGGTTGCCCGACTCGAAGCAGGGCCAATTGCGCGCTTACGCCTTGGAATTCCTGGAAAGCAAGGGATTCGCAAAAGAGGATTTGCTGCTACCGGTCGAGGGGTCCCTGATAGGCAGTGTATTCAAAACCGGCAAGCCTCTCGTAGTACGAGACAAAACAGATTTCATGAGTGAACAGGTAACACCTGAGGTTCTTGCAGAAGGCCTCGTGTCCAGCTGTGGCCTGCCGCTGATCAGCCGAAACCGGACACTCGGCGTGCTGACACTCGCCAGCCGGGCCGAGAATTCATTCGGCCCGGAAGACATTGATTTCCTGCTGCGAGCGGCGGGCCAAGTGGCAATCGCGATCGAGAATGCCAACCTCTACTCTGATCTGCAACGCAGCAAAGCCTACTTGAGCGAAGCACAGCGACTGAGTCAGACCGGCAGCTTCGGTTGCAGACTGTCCACAGGCGAGATGTTCTGGTCGGAAGAAACCTTTCGAATCTATGGATACGGCCCATCCACCAAACCCACTGTGGAACATGTTCTTCAACGGGTCCACCCGGAAGACAAACCTTTAGTACAGGAGCACATGGATCGGGCGTCCCGCGAAGGCAAAGCTTGTGATGTCGAATGTCGCCTGTTATTGCCTGACGATTCGGTCAAGCATGTTCGTATTGTGGCTCATGCAGCAAAAAATGAATCAGGAATCCTCGAGTTTGTTGGGGCGGTGATGGATATCACCGCTGCGAAGCGGGCCGAGGAGACGCTGCGCCGGAGTGAAGTTTACTTGGCCGAGGCGCAGAAATTGAGCATCACTGGCAGCTTCGGCTGGAGCGTTCTCAGCGGAGAAATCTACTGGTCGGAGGAAACCTACAACATCTTTCAACACGATCGAGCGGTTAAGCCAACACTGGAGTTGATATTCCAGCGAATTCATCCTGACGACCGAGCTCGCGTGCAGCAGACTATCGACCGCGCGTCCGAGGCAAGGGCAAATCTTGATTTTGAGCATCGTTTGTTGATGCCGGACGGTTCGGTCAGGCACCTCCACGTTATCGGGCGCGCGTCGAACACTTCTTCAGGGAACGTCGAATATGTGGGCGCCGTGACGGACGTCACCGCAGCAAGGCAGGCGGAACAGACGCTTCAGGAGAGCGAGGCATACTTGGCGGAAGCGCAGAGGCTCAGCCATACGGGCAGTTGGGCATGGATTCCTGCTACGGGTGACATTAGGTACTGGTCCGAGGAATGCTACCGCGTGCTGGGTTTTGACCCGCACGGTGGACAACCGCGATTCGAAACGTTCTTCCAACGCATCCATCCGGATGATCAAGCCAAACAAAGGGCAACGGCCGAGACAGCACTGCGTATGAAAGCAGATTTCGAGCAGGATTACCGAATCGTTCATCCCGGCGGCGAGGTTCGAGACATCCACGGGGTGGGCCATCCCGTTCTCAGCCCATCCGGCGATCTGGTTGAGTTCGTGGGTACCGTGATTGACATCACCGAGCGAAAACGGGCGGAGGAAAAACTGCGCACGAGCGAGGCCCACTTGGCGGAGGCGCAGAGGCTTAGCCATACGGGGAGCTGGGTCTGGGGCGTAGCGGGAAGAGACGCCTTGCATCTGTCCGAGGAATGGTTTCGCATATATGGCTTCGATCCAGAAGATGGCATGCCTACTTGGGAAGAGCGGCTGCAGCGCATTCATCCGGAGGATCGAGCCAAGTGGCAAGGGGCAATCGATCGAGCAGTAACGGAAAAGTCGGATTACGAAGTGGAATTCCGAATTCTTCTTCCGGGCGGCACTGTCAAACACATCCATACCGTTGGCCATCCTGTCTTGAACGCATCTGGGGATTTGGTGGAATTCGTGGGTAGCTCGACAGATATCACCGAACGTAAGCAGGCGGAAGACAAAATCCGGCAGAGCGAAATGGAGCTTCGACAGATCCTGGATTTCGCGCCGCAGTGCGTCGCCGTATTAGGGCCTGATCGGGATCGCACTCGTCTTTATACCAATCAAACCATGCTCGATTATTTCGGGTTTACTCTTGAGGAGTGGCGGAGCTCCGACCGTCGCAAGTATTATCATCCAGATGATTGGGAACGGTTGACCCGCGAAACTCAAAGTAAATTCTTAAGTGGCCTCCCGCACGAATACGAAGCCCGTTTTCGGAGAAAAGACGGGAAGTATCGCTGGTTTCTTTTCCGTTGGACCCCGCTACGAGATGAACAAGGACGCGTCACACGTTGGTATGCCGCAGCGACCGATATCGACGATCGTAAGCAAGCTGAGCAGAGACTCCACGATGAGAACGTTGCGCTGCGCGAAGAAATCGATAGGGCGTCGATGTTCGAGGAGATCGTGGGAACTTCTCCAGCCCTACACGCGGTACTCTCTCGTGTATCCAAGGTCGCTCCTACCGACTCCAGCGTTCTGGTCACCGGCGAGACCGGCACGGGCAAAGAACTCGTTGCCCGCGCCATTCACAAGCGTTCCCGTCGCTCCGCACGCCCCTTTGTGAGTGTGAACTGCGCAGTCATCCCGCGCGACTTGATCGCGTCAGAATTGTTCGGCCATGAGAAGGGCGCCTTCACGGGGGCGACTCAGAGGCGTTTGGGGCGCTTTGAGCTGGCCGAAGGAGGCACGATCTTCCTCGATGAAGTCGGAGAGCTTTCTGCAGAGACCCAGATCGCTCTCTTGCGTGTCTTGCAGGAACATGAATTCGAACGTGTCGGTGGAACTGGATCCATCCAAACTAATGTCCGGGTGATTGCTGCTACGAACCGCGATTTGGAGGCTGCCATCGCTGCGGGCAGGTTCCGGAGCGACCTATTTTACCGGCTCAACGTCTTTCCGATTGAAATTCCCACACTGCGAGAACGACGAGAGGACATTCCCCTTCTGGTCGAGTACTTCATCGATCGTTACGCGAGGAAAACGGGAAAGAACATTTGCGGGGTAAACAAAAGGAGCTTGGAATTGCTTCAGTTGTATCCTTGGCCGGGCAATATTCGTGAATTGCAGAACATCATCGAGCGATCGGTAATTGTGTGCGAAACAGAGAACTTCTCAGTCGATGAGAGTTGGCTTTTGCGGCAGCCTCTTGCAAGCGGGCCGAAAAGCCAACCGGAGCTACCTGGAAAGCTTGCGGCCCAAGAGAAAGAGATGATTGAGGCTGCCCTGCGCGAAAGCGGAGGACAGGTGTCCGGACCATCAGGAGCTGCAGCCAAACTCGGCTTACCGGGGTCTACCTTGGAATCGAAGATCAGGTCACTAAACATCAACAAGAAGCGCTTCAGAACTGCAAATCCTTCAGCAGGTCGCACTTAAATACCTTCCTCAGCAAATCCCAGAGCACGGTTCCGAAATTTCGCAAACGTTGCGAAAACTCGCAACCTGGATGCTCATCAAGCTACCTAGTTTTCAACAAACCTAATATTGGCACGGTGATTGCCATTACAGGGTGTGCGACGGACCTCACAGAACCAAGAATTCTCAGGAGACGGTGATTGCTGAAGATCACGAGGGCAGCAAACGCAGAGGTGGTCATTAAGCTGAGCGGTCGAATGGACGCAGAAAACATAGGCGAGTTGGAAACGCTGGTCCGCAAAGAGGCCGCCGGTCGCCGCATCGTCTTGGACTTGAGAGATCTAACCCTCGTGGATCAAGACGCGGTCAGTTTTCTCAAGCGCTGCGAAGAGGACAACATCACGCTCAAGAATTGCCCAGCATACATACGCGAGTGGATCACGAGAGAACCAAAGACGAGGGACAGGAACACATAAGGAGATTCTTCTAGGGCCAACCTTGAAGGACCAGATCAACGCGGAGCTGCTGGCGTTTCTGCAAAGCGGCAAACATGCGTCGGCTTGATAGCGACGGCGGATTAGTAGCGGCGCTCTCTTGGAATAAGGGTTGCGAAGTAAAGAGCACAGATACTCGATTTAAAAGGTGTTTGAACGCAGACAAGGAGAACATGAACATGGCCACACTTAGTTACAGCGTCACAGAGCCCGCTCTTCGGTCACCCGTCGAGGAGTGGCAACCCCATGCCAAACAGAGCGAGTCCACCACCGAGTGGTGGTACGTGACCGGGCTCGTCCATGATACGGCCGGGAACCCCTATTTCCTGGCTTGGTGTCCCTTCCACTTCAGTGGCGAGAAGAGGACTCCGGCGGCCGCAGGCCTTCCGCGTGACCAAAGGGTAATCACCGCTATGAGCGGCTTCACGGACTACCGCAACAAATTCCATATCGCTGATTCCCCGGCAGCAGTGGTGAATGAGGCCGACACTTGGGATCCTGGGACCAACGCGGTTCGTTTCGTCGCCGGCGACTACAGCTCCGAGTGGTCCTACAACGGTGACGCTATGCACTTGACGGTCGCGTCCCCGCGGCTCTCCTACGATCTGCGCCTAACAGTCGCGGAGCAGGTGATGTACGCCAAGGACAAGCTCGGCATCGAGGGATTCATTCAGGAGGGAGCGCCAGAGGACCGGAGCTACTATTATTCGCTGCCGCGTGTCGAGATCGTAGGCCGGATCAGTTACACCGGAAAGGGCGGCGTCCGGCGCGAGATCGACGTGACCGGGCAGGGGTGGGTCGACCGGCAGTGGGGCGACTTCCTGACCAAGTCCTGGGAGTGGACCTCGCTGCGCTTCTCCAACGGCGCCCGGGTCAATCTGTACAACTTCGCCAACGGCTACCAGGTCGCGACCTACCAGAAGGCCGACGGCTCCACGCAATGGCTGGACTCGTTTCTCGTCCGCCAGAACGGCTATCTCAAGACGCCCAAGCAAGGAGTATGGCTGTCTTGGGGCTGGAGCTATGAGTTTCCCGTCGAGGTGGAGGGCAGCCGCCACTACACGCTGGAGCCGTTCAGCAAACTCGATGTCTACGAGAGCCCGAACAATATCTTGTTCGAAGGGCCTTCGCGCCTGATCAATGACGACACAGGGGAAGCGGTTGGTTTAGCGGTTACCGAGTCGATGGACGTTCGAATCATGCAGAATGCACCGAATGGTCCCCATCAGCATTGACAGCTCATCTACGACAACGAACGTGTGAAGTGGCGCTCAAGCGTGGCGCTACAACCCTGAAAGGGGAACTGAGGAGCAAACCATGAGCGATGAAATCCGGCCGTTCAAGATTCAGGTCAGCGACGCGGATCTCGAGGATCTGAAAAAGCGCCTGCGCGCCACCCGCTGGCCCGACCCGCAGACCGTTTCTGATTCGTCGCAGGGGATTCCTCTCGAGTACGTGCAAGAAATCTGCGAATATTGGGCGCGCGATTACGACTGGCGCAAAATCGAAGCGCGGCTCAACGCTCTCCCTCAATGCCATACTGAGTTGAATGGCGTCGGCATCTATTTCCTGCATATCCGTTCACCGCAGTCTGACGCCGCGCCACTGATCCTGACCCATGGCTGGCCCGGATCGGTCATCGAATTCTTGAAAGTCATTCCAGCCTTGACCGATCCCTCCAGGCACGGTGGCGAATCTCAAGACGCCTTCCATGTGATTTGCCCCGCGCTGCCCGGCTATAGTTTTTCAGATAAACCGAAGCAAAGCGGCTGGTCGGTGGAACGGATCGCGGGCGCCTGGAGTGAGTTGATGCTGCGCCTGGGCTACCAGCGATACTACGCGCAGGGCGGGGATTGGGGCGCCGCAGTAACAACCGCCATCGCACTTCAGGACGCCGAACACTGCCACGGCGTCCATCTGAATGCGCTCCTCGTTCAGCCCGATCCCGCCACGATGAACAGCCTCACGGACGAAGAAAAGGACGACCTGGCAGCAATGCGGCATTACCAGGATTGGGACTCTGGTTACTCGAAACAGCAGAGCACCCGTCCGCAAACGCTCGGCTACGGGCTCGCCGATTCACCGGCCGGGCAAGCCGCTTGGATTCTAGAAAAATTCTGGGCATGGACCGATTGCCGTGGAAATCCCGAGAATGCGCTCACTCGCGATGAGATGTTGGATGACATCATGCTGTACTGGCTTCCGAACGCAGCAGCCTCCTCTGCGCGTCTATATTGGGAAAGCTTCAACAAACGCAGCAATGAACCGGTTCGAATTCCGGTGGGCTGCAGCATCTTCCCGAAAGAGTTTTTCCGCGCGTCTCGCCGCTGGGCCGAGAAGCGCTATCCGAATCTGGTTTATTGGAACCGGCTGGATCGCGGCGGCCACTTCGCCGCGTTCGAACAGCCCGACTTGTTTGTGAAGGAGCTTCGAGCCTGCTTTCGCAAGATGCGAGCACTGTAGATAGGAACGAATTCCCGCGCTTTGATTTTGAAAGGAGCATTGTGATGTCGAATCAGAATGAAAATCTAGGTGGCCGTCTGCCACTCCTTGACCCTAAAGAGCTGGCGCCGGCCCAGGCAAAGCTTTACAAAGTCATGGACAATACGCTGATCGCCTGGGGGAAGCAGTCCGGCTTCGTAGTCAAGACCAACGACGGAAAGTTCATTGGCCCATTCAACCCTTCCCTCTACAGCCCTGGTATCACTGAGGGCTTTTCCACATTCATGGATGCGGAGCCGAAGAACACGAAACTGGACAAGCGCACGCGTCAGGTTGTCATCCTGACCGTGGGAGCTGTTTGGAACAGCCCGTATGAGCTCTATGCTCATTCCAAGGAAGCGCGAAAGGTGGGTCTGCCGGAAGAGGCGATTCAGGCTCTCGCGTCAGGTGAATCGCCAAAGGGTCTCACCTCGAATGAACTTGTGGCTCACCGCTTCGCTCGACAGCTTACTGCGGAGCGCCGGGTAGATGACGATCTATATCGCAAGGCCAAGCAGACCTTCGGTGAGGAAGGGCTGGTGGACATGATCTATCTGATCGGCATTTATCTGGTCACCTGCGCTCTCCTAAATGGCTTTGAAATTCCGGCACCTATCAGTGCTGCAAGCGAAGCAGGCACTCAGACATCGAGCAGTAAACAGCACTGATCTCACGTCCAGCCAGTCGAGCCATGAACGGCGCGATGCAGTCGGCCAGTGTGGCCATGACATCAGGCGTCACAGCCGCTTACAACTGGACACAATGCCCCGTAATCGACGACATCGGCGGCGGCATCGGCACCCAACTGGCGTCTATTCCTCGATGCTTCTCCCTCCTCAAGAGGGATCCTTTTCGATAAACCGCATTTGAGAGACGAGTTGAGACACAGATTGCTCTCTTGCGTGTTTTACGGGAACATGAATTTACTAAAGATCAACAAGAAGCACTTCGAAACTAACAAATCCCTCAGCAGCAGATCGCATTTAAGACCTTCCTCAGCGAATCCCAGAGCACAGTTCCGAAATTTCGCAAACGTTGCGAAAACTCGCAACCCGGATGCTCGTCAAGCTACCTAGTTTTAACAACTTAACGTTGGCACGGTGATTGCCATTACAGGGACGTTCGTAGTTCATCAAGGTGAAGAAGCGACCCATGAAACAGACAACAGCATTAACAGAGCAGGACAAATCGCAAACAAGGAAGACAGAAGTTTCACAGGCGCAGCCGACCGTTGGACGCTTCGCCGAGATTCCCTACGACCAGTTCACGGAGGAGCAACAAGAAGCCTATCGCTCTTTGATGGATGCTGAAGGGCTCAAACCGGGCGGCGCACTCCCAAGCGCCCCCCTGAAAATCTGGATCAGCAACCCGAAGCTTTCCAAGGCGTTGGCTTCGCTGATCTGCCACCTTCGCTTCCCGCACAATTCTCTGAGTCAGCATGAACGCGAACTTACAGTGTGCATCCTCACCAGCAAATGGCACACGCCTTACACCATCTATGCGCACGAGACGTTTGCCAAGAATTACGGAATGCCGCCCGAGATGATTGATGCGGTAATTAGCGGGCTGCCGGCCTCGTTCGCGAATGAACGCGAGCAGGTGATCTACGAGATGGCTACCGCGCTCGCCAATTCACGTTGGATTTCCAAGGGTCTCTACGATCGCGCGGTGAAGGCACTCGGTCAT
>Ga0209240_1001096_pt1 | contig 10765 bp, 9 predicted proteins | sample GraSoi_2013_80cm_FD_185828 | JGI IMG/M metagenome (GOLD analysis project Ga0209240, IMG submission 185828) | Grasslands soil microbial communities from the Angelo Coastal Reserve, California, USA - Sample 9_17_2013_80cm (SPAdes) (version 2) | ecosystem: Environmental > Terrestrial > Soil >... | reverse complement strand
CTCGGAACGCGAGCCCGAGCTCGCGGCGCTCCGCTCGCCACTCGTCGTGGAGCGGCTCACTCGCGGCGACATCAGGCTCGTCAATTTTGCCGGGCTAGGACGCTGACGCGACGTCGGCAGAAATCGCTTCGGCCGGGCTGAACGTCCATAACTGCCATTGCATCACGAGCCAGAGGATGATGGCGGGAATCGTCTTCGCGTGATAGCGGTCGAATACCTCTCGCTGCACCACGTTCGGCATGGCGTCGGAGGAGGCCAGGATTGTTCCGACAACGAACAGGATGAGCAGCGCCCACGTCCATCGTGACATGCGCGGCAGCGAAGCGAACCAGATTGCCGCGCCAGCGACGGCGATGACGAACGTCGGGCTCTCGGACTGGTGATTGAAGATCACGCAGAAGACGAGCACCGAGCACAGATAGGTCAGTCGGAACCGCCATTCGCGTTGTTGCGCGCGTCGAACGATCACCGGCGCCATCAGCGCCACCGCACCGATGATCTGGATAGGGAGATTGGGCCAATCACGGTGGAGCAGCAGCTCGACCATCTGCATCACCGTGAATCCGCGGTCCACCGTGTCCCGGTTCTCGATCGCCTGCCACGACGAGTACTGCGTCATCAGTGTCGTCCACGGCGTCACGAGGAGCGGCAGGGCCAGGAGCACCAACGTGGTTACCAGCACGGCCGCGACCACGCGGAACTTTCGTGGATGGCACAGCGCGAAGGTCACGCCGACGACCGGAAAGATCTTGATGGCTGCACCGATGCCCGCCGCGAGACTGCCCAGTACGGTGTGACGCCGCTCGTACGCGGCAAATGTCAGAATGATGAGGCCGGCGACCAGGGCGTTGCTCTGCACGTTCTGCAGCGAGCCGAGCATGTCGAGGAAGACGACGGCGCGCGCAACGGTGGCTCGTCGCGTCGGCAGCACGGCACCGATGCCGATCCACAACGCGCCGGCGTTGAGCGCGTTCCAGAGCAGCATCGAGAGGGCGAACGGCAACAGCGCGAATGGCAGAAAGAGCAGCGCGAATGTCGGACTGTACTTGAAGAAATCGAAGTGCAGTGCCGGATACGCGGCGTACAGATCTTGGCCGTGCACCAGGTGGAGCGACGCGGCGCGAAAGATCAGGTAGTTGTTGTTCTGGTGCGCGAGGCCCTGCTGCGCCGTCGCGGCGATGACAGCAACGATCCACAGCGCGGCGGCGAATCGCCTGGCCGCCGTGGCCGAAAGGAGGGCGTGCATGGGCGCAATGTAGACGGCGAGCAGGGGCGCACGGCATCCCGTCGCCTCAGCGTCCGCAGGCATCAGAATTGACGGAGCCCGGACGCCATGACGGCACCGCTGCATCCGCCTGGTGACGCCTTGCAGGCGGTTCTCCTCGACATCGACGGGACGCTGATCGACAGCAACGATGCACACGCCCGTTCGACGAGGTGCGGCCGCTCATCGGGGTGGGGGGCGACAAGCTGCTGCCGGCGCTCACTGGTCTCGATCGCGACAGCGGGGAAGCGGATCGCATCGCCGCCACACGCGGCGAGCTCTTCATGCGCGAGCTGCCGGCGCTTCGGCCCACTACCGGAGCGCGCGCGCTCCTCGAGCTCCTGCTCGCCGAGGGACTGGAGCTCGTGGTCGCGACGTCGGCGCAGGAGAACGAGGTGCGCGCGACACTCGTGCAGGCCGGCGTCGCGGACCTGATCCAGGCGGCGGCTTCGTCGGGTGACGCGGACCGCTCGAAGCCGGATCCGGACATCGTGCGAGCCGCGTTGGTCAAATCCCGGCGACACGCGGCACACACCATTCTCATTGGAGACACGCCGTACGACGTCGAGGCCGCATCGCGCGCGCGCGTGCCGGCGATTGCCCTTCGATGTGGAGGGTGGTGGCCCGACAAGGCCTTCGGCGGCGCCATCGCCATCTACGACAATCCGGCGGATCTGCGCGAGCACTTCACGATATCGCCCCTCAGCGTGCGGGCGTAGTCTTCGCCGCCTCCAACGCCTGCTCGAGCGAATCGAAGAGGTGCTCGCGTCCGATCTCGTCCAGAGCGGCCGACCCGGTGAGCGCCACCAAGGGTTGCATGTGTACTTCCGCCAGGTACACGCGTGTGCCCTCCGCACGCGAGCGATGCACGAGCTCGGAGAGCGCGTGCATGCCCGTGCTGTCGAGCGCCGACACGTAGCGCATTCGAATGATCAGCACCCTCGGCCGCTCGGCGATGCTGCTCAGCGTGTCCTTGAATGCGGCGGCCGCACCGAAGAACAGCGGACCGGTGATCTCGAAGACTTCCACGCCCGCGGGAATGCGCCGCGTGTCGATCGTCTCGCGCTCATCGACGCGCGGCATGCCATCCTCGTCGAGCTGGTCCGTCACGACCGTGACGTTGGTGACGGACGCCATGCGGCGGATGAAGAGGAACGCCGCCAGCACCATGCCGACGCCGATCGCGACGGTGAGATCCACGAGCACCGTGAGCGCGAAGGTGGTGAGCAGTACCACGACGTCGCTCTTCGGTGAGCGCAGCTCGCTCCGGAATCCGCGCCAGTCACTCATGTGATACGACACCACGAGGAGGATCGCGGCGAGGGCCGCCATCGGGATGTATGCCGCCCAGCGTCCCGCGAACAGCGTGACGACGAGAAGCGTCGCCGAGTGAATGATCCCGGCAACCGGCGTGCGGCCGCCGTTCTTGACGTTGGTCGCCGTTCGGGCAATCGCCCCCGTGGCAGGAATCCCGCCGAACAGCGGCGACACGAAGTTGGCGACACCCTGTGCGACGAGCTCCATGTTCGGACGATGTCGCCCGCCAATCATGCCGTCGGCAACCACTGCCGACAGCAGCGACTCGATGGCCGCCAGCAGCGCGATCGTGAACGCGGGCCCCACGAGTCCCGTGAGCTGCTCGATCGTCAGATGGGGCATCGCGGGATGTGGGAGCGACGCATTGATGTTGCCAAAACGCGTGCCGATGGTTTCCACGGGAAGATGCAGCAGACGGGCGGCCACCGACGTCACGAGCAGCGCGACGAGCGGCCCCGGTATCCTCCGACTCACCTTCGGCCAGAGCATGATGATGGCGAGTGCCACGAGTCCGATCACCATCGCGGCCGGCGTTGCGGCCGACATGTGCTCGAAGAATGCACTCCACTTGCCGACGAACGACGCCGGCACCGCGCCCATGCGAAGTCCGAGGAAGTCCTTCACCTGGCTCGAGAAGATGATGAGCGCGATGCCGCTCGTGAATCCGGTCACCAGCGGATGTGGGATGAAACTGATCGCCGTGCCGAAACCGGCGAATCCCATGACCACCAGGATGACGCCGGCCATGAGCGTCGCGACCATGAGGCCATCCAGCCCGTATTGCTGAATGATGCCGTAGACGATGACGACGAACGCACCGGTAGGGCCGCCGATTTGCACACGCGAGCCGCCCAGTGCCGAGATCAGGAACCCCGCAATGATCGCGGTCCAGAGTCCACGCTCCGGCGAGACGCCGCTGGCGATGGCGAAGGCGATGGCCAACGGAAGCGCGACGATGCCGACGATGACGCCGGCAACGGCATCTCGGGCGAACTGCGCGCGATCGTACGTGCGCAGTGCCGAAACGAGCTTGGGCACGAACGCGGCCGGCCCGCTCACGCCTCGATCACGAACGCGTCGAGTGACTGACGTCCAAGGCGCGAGCTACTTCGCCGTGAACGGCGTCGTTGCCTTGCGCACGGCCGACTCCTCGCGCGCGTTCTCGAAGAAGGCGTACGCGAACGCGGCGAGGACGAAGACGACCGTGAGGAGATAGATGACTTTCGTGCGCCGGCGCCTGCGCTCTCCGCGCCGCCGGAGGACAACGGGCTCCTTGACGGCGGGAACGAAGATGGGCGAATCGCGGCGGCCGGAGTCGGGCGCCCTGATCGGGTCGTGAATCATCATCCGTGTGGTCTCCTCTCCGGCATCCCGCCTAGGGCTGGGACGCCGTACTCCAGTGGTGTCGAGCGGACCGGGTCCGTTTGCGATGCAGGCGTCGAAGGAGCAGCCCGAGCACCGCGGCGGCAAGGAACGTGGCGAACGTGGCTTCACTCTCGTTGGCGAGCGTGAAGTCATCGATGGTATTACCGAGCGTCCACATGGGATCGGTCAGGGCGATCACGAGTGGTGCGAAGAAAGCGGTTGCGAGTGCCGGCGCGAAGCCGACCACGCGAGCGATGATCGTCATCGCCATGCCGCTCAGGACCAACAGCAGCATGGTGTTTCTCGGCGACTCTCCCGGAAGCGTTCCGGCGAGACCGAGGGCAATGGCGCCGCCGCCGATGAGCGCGAGCTCAAATCGGCCGCGGCGCGAAGTACGACGGCGCTCCAACCAGCCGCGCCGGTGCCGATGTGGCGCGACAAGATGAGCCGTCCCCTTGGAATGCGGGGTTGATGACGTCACGGAATTGGCCCATCCATGAACGCCCTTCATCGGGCGTCGGTGGGGTATTGGGCAGCACCAAAGTGCGTGGGCGGACACGCGTTGTCAAAGGTTCTGCGGACAATTGGTTGTCCATCTCGTTGTGATCCGGTGGCAATGTCGAACCACGACACTATCGCGATTCGACGACCTCGGTGACAACGCGGGCCGAGTGGCGCACGATGTCGGTGGAGATGGGCGCGTCGGGAATGCGTGGCCGTGTGCCGTAGGTGCGCGAGCGCATTCCGTTGACTCCTGGTCGCAAACTGAACTAGCCTCCGTGCTTAGTTCAGCTTATGCGACATCCTGAACCTCCAATGCACCGCCAACGATATTCGGGTGTATCCCAATTAGCAGCAAGCAAGTGGATACTTGCATTCCAGCCCGACGCCGCTAGACTCCTGCGCCTCATGATCTCTCGCGAACGCATCCTCGAAGCCGCCTCTCGCGTCTACAGCAAGCACGGTTTCCGCGGCGCTACCACCCGCCTCATCGCGCAAGAGGCCGGCGTCAACGAAGTCACGCTCTTCCGAACGTTCGGATCCAAGAGCGCCCTGATGCAGGCTGTCCTGGTCCAGCAGCAGGACGGCGCGCCGCCCACCGAGCTCACCGACGATCCGGTGGATCCCGAGTGCGAGCTGAAAGTCTGGATTCAAACCAGTCTCGATCGCCTGCGCGACATGCGACACCTGCTGCTGCACAGCATGGGCGAGTCCGACGAACGCCCCGACGCCGCGCAATTCGCGTGTCAGGGACGCCGCACCGTCCACGACATCATCACCCGCTATGTGCGCGCCCTGAAGAAGAAGGGTCTCGCCGACGTCAACGCGGACGAGGAGGCGGCTGCCGTGATCCTCGTGGGCACGGTCATGAGCGACGCCATCGCGCGCAGCTTTGTACCGGATGTGTATCCGCCCATGGAACAAGCGGCCGAACGCTACACCAATTGCTTTCTTCGCATGCTCGGCGTGAAGCAAACGACCCGTGCATCCGTACGGAAGACACGCATTCACGCACACTGAGTCCAACCTCACTCCAGAACACGACACCGCAATGAACGCAGATCCGATCGCGTCAGCCGGACGCCGCGCGCGCACGCCCGCGCTTGTGCTCCTGCTCGCGATCACCACGCTCGGGCCCACGCGCGCGCACGCCCAACAGACGCGCGCACTCTCGCTCGAGGAAGCCATCACGCTCGCCGCACGCGAGAGCGAAACGATCCAGATCGCGCGCGCGGGTGTGACGCGTGCGACCGGCCAATTCCGCCAGGCGCGCAGCCAGTATCTGCCGCAGGTGAACTCCAACCTCACGTACGCGCGCACGCTCAGGTCGCAGTTCTCCGCGCTCGCGTCGAGCTCGTCCGGCTCCGCGGATACGACGAAGAAGTCCGTCTGCGCCCCGCAGATCCCGGCGAACGCCACACCGGCGGAGCGCGCAGCCATTCTCGCGCAGGCATCCACGTGTCCGGCAGCACAGAGCATCGACTTCTCGAAGGTCGGCTTCGGCGCGCGCAACGCGTACACCCTGGGTTTCGGCGTATCCCAGAACGTTTTTACCGGGGGCCGTGTGTCGGGCCAGACGCAGTCCGCCGCCGCGCAGGAACGCGGCGCCGAAATCGAGGTGGTAGCGCAGCGCGCACAACTGGCCCTGGACGTCACCCAGGCCTACTTCGACGCTGTACTCGCCGACCGCCTGGTCGCCATCGCCGACACGTCGCTCTCGCAGACGGAAGAGCTGCTGCGCCAGACACGCGTCGCACGGCAGGTGGGCAACGTCAGCGAATTCGATCTGCTCCGCGCCACCGTGACGCGCGATAACCAGAAGCCCGTGGTCATCAGCCGCCGCGGTGATCGCGACGTCGCCTATCTGCGGCTCCGCCAACTGCTCAATCTTCCGCTCGACGAGCCGTTGCAGCTCACCACGCCAATCGACGAACCGGGGCGCGTCACGAGCATCGTTGCGGCGAACGCGAGTGAAACACCGCTCGGGCGGCCGGCATCGGATACGTCCACGGCGAATCGCGCGCCGGTGCGGGAAAGCGAAGAGGCGCTCCGTGCGTCGGAGGGCCTGCTCAAGGTTGCCCGCGCGGATTTCTTCCCGTCGCTGTCGCTGACGTCGAACTATCAGCGGCTCTTCTTTCCGCAGAACGTGTTTCCCACGCTGAACCAGTACAGCGAAAACTGGACGGTGGGCGGGACGATCGCATGGTCGCTGTTCAGTGGCGGACGGACGGGCGGCCAGGTCGAAGTGGCGCAGGCCAACCTCGACGAAGCGCGTGCGCGGCTGCGGCAGGCGCGCGAGCTCGCCGCGCTCGACACCCGTGTGTCGATCAATCAGCTCGCATCGGCGGAGGCGGCCTTTGTCGCAAGCCGCGGTACGGCCGAGCAGGCAAAGAAGGCGTATGACATCGACGCGCTGCGGTACCGCGAGGGCCTTTCCACGCAGACCGACCTGACGCAGTCGCGGCTGCTGCTCGAGCAGGCGGTGGCGAACCAGGCGCAGACGTCGCGCGACCTCGCCGTGGCGCGTGCGCGTATCGCCCTCATCCGAGACCTGCCCATCAACACGAGTGCGCTCGGCGCGGCGGCACAGCGCGCGACTCAGCCGTCGCAGCAATCGCAACAGCAACAGGCACAGACGCAACGTCCGCAATCCTCCAGCGCCGGCGGAACCGGCGCTGGTCAAACCACCGGGAGCCAGACCCCATGACCGCCCTGCAGGGAGTTCGCGTGAGCAACGCCAGTCGATACGTCCGCATTCTGTCCGTTCTGGCATTGGCGGTTGGCGCCGCCTCGTGCAAGAAGGCGGACGACGCCAGCGCGGCGACCGCGAAGCTCCAGACCATGCAGGTGGGTCCGGAGAACGTGACGGTCGTCCACGCGGAACAGATCCGTACGGGACCAGCGCTGTCCGGATCCCTCGCGCCGTTACGCTCGGCGACGATTCGCGCGGAGATGCAGGGATCGGTCGTGCAGACGTTCGTCGAATCAGGGCAGAGCGTTCACGCCGGCCAGCCGCTCGCGCAGCTCGACGCGCAGGTGCTTCGCGACCAGCAAATCTCCGCGCGCTCGGCGGTGACCACGGCCGAGAGCAGCTACGAGATTGCGAAGCGCGATCTGCAGCGCAACGAAACGTTGGAGAAGGCCGGCGCCATCGCCGAGCGCCAGGTGGAGGCGTCACACAATCAACTGCTCGCCGCCAGCGCGCAGCTCGCGAACGCGCGCGCGGCGCTTGCAAACGTGACCAAGTCGCTCGAGAAGGCCACCGTGCGTGCGCCGTTCGCCGGTGTCGTCGCGGCGCGACAGGTGAGCGCGGGCGACGTCGTGTCGTCCGGCACCGCGCTGTACACGGTGGTGGATCCCGCGTCGATGCAGCTCGAGGCGTCGGTACCTGCCGAGCAACTGAGCCAGGTTCGTGTCGGTATGCCAGTGGAGTTCAAGGTCACGGGATATCCGACGCGGACGTTCCTCGGCCGTATCACACGCGTGAATCCCACGGCCGACGCGGCAACTCGCCAGGTGAAGATCATCGCGGCCATTCCGAATTCGGGCAACACGCTCGTCGGCGGGTTGTTTGCGGAGGGTCGCGTGGCGACCGAGATACGCACCGCACCGATGGTCCCGATCAGCGCGGTGGACGAGCGCGGCCTGCGTCCCACTGTCGTGCGGTTGAAGAACGGGAAGATCGACAAAGTGGAAGTCACGCTTGGAATCCGCGATGCGGCGGCGGAAACGGTCGAAGTGGCCGCCGGCCTCGCGGCCGGCGACACGGTATTGCTCGGCGCGGCCCGCGGTATTACACCGGGCACGCCGGTCAAAGTGTCAGCGCCCAGCGATGCGAAGCGGCCGTAACCCGTAACCCGTTCACCGTTCACCGGTTTTTTCATGTTCATCTCGGATTTTGCGATCAAGCGTCCTCTCATCACCGTCGTCGCGATGGTGGCGCTGGTGGTGTTCGGCTTGTTCGCGTTGCTCAAGCTGAAGACGGACGAGTTTCCTGACGTCGCGCCGCCGGTGGTGGTGGTCGGCATTCCGTATCCGGGCGCGTCGCCGGACGGCGTCGAGAAGGAGATCCTCGATCCCATCGAGGAGCAGATCGCGTCGATCAGCGGCGTAAAGCACATCAACGGCAAGGCGTACGACGGGTTCGGACAGATCATCGTCGAGTTCGAATTCTCGAAGGACCTCGCCGAGGCGACGCAGGATCTCCGTGATGCCATCTCGGCAAAGCGCGCCGATCTGCCCACGGAGATGAAGGAGCCGATCATCAAGAAGTTCAACGACACCGACCGGCCCATCGTCTCGCTCGCGCTCACGTCGGTGACGCTGTCGCAGGCGGAGCTCACGCGACTCGCCGATCCCACGATCACGCGCGAGCTGCGCTCGATCACCGGCGTCGCGGAGGTGACCGTCGCCGGCAAGGTGGAGCGCGAGCTGACCGTGGAGCTCGATCCCCACCGCATGCAGTCCGCGCGCGTGAGCGTCGGGCAGGTGGTGCAGGCTCTTCAGCTTCAGAATCTCGCGGCGCCCGTCGGCAAGGTGACGGGTGCGCTCGATGAGCGCTCCATCCGCCTCAAGGGGCGGCTCCAGAACGCGCAGGAGTTCGGGCAGCTCGTCATTGCCGACTACAACGGCGCGCTCGTGCGTTTGGGCGACGTGGCCTCCATCCGCGACGGCACCGAGGAGCCGCGCACGATGGCGCTGTTCAACGACGGCCAGGCCGTCGGCATCGACATCAAGAAGTCCAAGGGATTCAGCACGACGGAAGTATCGGACAAGATTCGTGCGCGCGTCCAGCTGCTTCAGCCCACGCTCGGCAAGGGGACGAAGCTGGAGCTCGTGAAGGATTCCGGCGTTCGCGTGGACCACGCCGTGCGCAACGTGGAGGAAGCGCTCATCGAGGGCGCGTTCCTCACGGTGCTCGTCGTCTTCCTTTTCCTGAATTCCTGGCGTTCGACGGTCATCACTGGTCTCGCGCTCCCGGTGTCCGTGCTGGCGAGCTTCATCGCGGTCTGGGTGCTCGGATTCAAGCTCGAGACGATGTCGCTCCTCGGCCTCTCACTCGCGATCGGTATTCTGATCGACGACGCGATCGTCGTCCGCGAGAACATCGTGCGGCACGTGGAGATGGGAAAGGATCACTACACGGCATCCAAGGAGGGCACCGATGAGATCGGGCTCGCCGTGGCGGCGACGACGTTCTCGATCCTTGCGGTGTTCTTCCCCATCGGGTTCATGCCCGGAGTGGGCGGACAGTGGTTCAAGCCGTTCGCGCTGACCATCGCGTGCTCGGTGCTCGTTTCGCTGTTCGTCTCGTTCTCGCTCGACCCGATGCTCTCGGCCTACTGGGCCGATCCGCATCTGCCGGAAGACAAGAAAAGGTGGATCACGAAGAAGCTCGACGTCTTCAACCACTGGTTCAATCTCCAGGCTGAGAACTACAAGCTGGTCATTGCGTGGGCGCTCGACCACCGTTCGGCGATGGTGGCCCTCGCCATCGGCACCTTCTTCTCGTCGTTCACGCTCTTCACCGCCGGCCTGCTCGGTCTGCTGGCGGCATTGGCCAGCGTCGGCGTCATCGTGTTCGCCCTCACGAGCAAGCGCCTTGCGACACCCGTGAAGCTGCTGCTCGGCGTCATCGGCGTCGGAATGTTCCTGACGCTGCCCAAGGCGGTGTCATCGGCCGGACTCGCCGTTCGCACCGTCGGCGTCGGGTTCTTCCCCGAGGACGACAAGGCGGAATTCACCATTGCGGTCGAGACGCCGCCTGGCTCGAACCTCGAGTACACGCGACTCAAGGCCATGGAGGCAGCGCGCATCACGCGCTCCCACAAGGAAGTGAAGTACACGTACACCACGCTCGGTGGCGGCGCGTCGGGCAGCGTGGACGAAGGGACCATCTACGTCCGCCTGGTGCCGAAGAACGAGCGCAGCGTGAGCGCGGAACAGTTCGCACAGGTTCTCCGCGAGGACACGAAGAACGTCGCGGGCGTGACACTGTCCGTGTTCACCAATGACTTCGGCGGCGGGCGCAAGCAGTTGCAGTATCAGCTTCGCGGCAATGACCTGGCGTCCATCAACCAGGCGGCTGATCAGGTGTTGTCCATCGTGAAGAGCACGCCTGGCGCCGTGGACGTGGATCTCTCCACCAAGGGGCAGAAGCCTGAGCTCGACGTCGATCTCAATCGAGGCGTCGCCGGAGCGCTGGGTGTGACGGCGGGTCAGATCGCGCAGTCGCTGCGTCCTGCGTTCGCCGGCATCGACGCGGGCGACTGGCAGGACCCGACGGGACAGATGCGCTACGTACGGTTGCGTCTCGTT
>Ga0209240_1001095_pt1 | contig 10771 bp, 10 predicted proteins | sample GraSoi_2013_80cm_FD_185828 | JGI IMG/M metagenome (GOLD analysis project Ga0209240, IMG submission 185828) | Grasslands soil microbial communities from the Angelo Coastal Reserve, California, USA - Sample 9_17_2013_80cm (SPAdes) (version 2) | ecosystem: Environmental > Terrestrial > Soil >... | reverse complement strand
TCGCGCGCTTGGCTGCAGTCGCGCTACGACAAGGCGGGACCTGGTGGATCGGGCGCCGATTACATCAACTGTCCGCTCACGCGCGAGCAATACGACGCCTTCGTCGCCGCCCTCCTCGCCGGCGACACGGTCGCCTTCCACGACTGGGAGACGCCCTATTTCGACGGCTGCTTGCCCATCGAGGTGATGGCGGCGCGCGGCCGCGAAACCCTGCGCCATGGGCCGATGAAACCGTTCGGCCTCACCAATCCGCACGCGCCGGGGGTCAAGCCCTATGCCGTCGTTCAGCTGCGCCAGGACAATCGGCTCGGCACCCTGTTCAACATCGTCGGCTTCCAGACCAAGCTCAAGCATGGCGAGCAGGCCCGCCTCTTCCGCACCATTCCGGGCCTCGAGCGGGCCGAATTCGCGCGCCTCGGCGGCCTTCACCGCAACACCTTCCTCAACGCGCCGAAGCTCCTCGATGGCGCCTTGCGGCTCAACGCCGAGCCCCGCCTGCGCTTTGCCGGTCAGATCACCGGCTGCGAGGGCTACGTGGAATCCGCCGCCATTGGGCTCCTCGGCGGCCGGTTTGCAGTCGCCGAACGGCTCGGCCATGACCTCACGCCGCCGCCGCCGACCACGGCGCATGGCGCATTGCTCGCCCACATCACCGGCGGCCATGTGGAAACCGCCTCCTGCGCCGGACCCGCCAGCCCGCGCTCGTACCAGCCAATGAACGTCAATTTCGGCCTCTTTCCGCCGCTCACGCACGCAGTCAAGAGCGAAAGCGGTGAGCGGCTGCGCGGCACGCACAAGGCGCTGGCCAAAAAGCGCGCCCTCAGTTGCCGCGCGCTCGTCGACCTCGAGCGCTGGATCGCCGGCGATGATCGCGCCGCGGCGGCGGAATAGCACGGATGAGCTTGCCGCACGAAATCGAGGGCCGCTGGACCAACGGGGTGGTGCTCAAGCGCGACCTGTTTTCGACCGTGGAGCGCGGCCGCTTCGGCACCCGCGCGGGCGAGGTCGAGGCGGTGCTGCGCCGGATCGACGAAGTCCCGTGGTGGAGTTTTGGCCTGGCGCGCCATCTGTTCGGACGCGAGCGGCGCGCGCTTGCGATCGCGGGCGAACTCGGCATTGCGCCGCCGCTCCTGTTCGCCGGTCGTAATGCGCTCATTCGCGGCTGGATCGATGGCCTGCCGCTCCACATCGCCAAGCCGCGCGGCGAGCACGGCTTCTTCCGCTCGGCCAAGGCGGCGCTGCGCAAGCTGCATCGCGCCGGCATCTGCCACAACGACCTCGCCAAGGAGCAGAACTGGCTGCGCGGGCGCGACGGACGCGCCTATCTCACCGATTTCCAGCTTGCCGCCCATTTCTCGCGCCGCTCCTGGCTTTTCCGCATCGCGGCTTATGAGGACCTGCGGCACCTGCTCAAGCACAAGCGGCGCTACGCGCCCGAGGCGCTCACCGCCGCCGAGCGCCGCGTGCTCGCGAAGAAGAGCCTCCTGACTCGCATCTGGATGGCCACCGGCAAGAAGCTCTATTACTGGATCACCCGCGACATGCTGCACGTCAGCGACCGCGAGGGCGGCGGGACCCGGCTCCTCTACGACGCACCCCGCATCGCGGCGCGCCTCAAGGCGCACCCGCAGGTGCGCGACGCGGTGGTCGTGGCCTTCCCCGATCGCCGCGTCGGGACCGGCCTTTATGCGTTCGTCGAAGGCAATCCAGGGCTGACCGAGCGCGGCCTGCGCGAATTCCTCGCGGCGGAGACGGCGGACAAGGCGGCCCCCAAAGCGCCCGAGCACGTGCAGCTGACCGGGGCATTGCCCCGGACCGCCGCGGGGGAAGTGCGTAGCGAAATCCTCGAACTCGTCGCGATGAACCAGGTCGATCTGATCGACTCGCTGATCGCAAACGACGACGAGCGCAGCCTCGTCGCGCGCATCATCGCCGATCGCCGCAACCTGCGCGACCGATTTGCGTTCTAGCCGAAGATCCGCCGCGGCCGCCGGGCCGCGCGCCAGATGAGCCACTGGCGCCGCCACGGCGCGATCGCGACCGGCACGAATGGATCGTAGCCGCGCCGCTCCATGCGGGCGAGCGTCGGCCCCGCAAGCGCGACCGGCAGCAGCGCCGGTACGACCGCGGGCGCGACGCTCGCGAGCAGTTGCTGCGCCGCGCCGAGATGGTGGCGCGCGCGCAGGCGCAATTCGGCCAACGCCGCGCGCAATTGCGGTGTCGCCGGGCCGCCCTTGACGTCCAGCCGGTCGGCGCCGTGCCGCGCCAGCATTTCGAGCGGGATGAAGAGCTGGCCGCGCGCAGCATGGATCGGAAACGCCGCGAGCAACCCGGCAAGCGCATGGGCGAGGCCGGCGTGGTGGCTCAGCGCGCCGATATCCGGCTCGCCGCCGGCCGCGAGAATTTGCGCCGCAAGCGCGATAAGGCTCGCGGAGGCGCCGTCGGCATAGGCTTCGAGATCGGCAAGCGTCGCCATCGGCTCGTCGTAGAGATCGAACCTGCGCGCCTCGATGAGCGCCTTGAATGGCTCCGACGGCAGCCGGTAGCGCGCCACGCTTGCGAGCAGCGCCGCCGCCACCGGATGGGCCGCGATCTCGCCCCGGCCCGCACCGCCGATGACATCGCTCCACCATTGCAGCCGGATTTCCCCCGCTACGGGCTCGCGAATGACCTCGCGCACGCGGGCGATTTCCACGTTGAAGGCGTAGAGCGCGATCAGCGCGTCCCGATGCTCGGCGGGGGCAAACAAGGTGGTGAGAAAGCGGTCCTTGTCCGCCGCGCGTAACAGCGCCTCGCAATGGGCGAATGCGTCCTGCATGGGCGAGCGTCCCGATTCCGAAGCTCACGAGCGCTTGCAGCGCACCCTCGTGCGAAATTTCGGACTCAAAAGGACACTAGCAAACTTATGATTCTCGCGTAGGGCGGGCTACGACTTCACGCTCGAGGTCTTCGCTTCCTCCGCCGGCTCCTCGGCTTCCATGCGTGACGTCCCCACCCCGAGATAAATCAGGATCGGAGCGGCGATGAAGACCGAGGTATACGTGCCGACCAGCACGACGCCGAAGATCATGGTCGCCACGAAGCTGTGGATGGCATGGCCGCCGAACAGAAGCAGCGCGAGCAGAGCGAGCGTCACCGTCACGTGGGTGATGATCGAACGCGACAGCGTCGAATTGACCGAGATGTTGAGCAGCTCCGGCATGGACATGCGCTTGTATCGGCGCAGCATCTCGCGGATGCGGTCGTAGATGACCACCGTATCGTTGAGCGAGTAGCCGAGAATGGTGAGCAGCGCCGCGATGCTCGAGAGATCGAAATCGATCTGCGTCAACGACATGTAGCCGATCGTGAGCACGAGATCGTGCACGTTCGCGATCATCGCGCCGAGCGAGAACTGCCATTCGAAGCGGAACCAGAGATAGATCAGGATGGCGAAGATCGCGAGCCCGAGCCCGATCGTACTCTTGGCCAACAGTTCCGACGACACGCGTGGGCCGACCACTTCCACCCGGCGATAGTCGACCTCGCTGCCCAACGCCTCCCGGACCTTGCTGATGGCGGCCTGCTGGGCCTGTTCGCCGCCGGGCTGCTGGGCGACGCGGATGAGCACGTCGGCCGGGCCGCCGAACTCCTGCAGCTGCACGTCGCCGAGGCCGAGCCCGCTCAGCGCCGCGCGCATCTTGGCAAGGTCAGCCGCGCCGCTCTTCGCCTGCACCTCGATCAGCGTGCCGCCGACGAAATCGATGCCGAAATTGAGCCCGTGGAAAAAGAACAGCAGGATGGCGACGATCGACAGCGCCGCGGACACCGGGAAGCTGATGCGCCGAAAGCGCATGAAGTCGAACTTGGTGTCGTCCGGGACGATCCGCAGCAGCGGGATGGAGCGATACAGGCGCACGTCGGTCCCGCCTATGAAATCGCCAGTTGCCGCGGACGCGCCCACCTCACCCACCAAGCCACGATCAGCCGCGTCAGCGTGAAGGCGGTGAAGACGGTCGTCACGATGCCGATGCCGAGGGTGACGGCGAAGCCGCGCACCGGCCCGCTGCCGAAGAAAAACAGCACCGCGGCCGCGATGAAGGTCGTGATGTTCGAATCGAGGATGGTCGCGAGCGCGCGCGTGAAGCCGGCGTCGATGGCAGTAATGGGAGTGCGGCCGGTGCGGACCTCCTCACGGATACGCTCGTAGATGAGCACGTTGCTGTCGACCGCGATTCCGATCGTGAGCACGATGCCGATGATGCCCGGCAAAGTGAGCGTTGCATTGAGCAGCGACAGGATGCCGAAGATCATGCCCACGTTGACGGCAACGGCGATGCTGGCGAAAACACCGAACAGTCCGTACGTCGCCACCATGAAGACGACGACGAGCGCGGCGCCGAAATAGGACGCGAGCTTGCCTCTCTCGATCGAATCCTGGCCGAGGCCCGCGCCCACCACGCGCTGCTCGATCACGGTGAGCTTGGCCGGCAGCGCGCCGGCGCGCAGAAGAATGGCGAGGTTGTTGGCGGATTCCACGGTGAAGTTACCCGAGATCTGGCCGCTGCCGCCCAGGATCGGCTCGCGGATGACGGGAGCCGAGATCACCTTGTCGTCGAGCACGATCGCAAACGGCCGTCCGACGTTCTCCTGGGTGACCTGCGCGAATTTGCGGGCGCCGGAGGTGTTGAACTTGAACGTGACGATCGGCTCGCTGGTACGCTGGTCGAAACCGGGCTGCGCATCGGTGAGCTCTTCGCCCGAGACGATGACGCGCTTGTCGAGAAGATAGGGCTGCGAGCGCTCCGCTTCCGAACCATAGACGATTTCGGATTCCGGAGGCGGTCGTCCCTGCAATGCCTGCTCGACCGGCATCGAGGTGTCGACGAGGCGGAACGTAAGCTTCGCGGTCGTGCCAATGACCTTGATGAGCTCTTCCGGGTTTCCAAGTCCTGGAACCTGAACGAGCACGCGATCGTTGCCCTGACGCTGGATCGAGGGCTCGACCAGACCCATCGCATTCACGCGCCGCCCGATAATCTCGACCGACTGGTCTATGACCTGGCGGGTACGTTCGAGCAGTGCGGGCTCCGTGGGAGTAAGCCGAACGACCCCGCCCCCCGCGTTCTCGACGTCGAGCGAGCGCGCGCCGGTGCTGCCGACGAAGCCGCCGAGCGGCTGCGATAGTTCCCTGAGCTTGGCCAGCCCCTGTTGCAGATCGCTCTCGCGAATGACCACCTCAACCGAATTTCCGCGGATGATCGGGGCGCGGGTCAGTCCGATGCGCGCCTCGCGCAGGACACGGCGGACCTCGTCCTGCAGCGCCAAGAGCTTTTGGCGACGTACGTCATTCGCATCCACTTCGAGCAGGATGTGGGAGCCGCCCTGCAGATCGAGGCCGAGCACGATGTGGCGCTGCGCCCATGCCGGCCAGCGCTTGACCATGCTTTCCGGGAAGAAGTTTGGAACCGCGAACAGGCAGCAGATCAGCGCCGTTAGCAGAATCGCCGCTGCCTTCCACTTCGAAATATAAAGCATGGCTTGTCCCGGTTCGCGCGTCGACTGAGCCGGCGCTCAGCTCGAGCCGCCCTCGTCTTTGACCGGCTCGCCCTTGGCGCGCACGCCCGACACCATTGCGCGCACCTGGCGCACCCGCACCCCGTCGGCGATCTCGACCTCGATCTGATCGTCGTCGACCACCTTGGTGACCTTACCGACGAGCCCACCGGAGGTAATGACGGTGTCGCCGCGGCGCAAGTTCTTGACCAGTTCCTGGTGTTCCTTCGCGCGCTTTTGCTGCGGCCGCAGGATCAGAAAATACATGATGACGAAGATGAGAACGAACGGCAGCAACTGCACAAACATACTGTCGCCGCCGAATAACTGGCTCGCTTGGGCAAAAGCGGGCGTCACGAACATTTCCCGGTCCTTTGTGCTTGCGGTTTGCCGTGCATTTGTCCGCGCGTCGCGCCGGCGCAGCCACAGTATGTCGGGCAACGAAATCGGCGCGGACTATAGCGGGCAGCAGCCCAATTGCAACGCTGGTTTGCCCCGCGAATCGGCCGTTGGCATGGCGACCTTGCAGGCTTGCCGGCACCCCGGTAAGGGTGCAGCGAACCCGATCGCAGCCATGGCCAAACGCGTTCAAAAGCCCCGGTCGCAGGCCTCATCGCGCCAGCGAATAGCGCTGGAATCCGCCGGTTCGCAAGGCGCATTCGAGCGCATCGCGGACGCGCTCGAACGGCTTGCGGGAGGCATGCCGGGAACGCCCCGCTTTGCCGCCGCCGACGCTTTTTCCTGGCATCCGGACGACCGGCGGCTCGCGCCGGTCGCAAACGTCAATCGCGTGGAGATGTCGTTGCTCAAGGGCATCGACCGCGTGCGCGATGTGCTGCTGGAGAACACCGAGCGCTTCGCGCGCGGGCTGCCGGCCAACAACGCGCTGTTGTGGGGAGCGCGCGGCATGGGCAAATCGTCGCTGGTCAAGGCCGTGCACGCGCAGGTCAATGTCGCGCACGCACGGGGTAAGGGCGGCAACGGGCCGCTCAAGCTCATCGAAATCCACCGCGAGGACATCGAAAGTCTGCCCGACCTGATGGCGCTGATGCGCGGGGCGCCCTACCGCTTCATCGTGTTCTGCGACGACCTCTCGTTCGAAGCCGAAGACACCAGCTACAAATCGCTCAAGGCCATGCTCGAAGGCGGCATCGAGGGGCGGCCGGACAACGTCGTATTCTACGCCACGTCGAACCGGCGCCACCTGATGGCGCGCGACATGATGGAGAACGAGCGCTCGACCGCGATCAATCCGGGCGAAGCCGTCGAGGAGAAGGTGTCGCTGTCCGACCGCTTCGGCCTGTGGCTCGGCTTCCACCGCTGCAGCCAGGATGAGTTCCTGGAAATGGTCGACGGCTACGTCGCCCACTACCGCATCGCGCATCCGCGCGAGAAGACGCATCCGGAGGCGCTCGAATGGGCGACCACCCGCGGCGCGCGCTCGGGACGCGTCGCCTGGCAATATGTGCAGGACCTCGCCGGCCGCCTCGGGGTGAAGCTCGAGGACAGAAGGCATAAGGCAGACAACAGATAACGCTTCTGTTGTCTCGCCAATTGCGCCTCATGCCGACGGCAGTTGTTCTCGACTCGTCATGCGCGGGCATAGCGCGTCGGAAGACGCGCGTGAACGCGCTTATGACCCGCGCATCCATCGAAAAAAGCGCTTCATTCGAGGGGGATGGATTGCCGGGTCAAGCCCGGCAATGACAATGGATGGGTCAGTACCAACGGCCGTTGGTGTCAGGCGCCGTTCAAGAACCGCGTGGGATCGAGCGGGGACGCTCCCTTGCGGATTTCGAAATGCAGCTGCGGCGCGTTGACGTTGCCGGTTTGGCCGGACCGCGCGATCACCTGCCCGCGTTTGACTTGATCGCCGCGCTTGACCAAGAGCTCCTTGGTGTGGGCGTAGGCGGTCACGTAGCCGTTTGGATGGCGCACCAGAACGAGGTTGCCATAGCCCTTGAGCTCGTTGCCGGCATAGGCCACGACGCCGTCTTCGGCGGCCTTCACCGGCGTGTTCTCCGGCAGTGCGATGTTGATGCCGTCGTTCTGCTGGCCATTGGTCGTGGGGCCGTAGCCGGCGATGACGCGGCCGTTCGCCGGCCAGCGAAACTTCGGCACCGGGCCGGTTCCTTCCGCCACTTTCGCGGCCTCTTTGTCCAACTGATCCGTCGGCGCGACGACGCTAGCGTTTTGCGCCGGCTCGGCTTCCTTCGGCGCCGCCGAAGCGACCGGCTTTGCTGGCGCGGCGGGCGGCGAAGCGCTGGCCTTCACCGGCGATGGCTGCGCGCCCGGAATGGTCAGACGGTCGCCGACATTGAGCGTGGCGGTCGGCTGGATGTTGTTGGCCTTGGCAATCTCGTTGATCGACTTGTGGTAGCGATGCGCAATTTTGCTCAGCGTGTCGCCGGCGGCGACCACGTGAACGCTCCCATTGCCGGGTGGGCTGGCGGCCGGCGCGGGTGTCGGCACCGCGGGGCGCGGCGTGGGCGCGGTTGCGACCCGCGACGACTTGTAGTGCGGAATGACCAGCCGCTGGCCGGGATAAAGGGTTGCCGGCGCCGTGATGTTGTTGGCCTGCATGATGACGGATGCCGGCACGCCGTGGCGCCGCGCGATGGTATCGACGGTCTCGCCCGCTGCAACCGTGATCGCGGTCCCGCCGTCCCAGCTCCAATTGCCGGACGATCCAGGCTTGCGCAGCACTGATCCCGTGACTTCGGAACCGCCCGGACGCCCCGGGCCCGCGGCGGTGGAATTCGCGGCTACGGAAGTTGCCGAACGCGGCTGCGGCGCCTGGGCGGTTTGCGCCTGCGGCATCGATGCGGTCAGCTCGGGATTGCTGTGGGAAGCAAACGGATTGTCGTTGAAACGAGACGTATCCGCACTACAGGCGGCAACGCCGACGCTCACCAGCGCCAGCACCACTGCCCGCGGTGAAAACCGCGAGCGCAACATCTCCGAACCCCCCGACATCGCACCCTACTCGCACGCAACACAAGCGGCGAGTTAATACCCTGCGGGTTAATACGACTTTAAGAGATTACGGCGCCTCGACCTTGCCGCCGCGTGAACACAATCGTTACAATTCGCGCGCCTTTCCAGGCAAAAGCGGTACGAATCGTACCCCGATCAGATCCTCCTGTTTAATTCCTTGTTCACCCTTTGTGAGTTTGACCAGCTCCTGCGGACCGGCGTGCGGTCCGAGCGGCAATACCATCACGCCGCCGTCGGCAAGTTCGCCGAGGAGTGCCTCGGGAATGGTTTCGGCGGCGGCAGTGACCATGATGCGGTCATAGGGCGCTGCGTCCGGGACGCCAGCGAGACCATCGCCGACCCGCACGTCGACATTGTCATAGCCCAGTGTCGCCAGTCGCTGACGCGCGGTGTCCGCTAGCGTCCGATAACGCTCGACGCTGATCACTTCACGTGCGAGCCGGGACAGAATGGCGGCCTGATAGCCCGAGCCGGTGCCCACTTCGAGCACACGATGGTCAGGCCGCACGCCGAGCTGCTCGGTCATGAAGGCGACCACGTAAGGCTGGCTGATCGTCTGCCCGCAGGCGATCGGCAGCGCCTGGTCCGCGTAGGCAGTGTCCACGAAGGAACTTTCGACGAAATGCTCGCGCGGCACCTCGTCCATGGCGCGCAGCACCGCCGGATCGGCGATGCCGCGCCTGCGCAGGCCGAGCAGAAACTGCATGCGGCCGACACTGTCGTCGCCGGGCGGTTGCTTGGGCACGCCGAGCCTCCTGACCGACTCTAGCCGAAAACCCGCCTTCGGCCAGAGCGCACGGTGAAAATGACGTAAATCCAACTGCTTGCGGCGGAACAAATAGCCGGAAGGGACGCCTCAACTTCGCCTTGACGATCTGATGTCTTTACAGCTGCGAATCCGATCGCAAGACCGGGGGAGAGAGAGATGACCTCTGCCGCACAAGTCCAGCCGGCGATGCCGGCCAAGCGGATCCTCGTCGTCGAAGACGAGCTGATGATCCGCATGCTGCTCGAGGACATGCTGGGCGAGCTCGGTTACACCGTCACCGCCGAGGCTGGGCGTCTCGACGAGGCGCTGCAAGCGGCGAAGACCGCCGACTTCGATGTCGCGATCCTCGACGTCAATCTCGACGGCGAGCCCGTCTCGCCGGTGGCCGATGCCCTCGCCGCCCGCGGCACGCCGTTCGTGTTTGCCACGGGTTACGGCGAACGCGGCCTGCCCGAACCCTATCGCGACCGGCCTATGCTGAAGAAGCCCTTTCAGATGGATGGGCTCAAAGAAATGCTGCAAAACGCGCTTGCAGCCGGCAAGCAATAATCAGGGCCATCTAACCTGTCGTCCCCGCGAAAGCGGGCAATGCGGTTCCTGGTTCCCGATTCCCGCTCCTCAATCGAACAGCTCCGCCAGCCGCGTCATGAACGGCTCGTCGGTCATATCAAGTCGTAGTGGCGTAACGGCGATGCGATCGTCGGCGAGCGCGGAAATATCGCTGCCGTCCGCCGGCGGCTGCGCCCGCATGCGCACATAGGCGATCCAGTAATAGGCGTTGCCGCGGCCGTCCTGCCGCTGGTCGATCTGCAGCCGCTCCTGCCGGTTGCGGCCCTGGGTCGTCACGGCAATACCCTTGACGTCAGCGGGCGCACAATCGGGAAAGTTGACGTTGATGAGCACATCGCGCGGAATCCCGGCGGCGAGCACGCGCCGGATGATGTCGGGACCGAAGCGGACTGCCGTTTCCCAATGGGGCGGCTGGTTGCTGCGCGATCTGTAGGCCTGCGACAGCGCCACCGACGGAATGCCGAGGATGGTGCCCTCCACCGCGCCGGCGACGGTGCCGGAATAGATCACGTCCTCGCCGGCGTTGCGGCCGCGATTGACGCCGGCCAGCACCAGGTTGGGCGGGCGATCCTTGATCACGTGCCGCGCCCCCATGATGACGCAGTCGGTGGGCGTGCCTTTGACCGCGAAACGGCGCTCGCCGACCTCGCGCAACCGCAGCGGATCATTGAGCGAGAGCGAGTGCGAGACGCCGGACTGATCGAACTCCGGCGCGATCACCCAGACGTCTTCGGACAGCGCGCGGCCGATCTCGGCGCAGACGTCGAGCCCTTCCGCGTGGATGCCGTCATCGTTGGTGATGAGGATGCGCATCGGGTTGCTTCACCTCTCCCGCAAGCGGGGGAGGGAGCCGTCTGTGCGCGCTGAAGCATGGTTCTCCATCACTGTGCCCGCTCGATG
>Ga0209240_1001092_pt1 | contig 10775 bp, 13 predicted proteins | sample GraSoi_2013_80cm_FD_185828 | JGI IMG/M metagenome (GOLD analysis project Ga0209240, IMG submission 185828) | Grasslands soil microbial communities from the Angelo Coastal Reserve, California, USA - Sample 9_17_2013_80cm (SPAdes) (version 2) | ecosystem: Environmental > Terrestrial > Soil >... | reverse complement strand
CTCTAGCCCCTGCTTGTGACTATGCCCAACCGGGAATTGCTTCATTCCCGCAGGGCGAGGTCGACGAGCGGTGGTGCCCCGCATGCCATTCGAGCACGGCGCTGCGCGCTGCTCCACTTTCAGGTCTGGGAATTCTCGGATGAGGCTTCGATCGGCGCCGTGCCTCGCCTTAAGCCGTTCAATCTGTTTCTGACGCTTCTTCCAGTGCACTCGGTTGTCCTCGACAGTCGATGCTTCCTGAACGTCAGGTAAGCACGATGTGCCGAAGGGCAAGCTAGCGGGAGTGAAGCAGCCCTCGCTGCGCGGGCGCGTCCTCACACGCGATATGCTGCCAGTCGACGTGTGGTGGCGGTTGCCTTCTTTCGCAGGGCCCGATTCGGCTTTCATCACCGGGCAATCCTTGGTAGTGGACGGTGGGGCTATGACCACAGCCTGTTTACGGCGAGAAGAACATGCAGCAGATCCCGGTAATCGACCTTTCTGCGGCGCGCAGCGGTGGGCTTGCATCCAGGCAAGCCGTCGCACGTGAGATCGACGCAACCTGCCGTGAGATCGGATTCTTCACCATTACCGGTCACGGCGTGCCCATCGCGACAATGGATCAGCTGCGGTCGAAGGCGCACGCCTTCTTCGCTCTGCCTTTGGAGGGGAAGCGCAGCGCAATTCATCCCGTTCCCGGCACGCCGCGGGGTTATCGCGCACAAGGACTCGAGGCGCTGGCGCTTGCGAGTGCCGGCGCGACGCCACCCGACCTCAAAGAGTTCTATCATTTTGGCCGGGAAAGCTGGCCAAACGAGCCGTACTATACGGGGCCCGAAGGCCGGAATTATTTCATGCCGAATCTGTGGCCGCTCAAGCCGCAGGGCTTTGCCAATGCGGCTCAAGCTTACTATGCGGAAATGGAGAAACTAGCCACGCTGATGCTGCGACTCACCGCACTTGCGCTCGACCTCGAAGAGCATTTTTTCGACGACAAGATTGACAGGCACATCACCGCGATGCGCCTGAACTTTTATCCGGAGCAGACGAGCGCGCCCAAGCCGGGGCAGTTGCGTGCTGGGGCGCACACCGATTATGGAGTGTTCACGATCCTCAATGGAGAGAGCGTTCCAGGCGGGCTGGAGGTGCTTGCCAAAAATGGAGACTGGATCGCTGTCGAGACCGATCCTAAAACTTTTGTCGTCAACATTGGCGATCTCCTCATGCGCTGGACCAATGACCGCTGGGTTTCCAACACTCACCGGGTTGGGAATCCGCCGGCATCGGAGGCGTTACGGGCAAAGCGTCTGTCCATTGCCTTCTTTCAGCAGCCCAACTACGACGCTCTCATCGAATGCATCGCCCCAGCGGGCAAGGCCAAATACCCGCCCGTGAGATCGGGTGAATATCGTGATTTGAAATACCGTCAGACCACGGTCGCGGTGGCTTGACCGACGCCCGCGCCAGCACAATTTCCTGCGGGCGACGTGGTCGACACTAAGCGGACCCAACCGAGGCCCGCTACTTGTCCGCTTCCGGGAGCAAAACGAACATCAGCGAGCGATGGCCTACGATCACAAATTTATGATTCCGCGCACTTGCTGGGTACTGATCGAAAACTACTCGTGTGAACAGTCCCGCATTCGTTGGCCTGGGTTACATTGCAAGCCATAAAGCGCATAGGCCACCGTGTATGGGTCGCCAAATCCACTTCGCTGAACTCTTAGGTCTTTTTCTAAGACAAGAAGCGTCGACTTGTCGACTTCCCAGAAGTCCCTGAGCTCTGACGGAGCTTCTGAGTCGAGTTCATAGATGACTGCTGCTGGGCGATTCGGATCCTTTATTAGCTTCCAGCTCCCCTTGGTAATAAACCGCGCGTTAGGCATCTTTGCGACTCCGATTCTTTCCAGCACATATCCCTTCGGAGCGCCAGACTCCGGATCTGCTAACAGGACGAGCGTAACCTTCTGGCGAGGATGTCCATCGCGAGGTAAGTGTCCGTAGTAGATCCCCACCAGCCCCCGCGTTCCAATAAACTCCTCAGCCGAAGGCTTAGAGGATTCGCCAGGGAGTGTGTACGACTCGGCTTTGGCTGAAGGATTCGCCGTCAACATGGCGGCAATCATGGAAAAAAGGCCGAACCGGAAAAACCCGACATATTTGTGCATGGGGAGCGTCCTCCGGAACGTTTTTATTTGCGGTGCCATGTTGCGTCCCGCCCCGTATCTCTCCCAAAAAAGTACCCGACCCGTTCCCACCGAAGACCGCGGCACGCGGCGCACGGCGCCGATCAACGCGCCGCCTCTCGTGTGCGACGAAATGAGCGGAAGCAACTAACGGATCGGTGGAGCATAAAGAATGCCGCCCGCATTCCATAATTCATTCAGTCCGCGCGGTATGCCGAGATCCGAATCGACACCGACATTGCGCTCATAGACTTCGCCATAGTTTCCAACGTGGCGAATGATCCGCACGGCCCAATCCTTGGTGAGGCCGAGCTCCTCGCCATAAGTGCCCTCGGTGCCGACAAACCGCATGACATCCGGTTTTGTGGATTTGAGCGCCTCGTCGATGTTCTGGGACGTGATTCCAAGCTCCTCGGCGTTGACCATCGCGTAGAAAGTCCATTTCACGATCAAGAACCAGTCATCATCCTTGTGGCGCACCACCGGTGCGAGCGGCTCCTTCGAAATGACATCCGGCAAAATGACATGATCGCTCGGCCTCGAAAGCTTAAGCCGCAGCGCATAGAGCCGGGAGGCATCGGTTGTCAAAACTTCGCATTGCCCGCCATCGTAAGCCTTGAACACGTCGTCCATTTTCGCGAATTTCATTTCCCGATACTTCATATTGTTGGCGCGAAAATAGTCCGCGAGGTTCAGCTCTGACGTCGTGTTCGACTGCACGCAGACCTTGGCCGCATCAAGCTCGAGGCCGCTCTCGACGTTGCGCGACTTGGGCACCATGAATCCTTGGCCGTCGTAGTAAGAGACCGCCGCAAAATTCAAAGCGTAATTGGTTTCACGCGAGAGGTTCCAGGTCGTGTTGCGGGACAGCACGTCGACCTTGCGCTTCTGTAGTTCCGTGAAGCTTTCGCTGGCGTCGAGCGGGACGAATTTGACCTTGTTGGGATCGTCAAAAATCGCCGCCGCAATGGCGCGACAAAAATCGACATCGAAGCCGGACCAATTTCCTTTCTCGTCGGCGCTCGAAAAACCGGGAAGGCCGGTGTTGACCCCGCACAGCACCGCGTCGCGACGCACGGTTCTTTTGAGAGTTTGGGTATCGTATCGGTCGAAAGCGATAGCGGCCGCCGCAACTGCAATCGCAACCGCAAAACCGATCAACAGGCCGGATCGAAAGTTCAGCGCAAAGAGCTTCCGCATGTTCTATCTCGCTGCTGAAGGTTGCATCGTACGATCACAATTCCGGCTTCTGCCGGACGATGACCTTGGTCCCGACCGGAATTCGATCGTAGAGATCGATCACGTCGCCGTTGACCAGCCGGAAGCATCCGGACGAGACCGCGCTGCCGATAGTCTTCGGCTGATTGGTGCCGTGGATGCGATAGACGGTGGTGCCAAGATAAAGCGCCCGCGCGCCCATGGGATTGCCAGGCCCTCCGGCCATGAAGCGGGGCAAGTACGGCTGCCGCTCGATCATTTCCGGCGGTGGAGTCCAGTCGGGCCATTCCTGCTTGCGTGTGATGTGCAGCAGGCCCTGCCACTGAAAACCCTCGCGGCCGACACCGATACCGTAGCGCAGCGCCCGCCCGCCCGGCTGCACGACGTAGAGAAACCGCTCGGCCGTTTGAACAATGATCGTGCCGGGAGCTTCGGTGGAGCGGTAAAGAACGACCTGGCGCCGAAACTGCGGCGACAGTTGCTCATCGGCAGCATTGGGAATGACGCCCGGTTCATCACCGATCGACATGTCTACACGTTGCGCGAAAGCGTGCGACACCGGCACCGCAAGGAACGCCAACAGGACGATCTGGATAGGGAAAGAGAAGCGAAACAACAGCATCGGGAATCCCAGGTTGAAACTGAATCGTGCCAGTTGCATAAAATCTAATTCGCCTGGGGTCGGCAAGCCCTGCTTGGATATCCTTTGGGGAGCCACTCGGGCCTACTATAAAGGCGTACCCAATCGCAACCGGTCGCACCGGAGAACAGGCATCGCCCTGCGCGCGCAGCGGAAGCGTACGCGTAGTGCTTGCCTGCTCGGCAGGTCCCTAGCCCTCGATCTCGGCCAGCTTCGCCCAGGCCAGCCACTTGCGCCAGCTCTCGCCGAGCTGTGCCTGTGCCGATTCGAGCGTCGGCGCGTGGCCATCCATCCGCATGTCCGCCGGCATGCCAAAAATGCCGGTGATCGCCCAGAACCACTGGAGATCCGCGGGCGCGCCGCGTTCTTCATAAATCCGACCCACGGCAAATTCGCCACTGAAGAGGGTGTAGTCGCTGCGGTCTTTGTCCGCCGGAGGGTTAAGGCCGGTCGGGCGAAGCGCGAGACCCATGCTCTGCTCCCTACCGCGCACTTGCCGCTGAACGTTCTCTCCAGCGCAGGAAGGCAGCATGCTCGAGTGAGGCCCGATGGCTCGCAACGATCCGGCACCAGCGCGCTTCATCTCACGCACCGCTCGGCCGCCAACTTCTTTTGCCGCAAAGTCGAGTGCAGCGAGCGCGCGCCGCGTGCGATCAACTCTCCGGCCCGCTTCCCGTATTCCACCGGGCATGTCGCGGCGGTTGTGTCGCCCAGCGAAGCCGCTGGAGCGTTCTCGCGGCCCAGGGCGCCACCCGTCGCTTGTGCCTGCGCGGCAAGCCTCAGCCAGCGAAATTGCAGATTTCGGCAGTAGGCGACGATCGCTGGTGAACTCGCCAATCGTGCGCGTCGCGCGCAGGCGGTAGCCTGATCCTGACAGTAACTTGCATACGACATCCCCCAGCCCTCCCCTTCACCGTGCACAGGCTGCTCAGGAAGGCCAATTCGTCTCGGTGTGGAATAGGTCCATCGAATAATGAGATCGCACCGAACTGTTGCATAGCAACCACATCGAAGGGCAAACCAATACCTGCACACCTCCTCAGCCGCGCTCGCGTCGTAGGCGGATACCGCGTGCGTCGCGCAACTCGCGCAAGCGCCTTGACGCGGCCGCTGCTGCACGCGCCTCTGCGAGGTTTTAGACAGCCGAGCCTGCCAACCTTAACTGCGAGATGGGCGCAGAAACAGTCGCTGGAAAAATCCGCCCTCGCAACGACGCGCGTTGCCGGCGAGCTCCTGCGCGGCGGCGCTCTGTTGCTTTTGTTTTTCTATCTTAAGACGGGCGCCGATGAGCTCGTGGACCTTATAGCGAGCCTGAAAGTGGCGCTTGGTGAATTCCTGATAAACGTCGTAGCTCGGATTCGCGTCCCAAATGAACCGCGTGATTTCTATGAAAAGCTCGCTATTTCTTCTGAGTCTGGGATTGCTGGTCTCCAGGAGCGTGAACGCGGCGCGGCGAACGCGCGCGTCCTTTGAACGGAGCAGCTTATACACATGTGATTTCGACAGTGCGCCATGTTTGACCATGATGGTCTCCCGGGGAGACCTTATAGCGCAAAGCTCCCATCATGGCGGACGGCTCTCACACTATGGTGTCTAGAGTCTTATTTGCCGGCACACGCCGGCGGCATTCGCCACCGTGGCGCGAGCCATATGCGATGTCCTAAAGCGTCGGAGCGTCGGCACGAGCGGTCAGTGTGCCATGAGCACCGGCAATTCCGCGTTGTTGGGTGGTGCCGCCAAAGATCATTTGCCGCAATCTGCTCTGCGTGTAGGCGCCCTTGATCAGGAGGTCGCAGCCCAACGCCTTCGCGTGAGCCAGAACCGCCTCACCCGTCACGCGGCCATCAAGACCTACGGTCAACGGTTTTGCCGGCACCCCATTCAATTGCAGATAGCGGCACAGTTGCTGCCCGGTCGGTCCGGGCACCGCCGCTCCGCCTTCAACCGTCAATACGACGACGCGGCTGGCACGCTTGAGGATGGGCAGCGCAAAGGCGGTGGTGCGCGCCTGCTCGGTGCTGCAATTCCATGCAATCAAAACATTCGTGCCCATCTGGGGCTGCGGCGACCGCGGCGCAATCAACACCGGCCGACCGCTTTCGAACAAGCCGGCCTCAAGCGTGGTCATCCGTGGGCCCTGCGGATCGCGACCGGGCTTACCCAAGACAATCACATCGAAGAGGCGACCGTGGCTGCCGACAAAGTGGTCGCCCTCGGGGGCATTGTCCAACCAACCGCTCGACAGAGCCTTTGTGTCAGCTCCGCGCGGCACGCCATGGGCTTGCATGAAGTTCTCGAAGAGGCTGCGGCCTCGCTGCTCGTTTTCCGCGATGTCGTGCTCCAATGCCGGTATCGGCACGGCGGCTACGTCGCCCACCGCGAAGGCGGTGGGGAGCTCAACGCGCAAGGCGAACCCTTCGACGTAGCTGTCGAATTTGCGCGCGAGCAGGAGCGCGGTCTCCAATGTCGCGTTCATGCGATCGTGCTGTTCGATCGGCACCAGAATGGTCTTGAAGCTCATGGCGATCCCCCATTCGTGCGCGCGTCGCCGGCCGCACGCGCAGAGGTGAGCGAGGCCTTAGACGTCTCGCCGTCTCGCGCACGACCCGCTAGAAAGCGACCGGCATCCCGCTCGCTCTCTTCTATCATGCCAACGGCCAGGCAAGCTCGATCGTGAGCAGCCCGATTACCTGACGAGCGAATTGCTCTTTTGCCGCTCCGCCGCGTTCACGGGCTGCGGAGAAGCCGGCAGCTGCAGCACGGTCGCGTGCTGGTCTTCGCACAGGCGGGTGAGCAGCACGGTCTCCCCGTCGGGGAACTCCAGCGCATCGTGGTGCACCCTCGGCTTGCCCACGTTGATCTGGCGGAACCGAGCCACTTTCGTCCCGAGCTTGACGTGCGGGAGGAAAGCAAAAAAGCGCTCGTACCTGACGTCCTGTTCGAACGCGACCTCCGTGCCGGGTAACAGGCACACAGCCACGTTCGGCGCTCCGATGGCCGCGAATCCCCGCGTCATGGAGTTCTCGAACATCGTCGTTACCAGCTCGTCTCCGACCTTCGCGGGTCGGGATGCGACGAGGTCTAGACTGTAGTCACACATTGAAGGCACTCCTTTCGCCCGACATGGGTCGGAGCGAGGACGCGGGACGCTCGAAGGGGTCCCGGAGAATGAGTTGGGTTGAAGTGCCGGATGCCTTGCGATGGGCGTCTCGGTCGCTCTAGGTCTGCGATTTTAGCCAGAGAGGGCCGCGATAAAAAGAGGCAACGGGGCGCCCATGCGACGCACGAGCGCAGGGCGCACGCCGCCGGTTGCCCGTGCGCCCCGATCGGGAGCATCATAGGCCCGTCACGGTGGAGGGCTGGCCCGAGATCGGGAGGTGCGGCCCACCGCCCCCACGTGACCGACGAAAAACGTGACCAACGAAGTCGATCAGAACTTCGGCGGCATTCCAGGGAGGTTGCGATGTCATTGCGCATGTCGTGCGGCGCCATCGCGTGCGCCGCTTTCATCACATTAGCGCCTGCTGCGCTCGCTCAGGATTGGCCCAACCGCTCGATTCTGGCCGTCAGCACGGTGAGCGCGGGCAACGCCGGCGACACCATCGCACGCATCGTGCTCGATCAGGTCTCGAAGCAGCTCGGCCAGTCCTTCGTGATCGAGAACCGCACCGGCGCCGGAGGGACGATCGGATCCGCCTCGGTGGCCAAGGCCGATCCGGACGGCTACACGATCCTGCTGTTGACGTCCTCGCAGGGCTCTGCCGTCGCACTTTACAAGACGCTGCCGTACGATCCGCTGCACGATTTCGTTCCAGTCGCCCTGTTCGGCGTGCAGCCGAGCGTGCTGGTCGCCGCGCCCGCGAAAGGCTGGACGTCCGTCGCCGACCTGGTGGCCGCCGCCAAGGCGAAGCCGGGCGCGTTGAACTTTGCCTCCGCCGGGCTGGGCTCGGCCTCGCACTGGGCCGCCGAGCGATTGCGGCTCGCGGCCGGCATCAACGTCCAGCACATTCCGTTCCGTGGTCCGGTCGAGGCCTTCACCGAGGTGATGACCGGGCGCGTCGACTTCTACTATCTGCCGATCGCACCCGCGCTGCCCAACATCAGGGACGGCAAGGTGGTGGCGCTGGCCGTGAGCACGGCGAAACGCGCGCCGGCGCTGCCGAACGTTCCGACGGTGGTGGAGGCGGGCTATCCCGACGCGCAGTATCTGTTCTGGGGCGGTCTCGCCGTCCCGGCGAAGACCCCGCGCGCCATCGTCGATCGGCTCAACGCCGAAACGCAGAAGGCGCTCGCGGTGCCGGCCGTGCAGGAGCGATTGGCGACGTTCGGGGTCGAGCCGATGCCGATGACGGCGGACGAGTTCGGCAAATTCTACCGCGACGACGTGGCGGCGATCGTCAAGCTGGCGAAAGACGTCAACCTGGTGCCGACCAACTGACGCGCCGCGCGCCCGGGCGCGTTGGACCGACAATTACAACGACGGTGCGCCTTGGTTCCTTTGACGCCCTTCCTGTGGCCGGCACTCGCCGCGGCGACGGCGAGCGAGATGGTTTCGGCGTTCGCCAAGGAACTTGCGCAGCTGGCCGCCGGGGACCCCTCGAACTCCGTGCCGCGCGAGCCGCGGTGGACTACGCCGAACCGCGTCGCGCTCGAATTGCCCTCGATGCGGCTGCGCGAGTTCTCGCCGGACGGCGACGGCATTGCCACCTTGGTCTGTGCGCCGCTGGCCCTGCATGACGCCACGCTGACCGATTTCGCGCCCGACCACAGTCTCGTCGCGGCGCTGCAAATGGCCGGGCTGGGAAATCTATTCGTGACGGATTGGCGCTCGGCGAGCCCCGACATGCGCTTCTTTTCGATCGACAGCTACCTCGCCGATCTCAACGTCGTGGTGGACGAGCTCGGCGGCTGCGCCAATCTGGTCGGGGTGTGTCAAGGCGGCTGGATGGCGCTGGTCTATGCCGCGCGCTACCCGGGCAAGGTGCGCGGGCTTGTTCTGGCAGGAGCACCGGTTGACATCAACGCCGGCGAATCCGAGCTATCTCGGCTCGCCCACAGCGCGCCGGCGTCCATGGCCAAACAACTGGTAGAGGTCGGCGGTGGATGCGTCCGCGGCGCGCATCTGCTGCAGCTGTGGAGACATCCGCCGCTCGAACCGCAAGCAATTCGTGACCTGTTACAGGTTCCGGATGATATGCCGGGCAGCTCTGCACTGATCGCGCGCTTTCGCGAATGGTACATGCGCCCCATCGATCTCCCCGGCACCTATTATCTTGAGGTTGTCCAATGGCTCTATAAAGACAATCAGCTGGCAACGGGCCGTTTCGCGGCACTCGGCCGCCCGATCGATCTCGCGATGGTGCGAGGCCCAATTTTCCTGCTCGCGGCACGCAACGACGAGGTCGTCGCTGCCGAACAGTTGCTCGCGGCCAGATATCTTGTTAGCAGCAAAGAGCTCCGCACGGAGATCACGCCTGGCACGCATCTCGGGCTGTTCATGGGAGCAACCACGCTGCGACAAACTTGGCCCGAGATCGCGCGCTGGCTCGCGGCTAGGTCCGCCGGACTGCCGACGAGGTGATCGAGTGAAAACGGCTGAATTCTTTACGACGCGGCGTGCTTGCCGCGGGGCGATGCGCGAACAGATCTAAAGCCCCTTCGCCTCGAACGGTAAGAGAGGCCGCGGGGTCAAATGCTCAAAGCGAGCAGTTCAATCGCGCCGATACCGATCACGAGCACTGCGAGCGCGACGGGATCGTAGTCCAGCCAATACCGCTTTGTTTGCATGGTACGCCTCCCTGTTCCCGTCTTATTAGTCGTCCGGCAGGCAAATTGGTTCAAATGCATCACAAGGCATTGGAATTCCTTGTGAATTACAACCGCACGCCGACCAAAGTCGTAGCGCCCGGCTTGCCGCCCGCGTGATCCTTCCCGTGTCGATATGGTATAGCGGGGTCTTAGACCTGGACGGGAAACCGCGTGAGACGGATCCCATTCGCTTTGAGTTCCAGCCGCTGTGGCACTGCTCTAGCGACCAGGAGCCACTCACTGCGAGCAAGGTTCCACTGGCTTCGCCGGCCATAGGCGCCCGAGTTTCCCGGCGCGGATAGGGAGAAATTCCATGGTCATTGCCAGCAACAACAAGACGTCAGTCCTGCTTGGATTGCTTGTTTGCGCTCTCGGCATTTCGGTCTCTTCCTCTGCCGACGCTCGGAAGGCGAACAGACAAGGCACCTATGTCGAGCAGGAATATCCGAACCCGACACCGGGCATAACGGTCATGCCGCGCAATACGCCGAAAGCAAATATTGTCTGTTGGACCCCCTGCGGTCAGGCCGGCGCTATCGTTCTGGGCGCTGATCCCGATCCGAATATCCGGGCATATTTGATTCGCGATGCCAGCCGCTACTTCGGCGGTGGCTCGCGATAAAGGGGGCGCTCGCCGATCGAGCTAGGGACTAGGGTCCACGGCGCTCAGTCAGGAACTGCCGAGAGGCGGTCATCATTGCTTGCGCCAGCTGAGGATATTGTTGTTCACGTGTCGAAAGATGGTCGCCGAGCATTTGTTACGAGGAATTAATCGGAGCGCAATGTCCGTTGGATGAAGCGAGCGTTAGGCTCAGCAAGGTCAAAGCGCGCGGGTCATTCAGAAATAGCGGGAAGGCGCCATGAACCGACGACATTTCGGGTTGAGCGTTGCCGCCGCGGTTTTGCTGGCCCGGCAGTTGCGCGAAGCCGTTGCGCAGAGCGCG
>Ga0209240_1001090_pt1 | contig 10788 bp, 8 predicted proteins | sample GraSoi_2013_80cm_FD_185828 | JGI IMG/M metagenome (GOLD analysis project Ga0209240, IMG submission 185828) | Grasslands soil microbial communities from the Angelo Coastal Reserve, California, USA - Sample 9_17_2013_80cm (SPAdes) (version 2) | ecosystem: Environmental > Terrestrial > Soil >... | reverse complement strand
GTTGGTGCCTGATGACGCGAGACTGGTAAAATACCTGCAGTTTGGCTCTTATCCAAGTGGCCATGCCACTATCGGGACCGCGTTTGTTTTAGGTTTACTTTTGGTCTCCCCAGCTCGTTGGCGATCTTGGTTAGCAGTGGTAGCGGGCGCAGGGAGCTCCGCCTTCACGGCCGGTGTTCTGTTTGACGGTTGGCACCGAGGGTCAGATGCCTTAGGAGCGTTGGCTTGGTCCGGATTGTGTATGAACCTGGCCGCCTCCTTGGCGGTTCGTTTCGGAGGGCGACCGGCAATCAGCAAAAACAATCAAGCCGCTTTATACAGCGTAGGAGTCGGGGTTTCTATGATAGCTGGGATGTTCCTCATCTCATTGACGGCAGCGCATCAATACCCGTATGGCGATCTACCTTTCTTCGTGTTAGCTGCGCTGATTATAGCGGGCTCATTTTCACTGACCGCCTGGTATGCTTGGCAATTGCGAGACATCGAGTTCTCACAGGCGTGAATCGTTAGGGACGAGGGCGTCTGGTTTTTTCAGCGCGGAGGGGTAAGTCACGTCCCTGCCGAACCGAACCGCAGATGAACGCAGATTTGCGCAGATAGAGGGCGGTCAAAAGCGAAAGGTGATAGGTGAAAGATCTTTTCGCCTGTCCTTTGCGACCTTGGCCGACGTAGCTAAAGGGGGAGACGGGGCGAAGTCTGCTTTGCGTGAGATTTTTCTTCGGTTTTTTTGCGTCTTTTGTGCCTTTTGCGGCTATTCTTAGTCTGTGGCGCCGCGACTTTCTGAGACCTGTTTCAAGCCATTCAACCAGGCCTCGTGACCTCTGTGCATAGCACTGGGATCTTTATCGCGAAAGGCGATAGCACCCGGACCCTGAACAACTTCTTCGGTGATCATCTGGCAACCATCCGAGGTTGGGACGAGATACCAGGTGTGGTAAAAGACGGCGTCCAAGCCTTTGCTTTTGCCAAACCAGGCCAGGCGGCTGTTAGGAACGAATTCGTGAACAAAGCTCGTGATGGGTAACCCGAACGTGCTCCACTCGAAAACGTTATCTGACTGGAGGGCTCCGGAGCGGTTGTTCGCAATCTTTACATCTTGAGCATTTGGGTACCAGGCAGGCCAGTTCTGCGCTGCCACGAGATGCTGCCACACCGTTACGCATGGCGCTTTGATAAAGACTTCGTTATGAGCAAATAACGCGGCGTCAGCGGGCGAAAATCCGGCCGGCCAATGGATATCCGAAGACCGTTTCGCTAGATCATCCTTGATAGTGGAATCTGCGGTTGATTGGGAAAACAGAGGACCTGTTCCGCAGCATATACTTAGGGCTAGGAGTGAGACCGCAAAGATATTTCTTCCGGGAGGATAAAGATAACTCAAACGCTGAATCACTCGGTTGATAGTTGAGGTTAGCTCACTATTTGCGTTCATGGTGGGAAAGCTAGAATTACCCTAGCAAGTCCCAAAACGAATTGATCTCATCCTGACTATGAAAGAAATTCATTGATCTTATGGCGGTTGATTCACGGCTTTTTTCCGGGCTCGGCGTCTTTGCAGCGGTGCTGGAAGCTGGGAATTTCGTACGGGCCGGGGAAGCGCTGGGACTAACTCAATCGGCAGTCAGTCGCTCGGTTCAGCGTTTTGAAGAGCGATTGGGAGTTCGTCTTTTAGAACGAACCTCGAAAACCATACGGCTCACCGAGGATGGAGAACGGTTTTGTGCGGAGGCCCTACCTCTTTTTTCTCAATTGGGAGAAGTAGCTGAAGGGATGGTGAAGGCGGCTGGCAAAGCGAGAGGGCGACTTCGGATTAACGTCGAGCCATCGTTCGCTCGTCTCTTTCTCGCGACGCGTCTGGCAGCATTTCTCAAGGCGTATCCGGAGGTTCGGCTCGAACTGCTGGTTCGCGAGCGGCTCGGAGATCTGGTGGCGGAAGGAATTGATGCCGCGATTCTTTTTGGCGAGCCGGTACCTTCGGCGTTAATTGCCCGTCGATTGCTCCAGAAAAGCACGAGTGCCTTCTCTTTCGCGATCCGGCAACAGGCAAGCCGTTCCCTTGGGAGTTTCATCGGGGAAGGAAGCGACTGAGTGTTAACGTAACCGGCCGGGTAATTGTAAATGATGCCCTGACTTATGTAGCCTTGTGTGTGGCCGGGAACGGTGTTGCTCAACTGATTGACCTAACCATCGAGCCGCTGCTGAAGAATGGGAAACTCATTAACCTTTTCCCGGAATGGACGGACGAGTTGTTCCCGCTTTATGTTTACTATCCGTCTCGCCATTCTGTCCCGGCCAAGCTTCGTGTGTTTCTCGATTTCCTAGTCTCGTCTTTGGAAGCGGAACGGCCGCGGCTTTTCGCGTAGCGGCGCGCGATAAAGATTTTGCTCCTACGGAGCATGCCTCACGGTTATGGAAATCGCCTAATTTTCGCGGATCGCTCCAAGATCTTCAAATCAGCATCTCGGTTTCAGGATCGAACAAGCATGCTTTGGTCATATCGACCGCTAGCTTCACCTTCTCGCCGACTGCTGGAGCAGCATTGGGTTCGAAGCGGGCAATCACTTCGCGCCCGGCGATCCGCACTACTACCATGGTCTCGGCGCCGGTTGGTTCGACTACTTCGACCGGGGCTTCGATCGTTCCGAGATAAGGTATATCCTCAGCTTGGCGTCGATCGTAGCGAGTTAAGTTTTCTGGTCTGATTCCGAAGACCACCGGCCGGTGATCACTATCGGCATTGGCGACTCCTTTGGGGAGCGGTAGCCGATTTGGTTCGCCATTACCTTCCGCCAGAACCACGGTGGGTGATCCGGATGCATTGATCTGGGCCGGTAAGAAGTTCATCGACGGCGAACCCATGAAACTGGCAACGAACATGTTTGCCGGCCGGTCGTACACTGTTCTCGGCTCGGCAAATTGTTGCACCAAGCCCTGGTGCATGACCGCGATGCGGGAAGCCAAGGTCATGGCCTCAACTTGATCGTGGGTGACATAGATCGTGGTTTTGCCGAGGCGTTGATAAAGTTTTTTGATCTCGGTGCGCATCTCAACCCGGAGCTTGGCGTCGAGATTCGAGAGCGGTTCGTCGAATAAGAACAACGCTGGGTCGCGGACCAACGCTCTTCCCATCGCGACGCGTTGGCGCTGGCCGCCTGAGAGTTGGGAAGGTTTGCGGTCGAGCAAGCTTTCGATCTGTAAGAGTTCAGCGACGCGGGCTACGGCTTTCTCGCGCGCGGGTTTGGGCACACCCCGGCTTTCCATGCCGAACATCATATTGCCGCGAACGGTCATGGTTGGATACAGGGCGTAGGATTGGAACACCATGGCAATGTCCCGATCTTTCGGCGGTACTGTATTGACCACGCGCGTGTCGATCTTGACCTGACCCTCGGTCACGCTTTCCAGACCTGCGATGATGGCGAGTAAGGTGGACTTTCCGCAGCCCGAAGGCCCGACCAGGACTACGAACTCGCCTGTCTTTACTTCGAGGTCGATCCCTTTGAGTACGGGGACGGAACCAAAATTTTTCTTAAGACTTTGGATCGTGAGTGAAGCCATAGGTGATCGGCTATTTGATGGCGCCTTGAGTGAGGCCGCGCAGAAAATATCGGCCGCCGAAAAGATAAATCAGGAGAGGAGGCAAAGCGGCGATCAGTACGGCGGCGCTTTCAATGTTGTAATTGTGGACTGCGGTCCCTCCGGCGCTTAGCGCGATCAGGGCAGCCGTAATCGGCTGATGGGTGCCGGAGGAAAAGATGACCGCGAAAAGGAACTCGTTCCAGATGTTGGTGAATTGCCAAATCACAGTAACGATCAGGATCGGCGGTGATAGTGGCAGAATGAGCTTGCGAAAGATCCTCCAGAAACCGGCGCCGTCGATGCGCGCAGCCTTGATTAGATCGTCTGGAATATTGACGTAATAGTTCCGGCAGAAAAGCGTGGTAAAACTCAGTCCTTGTACGCAATGGATCAGTACAAGGCCGGACGTGGTGTTGATAATGCCGAGCAAACCTAGGACCCGCGCCCAGGGTAGAAGAACCATCTGGCCGGGCATAAAAACACCGAGGGTCATGAGACCAAACAGGATCTCGGAGCCCGGAAATCGCCACTTCGATAAAATGTATCCGTTAATCGAACCGATCGCCGTCGAAATGATAGTGGCCGGAACGACCATGGAGACCGAATTGAAAAAGAAGGGTTTTATTCCTTCACAGGTGCCGCCGACACAGAACTTGTCCCAGGCTTGCGACCAATAGTCGAGAGAGAAACTGTGTGGCAGAGCGATCAGACCATTAAGGCTGATATCGCGAAGGTCTCGGAAGGAATTAGTCACGACCACGAAGAGTGGCAGCACGTAAATGAGTGCGAACAGGGTGACTAGTGTGTAAATGATGAACTTGGCCCGTCGACGACTCCAGGTTCCTACGGCACCAAGCGGATCATAAGTGGTTGCTTCAGCCACGGTGGGCCTCCCTGCGTTGGCGCAAATTTGTCCAGATGGCGTAGGGGACAAGCACCAGCGAGAGCGCGATCAGAATCATGATCGCCCCTGCCGCACCTTCCGCCATTTGGCCGCGCTGGAACATAAGATCGTAGACATAAATGGCAGGAACCGTGGTAGCGATGCCGGGTCCGCCGCCGGTTAATGCAATAACGAGTTCGAAGGTCTTGATCGCGAATTGCAGGAGCACAACGATCACGGCAATGAAAATCGGCCCAATGGCCGGCAGAATGATGCGCCGGTAAATCCGGGGCATAGTCGCGCCGTCTATCTGGGCTGCTTTGATGAGGTCGGGATCGATTGACCGGAGACCGGCGAGGAACAGCGCCATCACGAAACCTGACGCCTGCCAGATACCGGTGATGACGACGCAGTAAATCGCCATTTCACGCTGAACGAGCCAGTCGAATTTGAACCAGGTCCAGCCCAATTGGTGCATCAGGGGTTCAATCCCGGTCGCTGGGCTCATGAGCCAACGCCACACGGTGCCGGTGACGACGAAAGAGACAGCGAGCGGGTAGAGGTAGATTGTACGCCACAAAGCCTCAGCGCGAATGCGCTGGTCGATCAGGATGGCGAGCGTGAGGCCGATCGCCATCGTACCAATGACGTAGAGCACGCTGAATAGGAACAGGTTGGTGTAGGCGACGTTCCAACGGCGATTCACCCACAACTCTGCGTAATGATGGAAACCGGAAAAGGAATAGTCGGGCAGAAGGGAAGAGTTCGATAGGGAGATCCAAATGGTCCAGCCGCAGAAGAGGAAAACATAAACCAGTGTCGCTATCAACGAAGGCGTCAATACGAGCTGGGGTAGAATAGAAGACAACCGCTCGCGGAAAGGGCGGGGTGGCTTCGGTTCAGCTTTGACCGGCGTTAGCGTTAGCGGTTCGACCGACATGGTTAGGTAGCCCTCAGGTTGAGCTTTGTTCCTCCGCCTTCGCCGAGCGACTCGACTGAGCTTGCCGGAGTCCTAAGGCGCGGCAAGCTGTCCTCGATTCCGAATCGTCGAAGGGTTGGAGTAGCGGAATAGAGGATAAGGCGAAGTTCCCTTGCTCCTCCTCTGACAACTGTCTGAGATCGACAATCGGGCTGCGCTGTAACCGCCGCCAACGGTGTTCCCGCCAATTGGCTGCGTCCTTTGGCCTAGGCCAGTTCATGGCGTTGACGGCGTTCACGGCGATTCCGGCGTTCTTTACTGCTGCGCTTCGACGGCGTCGGCCATCCGTTTAGCGCCATCAGCAGCTGACATATTCGGAGTGTTCACGAATTCAGTGATCACTTCCATCGCGGCGCCGCGATACTTTTGCAGGATGGTCATATTATGCGCGAAGCTGCGCACCAGCGTGCCGGCTTTGATGGAGGCCTCGAGATCTTTCTGACACTTTTGCTGGCAGGCGTTGAACCCGGTCAACTCGACGTCGAGCCGAGCCGGAATTGAGCCTTTGGCCTTATTAAAGATGGTCTGAAAGTCTTTCGACATAATCAAATGGGCGAGAAGCTTGGAGCCGGCCAGATAGTCAGGATCCTTTTGCTTAAAAAAGACCACTGAATCACTGTTGAGAATGAAACCGACTTTGCCGTTGTCTTCGGGAGCCTGAGCGCAGACATAGTCGACTCCTTCCTTGAATCCGCCAGCGTTGAAAGTGCCGATCGACCAGTCACCCATAAAGAAGAATCCCGCTTGGCCGGTGAGCATCATATTGGCGGCTGCATCCCAAGTGCGTCCGGACATACCTGGGTCCATCCAATTAATCATTTTACGAAATTGCGCGAAGGCCTTGACCATGCCGTCGCTGCGCATCGCGTCAATGTTGCCCTCAACAAAAGCCTTCTTAAATAGATCCATATCCATGCCGTAGACGACGATTTCGAAGCTCGTGGCGTCGGTCCAATCGGCGCTACCGTGTGCGATTGGAATGATGCCGGCGGCTTTCAACTTCTCGCAATCGGCATTAAATTCTGCCCAGGTCGCCGGCATGCTGGTGATACCCGCCTTATCGAGGGCTTTCTTTCCGCCCCACATCCAATTGATCCGGTGGATATTCATCGGGACCGCGACCCATGAACCCTTGGGCTTCATGACTGCAAGAAGCTCGGGAGCGACTGACTTGTCCCAACCCTCTTCCTTGGCCATCTCATCAAGGCTTAGGGTCATACCGGTGGCGTTCCACTCGGCAATCTCGGGCCCTTTTAGTTGGACCGCGGGCGGCGGATCACCGGACACAACATCGGAGCGGAGTTTAGCCAGAGTATTGGCGGTATGTCCGGCAATGGAAGTTGCTTCCCATTTGCCGCCTGCCGCCTTGAACATATCGCCAAGCTTGGCGATTGCTGCTGCATCGGAACCCTCACTCCATTGGTTAAGTAGGTTGGTTTTAGGTTCGGCCAGCGCCCTAGCCGACAAGAGTCCAAGTGTTAAAGGAACAACAGCCACCGCAAGGGAGGCGAATCGTACATTCATTTTTGCTGGGGGAGTTAATGCCCGACTTGTCGGGCGCACTATTTGTTACACAGGAGTTCAACGAACACCAGTAGAGAAAGAGTACAATTCAACAAAATTTTATCCGGAGAGCGGTCTCCCCGAGCTATTTCTTTCAATTTGAAGTAATGAAAGAACGTCGCTCGTGAGGCGCTTCGTTCTCCCGACTTCGCTAGCCATCGGAGCTTGAAGCCTACAAACCACAAGCTTCGTCGGGCAGGCTGTCCTCGTCGTCGTCCTTATAGTCGGCCACGCGGAGTGATGGCCCGCCCGCATCGCTACGCGAAGCGTTGCGGGTGGGAGTATTGGAGTACTGCACCAATTTGGAATTGCACCCCGCGTCCGCGACGCGTCCGCGGGGTTGGGAGTGCTTTCAGGTCGCTCCAATTCGTTATCCAACCCAGGGTTAAAACCCTGTCTATAGACAGCGCATACCCCAGAGTTAGGGCGCGCCGTAGCGTAGCGAAAGGCGGCCTGGGCTATTCTGTTTAGCCATTTCATGGCAAGGTTTTGGCGTTGCCAGGGACCGTATGATTAACGATGGCGCGCTGGCAAAACGGGATACCCATTACTTCGCAGGCGTAGCGATAGAACTCGGGCCACCAATCTTGGTTTTCGGTAAGCCCCATCTCTTTGTAATCAACTGCAGGAGGAGATTGTGTCTTGGGAAATTCTAGAGCGTCCTCGGGAGTTTTAAAGGCGGCGACGTACCAATCACGACCGAAGCGGGCATGAAGCACTTCGTCAGCCCAGTCATAATCCTGAAACAGGGCAGTGAGAGGGTCGTTTGCTTCGACCGCGACTTCCCATTCGTAGCGCTTACCGGTCCTTGGCATCAGCCCTTTCTCAATGCTGTATAAGACGCCATGACGGGCGAGAGGGGTCAGACGAGTATTAAGATAGTAGGACCAGATGTGGCGAATCGTTAGCCGGGTCCAATCAATTCCCTTAGCTACCAGTCCGACTTCGCCCATGAGAGCATGGCGAGCTTCATCCCAGAGTTGGCGAGTCATGTCGGCATGATATTTCCAAGGCTGGTTCCGGGTTTCATAAAGGATGCTCGCCATCATCTCGGGCACATCAATTTCGCGAAACCGCTTAAACAAAAGGATCAGAACCTTGGTGGACGGAGGAATCTCTGGGTCATGCAGAAGTTTTTCTGGTTGAAACGTGTCATTGAACGGATCTTTGAACCGGGAATCACGTTTAGGCACTGGGTCATACCCGAACGGGATTTTGGAATTCGCGGGACCCGGGATGGACGAAGGACGCGGGTCTTGACCTGATATTCCTCCCGCGCCGGAAAGATAGTTCTGGAAGCGCGTTGTCCAGAGGGTGGCCTCTTGTTGGCAGCCGGCATGCGCAATTAGTTTGGTTAACGCGTCTTCGCCCCAAGCGATCATTTCATCGAGATCAGTCTTAAGATATTTAAGGATGCGGACGGTAGGCTGATCCACCAGCAGGTTAGTGGTCTGGAAATGAGTGCAGATCGCGTCGATCAGGGCCGGGAAAGCGACTCGATAAAGCCCGATCATCGTTTCTTCCAAGCTTGGCGCCGAAAGTATTTCGTCGAAAAACAGGGCGTAGACTGGCTCTGGTAGGTCATCAAGCCCAAAGGGTGGCTCCCGCATCTCTGCAACGCGATCGCGAAGCGAGGTGATATTTTCTGCGAGTAAATAGGCGTGGTGACTGAAGCCCATCTTGATTTCGTAAATTGGCGTGGCGGCGATGCGGCTCAAAAGCACGAAGTAAGAACGTCGGAGCAGAAAGTGGAACCGTTTAAGCAGGTCGACATTCTCTTCAACGCTAACACCCGCTCGGCATGCCGCGTCGAAATCGCAAACGCCGGCTAAGGGAATGATATCGAGATAGGGATTTAAGGGAGAAAGAGCCTTCGACATAGGGGAAACGAATACAAAACCGCAGATGGACACAGATAGTTTAACCGCGAATGGACGCGAATGAACGCGAATTAAAGGCAAATTCGTACTAGTGGGAGGAGTTATCCCGAAGGGATTAAATGATCGTAGCCAGGCAATTTATTGCCTGGAATCCGTTTCAAAAGGGATCCGTCCCGTAGGGACGGTCTGATCCTTACCCCGGGGTTGATTAATCGTCCCTGATCGTAGCACGCCTACCGGACCCAATCAGACCGTGCCCTACGGGACGGATTCTCAATTGGACCTGTTCCAGGCAATAAATTGCCTGGCTACGATCATTCAGTCCCTCCTAGGGGACGATATTGGCTGTCGCAAAATAAATCGGGTGGTCCTAAGGAGCGGCTGTGGCAGAATCGTGTGCCGATGAACCAACGTTCCAGAACGCTGCTATTGTTGTTTGCGCTCTCTTTTTTCCAAGCCACGCTGGCAGTTGCTTATGTCGCTTCACCCGTAAGACGGGCTCGTGACTTGGGGATCCCATTTGAAGGTACACCGGGCGAGCTTAATGCCATTACGGATGTGCCGGGAGTGGAAGTTGGCCAGACGACGCTCATTGAAGGAGAGGGGAAACTGGTTGTCGGGAAAGGGCCGGTTAGAACCGGTGTAACCGCGATTCTGCCGCTGGGGAAAAGCGGCGCTAATACGCCGGTGCCTGCGTCTATGTTTTCTTTTAATGGCAACGGTGAGATGACCGGGAGCGAATGGGTGGAGGAATCAGGTTTTCTGGAAGGACCTGTACTGCTAACCAATACACACAGCGTCGGGGTGGTCCGAGATGCCGTGATCGAGTGGGGACAAAAGCGTTACCCGGATACTGACTATTACAGCTTGCCAGTGGTGGCCGAAACCTGGGATGCCGACCTGAATGATATCAACGGGTTTCATGTAAAAAAGGAAGACGTGTTCGCAGCGATGAACAGCGCGACGACCGGTCCGGTGGCAGAAGGCAACGTAGGGGGCGGGACCGGGAATCGCGCTTTTGATTTCAAAGCCGGGATTGGGACGGCGTCGCGGTTGGTGGCCTTGAATGGCGATCGGTTTTGCGTGGGCGTATTGGTGCAGGCGAATTTTGCTTCCCGCGAGAACCTAGTTATTGCCGGAGTCCCCGTGGGTAAGGAGATCACGGATTTGATGCCGGAGATTCATCACGATCCAGAACGAGAGGGGTCGATCTTGGTCGTAGTAGCCACAAATGCGCCCTTGTTTCCGACGCAGTTGAAACGGCTGGCGAAACGAGCGGCCCTTGGCATCGGCCGGACCGGTGGCGTCAGCACGGATTCATCCGGAGACCTGTTTATCGCATTTACTACTGCGGTTCCAAATCAAGTCGGAGGTCGCCAACAGTGGTCTACGATCAAAAATCCCGACCTTTCTCCGTTGTTTGCGGCGACTGTACAAGCGACAGAGGAAGCAATTATTAACTCTTTAGCGGCGGCTAAGACCATGCACGGGGTCAACGACAATGTGATCTATGCGTTGCCGCATGATCGGCTACGCGAGGTGTTGAAGAAATATAATCGGTTGGCAGGCCAGTGAGTAGGCAACGAGCGGGAACGAGCGAGAACGAGCGGGAACGAGCGGGAGCGAGCGGGAACGACGTGAACGAGCCAGACTTCGCCCCGGTGTTTGAAAGTAGGGATGCTACGTCCGGCAAGTACGGATGTTATGTCGGGCAAGCTGGGAACGGTGGAAGCGAAAGCGGCGTCCTGGGTATGGGGATTAGATCTATAGTGTAGCACGCGCGCTCGGTCGAGGACGAGGACGACGACGAGCACGAGGACGATTGGAGGGAGTTATGGGGCGGTCGACCGAAATGCGCTATGGGGAAGGGGAATCGGGGGAGGGTTTTTGTTCTTTTAGGACAG
>Ga0209240_1001086_pt1 | contig 10791 bp, 12 predicted proteins | sample GraSoi_2013_80cm_FD_185828 | JGI IMG/M metagenome (GOLD analysis project Ga0209240, IMG submission 185828) | Grasslands soil microbial communities from the Angelo Coastal Reserve, California, USA - Sample 9_17_2013_80cm (SPAdes) (version 2) | ecosystem: Environmental > Terrestrial > Soil >... | reverse complement strand
CCGCGACGCTTCGCGGATTTAGCCGCAGCGATGCGGCGCCGCCGCCCTGTCTCCCGTCTTTCATAGCCATCGCTGAACCCTTGATGGCGTCCCGGCACCATCAGGGGTTCAGCGATGTTGTTTCAATCCGGTCAGCTGCGGAGGAAGTCGCCGAGCGCGCCGCCCGCCACGCCGCCGGCGACCGATTCGGTCGCGGAGCCCTGGGCGAGGTACGGCGCCAGCGCGTGCGCGAGCATCGAAACCGGCATGGACTGCAACCAGACCCGACCAGGGCCGGTGAGCGCCACCAGGTGCAAGCCGTCGCCGCCGAACATCATGTTGGCGATTCCGCGCATCCTCGTGATGGAGAACTGCACCGTGGCCTGGAACATCCCGATGTGGCCTGGGTGCACGAGGACGGTCTGACCCGGCGGCAGGTCATACGACGTCACCTCGCCGCCTAGCTCCACCCAGGCGCGGCCCTCGCCATCCAGCTTCTGCAGCACGAAGCCCTCGCCGCCGAACAGACCGCCACGGAAGCTCTGCTGCAGCCCGACGCTGGGCGTGATACCGGGCGTGCCGCACATCCAGCCATGCCTGTGCACCAGGTACGAGTGGCCGCCGGAGATATCGACTGGCACGATATGGCCGGGTACCTTGGCGGCGAAGCTGATCGAGCCTGGGCCGTCGTAACGCGTCAGGAAGAGTCCGCCGCCGCCCATCATCCGCTTCAGGCCGCCCATGAGCCCGCCACCGCCGCCGCCCGCGTTCATGGTCTGCGACATCTGAATGCTTGTCGTCATCCAGGCCAGCTCGCCGTGCGGAGTCACGACATACTCCCCCTGCTGCAGCGAGACTTCCAGGATGGGCATGGTCGAGCCCTTGATTTCGGCTTGCATTGAGTAAAGCCTTTCCAATTCGCTGAACAAAACGCCGCAACGACGCCCTGCGGACAAGGTACTGGTCTGCCACGAGAAACGAGCGGGCCGAACGTAAAATTCACCCAGGACTGAGCAGCCGCGGACTTGGGCTAGCCACGTGCGCCCCGTTAATCGTGAGCTATCGAAGACCGTCTGTGGCACATTACTGCCGTGGATGATTACGCGGCCGTCAACCGAGCCAACTGGGATGAGCGCGTGCCCGCGCACGCTGCCTCGCCGGACTACAGCGTCGATAAATTCATCGCCGACCCGGAGTTCCTCAGCGAGGTGGTGCGATTCGACCTGCCGCTGCTCGGCGACATCAGCGGCCAGCGCGGCGTGCACCTGCAGTGCCACATCGGCACCGACACGATCTCGCTCGCCAGGCTCGGCGCGTCGATGACCGGGGTGGACTTTTCCGGCCCCGCAGTGCGGCAGGCTCGAGCGCTGGCCGGGCAGACCGGCGCGGACGCCACGTTCGTGGAGTCCGACGTCTACGAGGCCGCCGAGGCGGTCGGGCACAGCGGGTTCGACTTCGTCTTCACGGGCATCGGGGCACTGTGCTGGCTGCCGTCGGTCAGCCGGTGGGCACAGGTCGTCGCGGACCTGCTGCGCCCTGGCGGACGGCTATTCATCAGGGAAGGCCATCCGATGCTGTGGACGCTGCAGGATGGCCGGGACGACGACCTGCTCGTCGTCGAATACCCGTACTTCGAGCGGGACGTGCCGATGACGTTCGACGAAGAGGGCACCTACGTGACCACCGACGTGGTCTTCGAGCACAACGTGACCCATGAGTGGAATCACGGCCTCGGCGAGATCGTGACTGCGTTGCTCGACGCCGAAATGGCCATTACCGGACTGACCGAGCATGACAGCGTGCCCTGGGAGGCGCTGCCCGGCCAGATGGAGCAGATCGACCGCGACGAATGGCGGCTGACCGACCGCCCGTGGCGGCTGGCGCACAGCTATACGCTCCAGGCGGTGAAGACCGGGCCCGCCTAGCTGTCAGGCCTGCGTGAGCGCGGCTTTCGCAAGACGGGCCTGGCCGCGGTGGCCCTTTTGATCAAGATCATCGGCCTGCGCTAGGCTCGGCTGTCTGTTCGTCGCATACGGGCAGGTCAGTACTGTATTGCGACGGGGCGAACCAAGCGAACGGGGCTGATAAGAGTGCGGCAGGCATCCGTCGCCTCCAGGCCCGCGCTGCCGCGGCCGGTCCGTACGCTGCTGCTTTTCGTCAGCGCCGTCGTGTTCACTGACACGATCTTCTTCACCGCGCTCACGCCGCTGCTGCCGCACTACGTCCATGTCGTAGGGCTCTCCAAAGCCGGGGCAGGCATTCTCGTGGCGGCGTATCCGGCCGGCACTCTGGCTGGCGCGCTTCCGTCCGGACTTCTCGTCGCTCACCTCGGCGCCAAGCGCGGCGTGCTGGTCGGCCTGGTCCTGATGAGCGTGTCGACGCTGGCCTTCGGCTGGTCGAACACGGCCGTCGTGCTCGATGCCGCCCGCTTCGTGCAGGGCCTCGGCGGAGCGTGCACCTGGGCTGCGGGAATGGCCTGGCTGGCCAGCGCGGCACCGGCCGAGCGCCGCGGTGAGCTGCTCGGCACGGCGCTTGGCGCAGCCGTCGGCGGAGCACTGTTCGGGCCAGTGGTGGGCGCTGTCGCCGACCAGATCGGCACCGGCCCGGCGTTCTCGGCCGCGGCCGTGATCGGCGCCATCCTGGTCGCCGCCAACTTCGCCATGCGCGCGCCAGAGCGGGCCGAGCCGCAGGGGCTGTCCGCGGCGTTCGCAGCCGTCAGGGATCCAGGCGTCGCGCTCGGCCTCTGGCTCACCACGATCGCGGGCCTGGCGTTCGGCGTCCTGGACGTCCTGGCGCCGCTGCGGCTTAACGGCCTGGGTGCCACGCCCATTGTGATCGGCGCGACGTTCCTCGCGTCCGCCGCGATCGAGACCGGCCTGTCACCGCTGTTCGGACGGCTCTCTGACCGGCGCGGCCGTTACCTCCCCGTCCGGATCTCGCTGCTGTCGGGCGTAGCGGTCAGCCTGCTTGCGCCGGTGCTCGCCCCGGCCGCCGTGCTGATCGCCATGCTGGTGATCGGGATGCCCGCGTTCGGCACGTTGTTCGCCCCGTCGAGCGCCATGCTCAGCGATGCGGCTCACCGGCTTGAGCTGCACCAGGGCCTTGCGTTCGGGCTCGCGAACCTGGCCTGGGCGGCCGGCCAGACGATCGCGGCCTCGGCCAGCGGCGCGATCGCACAGGCGACCACCGACCTGGTGCCGTACGCGCTGCTCGCGGCCACGTGCCTGGCTACCTTCCTCGCCACCCTGCGCAGCCGCACCGCGTCAACCGCGTCAGGCTAACGTTAGCCTGACGAAACTTGGCCATGGGTAATCCCAGGCTGCGCGCCGCGATCCGGAGGAGTGCCTACCATGGCGAATCCGCTCTTTCCGACGTCGCTCGTCGGCAGTTACCCGCAGCCTGACTGGCTGATCGACCGGGACAGGCTGGCCGGACGGTTCCCGCCCAGGATCAGGGCACGCGAACTGTGGCGGGTCGACCCGGCCCACCTGGAACAGGCCAAGCGCGACGCGAGCCGGCTGGCCATCGCCGATCAGTGCGCGGCCGGGCTCGACATCATCACCGACGGCGAGACCGGCAGGGAGAGCTACTCAAACGCCTTCGCCACCGCACTCGACGGCGTGGACATCGACAACCCGGGGACCGCGCTCGACCGTAGCGGGCACCCGAACCCGGTGCCGCGCATCGTCGGGCCGATCAAGCGGCGGCATCCAGTCGGGCTGGCCGACCTGGCATTCCTCCGGGAGCAGGCCGGGAACGGCAAGTCCGTCAAGGTCACCGTTCCCGGCCCGTTCACGATGGCCCAGCAGGCCCAGAACGACTTCTATCCGTCAGTCGAGGCGGCCGCCCACGCCTACGCGGCAGCGGTGCACGACGAGATCGAGGACCCGTTCGCCGCAGGCGCCGACATCGTCCAGGTCGACGAACCCTACCTGCAGGGCAGGCCCGAGGCCGCGCGCGAGTTCGGGGTGAGCGTGCTGAACGCCGCGCTTGACGGGATCACCGGCACGACGGCCGTGCACCTGTGCTTCGGCTACGCGGCGATCATTCACGAGCGGCCGAGCGGTTACTCGTTCCTGCCCGAACTAGCCGCGAGCACGGCGAAGCAGATCTCGATCGAGACCGCCCAGTCGGGCCTCGACTGCTCGGTGCTTGCCGGGCTGGCCGAAGCGGGCAAGACGGTCATCCTAGGGGTGCTGAACCTCGGCGATCACGCCGTCGAGAGCGCCGAGGATGTAGCCGACCGGGTCCGCCGGGCCCTGCCGTACGTGCCCGCCGATCAGCTCGTGCTCGCGCCAGACTGCGGCATGAAGTACCTGCCGCGCGAATCCGCATTCGGCAAGCTCAGAGCCATGACCGCGGCCGCCGCCAAGCTCCGCGCCGAGCACGCCTGACTCCCAGGCCCGGACCCCTCAAATCGGGCTGGCTACCGTGACGCCAGCCTTGCGAGCCGCCTCGGCCACCCCGCTCGGAAAGACGCAAACCCCGAGGTAAGGGCGCCTGCCGCGCTGGTGCTGAACCCGGGTGGTTTCGTGGCCCCCGGCCGGGGCATGCCTGCCCGCATCGGACGCTTACTCGGCGCTACAGCGTGATGACCCAGCGTGCCCGGAGCCACGTGAGCGATCGTCGGCGAATATCGTCGCCAGGCCGGCAGAGCACTCCAGTTGCGCTGCCGCTGTACTTGAGGAGTTGCCTTGCCCGCCAAGCGTTCCACCACCATTCCGGCGGCCCGATCCGCCACGCGCACGGCCGCCTCCGACACGTCCAGGCGTGCGGCCAGCACCACGCGGCGCCCGGCTAGGTCCCGTACGCGCGCTGCCAGTCCCGATGGGGCCACCCGAACAGCTACCAGCCAGCCATGGCTGCACCAGAAGGGCGTCGTGATCCAGGAGTTCGGCACCGTACGCCAGTTCCCGATCGGACTGTCCTACGACGCTCGGATGTATTCCTGCCAGCGCCTCAATCAGACTCTCGCCGACACCCAGATCCTGTACGCGCTGTATAAGAAGCATCACTGGCTGATGCGCGGCGCGACCTTCTACCAGCTGCACCTGCTCCTGGACAAACACGCCGACGAGCAGCTCGAACTGGTCGACCAGATCGCCGAGCGAATCCAGACGCTAGGCGGCGTCGCCGTCGGCGACCCCCGACACGTCGCCGAGATCACCCGCATACCGCGGGCCCCAGATGGGGTCGAAGAGGTGCCGGCGATGCTGTCACGACTGCTGGAAGCCCACGAGATGATCCTCGCCGACGCCCATGACGCGGCGGCCCGCACAGCCGACATGGGCGACGACGGCAGCAACGACCTGCTGGTGTCCGACGTCATCCGCACCGGTGAAATGGAGGCATGGTTCCTCGCCGAGCACCTGGTCGACACACCGCTGGTGCAGGCCTGACAACAGGTCCTTAGGACCCTGAGCAGGCGCGCATCGAGGCCGAGTCCTGCGATTGCACAACCCCATGCAACTCTTTCACTGGCAGTAGCGTGAGCGGACCGGCGGTGCCACCGGGCCGGAAGCGGATCTCGCCGAAGATCGTGGAGCATGGCCCGCGCCCTGGCATGGCGACGACGAACGAGGCACCGTCCGGCAGGGCAGAAATCCCTCGATCCACTCAATTTCGGATCCCGCTCGCACCGGGACCAGCCCGTCACGTGGCGCCGCACGGTCGGGTAGCGGTCCCGCCACCGTCAGCCCGGATCTGGTTTGTAGCGATCCAATCGCCAGGTCGGCACACCGACCAGGTCGGCGCAATCGGCGATCGCGCCGCGCTTCACGTCGGTTGGCCCGCTCCCCCAGCGGATCGGACCTGTCGAGCACGCTGTTGACGCAACCAGTCGATTGCTATACTATGGCAACCGTTCAGTTGCTACTTTGTTGGAGGCCGTCATGGGTTTTCCTGATCGCATCGAGCGGACCGTGGAGGTCGCTCACCCGCCGGGCAAGGTTTGGGCGGCGCTCACCACGGCCGAGGGTCTGGGCGCCTGGTTCGGCGACGATTGACTTGCGCCCTGGCGGGGCGGCCAGGATGAGGTGGAGCAGCGGGTTCAGGGTCGAGATGCGCGTGGAACGGGTGGAGGAGCCGACGGTGTTCGGGTTCACCTGGCAGATCTATGGGCTGCCCGAGGACGATCCGCGGCGTACCTATGTCGAGTTCACGCTCGAACCGGCCGGTGCTGGCACGCGGCTGAGGATGGTCGAGAGCGGTTTCGCCCAGCTGCCCGAGGACGCCTACCGCGCGGCGTACGACGGCAACACCAAGGGTTGGGCGAGCGAGCTGGGCGAACTGGTCGACTACCTCGATGCCGGATGATATCGAGGCGATCGCCGAGCAGGTCTTCGCTGCCCTGGCCGACCCGACGCGCCGCGCCATCCTGGCCGCGCTGGCCGCCGGGGGGCCGGCGACGGCCACCGACCTGGCCGATCGCCTGCCGATTACGCGGCAGGCAATCGCGAAGCACCTGGCCCTGCTGGCCGAGGTCGGCTTCGTGACGGCCGAACACGGAGAGCGGCGCCGGGTGCGGTACCGGCTCCGTTCGGCGCCGATGCAGGTGGCACAGCAGTTCCTGGCCGCGCTGGCCCGCGACTGGGACCACCCGCTCGATGCGCTGACGGACCACCTCGACCGGTCCGCGCGCGAGTCCACCACAACCCCACTCGAGGAAGCCAGAGGACATCATGCCTGATCGCCGATTCACCTCCGCTTTCGCCGTGGACCGGAACCCGGCGGAAGCCTTCGACGCCATCAGCAACATTGGAGGATGCGGTTCCAGAGGGATCGAGGCCAGCACCGTCGCGATCCGGCACCGGACAGAGGCGACGCCGGCTCCCCGCTCCGTCGGGATGACGAGCGGTAGCACGGCCGCGACGGCAGCCACGCTGACAGCCACGCTCGGGCTCGCCGCCGCAACCTGGGTTGTCGCCGTGCGGCAGATGAACGGCATGGACATGGGGGTCGCAACCGAACTCGGTTCGTTCGCGTCTTTTGCCGCGCTGTGGGTGTCCATGATGACAGCGATGATGCTGCCGGGAGCGGCCCCGGCAGTGGTGCGACGCGCTCAAGCCGGCGGTGGTGTGCACACCGTGCCGCTGTTCGTGGGGTCCTACCTAGCTATCTGGACGCTCGTGGGCGTCGCGGTGTACGTGGTGTACCGCCCGCACGGGACTGCCGCCGCCGGCGCACTCGTGATCGCTGCAGGTGTCTACGAGTGGACGCCGCTCAAGCGGCGCTGCCGCCGGCGCTGCCGGGAGAGCGTTCGCTCCGGATTCGAGTTCGGGCTCTGCTGCGTTGGCTCGAGCATCGGACTGATGCTCATGCTAGTGACGCTAGGCGTCATGAGTGTCACATGGATGACTGTGATCGCCGTCCTCGTCCTCGCCCAGAAACTGCTGCCCGCGAAAGCCGGCGTCGATGTGCCACTGGCGGTAGCGATCGTCGGACTCGGAATCCTGATCATCATCGCGCCCTCATCGATTCCCGGGCTCTCGCCACCGATGTGAGACGTCATCGGTGGCGCGGGCCGCGCTGTTGTAACGACAAGAAGGAGAGAACAATGACCGATCACAAGGCCGCAGGTGCCGAGTATGTTCTGCGCCGTGGCTGAACTGGGCGATGACGGGCAGGTGACGCCGGGCGGTCTTCTGACGGACCGGATCGGGATCGGGGTGCTGACCCGGCTGGTGCCGCGCGACCTGGTCGATGAGGTGCTGGCGGAGACCGGCCGCCGGGAGAAGCGCTCCCGTCTGCTCCCAGCGCACGTGGTGGTGTATTTCGTCATGGCCATGGCCGTATTCCGGGACGGCTATGAGGAGGTGATCCGGCGGCTGGCCGGCGGGCTGGCTTTCATGCGCGCCTGGCGGAAGGACTGGGCGGTTCCCACGACCGGGGCCATCTCGCAGGCCCGCGAGCGGCTGGGCGAGGCGCCGCTGAAGGCCCTGTTCGAGCGGGTCGCGACTCCGCTGGCGGCGCCGGGCGCACCCGGCGCGTGGCTGGGATCGCGGCGGCTGATGGCCATCGACGGGGTGAAGGTGGACATGCCCGACACCCCGGCCAACGTCGCCGGGTTCGGGCGGCCCGGCGGCGTGACCCGCCGGCCGTTCCCGCAGGTCCAGGTCCTGGGCCTGGGCGAATGCGGCACCCACGCGGTGGTGGCCGCCCAGATCGGCACCCTCAGCGTGGGTGAGCGTGAGCTTGCCGCCGGCCTGCTGGGCTCGATGGAGCCGGGCATGCTGGTGATCGCCGACCGCGGCTTCTTCGGCTTCGAGTTCTGGCGGGACTGCCTGCTGACCGGCGCGGACCTGCTGTTCCGCGTCGCCTCCGGCCTGAAGCTCCCGGTCACCCGGGTCCTTCCCGACGGCTCGTACCTGTCCGAGGTCGCCTCGCCCAGGGTCCGCTCGGCCGGCTTCAGGATCCCGCTGGCGGAGGCAGCCGACCCGGCCAACGCCACCCACATCCCGGTCCGGGTGATCGAGTACACCGTCACCACCGCCGGCGGCCGCGGGAAGCCGGAGACCTTCCGCCTGATCACCACCATCCTCGACCCCGAGGACGTGACCTCGATCGAGCTGGCCGCCGCCTACCAGCAGCGCTGGGAATACGAGATATCGCTGCGGGAGATCGAGACGCAGATGCTCGAGCCCGGCAGCGGGCTGCGCTCCCGATCCCCCGAGCTGGTCCGGCAGGAACTGTGGGGCCTGCTGCTGGCGCACTACGCCATCCGCTCCCTGATGGCCGAGGCAGCCGCCGCGGCCGGCCTGGACCCCGACCGGCTGTCGTTCATGCGAAGTATCAGCCTTGTCCGCCGCCAGGTCACAGACCAGGCGGCATTTTCCCCCCGGCAGGCTCGAGCACGCGCGGGTCATGGCGATCAGGGAAATCCTCGAAAGAGTCAGTAAAGGCCGCCGCAAACGGTCTTACCCCCGCGTCATCAAGAAATACAAAGGCCGCACCTTCCCGGTGAAACAGCCGGGCGACATCGGAAGCCTCTACGAGCCCATCCTGTCCATTCTGCATCCAGTTCTTAACTAAGTGGCATTGCAACAGGTAGACCAACGTCACGTCGGCGATTGTGCCCGGCCCCCAAGGGCGCTGGCTCGGCCTTCCCGCGACCAGCGCCGAGCCGGGCAAGAGAATCTTGGCGTGCCCTAGCACCAGCTTTGGCACGGGACACGCTTCCAGGTGTCCCCAGCGTAGGCGACCGACACGGCCCAGCCCGCCGCGCTGAACTTCTGAGGATGCGCGAGTGCCTGGCGTAGCATGGCCTTGGTAAGCACGGGAGACAGCATGAGCGTGTCGCCGTGCAGGATGCGGTAGTGGAATGTCGCCCCGGCAGGAGGACTTCCGATGTCGACGGTGTTGTCGTTGATGATGCGATACGGGCCATCGTCGACCTTCCCACCCAGCCAGTCCAGCGAGCCAAACTGCCCGGATTGGTTGAAGAAATGCGAGTGCTTTCTCTTGAGGGCGCCCGTGCAAGGGTGGGCTTTGGTCGGCTTCGGGCTTCCTGAAGCGAAACTGCTCAAGCCAGTCGATGAGGTCTGCCCCGACCAGGCGTACGGCGCCAGCGGCCCGAGACCGGCCTTGTCGAGTTCGCTCGCCAGCTCCTGACATGAGGTCACTCGTTCCCATCTCCCGACGAGACCGGCAACCGCCGCGACCGTTGGGGAAGTCACGGGACTGTGGGATGTTCCTCCCGATAGTGGACGTGTTGAGCTGTTCGAGCTGCACCCGGCGATTACGGTGGTCGCAGCGAGTAGAAAGCCAACAGTCACCTTTGTCAAGGACCCTCTGCCCGTAAGGCCGAGTATGCCTTCGATCGCCCTCTCCAATAGCACGGTTCCAAGGCCCCGGAACACACGTGCGGCGGGCTGGGCAAGGCTCCGCTCCTCTTCTTCGCGTCCATCAAACGCCCGCAGGCCAGGCGCATTCACCACGATCCTCCTTGGTCTGGCACCTCGAGCGCATCGCCGGTTACGCGCACGCGATCGCTCTATTCGAGCTGGCCCGCTGCTCGGCGGCGAACCCAGCGCGGTCACCACAATGGCCGCCGCAATTGTTCGTTTCCTCGTCGGTGTGCTGCTGTCCATCTCTTCCTCCTCGTTCTGATTGGCCGCGGCCGGGGTGGGTCCCAGGGTTCATCTGCGGTTGCTGCGGTGGAGATGCCGTTGTTGAGTCCGCTCGTGCATCGCGTCGATGTGCTACCCGCGTGGGTGAGTGGCTCGAGTTTGGCCGCGGGGTTGGCTGCGGGCCAGAGGGCGTTCCCTGGCTTGCGGGGAGGGTTAGCCCTGGGGGTATGCGAGATTACGGCGAGCGCCGCGTCCAGGGCTCCGATCCCCAGACGACGGAGTAGGGGCCTTTGGGTTCGACGTCAGCGAACCTGAGGTCGGTGCCGTCGAAGGACCAGCGGGCCCTGATCACATCGCCGTTGCTTCCGGTGCCGACGAAGCGGTCGCGGTAGAGGGAGTAGGTGCCTTCGATCCCGGTCTCGCGTTGTCCGCTGGGATGGAGCTGGTAGAGCACGAAGCTGCCGGACTTGAGGACCAGCGTGAAGTGGGACTGGGCCAGGTCACGGGCCATGCGACCGGGTAGACCTGAACGTCGGACGTCGCCGGGGGTGATCCTGGTCGTATAGGAGCCGTCGGGCAGGCCGCTTGCGGCCGGGGGAGCCTGCGGCGTACAGCTCAGTGCAGCCGCGGCGCCCGCGCCCGCTGTCTCGCGTCTCGCCTCGATCGAGGCGATGAACGAGCGCGTCTGCGGGTTGCGCTCGAGGCGGGCCAGCACTGGGGCGACCGCGGCACGCAGCTGCGAGAG
>Ga0209240_1001085_pt1 | contig 10796 bp, 10 predicted proteins | sample GraSoi_2013_80cm_FD_185828 | JGI IMG/M metagenome (GOLD analysis project Ga0209240, IMG submission 185828) | Grasslands soil microbial communities from the Angelo Coastal Reserve, California, USA - Sample 9_17_2013_80cm (SPAdes) (version 2) | ecosystem: Environmental > Terrestrial > Soil >... | reverse complement strand
CGAGATGCGAAGTTCTGCCAATCATTTCGAGAACTGATCAAGACGGGAAGCGTGAATCCGCTTCGATTGCCAGCAAGAAGCCCGAATCTGAACTCGTATGCGGAACGCTGGGTGAGGTCGGTCAAAGAAGAATGTCTGTCGAGGCTGATCCTGTTTGGAGAATCGTCCCTGCCGCGAGCGTTGCAGCAATACATCGTACATTACCACGAGGAGCGCAACCATCAGGGCAAAGACAATCGGATCTTGTTTCCTTCGCGGCCGGAGGCAAGGAGGACTATGGGAGCAGTGCGGTGTCGAGAACGACTGGGCGGCCTGCTGAAGTACTACGAGAGGGAAGCGGCATAAAAGTCGAAGGGACAGCGGGCCATGGGCTCACAACATATATTAAGGATACTGGGAATCTCGACTGGCAAAAGACCTCCCGGGCCTGATTTCATCAACGTGCGTTGAGCAATGATTTCAAGGCAGCGACCAGGATGAGTTTTTTGACCACACGAGATTTTCTTTCGAGGAGGCGCAATTGTGAAACGACTCTCCATCTTCCGCTGGTATCACGCACTGCGAGTGCACCATCAGTTCACGATATTCCAGGCGATTCGTTGCGCGCTGTGGCTGGCGCGTTAGTCTGGAGTCCCGATGAAGCCTGATTATGTGAAACGTTCTAAGCTGCATCTGAGGAGGAAGTATGACTGAAGAAAAAAAGAGACATGACCACGGACGTGGGCGGGCCGGTCGGCGACAATCAGAATTCGCTGACGGTAGGGCGGCGTGGACCGGTAGTGTTTGAAGATGTTCCGCTGTTCGAAAAAATGGGGTTGTTATGACAAAGCTACGCCTTCCACTCTCCAAAACTCCAGGAGGGCCGGTCAGCGACACGGAGGAGTGCGGTCGCTACAAAGCCTGAATGGCTGATCCAGATGGAGACCGTGCTGAAAGTCCTGAACGAAGGGGTTGTTGTGGCTGACGACCGTCGTGAAATCCTGTTTGCGAACTCGCGGTTTTTGGAGATGACTGGTCTCACGTCGCAAGACCTGCAGGATTTTGCACTTTCTCGACTGTATTCCGCTCAGGAATGGGAGTTTCTGATGCGACAGGGTGATCTGTAGCGCCCAGCTTAGCGCGTGGGATAGCTATAGCCAAGTGAAGGATTCTCTTATTAGGGTTTGTTTCTGAGCGCATGCTATTGAGCTGCATTTGCTCTTGTAAGCATCGAAGAGCGAGATCCGCCCATATTGCGCCGCCTGACAAGGAGTCATGATTCTTCTATCCGAACCCCCCGATCCCGCATCGGAAAAGGTAGAAGTGCTTGTGGGAATTCCACCGAACGCGGTGTCGAGCAAATGCCGCCAGGAGGGAACCGAACCAGGTTTGAGAAACGACGGCCATGAATAAGGTGCACACGATCGATGGTTATTGACGCTCAAGAGAAAGCAAAGCTTTGGCGCGCCGGGGACATCGGTGACGTCGAACTGCTTCATGCCAAGTACATGAGGTACGCCTTTGCGCGTCATACTCATGAAGGCGTGGCGATAGGTGTCATTGAAGATGGAGCGGAGAGTTTTTGGTATCGCGGTGCAAATCACGTGGCAACGCGTGGAAACATTGTCGTATTCAATCCGGGAGAGGTTCACACCGGGCAAGGCGCCGATGAACGTGGCTGGACCTTTCGCATCTTTTACATGGACGTTCGCCTTCTCCAGCGAGCGGCGTCTCAGACGGCAGGCCGGGCAAAGGATATACCTTTCTTCCGCCAGCCGATCATCCAGGACTCCCACACGGCAAAACTCCTCCATTCGCTTCACGTAACGCTTGAGTCTGATGCCTCAAGGCTAGAGCGCCAATCATGTTTTATTTGGGCGTTCGCGCAGTTGGTGAAAAAACATGCAGACGACCGGCCGATTGAACGCTCTCTTGGCAGTGACCGCAGCGCAGTCCAGCGGATTAGGGAGTATCTCGAGGATCGATATCAACACAACGTCTCACTGGATGAACTCACTCGGCAGGCAAATATGAGCCCGTACGCGCTCATTCGCGCATTTCGTGCGAAAGTTGGCCTCCCACCTCATGCTTTCTTGAATCAGATACGAATCGACCGGGCTAGGCACTTCTTGCGTCGAGGTGATTCCCTCGCGGAGGCTGCTGTTTCTACGGGTTTTGTTGACCAGAGCCACTTCACGAGACATTTCAAAAAACTAGTTGGAGTTACTCCCGGACACTACCGCAATTCATTCCGCGCCACCAAGGGCTGAATTGTTGAAACGTCGACCGGGCCTTGAGGCCAAAAAAAAATGGCTGGTCTGGCTGATTCCAATTCCGGAGGGAACAACGCCGAACTGGTAGGGACTGGCATAGTGATCGAATACGCGGTAACGACAAAAGAAGGGAGCCGGACGTAGCTTTGAGAAAAATCCAAGCTGTTTCTCACCTTCCCTGAGCTCCCTGTTGCCGTGCAATAACGTACAAGACGGCCGCAGACCTTGCGGCTACATTAGGCGGCAGACTCGAGTTAGGTAAGAGGAAGCAGATGCCGTTTGCTAGGACATCGATCTCTTTAACGAGGCGGGCAGTGTGTTCTCCGAGCGATTGATTGAGAGGAGGCCACAGATGAAGAAAATTCGATTGGGAAGTTGGTTTTTTGCCGCCGTCGTACTCGCCATCGGAGCCGTCGGGCAAACCGCCCAATCAAACGTTGGTGCCCCTTCGAGCGCGTTACCACCTGACTTGCTTAACGTGGGCTTTGACCCTCCACTGAACGCCCAAATGCCGCTCGATCTGACTTTTCAGGATGAAACCGGCAGCAATATCCAGCTCCGCGAATACTTTGGACGAAAACCCGTGCTTCTTGCGTTTGTCTACTACGACTGCCCAATGCTGTGCAGTCAGCTGGAGGAGGGGATCGTCAACTCGCTGAAGAGGATTTCCTTCAACCCAGGGGAGGACTATCAGGTCATCTTCCTTAGTTTCGATCCGCACGACACGCCGCAGGTAGCGGCACGGAAAAAAGCTTTAGCCACGTCCCGTTACGCTCGCAGCGGAACGCAAACTGGTTGGCATTTCCTAACCGGTTCTGAAACGGCCATCCAAACCGTCACCCGGGCTGCCAATTTTCGATACGCATTCGACCAAAAAACCGGACTCTTCGCCCACGCGAGCGGCATATTAATTCTGACTCCGGAAGGCCGCATCTCCCGATATTTCTATGGAATCGACTATCCCGATCGAGATCTGCGTCTTGCGTTAGTTGATGCGTCCTCGGGGAAAATTGGGTCGCCTATCGATCGGGTCCTGCTCCTCTGTTATCAATACGACCCAACTACCGCGCGATACGCCACCGCGGTTCTTAGACTACTCCGCTTAGCAGGAGTTTTGACCGTTGCAGCCTTAGTCCTTGGAATTCTGATTTTTCGTCGACGCGATACCACAATCTCACCGCCCGGACTCTCGTTGCTCAAGTCGAGTGTCCCGCCAACGAAAGGCAGGAATTGAGATGGCGGCAACAGTTATCACATCTAGCCCAACTCTCCCACGCGAACACTATCTGAATGCGACCTATGGCATCCGTTCGTGGCTCTTCACCACAGACCACAAACGAATCGGTCTCCTCTATCTCGCTTCCGTCACATTTTTCTTCATGCTAGGCGGTATCTTTGCTTTCATAATTCGCCTCAATTTGCTGACGCCTCAGGGCAATTTGGTTTCTCCCGAAACTTACAACAAGCTTTTTACGATGCACGGCGTCGCCATGATCTTCTTTTTTCTTGTTCCTTCTATTCCTTCGGTGCTGGGCAATTTCCTCATTCCTCTCATGATAGGCGCAAAGGATTTGGCATTCCCGAAGCTGAACCTCTTAAGCTGGTACCTGAACATCATCGGGGGCTGCTTTGTGCTGTACTCGTTTTCTACAGGAGGTCTGGATACTGGCTGGACCTTTTACACGCCCTTCAGCAGCATCTATTCGAATTCGGCTGTTACGCCCGCGATCATCGGCATTTTCATCAACGGATTTTCGTCGATCCTCACCGGACTCAACTTTATAGTCACCATCCACACCATGCGCGCTCCGGGCTTGCCGTGGTTTCGCTTGCCGCTGTTTGTTTGGGCCCTCTATGGCACGAGCATCATCTTCATTCTCGCGACTCCAGTGGTCGCCATCGCCCTTTCGCTCGTCGCGCTGGAACGCGTTTTTCATCTTGGCTTCTTCAATCCCGCTCTCGGTGGCGATCCGATTCTCTTCCAGCATCTCTTCTGGTTCTATTCGCATCCGGTTGTTTACATCATGGTTCTGCCCGCGATGGGCGTTGTGAGTGAACTGATCGCCACCTTTGCTCGCAAGCCTGTATACGGATATAAATTCGTCGCCGGTTCGAGTATAGCCATTGCCGTCCTTGGGTTTCTCGTCTGGGGACACCATATGTTTGTGAGTGGCCAGGCCACGTATACGGCGCTGACGTTCTCGTTTCTCAGCTACCTTGTTGCCATTCCTTCGGCGGTCAAAGTCTTCAACTGGACCTCCACCCTCTATAAGGGTTCCCTCTCTTTTGACACTCCCATGCTCTATGCTCTGGGCACTATCGGTCTATTCACGATTGGTGGCCTAACGGGACTTATTCTCGCCAGCCTGGGAGTGGATATGCACGTCCACGACACATATTTTGTCGTTGCCCATTTCCACTACATCATGGTGGGCGCCTCGGTAATGGGCTATCTCGGTGGACTCCATTTCTGGTGGCCCAAGATTTCTGGAAAACTTTATCCCGAGTTCCTCGGGCGAATCGCAGCGATAGTCCTCTTCGTGGGTTTTAATCTCACGTTCTTTCCTCAATTTATTCTTGGATACCTCGGTATGCCACGCCGCTATTACAGTTATCCGCCCGAACTTCAAGTGCTCAACGTCCTGTCCACTGCCGGAGCGACTATTCTTGCCGTCGGCTATTTACTTCCCCTCGTTTATCTGACCTGGTCGATGCGCTATGGCAGGATCGCAGGACCCAATCCATGGCCGGCGACTGGACTCGAATGGCAGACCCCTTCTCCACCGCCGCAAGAGAATTTCCACGTCACGCCCGAAGTGGCCTGGGAACCGTACGACTTCCGCAATCGTCCCGATCTCGGGCTAGAAACAGGCGGTGCGCCCTCACTTGCTCCCGCACACGGAGATGACTGATAAAACATGACGATTCCGATTTAGAAGCTAAAACCAAACAAAGGAGAAACAAACAATGCCAAAGGAAACCGCAACTCAGGCCAAGGAAAAACCGCAGGCAATGCACGAAATACCAACTGACCTCAACCGCGAAGCCGTCGGCGAGATCACAACCGCGCTACGTCGATTGCTGGCCGATACATTCGCGCTGTACTTGAAGACCAAGAATTTCCACTGGCACATGACCGGGCAGCATTTCCGCGATTATCACCTGCTGCTCGACGAACACTCGGAACAGATCTTTGCCATGACCGATGATATTGCCGAACGTGCGCGGAAAATCGGCGGACCTACATTGCGCTCGATCAGCGATATCTCCCGGCACCAGCGTTTGAAGGACAATAACGACGAAAGCGTCGACCCAAAAGAGATGCTGGCAGAACTCAGCGCCGATAATCAGGCACTGACGGGCTATTTCCGTTCTACACATGAAACTTGCGAAAAATACAATGACGTGGCGACCTCAAGCATGATCGAGGTCTGGATTGATCAAACCGAGCGCCGGACGTGGTTCTTGTCGGAAATCGTGCAAGGACTCTGACGGTTATCTGATCGAGTGCATCCAACCAAGTCTTCGAAAAGCGCGCGCCTTGATGCCGCTCTGCGGCTATTGGCAGACCGAACGAGATCTCGGTTACGTTTATACTGGGAGCATCCAATCATAATTGCCGGGACAGCGACAATCGGGAAATGCGCGGAGAGGAGAGGTCGTGCGGATGCGAGCTGGGAACCGAAAACGATTTTGCACCACGCTTTTGGTGGGTGCCGCTGCGCTGAGTCTCGGCTGCGAGGTCGCCAAGGAAGCGAGTTGGAAGCTAAGAGCGACTGTGGAAGCATCGCCGCAAACGTCAGCGAACGCCACTTATTCCTGCTGCCGGTCCGTTGGCCGAGACCAAGTCCCTCAAACAAAAGGGTCTCCCAGTCGAGGCTACTCACGCGGCGGTTCCGGCGGACAATCCACAGACTCCCGCGAAAATCCCACTCGGCGAAAAGCTATTCTTCAACGGCCGCTTATCGGCGGATGGAACCGTAGCTTGCAGCACGTGCCATAACCCGGCGCACGCGTTCACGGACGGGAGACCCGAAGGGGTTAGCACATGAAGGAAGAAAGAAGATGGATCGCGCTGCTGATCCTATCCGCAGGCGTTATCGTCGCGCTCCTGATCTGCACTGGGCTCATTTCAGTGCAGGCTGGACCACAGGAGACCGACAACGACCAGCATCCACGGGTCTATAACCCGTACCCACCTGGAATCCTGCCATCCGATTTAAGTTCCGAGATAGCTCGGGTTCTACGGGAGGTGGATGTCATCGAAAGCCGAGCGCTTGCACGGTGGCACGCCTTACAGCCCCCGATTCTGACAGGTCAGCCGGCCGTCCTGCAGAATAGCGGAACTGAGACAATAGAAACGCTCGGCGAGCTTATGCTCTTCGACAAGAATATCTCACCGAACAGAAATCAAGCGTGCACGTCTTGCCACATGCCATACGCCGGCTTTAGTGGACCGATCCCCTCGGTCAACCTGACAATGGTCGCATTTCCCGGAACGGTTCATTTTCGGGCCGGCAAGCGCACGGCGCAGCGACACCCGTATTCACCATTCTTCTCTGTACTGCAATACAACCAACTACAGGGTCTTTTCTTTGGTGGAAATTTCTTCGATTCACGCGCGACCGGATATAAGCTAAGGATTCCCGACGCCGAACAGGCCCAGAGTCCTCCTGTCGATACTCTAGAAATGGGCTTCCCTGACACTGCTTGCGTCGCGTTTCGGCTTTCGCAGGCTGTGTACAGACTTCTGTTTGAGGAGGTATGGGGTGCGGGCTCCTTCGATATCAAGTTCCCACACGAGACTGGCCGGATCTGCGCAACCCCTGGAGGCGCTAAGGTGTTTGGCACGAACGCCACGCCCATTCGGCTAAGCCCCGAGGATCGCACCAAAGCAAACAACGTCTATGATCACTGGGCGCAGTCCATTGACTCATACGAGCAGTCCGTGCAGGTCAGCGCTTTCTCGTCGAAATTCGACGCCTTCCTGGCGGGCAAGTACACCCTCACAGCAGACGAGATGGCGGGCTTCCAGCTGTTCAACGGCAAAGGTAACTGCAATTCATGCCACCTCGACGGAAGAGGAACCACTCTAAAGTCAGGTCAGACCGACACCAGCTCGGCTGCCACGGTGAACCCTCTGTTCACCTGCTTCGGCTCGGCCAATGAGGGCCTACCCCTGAATCCCAGGAATGCTTTCTATTATCAGACCAAGCCGGATTCCTACGGGTTCACTCCCAATCCTTACGGCTTCGGGTACAGAGATTTGGGACTCGGGACTTTTCTCAGGAGCGGGTTCGGTTCCGGCCCCAATCCGAATATCAGTTGGAGACAATACGCACCAACTGTCGACGGCCAAATGCAAGTGGCTACGGCGCGCAACGTCGCGATGGCACCGCCGCAATGTCCCACCACCGAAGCCCCCGGTCCTTACTTCCAGAAGGGCTTCTTTCACAACGGCTACATTAAGAGCCTGAAGCAGCTCGTACATTTCTACAATACGCGCGACAAGTATGCGTACCCGGTCACTTCCGGACATTGCCCGCCAGGAACCACCGAAAAAGTAGACTGCTGGCCTATGCCAGAGGTGCCGAACAATATCGATATGACCAGCGGTAATCTTGGCTTGACGGATGAGGAGGAGAATCAGATCGTTAAATTTCTGGAAACATTGTCGGACGGTTTCACGAGGCCTTACCCCAACCGCGATACTTTTACGGGTGCCTGCATGAGGGGTGGTTCCGCCGCGACCCAAGGTAACGAGTCGCTGATCCCGACTCCGCCTCTACCGCCCTGCGCATCGGCTATCTGCGACGTTGCGCCTGTCCCCGGCCCTAAGCCTATACCGTAATACAAACCGCGAAACGGCGGGAATGCCAGAACCAATGCATCTCTTCTCTGACTCGTCCGTCTCGCAAATTTCTTTGAGGTGTGAAGATGAACAAAATGCTTTTGATATTGGCGATATCGGTTTTGGGGGGAACCCTGCCCGCTCAGGAAAGTCCAACGACTCCAAAAGCCGTGCGGGTACGGATCATCGAAGGGCCTAAGATCGAGTTGGCAAAGGAGCGTTTAACGATTATCACCTGGACAACGACCAATCCCGGTGGCTCCCCCGTGCATTACGGAATCGTCCGCTACGGTACGGATCCAAGTAGCCTACGCGAGACCGCGAAATCTCCGATCAGGTTGAACCCCGATCACTCATCGACGGTTTTCCGCGTACGCCTTGATAATCTTAAGTCGCGGACGACGTACTATTACACGGTTGACTCCATGGAGGCCAATGGCACGAGGGATGGAGTCGTCAGCCCAATAAACAACTTCACCACACTCTAGCCGGTCATCTGTAAACGACCGGCGCCATAATTTCGTGCTCCGCCCTCTTAGCTACGCCGTGGCGCGTGACGCTCCTTGTCCTGTGCTGAGCGTCTGATATCGCGAGCGCTTGTCTCGCCGGTGCTGTCAGGCGCCCAAAGCCCCTCTCTTTTCAGGACAATACAAGAAGAGTGAAAGTGACGGGAGCGACGGGACTCGAACCCGCGACCTCCTGCGTGACAGGTAAACGCGGATACGTTAAGTAGTTGGTTCGTCTTGTCTTTTCCTATGTCTTGCATCACCGTTTTGCACGGTATTCGGCAGTGTTTGTTCCCACGTTGTGCCTAAGTTTTTGGAGGTCATCTCCCACAACCGAACTTCTGGCTCGGGATAACTTCCGGCTTGCCCGTGATACGCCCGCAATCGTCAAGAAGGGCAACTGGGTTTCCAACTTCCCACAACGGGAGTTCTGGGGTGTCTTGCGAGTGATGCAGTCAGTTGAGTCGCCAACATGTTCTCAATTGTTGCGGAGACCAATCATCGGGTCGATGCTTGAGGCTCGGCGTGCGGGAACGTACGTCGCTAACATTGCCACTACGAGGATCGCGATCGGCACGATAAAGAAGAGCCGGGGCTCGCGAATGTGGAGGCCATAGAATATCGCGTCGAAAAGTTTTGGCAGCGGCAGCGCCAGCGCGAGTCCGACAGCCGCTCCGATTGCAGTCATTTTCATACCTTCCCACAAAATCAATCGCAGCACGTCCGGGCCTTTGGCCCCTAGGGCCATGCGGATACCGATTTCATGCGTGCGCTGGCCCACGGAATACGCGACAAGGCCATAAATTCCGATGGCTGCTAGGATCAGCGCGAGAAGGGCAAAGCTGGCCAGCACACGACCGAAGAATGGATTCGCGCTCTTCTGGCGTTGCGCAGAGCCGACGCCAAGCTATTCGGATCGGAACTTGCCCGCACCATGAAAGAGAAGGAAGGCACGGGCCGCTGAAAGAAGGGCTCGTAGACTTCCGGGTCGTCGCGAGTGCCCTCCGAATGGGTCTTCACATTCGCCACAACTCCGACGATCTCGCTCCACTCTGGCGCAGCGCCGCTCATGTCCAAGTGGATCTGTTTTCCGAGCGCCTCCTGGTCCTGCAAATGCCGATGTACAAACTCTTGGTTTACAAGGATTACCCGCGGCGCGGCGGCGTTATCCATCTCAGTGAATGTGCGTCCACGCAACAGCGGGATTCCCGCGGCCCGGAAGTAATCGAAGGTCACCACAACATCGCGTGCGCTGAGCCCCTTGTTCGTCGGCAAATCCGGCTGACCTTTGATTCGCAACGTCACATCGCTGGCTCCAGTTGCCGGCAAGTCGGACGCAACGGCGACGGCCTCGGCGCCCGGAATCTCCTGGAGACGGGGAATGATATCCCGGACAAACGAGGCTTGCCGAGAGGCATCCTTATATCGTGCGCTATCCAGAGTCACGCTGGCGGTAAGGAGATGGTCTGCCTGGAACCCCAGATTCTGATGTTCGATAAGAAAAATTCCGCGGATCAGCAGCCCAGTCCCGATGAGGAGAAACAGGGCCAACGCGATCTCGCTGGTAACGAGCACGGTCCGCAGGCGGCTATGCGACCGGCCAGCGGAGGCCGCGCGACTCTCGTCCTTCAGATTCGTATTGATATCGGTTCGCGACGCTTTGAGCGCGGGCACGAGGCTGCACAGCACCGCGCAAAACAACGAGACACCGAGGGCAAACAGCAAAACGTTCCAGTCAAGCCCCAGAGGGACGGCACTGATTGCTTCGTTGAACGTCATGTTTGCCCGAACAAAGTTAATCCCCCAATATGCAAACAGAAGACCCACACTGCCGCCGAGAAACGCAATCAGCAGACCTTCGGTTAGCAATTGCCGGATAATGCGCAGCCGACCGGCTCCGAGGGCGATGCGGATCGCCAGCTCCTTGCGCCGTCCCGCCGCGCGCGCTAACAGCAGGCCGGCTACATTGGCGCAGGCCATCAGCAGAACAAACCCCACCGTGGTCATCATCACCGCTAAAGCGTTGCGAATATTTAAATCGTAGACCAGGAAATTGGGCAGCGTGCGCACCGCAGCGCCCCAGCCTTTCTCGGTCTCCGGGAACCTTTCCTCGGCGCGGCGGGCCAGCGTCACCAGCTCGGCACGGGCCTCTTCGAGCGTTACGCCAGATTTTAGTCGCGCGAATAG
>Ga0209240_1001084_pt1 | contig 10804 bp, 7 predicted proteins | sample GraSoi_2013_80cm_FD_185828 | JGI IMG/M metagenome (GOLD analysis project Ga0209240, IMG submission 185828) | Grasslands soil microbial communities from the Angelo Coastal Reserve, California, USA - Sample 9_17_2013_80cm (SPAdes) (version 2) | ecosystem: Environmental > Terrestrial > Soil >... | reverse complement strand
AGATGCCCGGGTCATCCTGGCCGGCGAGCGCACGGACGTGCTCGACGTGCTGCCCGCGTTCGACGTCTTCGCCCTGCCCAGCCGCTACGAGGGCCTGCCCACCGCGATCGTCGAGGCCATGATCTGCGGCGTCCCGGTCGTCGCCAGCGCCGTTAACGCCGTCTCCGACCTCGTGATACCGGGCGAGACGGGAATGCTGGTACCGCCGCACCGGCCCCGCCTGCTGGCCGCCGCTGTCGGATATCTTCTCGACTCGCCCGCTGCCGCGGCCCGCATGGCCGCGGCGGCACGCGCTCGCCTGGCTGACCACTACGGTGAGCCGGAGCTGCGCACCGCGCTCCTAGCGGCGTACTCGCCCGTCCCGCGAGACGCCTGCGCGCCTGCGGCGTCGCGCTAGCCCGCCGCGCCCCGCGTCCCGCGCCCCCGAGGTCAGTCCGCGTCCCGCGCCCCCGAGGTCAGTCCGCGTCCCGCGCGCTGAGGACAGTCGGCGCCTCGCGTCCCCGGACGGTCCGCGGATGTGGCCTTGCCGCCTGCCCGTCGCGTCCGTGCCGGCTACTAAGAGTGAAGTTTAGTTACGTGATGTAATGACGAAACATGCTGTAAACGTACGCCGGTACGAAAGCGTCTTCACCACATGGGGCAGTTCACCCGGAAGGCCGCAGATCTGGGCTATTACTGCTGGTTGCGGCAGATGTTCCGCGCGGGGGCGGGAGCGGCCCGGGCCCGGACAGGTGACATAAGCGACCTGAAAACTAGAGATCAGCGCTCGAGCTGCCGCGAGCTGTCCGGGGCTGGGGGGAGTAAGCATGTGGGCTCTGTTCGACACGTGGTGGGATTGCCAGGATGAGCCGGACCGCGGCATGCCCGCGGCGCAATGCCCTCCGCGTGATCTCCTGCGCGGAGGGGCACGGTGCCGCCTGGATGCTGCGGCGGCGAATCTGGCTTGCGCCGGAATTGGCGGGTGACCCAGGTGACGAGGCTCGTGCTCGGCGACGATCATGTCGTGTTCCTTGACGCGCTGTCGACCGTGCTCACGCAGCACGGATACACGATGTCCCCGGTGGCCCGCAGCGCCGCGGAGATGGTTGCCCTGGTCCGCCGCGACCGGCCGGACGTGTGCGTGATCGACCGGCCTGCCGCGATGGATGACGACGCCCAGACCATCGGTCGTTTGCGCGCCGCCAGCAGCAGCACGAACGTCCTCGTGCTCGGCGCGAACTGCGGCATCGAGGCGGTCGGCCGAGCACTGGACGCGGGGGCATCCGGCTACCTGCACCAGTCACGCGGGGTTGGCGAGCTCGTCGGCGCGCTCGAGCGCGTGCTGCACGGCGAGATCGTGGTCGACGTCCCGGACGCCCGGCCTCCCTCGCGGCATTCCGCGCAGCCGAACCACGGGCTCCGGCTCGCCGCGCACCTGACCAGCCGTGAGCGGGAGTGCCTCCTGATGCTGGTAGAGGGGCTGGACACGGCCACCATGATGGATCGGCTCTGCGTCTCGCGCACCACCGTGCGAACCCACCTGCAGGCCGTGCTCACCAAGCTCGGCGTGCACTCGCGGCTCGAGGCCGTGTCCTTCGCCGTGCGCCACCGCCTGCCCGAGCTCTGGTCTTCGGACGACAGCCTGGCGGCCGCCGCCAGGGTGGTGCGGCAGATCCGGCCGCGCCAGGCCCGCGACCTGGCCGCGCCCTCGTCGGGCCGGCCTCTGGCCGTCGCGGCAGGTCAGGACGTGGGCCCCGCCTGACCTTGCGCGGCACAGGCCCCCTTGGTCTCCTGAAACCCGGCCTGCGCCGCCGCTGAAGCGGGCCGGGCGGCCGCGATCCCGCGGGGCCGGCGTGGCAGGCTTGGGGTCATGATCGTGGGCATCGGTGCCGGCAGCGCGATGATCTCCCGGGTGCCCGGCGCGCGCCGGAGAGACCTGGCCCTGGCCGGCCGCTTGTTCGCTCAGAGCGAACGCAGCGTCCCTGCGGCGTGGCTGACGATGCGGGCGGCCTGGGCCGTGAGCGAGCCGAAGGGTGCAGGGGGAATGGAGAGGCGGGCGGGGCCCCGGAGGCGAGCGGGAGACAGAGCATGAGGGACGCCCACGCCGTAGCCGAGGTCCGCGCGGCCGAGAGCGCGCTGATGGCGCAGCTGCCGGAGGGCGCGCTGATGCAGCGGGCGGCGTCGGGCCTGGCGGCCGCGTGCGCGGGCCTGCTAGGGAGGACAGCCGGGGCAGGGACAGCCGGCCGGGCCGGGGTGTACGGGTCGCGGGTGGTCGTGCTGGCAGGCAGCGGGGACAACGGCGGAGACGCGCTGCACGCCGGGGCCCGGCTGGCCGCCCGCGGCGCCGTCGTCACCGCTATCTCCGCAGGATCGAGCCTGCACGAGGGCGGGGCGGCCGCGCTGCGCGGCGCAGGGGGGCGGCTGATCGAGGCGGCCGACGGCCGAGCTCGCCGGGCGATCGGCGCGGCAGACCTGATCATCGACGGGCTGCTCGGCATCGGCGGCCGCGGCGGGCTGCGGGACCCAGGCGCGTGGCTGGCTGCGGAGGCAGAACGCGCCCGCGGCCTGGTCGTGGCCGCCGACCTGCCCAGCGGGATCGACGCCGACACCGGCGAGGCGGCGGGCGCGGCCGTCCGGGCCGACGTGACGATCACGTTCGGGATCTGGAAGCCCGGCCTCCTCATCGATCCCGGCGCCTCCCATGCCGGGGTTGTGGAGCTCGTCGACATCGGCCTGCGCCAGCACCTCGGCCCGCCCGATGTCGCGGCGGCCCAGGCGGCCGACATCGCCGCCTGGCTGCCGCACCCGACGGCGGAGTCCGACAAGTACCGGCGCGGCGTGCTGGGGATCGTGGCCGGAAGCGACCGGTTTACCGGGGCCGCGCAGCTGTCCGTCGGCGCCGCGGTCCGCGGGGGGGCGGGGATGGTCCGGCTGGTGTCAGCCCCGCCCGCGGCCGCCGTCGTCAGGCAGCACTGGCCCGAGGCGGTCATCACGACCACGCGCGACACGGCCCGGGAGGACACGGCCACGGGGGACACGGCCCGGGGGGACGCCCAGACCGGTGGGCAGGTCATCGAGTCCGCCGGGCAGGTCCAGGCCTGGGTGGCCGGGCCGGGCATGGGCACCGGCGAGACTGCCGCAGGCCTGCTGGCCGCGGTGCTCGCGACCAGCCTCCCGGTGCTGGTCGACGCCGACGGGATCACCATGCTGGCGGCTCACCGCGAGCTGCTGGCGCGCTCGGCGCCCACACTGCTCACGCCGCACGCGGGCGAGCTCGCGCGGCTGCTCGGCGCGGACCGGGCGGACATCGAAGCGCACCGGCTCCGGTTCGCCACCCGGGCCGCGGCCGAGCTTGGCTGCACCGTGCTGCTGAAGGGCTCCACCACGGTGATCGCCTCCCCGCCCCCGGATCAGGGGGTCCTGGTGAATCCCACCGGCACGAGCTGGCTGGCGACGGCTGGATCGGGGGACGTGCTGTCCGGCCTGGCCGGCGCCCTGCTCGCGCAGGGGCTGGAACCGCTGCGCGCCGCAGCCGCGGCCGCGTACCTGCACGGCATCGCTGCCCGGCTGGCGGCCGATGGCGCCCCGATCGGCGCCTCGGACCTCATCGAAGCGTTTCCCGCGGCCATCCGGATGGTGGCAGGCGCCCGACGTGACGGCGCGTCCGAGGGGCAGGAAGGTAACCGTGGCTGACCATCTCACGGCCGCTGGGACACCGGCCGCGCTGATGCCCCGGTCACGTCGACTGCCCTGGTCACGCCGACGCCCCGCCCGCGATACTTGAGCTAATAAAAGATTGACTTGCTCAGCCGAGTCGGACTATGTTTGAGCCACTCAACCGTTGAGATGCTCAGATGTTCGGCCCGGGGCCTGCGCCCCGGGGCACCGGCACAGCACATGCGGCACAGCGCTTGCAGCACAGCGCTTGCAGCACGGGCGGCGGCCGGCGGAGCTGAGGGGTAAGGAGGTGACGTGGGAACGCGATCCAGGGTCGATCAGCTCGACTCAGAGATCCTCGACGCCATGGGTGAGCTGATCACCTCACTTGTCGCGAGGGGCGAGCAGATTGCGCAGCGTTTCGGCGTGCCGGCCTTCTGCCTCAAGGCCCTGCACGTGCTCGACTCGTCCATGGCCATGCGGGATCTCGGGCGATACATGCACTGCGACCCGTCCTTCGTCACCGCCATCGCCGACCTGCTGGAAAAGCGCGGGCTGGCCACGCGGGAAGCCAGCACGGCCGACCGCCGGATCAAGAACCTCGTGCTCACCCCGGAGGGCGTCGGGCTGAGGAGAAAGGTGGAGCGCGAGTTCATGGCCCGCATGCCGTGGCGCGTCCTCGACGAGGATGAGCGCACCTGCCTGCTCTCGCTGATCCGCAAGATGACCCTGGCCGAATCCGCCGCTACGCCCACCACCGCCAGCAGCACTCCGAGCACCACCGCTAGCGGCACTCCGACCACCACCAGAACCCCGAAGAGCACCACCACCCCGCCTACGACGGGGGAGAAGGGGCGGGGGAGGTGAGCGAGACGCTGATCACCGGGCAGCGCACCGGCTGACCAAGCCGGGGGGCCGGGCGGCCGCCAGATCGGCGGCGGGCGTTAGCGCCTGACGGCACTCGTCGGCCAGCCGCCCCGATCATCGCGCTGTCGCCGTTCCACCCAAAAGCACGAGTCCCGAACGTCGTGGCAGAGCCGCCACGAGGTGAGATTGCCACGCTCTTCACCAAGGAGACCTTCATGTCCACCGCACAGCCCGAGACCGGGCGGCTGCGAGCTCCCGGCATCGGCGATGGCGCCGTCGGCCAGCCCCAGCAGCGGCGTCGCCTCGGCCTCGCCCTGGTCGTCATCGCCACCGCCCAGCTCATGGTCGTCCTCGACGCGACCATCGTGAACGTTGCACTGCCGCGCATCCAGGGCGCGCTCGGCTTCTCAGGCTCCGGCCTGGAGTGGGTCGTGAACGCCTATGCGCTGACGTTCGGCGGCCTGCTGCTGCTCGGCGGCCGGGCCGGGGACATCCTCGGCCGGAGACGGGTGTTCATCGCCGGGATCATCCTGTTTTCCCTGGCCTCGCTGCTCGGCGGGTTCGCCACCAGCCAGGCGTGGCTGCTGTCGGCCCGCGCCCTGCAGGGCGTCGGCGGCGCGATCGTCGCGCCGACCGCCCTGTCGCTGGTCACCACCACGTTCCCGGAGGGACCGCCGCGCAACCGGGCCATGGGTGTGTACGCGGCGATGAGCATCGCCGGCGGCGCGGTCGGCCTGATCGCCGGCGGCCTGCTGACCACCTACGCGTCCTGGCGCTGGGTGCTGTTCGTGAACGTCCCGATCGGGATCGTGGTCGCCCTGGCCGCCCCGCGGGCATTCGGCGAGTCGCAGCGCCACCGCGGCCGGTTCGACCTACCGGGCGCGATCACCGGGACCCTTGGCCTGGCCTCGCTGGTCTACGGCCTGTCCAGCGCGGCGACCAGCGCCAACGGCGTCTCACACTGGGGCGACACCAAGGTCGTGGCCTCGCTGGCGGCCGCGGTCGTGCTGCTGGCCTCGTTCCTGCTCATCGAGTCGCGCAGTAAGCACGCGCTGATGCCGCTGCGGATCTTCCGCAACCGGAACCGGTCCGGCGCCTACCTGATCATGCTGTGCGTCGGCACGGCGCTGTTCGGGATGTTCTTCTTCCTGACGATCTTCGTGCAGAACGTGTGGGGCTACAGCGCGCTGAAGACCGGGGTGGCCTACCTGCCGATGATGGCCACCGTGATGGCCATGGCCGGCGTCAGCGCGCAGCTGGTCCCCCGGATCGGCGCCCGCCCGCTGCTGCTGGCCGGCTCGGCGATCGCCACCGGAGGCCTGTTCTGGCTGTCGCGGATCAACGAGCACAGCCAATACGCCTCCGGGCTGCTCGGCCCCATCCTGGTCACCGCGGCCGGCATGGGCATGCTGTTCATGCCGCTTACCCTGGTCGCCCTGTCCCGGGTCGATGACAAGGACGCGGGCCTGGCCTCCAGCCTGCTGAACACCGGCCAGCAGGTCGGCGGCTCGATCGGGCTGGCCATCCTGGGCACCGTGGCCTGGACGGTCGTCGCCAATACCGCCCGGAACTCCGCGGCCGCCGCGAAGGCAGCAGCGGTGGCCGCCGCCAAGGGCGGCCACCCGCTGCACGCGACGGCGGCGCAGGCGAAGGCGGCGCAGACCGCCTTGTACCATCACGCGCTGTCGGTCGGGTTCTCCCGCGGGTTCGACGTGTCGGCCGGGATCGCGCTGCTGGCCCTCATCGTGACGATCGTGGCCATCCGGGTCACGCGCGAGGACCTGGCCGGCGTCCAGCCGATGCCCGGCTGAAACCAGGGGCCATAACGCAGCGGCCCAGCCCGATCAGACCACCGCGCTCCAGGTCGGGCGCGGTTGGCCTGGCGGCCTGGCCCGGCGGCAACGCTTGGGCCAGGCCGCTGTGTCAGCCCGGGGGGACGACCCCCAGGATCCCCCCGCGTGCCCTCCGCTCGGGGCCGGCCAAGGCCGGCCGTCGCGGCTGGCCCGGCTTCGCCGGGTGACTCACCCGCGGTGTTCCGCCGGACTGCCCCCGTCTAGTCTTCGGCCCGGCCGCCGAGGTGACGGGCCAGGAACCTCTCGGCTGCGGCGTAGAAGCGCAGCCGGTTCTCCGGCTTGGCGAAGCCGTGCCCCTCGTCGGGGAAGAGCATGTACTCATGCTCGATCCCGGCGCGCTCCAGGGCCGCCACGATCTGCTCGGACTCGGCCTGCTTGACCCGCGGGTCGTTGGCGCCCTGGGCGATGAACAGGGGGATCTTGATGTCGGTCACCCGGGACAGCCGCCGGTGGAACTGGGCGATCATCGGGCCCCAGTAGGGCGGGATGGTCTCGATCAGGGTCTTCAGGCTGGACGGCCCGACGATGTCGACCGCGCAGCAGAACAGATCCGGCGTGAACGCCGCGCCGGCCAGGGCCGCGTAGCCGCCGTAGGAGCCGCCGTAGATGGCGATCCGCGCCGGGTCGGCCCAGCCCCGGCCGGTGACGAAGGTGACGGCGTCGGTCAGGTCATCCTGCATCGCGGCGCCCCACTCGCGGTCGCCGGCGTTGACGAACGCCTTCCCGTAGCCGGTCGAGCCGCGGTAGTTGACCTGGATGCACAGGTAGCCGCGGTTGGCCAGCCACTGCGCCTCGGGACTGAAGCCCCAGGCGTCACGCGTCCACGGCCCGCCGTGCACGTTGAGCACCGTCGGCAGGCCGGACCGGCCCGCGCCGGGCGGGAATGTCGCGTAGCCATGGATGGTGAGGCCATCCCGGGCGGTGAACGAGAACGGCTCCATCGGGGCAAGCTCGTAGCGGGACAGCTCCGGCCGGTTCTCGAACAGGAAGCGGCCGGTCTTGCTGGCCCGGTCGTAAGCGAAGTAGGGGATCGGCCCTGAGTCGTTGGTGAACGCGACCAGCCACGTCGCGTCGGCGTCGTCGGCGCCCGTAAAGGCCGGGTCGCCCGGGTGCAGGGCCCGGATCGCCGCCAGGTCGTCGGCGACCGACGGGTCGAGCACGAGGTACTCCGACCGGTCCCTCTGGAAGGCCACGATCTGCGGTTCCCGGGTATCGGGGTGGACCCGGACATCGCTCACGTCGGCCTGCGGGTCCTCGGCCAGCACGTCGACCGCGCCGCCGTCGGTGCTGACGCGGACCAGCCTGCCGGTCTCGGCCCCGACCGAGCTGATCCCGAGCAGCGAGCTGCCGTCCTCGCTGAACGCGATCGGGTCGCTGGTCAGCGCGTCGTCGGCGGGAATGGTCAGCAGCGGCCGCCAGTCCGCGTCCGCCGAGTCTCGCACCAGAAGCACGAGGCTGCCGTCGGGCTGCGGTGCGACCGTCGCCCGGACCACGAGCTGCGCGTCGGCGAGCCAGCCGACATAGCCGGGGTTGGCCAGCTCCTTCGTCAGCTCACCGGTGACCAGGTCGAGCCGGTAGACGTCGTGCAGCTGAGGGTTGTCGCGGTTCAGCCCGACCAGCACCTCGGTCGGGAACTTCCGCTCCATGGCCACGACCCGGGCCTGCACGCCAGAGAACGGAGTGAGGTCGCGCCGCTGCATGGTCTCCAGATCGACGTCGTGCAGGCGCCAGTTCTCGTCGCCGCCGGTGTCCTGCAAGTACAGCAGGTGCCGGCCATCGTGCGCCCACGCGAACATCCGGATGCCGCGGTCGGTGTCGTCGGTGACCACCCGCGCCGCCGCCCAGTCCACTCCGGCCTCAGCGCCCGCCGGCGCGACCCAGACGTTGAGGACCCCGTCGTGCGGCGCGATCCACGCCAGCCGGGTCCCGTCCGGGGAGATATGAGGGCTGACCCGCTCAGGATTGCCGAAAAGCACTTGCCGGGGAATGAGTTCGACCATCCTGCTTGCCTATCACAGTGTTGGCCGGGGGGGACGACCCCCCAAACCCCCCCGAGTGCCATCCGCTCGGGCCGGCCAGCCGGCCGTCGCGGCTGGCCCGGCTTCGCCGGGGCCTCCCCAGAGCTAGCACAGCTGGCTGTGCCGCGCAGGCCGGACCGCGCACTGGCTGGTGGCTGGCACACTTGGACGCCATGGACGGTCACCCCGAGGCGCTCATCGACCTGGGCGCGATCAAGGACAACGTCTCCGCCCTGGCCAGGCACGTCGGCGGCGCGCAGGTGATGGCGGTCGTCAAGGCGGACGGGTACGGCCACGGCATGATCCCGGCCGCGGCCGCGGCGCTGGCCGGCGGCGCGACCTGGCTCGGGGTCATGCACGTGGCCGAGGCACTGGCGCTCCGGCAGGCCGGTCTGACCGCGCCGGTGCTGTGCCTGCTCGGGGCGCCCGGCGCGCCGCACGAGCAGGCCATCCTGGGCGACGTCGACCTATCCGCGGGGTCGGCCGCCCTCGTCAGCCAGATCGCGGCCGCCGCCGGGCTCGCCGGGCGGTCGGCTCGGCTGCACCTCAAGGTGGACACCGGGATGTCGAGGGGCGGCGCGACCGCCGCCGACTGGCCCGGCCTGGTGGCCGCGGCGCTGGCGGCCGAGGCCACCGGCCACGCCCGCATCGCCGGGATCTGGTCGCACCTGGCCTGCGCGGACATCCCGGGCCACCCGTCTATCGACGCCCAGCTGGCCGCGTTCCGGGCCGCCGTAGAGCTCGCCGAGCAGGCGGGGGCCCGGCCCGAGGTGCGCCACCTGGCCAACACGCCGGCCACGCTGACCCTGCCCCAGACCTGGTTCGACCTGGTCCGGCCCGGCGGGGGGGTCGTGGGGCTGTCCACGCTTCCCGGCGGCGCCCCGGGCTGGCTGCGCCCGGCGATGACGGTCCGGGCGGTGCTGGTCCAGGTCAAGCGGGTCCCGGCCGGCACCGGCGTGTCCTACGGGCACCGCTACACCACCGGCCGTGACGCAACGCTGGGCCTGGTGCCGCTCGGGTATGCCGAGGGAATCCCGCGGCACGCCTCGAACACGGCCGAGGTGCAGGTCCGCGGGCGGCGGTGGACGATCTCCGGCACGGTCTGCATGAACCAGGTGGTCGTCGACTTCGGCGACGAGCCCGTCGCGCCTGGCGACGAGGTGGTGCTGTTCGGGCCGGGTGACGAGGGCGAGCCGACCGCGCAGGAGTGGGCGGACGCGCTCGGCACGCTGTCCTACGACATCGTGACCAGATTCGCGGGCCGGGTACCTAGAAGCTACTTTGGGGTAACATATGACGACTCGGACCCGGTCCTCGCCGCTTCATCCGCCGGCCCGGCTGCGCCGGGCGCCGCCTCGTTCCCGGGGCCAGGCGTGACGGGAGCGGCCGGACTGGCCGGGGCCTCGGGCGTCGTCCGCACGATACGGGAGAGCTGGTGAGTGCTTGCCGACCTTACTGCCGGGTGCCGACATTCGGGCCCGGGCACGGCGGGGGGAGGGAGCGCGGATTCCCCTGTCGCCTGAGGACGGCGGTCCCCTCCGTTCGATCTTGATGGCCAGCTGGCGGCGGATCACCGGGGTGGCAGGGCTGGCCGTCGGCGCTGCGGTGGCCGCCGGGGCGGGGGCCATCCTCGCGGCGGAGCCGCTCGGCCAGCTGCGCGGACGGGTCCTCACGGTCCTCGCCGACGACGGAGTGCCGCTGCACGCCGAGATCGACGGCCCGGACGACGCCCCGGTCACGATCATCTTCTGTCACGGCTACGTGCTGAGCCAGGACGTCTGGCACTACCAGCGCAGAGATCTCGCCCCCGCGGGCCGCCTGGTGTTCTGGGACCAGCGCGGGCACGGCAGGTCGGGCCAGTCCAGTCCCGAGCATGCCCGCATCAGCCAGCTCGGGGCGGACCTGTACGCGGTGCTGATGGCCGCGGCCCCAGGCCAGGCGCCGGTCGTGCTCGTCGGCCACTCGATGGGCGGCATGACGATCATGGCGCTGGCCCGGCAGCACCCCGAGCTCTTCGGAACGAAGGTCATCGGCGCCGTCCTGATATCGACGGCCGTCTGGGCCGTCGACCCCACCGCCTGGGTCCCGGCGCCGCTGCGGCCGATCGCCAGGCTGGCTACGCCGCCGGTGCTGCGCGGAGCGAGCAAGGCGAGGCCGGCCGTGCTCGTCGAGCGAGGCCGCCAGGTCGGCGGCGACCTGGCGTTCCTGGGCACGCGGTTCATTGCGTTCGGCGATCCCTCGGTGAGCCCGGCTATCGTGGACTTCCTGGAGCGCATCGTCCGCGTCACTCCCGTGGGGGTCGTGGCTGACTTCTACGCCGCCCTGCTCGACCACGACGAGCGGGCCGCGCTGGGCATCCTCGGCCGGGTGCCGGTGACCGTGGTCACCGGGGAGCGCGACCGGCTGGTCTCTCCGGACCAGAGCGACGAG
>Ga0209240_1001082_pt1 | contig 10809 bp, 14 predicted proteins | sample GraSoi_2013_80cm_FD_185828 | JGI IMG/M metagenome (GOLD analysis project Ga0209240, IMG submission 185828) | Grasslands soil microbial communities from the Angelo Coastal Reserve, California, USA - Sample 9_17_2013_80cm (SPAdes) (version 2) | ecosystem: Environmental > Terrestrial > Soil >... | reverse complement strand
TCAGCGGATTCTGGCGGTTGTGAAGAAAAATCTTGAAGACGGCAAATACAAGAACGACGTTGAAGCGGAGGCCGACTTCCGGCAATTAGTGGATCGCGACGAAGGGTGTAAATGAGCAGCACCTGTCACTCGGACGGAACGGCGCTCAGGGGGCTAAGTTAGGGTCAATATTCTCAGGCCAAAAAAGATTAAGGGCGCATCAGCCGCTAAGCCTCTGCGCCCTCTTAAATTGAGTCGTAAAGTTTTTACGCTTCCCGATTCAATCTGGCGGGAAAGATAATCGCTCTCGTTTGCGTCGTCAATTTAATTCTCGCTGAATCCCTGTGAAAATCTGTACAGGCTGTGCAAAATTAGCGGTTTTATTTACCCTTCGCCTTCGCTGCTCTAAACTTTGCCCACCGCTCTTTTGATGCCTTCGAAATCTTCGCTCTCGCAGCGGCAGACATCACTCGTTTCTTCCCGCCAGTCGTTTTACCACTGCTACTGCCAGTCGCTTTACCACCGCTACCCATACCGCCTAAGAGTGTCGCCAAACCGGGGAATGCTCCCGTCGCGAGGAAGGCATTTATGGTTGATGCTACGGTAGGGTCAATATCCGAACCGAGCTGGCCCCGATTGTGTTCTTGTTCGACGGCGGCGTAGTAAAACGTCTTGTCCTTGACAACAGGTCCGCCCAGAGCAAAGCCGGCGCGGAAGCGCCGAAACGATGGCTTGCCGGACTCCGTTTCGAACGGGTCGCGCGCATTGAGTGCGCCGTCCTGCGCAAATAGGAACGCGTCGCCATGAGCCGTGTTTGTCCCGGATCGGGTTATGACATTTATTGAACCTCCCGATGCTCCGCCTGACTCTGCCAAAAGACCATTATTGACGACTTGAAATTCCTGCACGATTTCAGGCGATAGTTCCGTGCGGCTCGATCCCGTGTACTCATCATTGTTGTCGAGCCCGTCGACGGATACGTTGTTGCTTCGAGGGCGGAGACCGCCGAACGTGAAGCCGCTGCCAGTTAGCGGCGTCGAACCGCTCACGGCGGATGCCGCTGGGGAACTCGAAACACCGGGTGCCAAGAGAACGAAGTCGAGGTAGTTGCGGGACCTTACGGGCAGCTCTTCGATCCTCTCCTGGTCCACCGAAGATACGACGGACGTTTGCGACGTATCTATGGCTGAGGGTTGCGCGCTGACCGTTACTTTTTCCGACGCTGACGCCGGAGAGAGGACGATGTCGAGCTGAACAGTTTGCCCAAGGCTCAAGACGACGCCCGGGTGCCGATAGGGTCCGAACCCTGTTTGTTCCACGCCAACTTCGTAAGTACCGACAGCAAGCTGCTCTGCCCGAAAGAAACCCTGCCCATCAGTGCTGACACTGCGGGACTGATTCGTCAAAGGGTTGTGCAACGAAACTTTCGTGCTGGGAATGACGGCGCCGGTGGTGTCGCTCACAATGCCCTCAAGAGTCGCTCCAACTCGGGACGCTTGAGCATGTGCACTGACCGCGCAAAGCAGAAACATAGCCGATGCCGCAAGCTCGATAGCAACACGACGCAGAGAGAGCAAATGGCAATTTAGAATCATCTCGAATCATCCATTCCCATAAATATTGAAAGAGCCGAATGGTTGGACATCGACGAACTTCGCGGACGCTCCATGGCGCTGCACTTGAGAGACGGACCCGTCCTAAGCTCGCGTTTGTGGATCAACTATCGAGGATTTCTAAATACGCAGTGCCAGTGGAGGTGGACTTATCACACTGAAAAGAAGTGGGGTGAAACCGAATAGCGTGGGTCGCAACAGTTGGTTGGCGCTCGAGTTGGAAATACTTCTTGCAACGAACCTAAGCAAAGGGCACTTAAAGATGAATCGCGCAAGCGAATACGCCGCTCCCACGCACAACGCAAGAGCAACCAGGGCGTACTCGGTGTCATTTCCGGTCTGAATCGTGTTGTCCCAGTGGTCGAACATCTCGACTACTGGGCAAACAACGCAGGTGAGCAAGACTAGCGCGACAGTTATTCGCGACGCTCGAGATCGCATGACGACGAGTATAACGCAGCGAGCTCCGAACTGCCTGAGAAAAGGCTCTGGACGCACCTCTGCTGCACTCCACGCGCAAATTCCACGGTAACGGTACTCCTGCCCTATGTCATTGCTTTTGAGGTAGTTCCATTGACCCAACTAGCAAGCGACGGCTAAATCGCCTGCAGTTTTTTCACTCTGCCTGTAATTTGGTTTTGATTTCAGTTCTCCGAATCTTATCTATAATCGCTAGTCGTCCAACAATAATGATTCAAAGGTGACCACAACCGATATCACGACAGGTTTCGAGCAAAATGGTGATAGCTTTGGCATGTGGGTGCCATCCCTCCTTCAAGCCGTGGCGATAACGACGCTCAACGCCGCAGTCAGCGTGTGATGCTGAAAGTCACTGTGGTCGTTTTAGCGCAGGGAAGCGACAACAAACTAGTCTCCGAAGTGACGCGGACCGTCACCGTGAATGCACACGGGGCACAAGTCCTGCTGGGTTTGACGGTATCCATTGGACAATTGCTTACGCTTCGGCACTCCGGAACCGGGGAGGAAGTGTCGTGTCGAGTGGTGTATCTCAGCCCTCATCAATCAGAAAAGCGAGAAGTGGGAGTCGAATTTATGAGGCCTTCCCCAGGATTTTGGCGCATCTCGTTCCCTCCTCCCGATTGGACAATGCGGAGTCCTGAAGCGAAAAGCAGCCCAGGATCTAGCAGCACAAAGAAGAATTCACAAACCACGAAATGAAGCCGAAGGCATGACTTTCTAGACCTCGCTTTGGGTCTAGGTGTACCCTTGCGAGTCTCGCCCTTTAGAGGAGCCTGATGTTCCGTTATCGAACTGTGTTGATGCTGACACTCGCGTCGTTTTTCTGCGCCAGTTGCAAAAACGAACCGCCAGATACGCGTGCTCAAGATGAGCGTGCTATCCGAGACGCTGATGCCGCGACACTTAAAGCTGCTCAAGCAAATGATGTTGACGGTGCTGTTGCCAACTACGCGGATGATGCCTCCTGGCTCCCACCCAACTCACCGCTGGTCCACAGCAAAACCGCAATCAGGGCAGGATGGGCCAAGCTGACCGGCAACCCAGGGTTCACCATCGACTGGCAGATCAACAAATTGGAAGTCGCCCGATCAGGTGATCTCGCTTATACGATCTACACTTATCAGATGGCTCTTGACGGAGCCAACGGCAAACCGATTACCGATCAAGGTAAAGATATGGCGGCCGACACGTTTAATTCCGATTTAGCCGTAAAGTCACGAGTGAAGACTCCCGAAAGCAAACACAAAACAACCAAACACCGTCCACGCAAGAGGCACAAAACCAGTTAGTGGATTTGTCTTTTTGCGTACTTCCCGGCAGGTAAGACTCCCTCGATGTCATTACGTCTGCGCCTCTGACAGTTTCTCGATTAACGCTGGCATCACATCGTCTGCGAGATGATCTAGAAATTGGCTCATCGTATTGATGCGCTTCATGCAGGCTGGACATCCCGGCACAACCACACCTCTCGCGCCCTGCGCGATTGATGGTGGCTGATCTACGAAATAATTGAAGTCGTGTCGGCGGATTTCTTGCTGTAGTGCGGGAAGCAATTCGGACTTTTTCACGGATGACTCCCTGCGGTCTGCAGGAAAGGGGAACAACAGTCTACAATGGACCCGTGGTGCGGAAAAACCATCCTGACGTGAAACCCGGCGTGTCTGGTCCCGTCTATCGAGTCGAACTCCATATGGGTTCGCAGACGCGAACGGGTGTCGTGACCGAGGAGACGAAAAAGAAACTCCTAGATCATGCTGGCGAACTGTCTGAATTGGGCGTGCGGATAAAATACGGCGATGTTGTTCCCTGGCAGTACACTCTGCACTTTTGGAACATACAGCCAGTAATAGATGCAATCGCGGTTGCTGAATTGCTTAACCTGCTTCATCCCGGCATCGTGCGCAAGTTTGTCCGCTTTCTCCGCAAACTGGCCGTCCCTGACGTAGAGATTTTGGGTCTCGGGTTGGGTAAGCCCGAGAAAATCTTAGACTACAGTCGAATGGATAAAAAGCAACCGGATACGGCAGTCAAGTGGAAGGGCATCAAGAACGCTCCACGCTCGAAGCCCACGACTTCCACTCCGACTAAACGGAAGCGCGGTCGTTAGTCATGGTTTAGCCAAAGCATCTATCTGAAGCTCTAAATCGTGGACTTTGACTCTGAGTTTAATGATTTCTTCCTTCAACTGGTTGTGTCGCTTAAGCCATTCATCGCTGACACCTACAACGCCGGGCTTTTTGGCGGTTGTTTCCATCTCTTTCATTTCATCCTGCCGTAGCTGTATCTCGTATGCAGCGTCCGCTTTCTGTCGGTTCAAATCTGCGAGCTTCTGTTGCTTGGCATTCTGCTGCGTTGATGCAGATCGTTCTGAGTCAACTGTGCTACAACCGATCAAACACACCGATAACGAGAAAACAAATATCAATAGACGCGAGACCTTCACTCTTTCCTAACTTCGTTTGTTGTTCTTAAGTAGCCTTTGACAGACATCAGCCCATAGATTTACTTCAGGGGCGGTCGCTTGTCTTTTGTTTCTTGTACGGTTGTCTACGAGGAGAACCCTTGTAGGCTCCTGGATTAACTGAAAACCGCATTCGTAAATCACTTCTTGTAGAGACATTGGTCGCCTCCTCACTTCATGGAAGTAATCCACATTTAGAGTCATGATGCAATTGCGTTCTTCAACAGACAGGTGTGCTACGCTCTTCTGACATGACTCAGGTGAGACTTCGGCAAAATGCATTTGGCCGCTGGATTATTGTGAATGCCGTAGATGAAAGAACGGCGTGGAGCGGTTCGCGTTTCGTGCCCATGACAGAGGACGGATTTCCTGCCAGTGATGTCCAAGTCTCGAACCTTGACAAGCGGGATTCTGCCGCTGAGTATGCGGTCAACTTTGGGTTTGAAGTCGTCGGGCCCACGATCCACTGACAATGACTTGGCCGGAACCCAAACCTTGCAAACCGAAATACGGAAGGGTGCCGTTTGAGCAAATGCTACGGCACATCAAAGAGGATAAGTGGGAGCAATGCCGTGCCCTAGTTCTGTACCTTGAGCGAGAATCCGAGATCGATACGTATCTGCGGAGGAGCAGGAACTAAATCTCTGTTCAACTGCTCCAAATCCTGTGCCGCTGAAGTAGGCTTGACCTGTGGACCACTGGAAACTCCCGCGCCTTTTGCTGCGCAGACGCAAATCTTAGTGAAGATTTTCTCAGAGGAGTACTTCGAGGCAAAGGCGACAGTGACCTATGTCAACCCATCGGGTATGGGTGTCGCGTTTCGTGAAGTAAAACCTCATTTTCGAGCCATTTTACAGAAGTGGATTCTCGCCGCAATGCATGACCAGCAGCAACCTGAGAAGTATTCTCACTAGAAGCTATTGCATAACCCCCCGTAAGACGATCATGAAGCAGGCCGCCGCGAGCCGACAACTCGAACGGTGTCACTGGGTTTCAGCTTTACATTCATTTAGCGCCCCGTTACATCGGTCGTGCAGTGAAAAACATTGATGCCTTTTTCTACAGAGATAGATTCAACGCGAAGAGTCTTTTGAAAAAGGTTCGTCCGAAAGCGTGTAGGTACGCCTCGAAAAACTTCACCAAGTTCAGGCTCTTTACTGGAGCGCAGCATACGAATGGGTCAGCTTGGCCGCTATTGATTCGAGCGCGAATAACTAGGGAGAACTGGGCCTGGTCGCAACACGCTTGGTGAGTCCGAGCACTCAATTTGTTTCATTTTTACCCATCGCCTCTTGGCTGTCCCTCCCTGGCCAACCCTGTGCGGTGGACAACTATAACAATACAAAGTACCTAGCCAGAGGGCCACTCTTGGTCCCCATCCTGCTGCATCTCTCATCCTCGTCGGGATTCACTACAACACAGACGGCGGAGCGTATGAAGAAAATAGCGAACAACAAACGACAAGCTGGATTTTCCACACTGGAACTGCTGGTCGTTATAGCCATGTCCGTGGTCATCACGGCGATCGCAATACCCAGCTATCTCAACACGGCGGCATATTTGCGCGCGGCAGGCGACCTTCGCTCCCTCAACGGCATAACGGCCCAGGCCAAGATGCGCGCAGCGGCGGACTTTACGCATGCTCGAGCGTATGCGGACCTGAGCGGCAATTCGTACCAGCTACAAGTTTGGTACAAGACGGGGAGCTGCTGGGTAGCGGACTCTGATCGGACGAACACATGCTTGACTTACACAAGTGGGCACCCAAGCGGAGCGGTCTTTAACCTCTCGCAGGGGGTCACCTTCGGCTATGGAAGCCTGACAGCCGGTCCGCCGAGCCAAACCAGTATCGCGCAGGCAGCTCCGTGCCTTGACAATTCCAATGCCACGCTCGGCAGCACCACAGCATGTATCGTCTTTAACTCGCGCGGCATTCCGATCAATCCAACACGTCTCGCTCCCGTGGCTACGGGAGCCTTTTACATCACGAACGGAACCGTCGTGGATGGCGTGACCGCTTCCGCCACCGGTTCCCTGCTGACATGGTCCACGCCGGCGGGTTCAGCAAATTGGAAAGGTCAGTGAGGACGAACGCATGAAACGTCAACGCAACGTATTTTTCTCTCGAAATCGAAATGCTCAAGCAGGGATGACCCTGCTCGAAACCATGATTGCCCTGGCCATACTGCTGGTCGTGGCTGCCGGAGTGATGGGCCTCGCGGCAGTGGCAGTTTCCACCACGGAGACGCAAGGGCATTTGGCCGCGCGCACGGCAGAGTACGCCCAAGACAAGATGGAGCAACTGCTGGCATTGAAATTTTGCGATGGGGACACTACCGGCACAGCCGGGACTGACACAACGGTCTTTCCGGCTGTGGTCGGAGCCGGGACGGGACTCGCGGGCTGCTCCGATATGACGGCCGGAACAGCGCAGGGCGGCGGCAGCCTGACAACGGCCACGAACGGTTACGTCGACTACCTCGATGCCAGCGGAAACCTGGTGGCGTCGACAGCGAACTGGGAATACATCCGCCTCTGGCAAATCGTTGCGCAAGGAACCAGCATGAAGCAGATCTCCGTGCTGGCCCGGGCTAACCATGCGGTTGGTAGTAATGGGCTGACCCCACAGGCCACGGTCGTGGCTTTGAAGACATTTCCTTTTTGATTGAGGATTCTATGACACGGAAGAAACAGGTTGGATTTAGCTTGCTGGAAACCTTGGTAGCGCTGGCGGTGCTCTTGGTGGTGGGCGGCATCGTCATGACCGGAATGGTGCAACTCATGAAGACGCAGAGCACCATTGCGAACCGCACGGAGATGCACACCAGTGTCCGCAGCGCCACGGAATTGCTTCAGCAGGAAATCGGACAGGCGGGGAAGGTTTCTCTCGGTGCTCCAAATACCTTCGTAACGCTGGGGTCGGCAGTGCTCCTCGCCGGCACCGCACCGTTTACTCTCAGCTACCCGGGCACCGTCGTCCCCTATATATATCCCAACGAAGTCTTGACCGTGGACGTGGGGAGCAACCAGGAAACGGTTACTGTCGTCACGGCTGTCGTGACGAGCAGCTCTTCCTCAGGGACGGCGGTATTTGCGAAAACTCATCTCGCCACTGCACCAGTGACTGTGCTAGGTGCCTTTGCTACTGGCGTTGTTCCGCCTGGGACGGGCGGTTCCACGCCTACGGTCCTGAAGTTGTACGGCGATATCAACGGCGACGGCAATATGGTGTATGTCGAATATACCTGCACCGGTACAGCCACTGTCCCTGGCGTTCTCTACCGTAACCAGATGCCCATCACCGCTACAACCAAACCCGCAACAGACCCCACCATGGTTCTACTCTCCAACGTACTGGCAAATCCCAATGATACCAACAACAATACTGTGCCTTGCTTCGCCTATCAGGTTCAGCCGCTGGGGGCCGGTAGCTGCGTAACGAACGTGGCCGTGACGTTGACCGTACAAACGCAGAACAAGGACGCAGTGACGGGTGTACCTCAGAAAGAAACCAAGGCGCTGCTGAACGTCGGACCACGAAACATAGTCGAGGTATACGCTACGTCCAATCTGGTTGATCCCACCCGAGCGCAGCCCGCGCCTTTGGCGGTAACCGCATTATTCTGACCGTGGACGCATTAAGGAGATTCACCATGAAACGATCCAACCAAAAAGGCGCCGCACTGATCTTCGCCCTGATTTTCGTCCTGGTGCTGTCGATCACGGCGGCCTCGCTGATGTTCCTGTCGCAGTCGGAAACTTGGTCGAGCTTGAATTACCGCCTGATGACGCAGTCGCGCTATGGTGCGGAAGCAGGTCTTCACGCTGCAGCGAACTATCTCATGAACAGCTATGCGCAACCGCTAGCTGGAAGTGTTACCGACCCGATCAACGCCTATAACCTAACGGTGAGTCCGGTCACGCTTATTGCCAGCACCACTCCTATCGTTCTGGGGCCCACGATGAACAGCCTCAGTGCCAATTATCCGGTGGGCACAGTGCTGACCGGCTTTAACACGGCCACCCAAAAATCTCTAACGGCGGGCAACACCACCGTGGCCTATTCCGTTTCCGCGGAACTGCTCTCGATGAGGTCGATCACGGAGTGCCAAAATTTGCAGAACCTCACCGCGCAACTGTGGAAGCTCACTTCTCACGGAGACATTGCGGGAGTGCGTGGCGCAGAAGTGGAGGTCTCCGCGCTTTTGGAGTCCCACGTAACGCCCTGCTACAACTACGCGGGGTTCGCCACTGGCACGGGATGCGGTTCCATAAGTTTTAATGGCGGAGGCACGATCAACAGCTATGACTCCGGGAATATGACTCTTGACGCTAGCGGGAATCCTGTCACGCAGACTTACATGGGCAATCTTGGTTCGAACGGAAACGTGAACACCGCCGCCGGTACGACAATCAATGGCACATTCTCCAGTCCAGACACGGGTGTTGGCGCCTGCTCAGCCGGAGGCGTGAATGCCTTGTCGGGTAACACGACTGCTGTTACCGGCTGCGGAACGAGCGCTACGAATTGTCTTGCTGCGCCAGGACTGATTAAAATGCCCCAGGCGGTAACTCTTGTAACCCCGCAAATACCGACCACCGTACCGCCACCGTCAACAAACGTTACTGCTGGCGGCAACCTCACGCCTTGCAGCATGAACTGCCCCTCCAACGGAGCGAACAACGGGAATTATGGAGACATCAGTCTTTCAGGAAACAGTTCCGATGTCGTGACCTTCGTCCCGGCCGGAACCAACGCTAATAATTGCGCGCCGGGGATTTATTACGTCAACAGCATCAGCTTGAGCGGCCAGGCAAGTCTCGCAATCGGGCCGTGTCCCGGCACCGGCCCGGGGTCTAACCCCCCCGTCCCTGCCGTCTACCAACCTGTGATCATAAATGTGTCGGGTTACAATCAGGCTACGCCCCTGGACATCGGGGGAAACGGCATCAGTAACACGAGCTTCAATTCCACATTGCTCCAGATTCAATATGGGGGAACCGGCGCAATCAATCTGCATGGTAACGGTCAATCTACCGCAGTACTCTACGCACCGAATGCCGGAATCACGTTCAGCGGCAACGCCCAATGGTACGGATCGGTCATCGGCAAAACGCTAGGGTCAAACGGTAACGCCAGCGTGTCTATCCACTACGACCGGGCATTGCAGAACAACCTGATGACCGTAGGCAACTGGACGCTAGATACGTTTACTTGGAGCAAGTACTGACAAACGGCGGTTGCCAATTTAGCTTCACTTTTCAGAGGATTGGGGCCGGATTTTACTCCGACCCCTTTTTCTTTCTGTGGCTCCGATTATCTTCCGCGACGAGCGCACTCAAAGTCTCTCGCCGGTATGCGGTATAATGGGCGGATGCCGAATCGCCAGGGAAGCGCGCTGATGCATGGGACAACCGTGCTCTGCGTGCGCAAAGACAATAGAGCCGTGTTCATTGCGCGAGCCTTTTGCCGCTAACGCAGGTGAGTCAGGCCGTCCGACACACGCCGGACATTACAGAGTCGATTATCAAATATTACCACTTGCTTTCGCGTCGGCAGTGTTCGGATTCCTGAGGTTCTCTTCGATGCGGTGGCGCCGGGTGAAATCCATTTCGCTGATAATCTGGAAAAGGGTAAGGGCGGATTTGAAGGCCTCTTCCGCGTCTCCGCTTGCAAGTTCTATTCTCCCGCAATGTATAATCTGGTCCCTTTTCCGAAATAGGTTCTGATTGAAAAATGCCCGCAGCGACTTTACCGCAACAGACTTTGGATGCCTTTCATGCATTGACTGAGCCAGACCACTCTGCCCCGCAAGGAAAGCGTCGAAGCTTTGCCCGGTGAGAAAATCAGATACGCGGTCGAGTCGTTGCAAAATCCCACATGTACTGAGGGCTCCGATCCATTCATTCCGATTGGATACTCCAGGGCACTTCGTTGTTAGCCCGCTGTCGATGTTCTTCCATTTTGTGAAGACACGACCCAGCTCACATTCAACTGCCACCGCACTAAAAACGATCCCAAGAATGAAGTCTTCCGATTGCAATTCTTTCCACGCCTTAACGAGAGTTCTAGTGCGCACCAAACCGTCTTCGCTAAACCAAATGACTGCGTTACATGCAGCGCAAGAGGTATCTGGGAACAGACCGACTGCCCCGCCTTCCAGCACTAGGGCTGTGCCACATGGGCAGCGAATGGACATAGAAAAAGTCATATGAGGATCAGTTTAGAACGCGTCATAACCAGGCGTTTCCCTTTTTCAAAGGGTGCGGATTTAG
>Ga0209240_1001079_pt1 | contig 10836 bp, 12 predicted proteins | sample GraSoi_2013_80cm_FD_185828 | JGI IMG/M metagenome (GOLD analysis project Ga0209240, IMG submission 185828) | Grasslands soil microbial communities from the Angelo Coastal Reserve, California, USA - Sample 9_17_2013_80cm (SPAdes) (version 2) | ecosystem: Environmental > Terrestrial > Soil >... | reverse complement strand
CGAGGGCAGGCTGCAGCTGACCGAGCCCGACGACATGCTGGCGACCGGCATCGAGTTCGAGGCGAGGCCGCCGGGCAAGCGGGTCAAGCGGCTGTCGTTGCTGTCGGGCGGCGAGCGGTCGCTTACCGCGATCGCTTTCCTGCTGGCTATTTTCCGCGCTCGGCCCTCTCCCTTCTACGTGCTCGACGAGGTGGAGGCCGCTCTCGACGACACCAACGTTCAGCGGCTGCTTGACATCTTCGACGAGCTCAGGTCCAGCTCCCAGGTGATTATCATTACGCACCAGAAGCGGACGATGGAGATCGCCGACTGCCTGTACGGGGTGAGCATGCGCTCGGACGGCGTCTCGGCCGTGATCAGCCAGCGCCTCAGGGAGCGCGAGCCCGCCTGAGGCGCGTTCCCCTCCCGCTGCCCTGCCTCCGCGGGGCCCCCGCCCCCGTCCAGCCCTCCGCTGGCTTGGTTGGTGGCTAGCTTCTGCCAGACTTGAAGCCGCTATGGAAACTCTGCTGATCATCCTGGGGATCGTTCTCGTTGCCGTGATCGCTGGCGGCGGGGCGCTGCTAGCGCCGCGCGCGCGGCGGAGCGGCAAGGCCGCGCAGACCGGGCCGATGCCTGGTCAGGGCGGTACGGCGACCGCTGCGCCGCCCAGTACGCGAGCGCCCGAGGCCGCGGCCGCTCCGCCCGGAGAGGTCAGCGCGCCGCCGCCGGTGGCAGAGGCGCCGGCCGCTCCGACGCCGACGGTCGAGAAGCCGCCGCCGTCCGCTGGGCGGATGGTCAGGCTTAGGGGCAGGCTCGCAAGATCGCAGAGCGCGTTCGGATCCGCGTTGCTGAGCCTGCTGTCGTCGGGCAAGCTCGACGATCAGACCTGGGACGAGATCGAGGAGATCCTGATCACCGCGGACATGGGCGCCGCCCCGGCCGCGCACCTAGTCGAGCGCCTGCGGACCGAGGTCAAGGTGGCGGGAACCACCGACCTCACCGAGGTCAGGGCACTGTTGCGGGCCGACCTGCTCGAGCAGGTCGGCGCGGACTTTGACCGCACGCTGCACACGGCACCGCACGGCGACCGGCCAGCGGTGCTGCTCGTCGTGGGCGTGAATGGCACGGGGAAGACTACGACCTGCGGCAAGCTGGCCCGCGTGCTCATCGGTGATGGCCGCAGCGTGCTGCTCGGAGCCGCCGACACCTTCCGCGCCGCTGCCGCTGACCAGCTGGAAACCTGGGCGAACAGGGCCGGCGCGACGGTCGTGCGGACTGACCGCGACGGCGCTGACCCGGCAAGCGTGGCGTTCGAGGCGGTCCGCGCAGGGACTGTGCGCGGAGTCGACTCGGTGATCGTCGACACCGCCGGCCGGCTGCACACGAAGGCCGGCCTCATGGATGAGCTCGGCAAGATCAAGCGCGTGATCGAGAAGCACGCCACCGTCGACGAGGTCCTGCTCGTGCTCGACGCGACGACCGGCCAGAACGGGCTGCGGCAGGCCAGAGTCTTCGCCGAGGCAGTCGACATCACGGGCATCGTACTGACCAAGCTCGATGGCACGGCGAAGGGCGGCATCGTGATCGCCGTGCAGCGCGAGCTCGGCGTTCCGGTCAAGCTGGTCGGGCTCGGGGAGGGCCCAGACGACCTGGCCCCGTTCGAGCCCGAGGCGTTCGTCGACGCCTTGGTCGGATAGCTCGCCGGATGGACAGGACAGCTAAGAGCCAGCACGAAGGAGTTAAGCACAGGTGTTCGAGACACTTTCCGACCGGCTGACGCAGGTCTTCTCGTCGCTGCGCGGGCGCGGCCGACTCTCGCCCGCTGACGTCGAGGCCACCTGCCGGGAGATCAGGATCGCGCTGCTCGAAGCCGACGTCGCGCTGCCCGTCGTCAGGCAGTTCATCGCCCGGGTCAGGGAACGCGCGCTTGGCGCTGACGTCATGCAGGCGCTCAACCCGGCGCAGCAGGTCATCAAGATCGTCAACGAGGAACTCATCGAGATCCTTGGCGGCGAGGCGAGACGGCTGCGGTTCGCCAAGGTCCCGCCGACCGTGATCATGCTGGCGGGCCTACAGGGCTCAGGTAAGACCACTCTCGCCGCGAAGCTGGCGCTCTGGCTGCGCGGCCAGGGCAACACGCCGCTGCTGGTCGCCGCCGACCTGCAGCGGCCCAACGCCGTCCAGCAGCTTCAGGTGCTTGGCGAGCGGGCCGGGGTCCCCGTCTTCGCGCCCCAGCCGGGCAGCGGCATCGGCGACCCGATCCAGGTCGCGCGCGACTCGCTGGACGAAGCCCGGCACAAGCTGCACAACGTCGTCGTCATCGACACTGCGGGACGGCTTGGCGTCGACGCGGCAATGATGAACCAAGCCGCGGCGATCAGGGACGCCGTGGATCCCGATGAGATCCTGTTCGTGGTCGACTCCATGATCGGCCAGGACGCGGTAACCACCGCCCTGGCGTTCCTCGATGGCGTTGGCTTCGACGGCGTCGTGCTCACGAAACTTGATGGTGACGCCAGGGGCGGCGCGGCGCTGTCCGTCGCCCAGGTCACCGGCCGCCCGATCATGTTCGCCTCCGCGGGAGAGAAGCTCGAGGACTTCGACCTGTTCCATCCCGACCGGATGGCGTCGCGGATACTCGACCTGGGCGACATCCTGACGCTGATCGAGCAGGCCGAGCGGACTTTCGACCAGCAGCAGGCGGCCGAGATGGCCGGGAAGCTGGCGTCTGGTGATGGTTTCACGCTCGAGGATTTTGTCGAGCAGCTTGCGATGGTGCGCAAGCTCGGCCCCATCAGCAACTTGCTTGGCATGCTGCCAGGGGCGGCCCAGAACCGGGAGCTGCTCGGCCAGGTGAGCGACAAGGACCTCGACCGGGCCGCCGCGATCGTCAACTCGATGACCATCAAGGAGCGCAGGAACCCCAAGATTCTCAATGGATCGCGCAGGTTGCGCATCGCGAACGGGTCTGGCGTGACGGTTGGCGAGGTGAACTCGCTGGTCGTCAGGTTCCTCGAGGGACAGAAGATGATGCGCCAGATGATGGGTGGCGGAATTCCGGGGATGCCTGGGATGCCGGGCATGCGTCGCGGGCAGAAGGCAAAGGGCAAGAAGAAGGGCAAGGGAGGCGGTCGTCCTGGCGGGGCAAACCGGCCAGGCGGCGTTCCGGGCGGCGGGTCAGGTGCGCTGGGCGGCCTGACTCTGGGCGGGCCGGGTGTTGCCGGGCCGGGTCTTGCCGGGCCGGACGGCCCGGGCGGATCGGGGCACTCCGGGCTTCGCGGGCCTGGTGGATCCGGGCTTGGTCTCCCCCCTGGCCTGCAGCGCCCTGGCGGCGACTCAGCAGGCGGCATGGCCGGGTTCGGCGGACTCGGCAGTGACGGCGGACCGCGACATCGCGATGACGGCGATGACGGCGACAGCGACGGTCAGCAGCTGCCGCCCGGGCTGCGTGGTTCCTCAGGCCGCCGGGGTCGCGGCAAGAAGGGCCGCTAGGCCGACGCAGCCCCGCGCGTCTGGCAGAATATGAGGGCAACCATCGGCTCCGCGAGGCCCTCTCAAACTCGTTGCCGCCGTACCGAGGCTGGGTGGCGTGCCCGGCTCTCACTCCGAACGCACGCTGTCCGCACTGAATCCGCTGGGAGAAGACCACAGCCGTGGCTGTAAAGATCAAGCTAAAGCGCATGGGCAAGATTCGCGAGCCCCATTACCGGATCGTCGTCGCCGATGCTCGCACCAAGCGAGATGGCCGTGCGATCGAGGAGATCGGCAAGTACTACCCGAAGTCGGACCCTTCCTTCATCGAGGTCGATTCAGACCGGGCGCAGCACTGGCTGTCCGTCGGTGCGCTGCCGACTGACCCGGTCCGCAAATTGCTCGAGGTGACCGGCGACTGGCAGCGCTTCAAGGGGCTGCCCGGAGCGGAGGGAACGCTCAAAGTGGCGGCGCCCCGCACCGACAAGAAGGAGATCTTCGCCGCCGCGCTCGCCGAGACGCTCACTGAGAGCGCTACAACGCCGAAGGGCAAGGGCCGTGCGGGCGGAAGGGCCGCTGACTCGAAGTCCAGTGACTCGAAGTCCGGTGACGGTAAGTCGGGCGACGGCAAGGCTAAGGGCGAGAAGGCGGACAAGCCAGCGAAGGGCGCCAAGTCCGAAAACGTGAAGTCGAAGGCCGCCAAGGCGGGCGGCGGGGACGGATCCTCCGAGCCGGAAGGCGGCGCGCCCGCAGCGCCCGCTGCCGAGACCGACGCTGCCGCAGCCGAGTCGGGCAGCGGAGACTGAAATGCTCATCGAGGCCCTCGATCACCTGGTGCGGGGCATCGTTGACTTCCCCGACGACGTCCAGGTCTCCAGTCGCAACCTGCGCCGGGGCCGCGTACTGCAGGTGCGCGTCCATCCCGACGACCTCGGCAAGGTGATCGGGCGTGGCGGCAGGACCGCGAGGGCTCTCAGGACGGTTATAGGCTCGCTGGCTGGCGACTCCTATATCCGCGTCGACCTGGTGGACGCTGACGAAGCCCGCTAGCTGGCATGCAGCTTGTCGTTGGCCGGGTCGGACGGCCGCATGGGCTCGGCGGCGAGGTCACCGTGGAGGTGCGAACCGACGACCCGGATCAGCGGTTCGTGGCGGGCTCGTCGCTGGCGACGGTCCCGGCAGCACGCGGGCCACTGACAGTAGCGGGGTCACGCTGGCACTCGGGCAGGCTGCTGGTCAGGTTCGCCGGATACGAGGACAGAGACGCGGCAGAGGAACTGCGCGACACGATCCTGGCGATCGACTCCGATGAGCTTGAGCCGCTGGAGGACCCGGACGACTTCTACGACCACGACCTGATCGGGCTTCAGGTCGTGACCGCCGTCGGGGACCCGGTCGGTGCCGTGAGCGATGTCCTCCATTACGGTCAGGACATGCTGGTGATCGAGGGCACTGGGACCCGTTCCGGCGCCGAGATACTGGTTCCGTTCGTGTCTGCGATAGTGCCCGAGGTGGACGTGGCCGCCGGGCGGCTGGTCATTGATCCTCCCCCTGGCCTGCTCGACCCTGACGCGGCCGTCTAAGGTCGGCGGGCGGCGCCGACGTCGGATGAAGCTAGGCGGCCCAGCCAGCAGGCCAACGACGTGCTGACGCGGAGCAGCGGCATGCATGTGGTATGGGTGGTCCACCCATCACCAGAATCGGTATGGGTGGTCGACCCATACCCGCGGTGCAGTCTCTGAGCTGACGGCCTGCCGGAGGCGAGAAGGGAGCTCAGGCCGTGCGCCTGGACATCATCACGATATTTCCGGAATACTTCGCTCCGCTTGGCATCTCGCTGATCGGCAAGGCCGTGCAGCGTGGCGATATTAGCGTCGGCGTGCACGACCTGCGTTCATGGGCGCATGACACGCATCGGACCGTTGATGACACGCCGTTCGGTGGCGGTCCCGGCATGGTCATGCGGCCAGAGCCGTGGGGCGAGGCGCTCGATGCCGTACTCGCCGCGGCAACAGGCGCCCAGCCGGCGGGTCCGCAGCTCATCGTGCCGACCCCGGCGGGCGCGTCGTTCGACCAGGCGATCGCCGCTCAACTGGCCGAGGCCGAGCACCTGATCTTCGCGTGCGGCAGGTACGAGGGAATCGACGCCCGGGTGGTCGAGTACGCGCGCTCCCTCATTCCAGTGCGAGAGCTATCGATAGGTGACTACGTGCTCCCGGGCGGGGAGCCGGCCGTCCTGGTGATGATCGAGGCGATCTGCCGGCTGCTGCCCGGCGTCCTCGGCAACGCCGAGTCGGCCTCCGACGACTCGTTCGGCGCCGGAGTCGGCGCGATGCACGGTCTGGTGGAAGGGCCAACCTACACACGTCCGCGGGTCTGGCGCGGGCGAGAAGTGCCTGACGTTCTGCTGTCAGGCAATCATGCCGCGATCGCCAGGTGGCGCCGGGACGAGGCGCTCCTGCGAACCGCCAGGACTAGGCCGGATCTGGCCGCCCGGCTGCCGCGAGGCGCGCTGAGCGCGCGCGATCGTCAGGTCCTTTCCGATGCTGGTTTCGCAGTCATGGGTGAAGATGTGGCACACTGAAGGCCATTGCCCCTCGTCGGCTGTCGTCGCGCGGGGCTGGCCCCATGCCTTGGCGGCGACCCAGACCAACTGCAGCGCGTTCGTGGCCGTGCGCGTGATGAGGACGAGGACGACTAAGCGATGCACACCGCGATTGCCGAGCTTGAGCAGGCGCAGATCCGATCGGACATCCCGGCGTTCAGGCCGGGTGACACCCTGAGGGTGCACGTCAGGGTTACCGAGGGCAACCGCTCCCGGATCCAGGTGTTCCAGGGCGTAGTCATCCGCAGGCAGGGCGGCGGCGCGCGCGAGACCTTCACCGTGCGGAAGATCAGCTACGGCGTCGGCGTGGAGCGCACATTCCCGCTTAACACCCCGGCGATCGAGACGATCGAAGTCGTGACCAGGGGCCAGGTGCGCCGCGCCAAGCTGTACTACCTGCGGTCGCTGCGCGGCAAGGCCGCGAGGATCAAGGAGCGCAGGGAGCCGGTCCGCTAGTTCGCTGCGGTCCCGAGCGCGGCTCCAGCCTCATGGCCGCAGGTCACGCCTGATAAGCGGCCGCATAGCCGGAGATAAGACCTGCCGGCCCCGGGCGCTTCCGGTGGCCGGAGCCGTGCGCGAGGTAGGCTTTCTGCGGCAGCCGGGCCGCGCGCAGTGTCCGGCTGATGGCGTCTTCCGGTGTGATTCCGGATTATCCTGCCCGGCCGCTTTCGGGCCGCTGGACCGGTCTGCTGGCAGCTAGGCTGGATGGTGATGATGGACGACGAGCAGCGCGCTGGCGATGTGATCGCCCGCCAGGGCGGCGCTGCCGCGGTGGGCCGGGCGGAGACTTCCGGCCTGGCGGGAAGCGGTAGCGACGCACAGGCGCCAGCGAGCGACGCCCAGGAATCCGGTGATGTGGACGAGCAGGACGAGGATGCAGAGGCCGAGGCACCCCGCAGCCGCTGGTCGTTCATCACCGAGATGGTGGTCCTTTTCGCGGTGGCCCTCACAATCGCGCTGCTGATCAAGACCTTCGTGGTGCAGCCGTTTTACATTCCTTCCAGCTCGATGGAGGACACGCTGCTGGTCGGAGACAAGGTGCTGGTGAACAAGGTCGTCTACCGGATCCGCCCGATCAGCCGCGGCGACATCGTGGTATTCAACGGCGCGGGATCGTGGCTAGCGCCGACCGCTGCGGCGGCACCCCTGAGCCACAATCCGGTCACCAGGCTCTACGACGTGACGCTCGGGCCCCTTTTCAGGTCCGTCAGAGAACTGTTCGGCACCGCGCCCGGTCAGACCGACTACATCAAGCGCGTGATCGGGATCCCCGGCGATCACGTTGCCTGCTGCAACCAGCATGGCGAAATCACGGTCAACGGGGTGCCCCTGCACGAGAAGTCGTACCTGATCCCCGGCGCCAAGCCGTCGCAGGGCATGTTCAACATCGTGGTGCCGCCTGGCCGGCTGTGGGTGATGGGCGACAACAGGCCCCAGTCCGCAGACTCCCGGCTGCATGACTGCGCGTACACGTACACGCCGGCCACCTGCGTTCCCTACGACCGGGGCGGCACGGTCCCAGAAGCCAGGGTCATCGGCCGGGCGTTCATGATCGTGTGGCCGCCGAGCCGGGTCAGGAACCTGCCGATCCCATCGACTTTCACCCAGCCTGGGTTGAGTCACGCGGCGGCGCAGTCATCTGGTCGGGCGCGGCTTGCCCTGGCGGCCGGGGTTCCAGTGAGGCCATCGGCGCCCTACCTGCCGCTGGCAGGCGGGCTAGCTGCCGCGGTCCCGCTCACGGTGCTCGAGCGACGACTGCGGCTGCGGATGAGCGGGAAGCGGCGGGTGAGCCGCGTGATCCGCGACCGGCACGGGCCACGGCGCAGGTAGCGAGGGCGAGGGGCAGCAGTGCGCGCGTCGGCGGCATCGGCGGCAAAGGCGGCTCAGGCGGCGAGAACCCGGGCTGCGGCGTGGTTCGCTGGTTCCGGCCCTGCCTGGCCAGGGCTACCCGGAGGCGTGCCGGCCGGGCTGGCCCGAGTCGGGCTCGCGGGGATGGCGGCCGGACCGCGGCCGATCGGATACACGCCGCGGCGCGGGTCAGGAGCGGGCCTGACCGGCTATGAGCGCGTGCTCGTGAGGGCGGGCCTCGGGCCTGTCGCCGGAATCGACGAGGCCGGCCGGGGCGCGTGCGCTGGCCCACTCGTAGTCGCCGCTGTAGCGATCGACCGCCTAAATGCTGACAGCACGGCCGGCATCGCCGACTCCAAGGCACTAACAGCCAGGGCCAGGGAAGCGGCCTACCGCAAGATCGTAAGGTCGGCGCTGGCCTGGCACGTCGTCGTAATCGAGCCTGGCGAGATCGACAGGCTTGGACTGCACGTTTGCAATGTGGCCGGGATGCGTCGCGCGCTGGCGGGCCTGGCCGCGAGTCCTGGTTATGTGCTAACCGACGGTTTTGAAGTTCCCGGCCTGGCCGTGCCTGCGCTGGCCATGTGGAAAGGCGATCAGGTCGCCGCCTGCGTCGCTGCGGCCTCTATTGTGGCCAAGGTGACCAGGGACAAAATCATGACGGCCCTGCACGCCCAGTACCCCGAGTACGGGTTCGCCAGGCACAAGGGCTATTCGACGCCCAGTCATATGGCCGCCCTCGACGCCTGCGGTCCGAGCCCGGTGCATCGCCGCTCGTTCGTGAACGTCTCGTCCCGGCTGAATGACGCCAGCAGCGCCGTCGTCGTGGTGCCCGCCGATGACCTGGACCACCCCGGTGGCGTCGTGCTGGCCGACGGTTCGGTGCTCGCGATAGACGAGGACGGCCATGGCCCTATCGTGGAGTTGATCGCGGATCCGCCGGCCACTGCGCCAGTGGCGGGCAGGGCAGAGGGCACCGAACAGGCTCCGGAGGCGCCCGCCGCAGCGGAGGGGAGAACATGAGCGCGGAGGATCTCGAGAAGTACGAGACCGAGATGGAGCTGCAGCTCTATCGCGAATACCGCGACGTCGTCGGGCTCTTCACGCACGTGGTTGAGACCGAGCGCAGGTTCTATCTCACCAACGACGTGGACCTCAAGGTGCGCACTGCCGACAACGGCGAGGTGTTCTTCGAGGTCACAATGCACGACGCGTGGGTCTGGGATATGTATCGCCCGGCCAGGTTCGTGAAGAACGTGAGGGTCGTGACGTTCAAGGACGTCAATATCGAGGAACTGGCGAAGAGCGACCTGCAGCTTCCCGAGGAATCCTGACAGCGACAGTTCGTCGCGACGCGGCGCCGATACTGACGCACGCGCGGCGCGGGATCTAACCAGACAGCGGCAGGTCCTGACCCACAGGCAGTGTCGTGGCTGGCCAGCCCTTCCACCCGCGGCGCTCACCAATCCCTCGTGGCAGCTCAGCTGCGGCATGGTCAGTGCTGGAGGTGGTGCGCATGCATCCCAAGGACGCTCTCGGCCGGCAGGGCGAGCAGCTAGCTGCTGAGTACCTGCAGAAAGCCGGCTTCCGCATCCTCGACAGGAACTACCGGTGCGCCGATGGCGAGATCGACATAGTGGCTGCGGATCGGCGGAAGCTGGTCGCGTGTGAGGTGAAGACCCGTTCTGGCGTCCGCTACGGGACCCCGGTCGAGGCCGTCACCCGCCCGAAGCTGCGCAGGCTGCGCCGTCTGGCCGTGCACTGGGCGGGCACGCACGGATTGATCTTCGACGAGCTGCGCGTCGACATAGTCGGGGTGCTCAGGTCGCCGTCAGGTGACTTCACGATCGAGCATCTGCGGGGGGTGGGCTAGATGGGGCTCGCCCGCGCACACGCCATCGCGCTCGTCGGCGTGCAGGGACATCCGGTGGAGATCGAGGCTGACATCGAGAACGGCATGGTCGCCCTGCTGCTGGTCGGGCTCCCTGACACGGCTCTTCGCGAGGCGCGGGACCGGATTAGGTCGGCGATCGTGAACAGCAGGGAGACGTGGCCGACGCGCAGGATCACGCTCACCCTGTCCCCGGCGAGCCTGCCCAAGCGGGGCAGCGGCTTCGACTTCGGCCAGAGCGCTTGATCATGCCCTACATGCGCCCAAGGACCCCCGCAGTGCTGCGTTGCACCTAGCCAGGGCGGGGTAGTTCCCCTGAAAGCCGAAGGTCGGCGGTTCCGTCCCGCCCCTCCCGGCGGTGAGTTCCTAGCGTCGGCCGCCGTCGGGCATGGCATCGAGGTCCGCGACGTGAATGGTGGTGCCAGGTCCTTGCCGCCGAACCGTTGCACCGCATCGATGACGCCGCCCCGCCCGGCTGAGCGGGTACGAATGAACGGGACGAACGTGACTGCCAAACCGCGCACCAGGATGACCCAGGACAACACCGCGGTCCTGCTCATCGACCACCAGGTCGGTCTCTTCACCGGCGTCCGGGACATCGGCGTCGCCGAACTCGAGCGCAGCATCGTGGGACTGGCCAAGTCCGCACAGGTACTGGACCTGCCTATCGTCGCGGCGACCACGGCGCGCGACAGCATGTGGGGACCCACCATCCCGGAGTTGCAGGAGGCGCTCGGCGACCTGGACATACACGACAGCTCGACGGTCCACGCGTGGGACGACGAAGGCTTCGTCGCCAAGGTCCGGCAGACCGGATGCGACCACCTGACCCTGGACGGGCTCTCGTTCGAGGTGTGCGCGTCACTGCCGGCCATCGCGGCGCAGGCAGGCGGCTACCAGCCGGTGGTCGCGGTCGACGCCTGCGGCACCTTCAGCCGCCACAAGCGGGAGGCGGGTCTGGCCCGCCTGACCGCTCTCGGGATCGAGGTCTCGGACTACGCCACCCTGATGGTCGAGATCCTGGCCGACAACGCTGATCCCA
>Ga0209240_1001078_pt1 | contig 10850 bp, 12 predicted proteins | sample GraSoi_2013_80cm_FD_185828 | JGI IMG/M metagenome (GOLD analysis project Ga0209240, IMG submission 185828) | Grasslands soil microbial communities from the Angelo Coastal Reserve, California, USA - Sample 9_17_2013_80cm (SPAdes) (version 2) | ecosystem: Environmental > Terrestrial > Soil >... | reverse complement strand
GTAGCCAATGACACAGGTCTGGACATTCAAAGTGGTAGACGAGAGGGGGACAAGGCCGGCTGGGCGGGATCCATTGTCAGAGTCAACGTCCCACTCGTAGCCGAGAACTCCGGCGGGAAGCGTGGCAACCTGGCCAGGCCCAAGCGTGGCAATGCTGGTGTTTCGCCAGAAGCGCATTCTGCCGTCGGCCTGAGAAACCGTGATGGGGTCATTTCGAGGCGAGCTCACGCCGAAAAGCGTGCCGCTCAATGCGTTTTCCGGGCGGCCTCCGTCGGCGGGCGGGCTGAAACGCGGGTCGCGCCAAGTGCCGGTCCAGACGGGAGGGTCGGCAGGATCGATCATGGCATTCGCAGTCGTTTCCTTGTAGCAGACCAGCGTGCGGTACAGCGTATTTGTGCCATCGATGCTTGGTTCCCAGCGGGTCTTCCAAAAGATTTCATTGCCGCTAACGAATGCCAGATTCACGCCGGCGGCCCGGGCAGCTTCAACATTGGCGCGTTGTCCGCCCGACCAATATTCGTCATGCCCAACGGACATGAAGACTTTGTACTGCGTGATCAGCGCGCCGTTGCGGTCGGTATCGACGCCAGTGAAATAACTGAGATCGTAGCCGTTTGCTTCAAGCCATCGAAGCATCGGGTATTCGGCATCGAAAAGCCATGCGTTCAGATTCGCCACGAATGGCCGGTTGTAACTGACTTTGTATGCGCGGCCGGCCGGGCCTCCCGCATAAAGACTGTTTCCACCGTATTGATTGTAGGCTTGCCAATTCAGGTCGGACGTCTGCACCAGAATGTTCGAATGGCTGGAGTCATTTCGAACGACAAACACGATCGGGCTCTGGTCGCCGGTGTCAAGCCGCGTGAGCACGGCAAAATAGAGTCCTGAAGTGGCGGTGCTTGGCACCGCCCAAGAGGCCGATACGGCCCAGTTGCCGCAATCGATTAGCCCAGTAGAGCTGTCGGTCAAGCAAGGAGGCTGGACCTGGGGCAATAACGCCGAAGGTAAAACCGAGGCCACCAGACGCGCGCCCTGCCCCTGGTAATAACCCAGGCGGTAGACGTCTATGCGGTAGGAAGCAGTATTCGTGGAAACCTTGAAGAAGATGGTTTGACCAGCATTCACGCTGATGTCGGTGGCAAACCCCTGAATATTCGGCGAGCCTGCCCCCGGAATGTACCACTGACTAGGGGGAGTGCCCGGCAGACAGTTTTCGGCCTCGATGGGATTTTTGGGAGCCGTACAGGTGGCAAATGCGGAAAACGCCAGACTTGCGTGCGCGAGGGTAAGGAGCAGAGCGACCTTGAAAGCCAGGCTGGCCCAGACAACCGATTGCGGGCGGCGGCGTTCGGCTTCTGGCAGACGGGAATCACATTCCTGCGAGCACGTGCGAACGAGAGCAAGACCATGAAGTTGGGACGGTGCCTTTGGGCCGGTCAACGGACTCATTGCGCGTCCACCCGAGTATGAGCAAGAGTTCAGCCTGTGTTTCCGGAGCGCCGAGGCGGGTAGCGCGCGCGAGAAACGCTCCGATTATCACCAGGCGAGAACCCTGTTCACAATCAGGGGAGTCCTCGCATTTCCGATCCAGCGAATCCCCTAATTCTGGTTTTGACTCCGTTTCATCCATCTAACCGTGTTCGTTAACGACAAAGAGCGTCAAAAGCGGGCTGTCGCAGCATGTCGCTTGCGTGGCTCGAAGTGGAGCGCGTGGGGTCAGGCCATCGGGCCAAAATTCAAATGAGAACAACCGGAGGCTGACCATAAAAGCAACGACTCATAAGAGGATTTTCGCGGCGGGGTGCATGCTGCTGTTTTCGACGGTGGCGATCGCGGCAACCAAGTTTGACCATGCCGAATACATGAAACCAAAGACGGAGGGCCAAAAGAAGGACGATCATCCGGTCAGAGGAAGCGTTTCCTTCGATAAGGATAAGAAAACGGTGGAGTTCCTTGACGCGAAGGGCGCTTCCGTCAGGGGCATGGCCTGCCGCATTCTCCCGTGGGCAGAATTGCCGTGCGCGTGGCCAAGACGTCCGTGTCCGTGTATTGAATGGTCAGGAAGTGCTTCTTCGAACACGATCACCGTGACAGTGACTCCATAGCCCTGCGGGCCCACAGCCCCGCACGTAACAGGCTTCTTCATATGCTGGGGCCAGGAAGATTTCACCCCGACGCGACGCACTTTTTGCTTGGCCAAGAATCTGACAGGTCGCCCCATGAGCATTCGGTAGTTTGCCGAAACCCATAGCGCGAATCCACCGGCTGTACTAGAACGAGAACATAACTGTTGGGCGGCTCCCCGGTAGCTCAATGGTAGGGCGCTCGGTTGTTGGCGGAGGAATGTAAATCACACAACTCGGTTCTCTGGCGTCACTTAACAGCATCCGTCATCCCCATTGTCCCCAATTCTTGCTCCCAAAATGCCTCCAAAATTTGCAGGCCGAATTTGCCAGTGCACGAGCTTGGTGTTAGGCTCCCCGTTCGGCTCGGCCCGCTGAAAAAATCCCACGGAGTTCATTTACATGGCATACGTGCGGTTCACTATTCAGATTGATTGCGAGGACGTCGAACCCAACCGGATTATTCCCCACGTACAGGGCGAAATCTTCGATTATCCAGAGGAAGGTTCCGGCGAGGAACTAGGTCAGAAGATTGGCCGCTTGAACGCATATCTGGTGCAGCGAAGCCGGGCAGTTAATGATGGTGCAAGTCTGTTCGATGCGATGGATTCCATCGATCAGTCCGTGTATGACTGTTACACGGCACTATTCGAGGAGCCAACCATTGAATGGGGACAAGCGGTGGAAAAGCTATATAGTGGCGAGATCGGGGAAGAGGATGTGTTGTTCCTCGATAGTATTGAGCTTGAGCCAAAACATCGGGGGAAGGGTATTGGTCCTCAAGTGGTGCAGGAGTTGATTGCAACGTTTGCTTCTAGCGGCATTGCGCTGGTGGCGTGCAAGCCGTTCCCGCTTCAGTATTCACAGTGGAACGCGGATGACCAAGAACATAAACGGGAGCGCGAACAACCCGGTTTTGAAGAGAAACGCATCGAAGATTTCGCTCGCGTAACAAGAGTCTGGGCCGATTTGGGGTTCCGCAAGCTACCCAATGATTCTGGCTTTTACACCTATGCACCACAGTTCAGCCGTCAGCCCGATCTCCCGCGAGTTCCGCGACGTCGCCGCCGCACACGCAAAACGCTGAAAGTCGGCGAGTGAAAATCGTTTAGGAATGCTGGTACCGTTCCTTTAACCTCGCCAAATAAGCTATCCACAATGTAATACCGCCCGGCTTGCGTATGCGGTATCACGCCTTCTCGCACGAGCCTTTTCATAAAGGCGGCTTCGGGGATGCGAGAGAAATCTGCAACACTCCCGCATATTGACCTAGCAGGCTTTCGGGAGTATATTCCTTTGAAGGAATGGGAAGCAGAGTTCACCGATGAGTTCGGGGCCTGGTGGGACGGCCTGACCGAGGCTGAGCAGGAGGATGTGAGGGCCGAAGTGAACTTGCTTCGGCGCTTCGGGCCGTCGCTAGGTAGGCCGCACGTGGACTCCGTAGCCTCTTCAAAGCACTCGAACATGAAAGAGCTGCGGATTCAGCACCGCGGCCGGCCGTATCGCGTGCTCTTTGCCTTTGATCCGCGCCGCACGGCGATCCTGCTCATCGGTGGAGACAAAACAGGCAAGGGCCGCTGGTACAAAGAGTTTGTGCCGGTAGCGGACCGGCTGTACGACGAACATCTGGAAACGCTCCGAAAGGAAGGACTGCTCGATGGCTAAGAATTTTCGCGAACTGGAAGCAAAGATGGCGCCAGAGGCGCGGGCACGCTCCGATGCCAAGGCGCAGAAAATGATCGAAGAGATGGCCCTGGCGGAACTGCGGGAGGCAATGGGATTGACGCAGGAACGCTTGGCAAAGGTGCTGCGCATCAACCAGGCCGGTGTCTCTAAGATCGAAAGCCGCTCCGACATATTCGTGAGCACGTTGCGGAAGGCCATCGAAGCCATGGGAGGAGAGCTCGAAATCCGTGCCAAATTCCGCACTGGCGAAGTGAAGATCAAGCAGTTTGGCGGGCTGTCCAAGCGGCGCCGGACGCGGTCTCGGCACAGCGGCACAGCAAGAAGGGCAACGGTTGCTGCGTAGGCGGAAGATGAGGTGAGTGCGGGGCGGATGGCCGGCGATACCTATTTGTTCATCGATGGTGAGTACCTTCGCCAGATCCACCGCGACGTGATGCGGGAGTTTTTTGGTGTCGACGGAGAGCTAGATATTGGTGAGGCTAAACATCAAGCTCAAGCGGTCCGGGCCTTTTTTTACGATTCGATTGATGACATTCCTCGCCCAGGGGAAACGGAAGAGACCTGCCGCGCACGTATAGCTCCTCTGCAAGAGTTTTTCGCTCGGACGAGCGCTCTAAGTGGCGTTCACGTACGTCTCGGTACTGTCGCTGGCAAGCGGCGGCGTCAGAAAGAAGTCGACATTCTGCTCGCAACAGACATGTTTACCCACGGATTCAACGGGAGTATGCGGACTGCAGTTCTGCTTTCCGGCGATCTTGATTTTAGGCCGATTATAGAGGCGCTCGTTCGCCACGGTGTTTTCGTGGAAGTTTGGTATCATCGCAGTTCTATCGCTCAAGAATTGCCAGGTGCAGCGGACTTCGGCCGTGAGCTTCGCTTTCGACAGCTCTATTCATCGAACACGGAGGCATTCAAAGATGCCTACCGTATTCCGCGTGAGGACAGACACGCAGGTGCGCCGTATGGCGAGCTGGTGGAATTGGGTTCAGTCGCTGGACGTGACGCCGAGTTACGTCGTCACCAAGTCAACGCAGGCACGACTTTCAGTTTTTGGATCACCATCGAACCCGGCGACACGCTTCGTATACGAGATGACGACGAAAAACTGATCGAGCGTTACGTCGCTATTCAGCACGCGCCAATTCAATGGGAATTAAGAGGCGACGAAGTCCGAATCGCGGGAAGTGGAACGTAAGGAGAACGTCTTTAAATGCAATCTCGCAAGACTCCAGAGCATCTCCTGAAGAACTTACGAGCGAAATACGCAAAGAACCCCAAGCGATTCATTTTGCGATCCGAGCAGCAACGGCAAAAGCGAGGAGATGCAATCAACGCTCGCCGTAGAGGGCGGCCGGAAAAAGACGCATCTGCGAAGCTGCTGAGAGATGGGCCGTCTCTCTAAAGAAGCCGCTAGATCCTTCCCTACGGTGGAATGAGCAGCTCCAAAGTTGGTTCGAGGCACAAGCACAGTTTAGGAACGTGCGTGAGCTTGTTGTGCTGTTGACGTAAGTCGGCGGTCTGTCTTTGACTGGTTGCGAGGAAAGACCCTCCGGCAGGACCGGCGGCCCCTTCGTGTAGTTACTAATAATGTAAGTATATATGTGGTGCCGGGGGCCCGGCATTGACCGTACGTACGGTCCCGCTCTGGTTCAAATGGAAGGGCGCTTGAGAGTGGTTTGATTTGCAGTTGCCGCGCCGTAAACCAAAGAGCGGAGGACATTTAATGGGGCGGCACAACTAAATCAGCGGGGGAGTGTCGGTCCATTTCACGGTTTTGAAGCATAAAAGCGGCAGTAAGTACAAAACGGAAGATGGGCTGGTAAAAGTGTAGGTCGAAGTTCGCTTTCGCTCGGGTAAGTTGCCGCTGAATCTTCAAGGATCGGTTACGAGGGTGGGATTCGAACCCCCGGTAGGAGTTTTAGCCGTACAACGGTTTAGCAAAAAATTGCCCCATTTCACCGCCTGTTGTTCGGAATCAAGCAGTTACATTCGAATAGGGGGCCCTCATTCGGGCCAGAATGCTTATGTTCGGGCACAATCGTGCAACCAATTGTGCAACAGCAATCCAAAAAATCGTTCTCACTAGCGCTGAAATGGGAATCATCAATGGAGAATTTCAAGATTAACATCGTCGCCAAACGCCCGATCTCTGCTCAAGAAAGTCAATCCTGAACGGATTCGAGTCGAAGCCATCCAGCCTCCGAACAGGACTCCCGAGGCCGTCTGCCATGACGCGCGGGGTCATCATCAGAAAGATCGCGATAGACCTCCGTCGACTCCCTGTCGTTCATTCGCTCCGCATGACGCCTTCAGACACATTCGCGGTTTCCATCCTCCGCGCCAGGCATTTCGCCGATGGCGCCAACGGCGTGCCACAATCACTGCGATGAATGCGGGGCGCCGAGCAGGGCCAATTGGATATCGATGATTTTCTCGAAGTCGGCCGGAGGTACCGCACCACTCAGAAAAACGCCGTTTACGAAAAACCCGGGTGTGCCCGCTACGCCGACCTTACGTCCCTGTTCCAAGTCGGCTTCGATTTTGGATTTGAATTTGCCGCTGTTGAGGCACGACTGAAACGATTTCTCATCCAGATTCAACGCCCGGGCGCGGGTGAGCAGTTCAGCGCCATCCAGCTTGGACTGCTCCGCGTACAAGGCATCGTGATACTCCCAAAACTTCCCCTGCTCGCCCGCGCATCGAGCCGCTTCGGCCGCCCTCTGAGCCTGGGGGTGGATTTCCCGCAAAGGGAAGTCGAGGTAGGCGAGCTTTACCCGGCCGCTGTACTTGGTGAGGAGTTCATGCAAAGTGCTTTCGCTCTTCTTGCAAAAGGGACATTGAAAGTCCGAGAACTCGACGATCGTGATCGGGGCTTTGGGATCCCCTTTCACCCGCGCAGGGTCGTACGCGACATTTACGCTGGGTGGCCGCAACAGAACAGCGACATCGATCTTCGCCCGCAGCGAGTCGGCGTAAACCTGGCGGGCCTTCTGCAACTTGAGCTGCTTTAGACTGGCTCGATATTGCTCTTTCACCTGTTCGAAAGTGTCGCCGGCCCGGTTCTGTCCCCAGAAATAGGCTTCGACCTCGCCATCGGTCGGGTCCGCAACTTTGGATTCGACTTCCTGTTCGATCAACTTTTCAGCGGAGATGCTCCGCTTTTTGGCTTCGGCTTGGACGAGCTTCAGGCGAATCAGGCTATCGAGGGCCTTGCTCTTTGCCTCATACTCCTGCATGCGCAGTTGCATTGACTGCTGCGGCCCGAGGGTCTCCTGCAGTTCCTCCTCGGAGATGGGCTGCCCGGCAACGGTGGCAACCGGATCGCCGGACCTGGCTTGAGGCGCGGCTTGGCCGAAGCTCCCTTTCGGGAGCGCCAGCAACAGCGGCAAACACAAAACTAGTGGCGAGATTTTCATATGTATTGTTTTCCCCCCAAAAAAGGGGCGAGCCGGCCCCAACTTTAGCCGCTGAGGGCCGGCCCGCCGTTTGCATCAGATGGAATCAACAAATCTAGAATGAAAGGCTTCCGCTGTTATTGAAGGTCTTAACTTGGGTGACTGTAACGATGCCAGGGCCAACGCAAGAGGCTACCTGTGCGTTGCCAACAGTGCCGGCACCGACGGTGCTCCAACTTGTGGTGACCACGTGAGGTTTGCCGACGCCTACTGGGACGACAAAGTCGAAGCTGTGCGCCGACAAAGTGCTTAAGATTAGGTCAAAATTGCAGAGGGGGTTAGGTGCTGTGCAAACGCCGGTTCCGCTGCCGCCGGTTGGATTGTTGCATGTATCGCCGGTGGGGCAGTCGGCAGTGGTGGTGCAGGCGGTGCTGGTGACCAACTGGCACGCAGAGAGCTGCGAGAACAACTGAGAGCTGATCTGCTGAAAGCGCTGATCGTAAGTCACGCAGGGGGCAGGCAGTATTCCGGCGTCGCTGCCATCGACCTTTACGCATACTTTAATTCCGACATCGGCCGATGCGGTCGAAATACTCGTGTTGATCTTCGTGTCGGTAAAGAGGCCGGTTACCAGCGAGGGCCTGATGTCCAACGTCGTGCCGCTTCCATTCGACGTCGAGATGTTTGCGGTGAATTGCGAAGCTACGATGCCTCCGCTGAGAACACCGCCAGTGCCGATCGCGCATGCCGCCGAACTGCCGCTAGCGCTGAAATTGCCGCTAGATTGCGCGAAGGCGGTGGGTCCGATCAACATTGCGATTGCGAATGCGCCTGCCAACTTTTTTATGTTCATAGCCTGACTTTCTCCAATTTTGGGTTCGAAACTCAAGTTATGAGAACCTGAGTTCCTCATTCGAGTACGACCCGCCGCCGGATTGCGCAGTCAAAATGTAAGGTCGCAGGGCCAGGATGCGCGAAGAATACGCAACTGGTGAGTCAAGGTCCAGTGGTCGGAAGACCAGTGTTAGGTCAGTCCGCGTGGACATAGCCAAGGCGGGAGCGGTTCAAAGGCTACCACATTGATGTTGAACAAGACGGAGTCATCGGGACGATGAAGACGGGCCCCATAGAGGTGGCAGTATCCGGCATTTCGATTCGGGCCGCCAAGCGCTAACTACCGGATGGTCGCTGAGGAGCCTCAAGAATTTCTTTCCCGCGCTTCTCCCAAGCGCGTCGGGGAGCCTTTGCACTCTTGACACGACTTATCAAGGATGTCGGCTACTAGAACGTGATCTGCGAGCTTGCGGTCAAGTACGATGATAGTGTCAACACTACAGGCCGTGAAGTCTGATAAAAATATCAAGTAAAAATTACTACTGCCTTCTTTGTACCTTGTTTAGGGTATTTCCTTGAGCTTGCGAGCCGATGTAGCTTACGCGGGTCGGTTGCTGCATCTTGGGTCACTGCGTTCTCCAGTCACTTCTGCAGCTCCGAACAAATCGCGCAAGTTGAGCTGAGGACAACATACCAATGGAGGTCAGCATGACAAACGCGCAAGACGTACGAGGCAAGCCCCCGAGCCAGGTCGCAACAACCGACGTCCTTGCGAGTCGGCGTACGGATTATGACATGGAGCTTGCGAGGGAAGCTCAAGCCCGATTTTTACCACGAAAGTATCCGGATCTGAAGACTCTGAGCCATGCGGGAATTTGCGTGCCTCTTGGCGGGGATTTCTCGTCTTTCATCCTGCGTTGCACCAAGACCATAAAATGTTCGGAATCCAGAGGCTGCGTATTGGAACTGAAAGAGCGTTGGGACGGCTCCATCGCAGACAGGTCCCACGCTGAGTCTCAATCTGGCCCTTAGTACAGTAGTTTTCCAGCTCTTGCCGCATTACGGTATCCCAACCAAGCCCACCGGATTCGGGACACCGCTTTGACAGCCACTCCCGGGAATCTCAAGAAGAATTTCACAAGTAAGGAGAGATAGAAATGGTGAGATTCTCGGCCGGGCATCACTGGTTCAGGAAGTCCGCGTTAACAGTACTGTAATATTTTTATTAAAACAGATAATTCAAAAGAGCAAAAATTTGCGTTTGCCTTGGTAGTGCGTTGTTCCGTAAAGTGCAGCCACGACTGAGGATGCTGCCCAAATTGTGGGCGCCAGCCCTGCCTCTTCTCAGCTCCCAAACGCGCTTGCTTAGCAACTGCTCGTGTCGCTCTCTTGGCTTCTCTGGTCGTAAGACGAATAAGGGGCATTGTGAAAAACCGAGTCTTGTTTTATTGCCAGCATGTCCTTGGGATCGGACACCTTGTACGCAGTGCCGAGATCGTGAGGGAGCTGGCCCGCGATTCTCATGTTCTCCTGGTCACGGGTGGAGAAATTCCGGACGGATTTCGATTTCCCGAAAATATTGACACCCTGCCGCTTACTCCTTTGAAGACGAGTCCGGACTTTTCAAGTCTCCAGCTGTGTGATTTCTCCCGGGGCTTGGAGGAAACCAGGGCGATTCGCCGGACATTATTGCTGCAGGCTTTTAATGAATTCAATCCTGATGTGCTCGTGACCGAGCTCTTTCCTTTCGGACGGAAGCACTTCCGCTTTGAGCTGCTCCCCTTGTTGGAGTGCGCGCGCAGCCAGCAATCCCGCAGGACGCTAGTCGTTTCCAGTGTCCGAGACATCCTGGTGGCAAGAAAGGACCAGGAAGAGTACGAGCAGAGAGTCTGCAGGCTCGTGAATAATTTTTACGATCTCGTTCTGGTCCACGGAGATGAAAAGTTCCTGAAGCTCGATGAATCGTTCTCGCGAGTGACCGATCTGCGTTGCGCCGTGGCCTATACCGGCTACGTTGTACAGCAGAACAAGCCCGACGTTGACAAATCCTACGGTTCCCCGGTGGTTGAGCAAAAGCGGCCAGCCATTGTCGTAAGCAATGGCAGTGGACAGTATCTGACCGGCCAGATGCTCCTGGAGAGCGTGTTGCGTGCTGCGCACTTTTTGCAAGGCCAAATTCCTCATGAATTTCACGTCTTTGCCGGACCCCTGATGCCTGAGGAGGCTTACAACCGTCTGCAAACGTTAGCGGCCGCATCGGGCAACGTAAGACTTTCTCGCTACACGCCAGACCTCGCTGCAGTCCTTCAGCGTGCCGAGCTATCGGTCAGCATGGCTGGTTACAACACAGTTATGGACATTCTGTCAGCTGGCGTACGTGCGTTGGTCTATCCAGTTACCTCCAATGGGGATCAAGAGCAATCTGTGCGTGCGGAGAAGCTGGCGAGAATGGGAGTCCTGGACCTCATCCGGTCGGAGGAGCTTGCGCCAGAGAAATTGGCTCAAAAGTTTGGGGCGGCTCTTCGCAGCGAGCCAACGCGGCTGGCTTTGAATCGAGGCGGAGCCGCCAACAGCGCTCTCCTACTGAGGAAATATCTCGCGATGCATCGCGAGCACATTTCAGACGTTGCTGAAACGTGGTTTTCCTCGCGAGAAGAGAGTTTCGCACAGAGGCAGGCGTCTGATCGGCGGAAGACAAACGCGCAGCAGCAGTAAAGGAATCTTATGCGGCTCATGGTCTATTCGCATGACACATTCGGGCTCGGCAACATCCGCCGGATGCTAGCTATATGCACCCATATGCATGCCTCGA
>Ga0209240_1001077_pt1 | contig 10851 bp, 15 predicted proteins | sample GraSoi_2013_80cm_FD_185828 | JGI IMG/M metagenome (GOLD analysis project Ga0209240, IMG submission 185828) | Grasslands soil microbial communities from the Angelo Coastal Reserve, California, USA - Sample 9_17_2013_80cm (SPAdes) (version 2) | ecosystem: Environmental > Terrestrial > Soil >... | reverse complement strand
AGCAAGACGGATGCCGCTTGCGAATTCGCGCGCGTTCTCCGTTCAGGCGGACGCGTAGGACTGAGCGACCTCACGCGCGGACCCACGCTCCCCAAGGAGTTGGATGGCCTGCTCGCGTGGATCGCCTGCATCGCTGATGCCCAGCCGGTTGAAAATTATGCTGATTGCCTGCGTTCTGCAGGTTTCGAGTTGGAAAAAGTCGAGCTTCACGACCAGGCGCTCACCGAAATGGTTCAACAGATCGGTATGAAGCTGCTCAGTGCGGAGGTCCTTGTCGGCCTAAACAAACTCGTCCTGCCGGGCGTGGACTTCACATCCGCGAAACAGATGGCCAAGAGTGCGCTCACCGCAATCCAGAAAGGCCAGCTTGGCTACGCTGTTCTGATCGCCGCGAAAGTCACGACGATAGATTAGGACTTTCGCCGCACAAGCGAATCGGCACGAATCCTTGTTCAGTGCGGGCTGCCGTCATTTGCTTCAAGCTGGGACTGAATAGCTTTGTCTGAGGGAAGGGGAAGAACGGCCCGCGTTGCTGCTAGCGGTCTCCATTCCAACCGAGATATCTGGCGGGGGCGACGGATAGTTGACAGACTCTTTGTTATCGGCGTTGTGAATCATTCCAAGACGATCCCCGGAACCCACCTTGTTTGGACTATCCCTACGCCTGGTGGGATTAAAGCGACTCAAGAGAAGCAAGCCGCCGCCGAAGCAGCTCCTGCTCCGCATCCGTAGGCGCCGAAGCGAGCGCCCGTTCAATGTAGGGTCGCGCTTCCTCGTTGTGCCCAGCGCGCCGATGCAACTCGCCAAGCACGGAATACCACAAATAGTATCCAAGCAGCCACGGGGGCGGCTCAATGGCCTTCAGGAGGGCAAGCCCCGCCTCAGGCCCTTGCCACTCGGCTATAGCGACGGCGCGGTTCATCGCGTTCAGCGGCGACGGGGCGATGCGATCGAGCATGGCGTAAAGGTCGGCGATTTCTTTCCAGCGGGTTTGTGAGAACGAGGGCGCGAAGGCATGTTCGGCCGCGATGCCGGCTTCCGCATGAAAGCGCGTGAAGGTCTCTCCGCTGGCCGCCTTCTGCAACCACTCCGCACCCAGACGCATTTGGTCCTGATCCCACAAAGACCGGTCCTGTTCATCGAGTAACAACAAGCCGCCCATCCCCTCGAGTCGCGCGGTCAACCGGGCGCCGTGAAAATGCATAAGCGCAAGGAGAGCAAAGGTTTCCGGAGTTGCGCCGACCGGGTGTTCCGTCAGTAACGTCGTCAGCCGAATGGCTTCGTCGCACATCTCGCGACGGACCGTCCGATCCGACTGCGCGGAAAGATAGCCCTCGTTAAAAAGGAGGTATAGCACCACGTGGACACTTGCCAATCGGGACTGCAGCGCTTGCAGCGGAAGCGAGTTGAAATCGGGCGGAACCTCACGGAGATATTCGCGTGCCCGCCCAAGGCGCTTGAGGACATTCGCTTCGCTGAGGAACAGGCGCAGCGCGATTTCCGCCGTGCTGAATCCGCAGAGCGTCTTCAGAGCCAGGACCAGCCTGGAATCCTTCGGGATCGCCTCGTCGCAACAAACGAAAAGCATTCGCAACAAATCGTCACGAACCTCATCAGCAAATCGCGGGGACGCCGGATTATCGGCCGCTACTGTCAATTCATAAGCGGCAACCTCGAGTATCCGCAGCCTTCCGGCATTATTCCGCAAGGCTCCAATCAGGTGGTTGTGCGCGACGCGGTAAAGCCAGGCTCCGGGGTCCTCGGGTAGGCCTTTCGCGACCCATGAGGTGAGCGCGGTCATCAGCGCGGTCTGCACCGCATCCTCGACCAAGTCGACGTGCCGGACACCGACCTTGCGCGTCAGGATGGCGACAAGCCGCCCATATTCGCGACGGAAGAAATGCTCAACCAGTCCCGATGCGACGAACGAATCCTGCGAGCCGGTTGAAGGGCCTGACAAGCCGGAAGGATTGGAGGTATCGGTCAGTAGGACGCCATCTCCCGGATTTCCACGCATGCGCCCGGCATTTGCATGCCCGGCATCGCTTTCACGACGGCTACCGCGCCCTCGTAATCATCCGCGGCTATGATCATGAAGCCGGCCACGATTTCTTTTGCCTCGGCGAAGGGTCCATCCGTAACGCCGGAGGCCGTGAGAACCTTGCCGGAAGGTTTCAGCTTGCTGCCAATATCGAGGATATTGGCTTTGAATTTTTCCTTCCATGCGTTAAAGGCGGCGAACATCTCCTGCATCTGCGCAGGCGAAGGTTTATTTTGGCTGGGTGCGCCGCGGTACATGCAGAGGTATTTTTGGGTCGACATCGGGTTCTCCTAGGGTTGTTTGCGCCCATCAGTGGGGCGTCATCCAAAAGACGCGCAGAGAGGGGCGAATCGGACACTTGAAACAAAGTTTTTTCCCGCTGCCCCAAGCTTAGCTTTTTCAGATGGGTGGGAGTAATTGCGAGTATCCTTAAATCCTCGAACCTTAGCGTGAAACTGCACCACTACTGGATTCTTCAACCATAAAGCGCCCGCTCGCATTTTCAACCATAATAAATATGACTGTTTTGGCCACGAATTGCTAGAAGTCACAGAATTCGCGGCCAATTTATATGGTCGTAGGCTGGGCCAAGTTATGGTTGTTGTGACAAATGAGGACGAAAACGGAGCGTAAAACAAGTCCTTTCGATGCGCCCACTCCACAATTCCTTTCGTTACCGCGTTGGAACAGCAAAGACTAATACATTGCTGGAGCAGGGGAAGGGGAAACAGCCCCCTTCCCCTGCACCCCATCCCCAAACCCCAGGACTCTAAATCAAACATACAGAATAAATCGCTCAGATAATGGCTTGATATCGGCAATAACGCCGATACCGGCCAGTGCGTGCTGGGTCGACCAGACAATAGAAGAAATACTATTGCGGCTGTTTGGCAACGGCAAGTTCAGCCTGGCACGTGCGGCCAGATAGACTAACGTTCGCCAGGTCGAGATCCGATTACCGCTGTGGCTAATAGAGCTGTTGCCGAGGTAAGAAAAATCCTGAATCATGGCTTCTCGATCTCCGTTATCCTCGTTAGGTTCGCCGTAGCCGTACACAACGGATGGCGTGATTTTCTGTGAGATCAACCGAGCCTTTCCCGTAAATTCCACCTCCAGCACCGGCACGCCACAAAGCAGAAATACGTCGAACTGAATCTTGAGACCGAACGAAACCCATCGCGGTTCTTCCTCAGCCATCAGATTTAGTTCAGCGAGTTTCTTTGCCGCCGCGTTAAACAAGGACTGCACACATGGGTGGTCTCGGAGCTCCGATTGGGCTGCTTCGGGCGTGATTTTGCTCAGGCTTTCTTGGTCGAATAATAGGAAAACGCCCAAATCTGAATACTCGTACAAAAACAACGTCAACCCTACGCGCTGGCCCCAACTTGCGATTTCGCCATCCGTTAGCTCTTGAAGATCTCGGAGAATGATGCCGTGCTTGCGGGCCTTCGCGATTGCTCCCGCGGTAAAGCCCGAGGAAGACACTGCAATGACCGCTTGAGCGCTGAGTGACACTCGTCGCCCTATCAACTGTTCTATCCATTGAACGTCTTGTCGCGATTTGCGCTGGCGGCACTCGACTAACGTTAGGACTCCTGCTTGCTTAATCGTCACATCAATTTGCCGCCCTTGTGCAGGATTGTCCGGGTCGGAGATGTGATCGTTCCATTTCACCTCGGCCCCGAATCCGCAAGCAGATCGCATATCCGTTTAATCTTCTCCTCAAATATCTCGGAGGCTTTCACACGCTTGGTAGCAACGGCCTCTACCTCCTCGCGGATTCCGCACTCATTGAGAAAACTGTCAAAGATGGAGCCGCTGTGGTTGTACCGTCTCCGAATTCTTCTTTCCTTCATAACCAACCCTCTTTGATGCTTCTCTTTATTTGTGCAAGAGCTAAGTCTTCGCTGGACCGCTGCGGTTGTGCCGTCCGCGACTACACTAAGGCAACGCCCGCGGACCCGGCCGAGCGTCGCAAATCGGCGTCGAGCGTGGCAAGGGGCAGTGTTTCGCGAAGGGCAAGTTCTAGATACGCCGCATCGTACACGGTTAGCCGATGTTGGCGTCCCACCGAAAGGACTTGGTCGAACGCACGGCCGAGTGGCATGGCGTCAATCGCGATCGGGAATCCCGCGATGCGAGTCAGAAACGCAGTAGCTTGCGCTACAGTCAGCCGCTTCTTCCGCTCGGCGCTCAACATTGCGTTAGCAACCTCCAAGGGCCATACCGCGGGCACAACGACTGCTGTCCCCTTTCCAAGCAGGTCGAGAATTCCTTCCGTCTCAGGCGTAGCTTCGTCTTCAAAACACCACGCAACTGCGACTGATGCATCCAAAACTAATTTCTTGAGTTGTTTAATGGCGACGACCCTCCTCTATCAGCTCCCGTATCTGTATCTTTCCGAGAGTCACACCTTTTCGGATCTCCCGGATGTCACGCACAATTTCCTTTGGATCCTGTGCCTCGTCGGAATCGGTGGGAACAAGCTTAGCGACCGGGACACCCCGCAGGGTGATCTGAATCGTCTCCCCCTTCGCGACCTTCTTCAACAGCGCGTTGAGGTTCGTTTTTGCGTCGAATGCGCCAACGGTGGTCATGTTACCTCCCCTAGAACAACTAGTCTATCAACTAGTCGGTTTCCGAGCAACCAAGACTTAACTGAGCCCTTGATCGGCATTATTCATCCGAATTATTGTAAGTTGTTAATAGTAAACACTTTCTTCGTCTAGGCGGTATCACTATAACTGATACTTCGCGACCGTCAAGAAAGCGCCCGAACCTCCGGTATCGCTGCGTTCAGGGATAGCTCGGGGAAACAGCGATCCGCGCCGGAGTGCCGTTGGGGGCCTGCTTGCTGTACCAAACAGTCCCACAGTCGGTCAGCCACGACCTTAAACCTCAATCGTGCAGCTCTCCGGTTGCTCCACCAAACAGTTTGAAGATTTCCGCGTGGGTATGCTCAGCGCGAGTGCAAGGTTTTCGGTTCTCGGTGCCGAGGAGTGCCGACTCCTGCAGGCGCTACACGCAAAAACTATTTAGTCAACTCTGTCCGTGCTCATTGTTCTTTGTTTCTTTTGTTAGATTTAAGCGCACGTCACTTGCACTGAAAACACCTCATTTGCACCCCATTGGCCAGTAAGTGGCCAGTCGAATCGCCGACGGTTTTCCGGATTCGAGGAAACAATTCTCGCTCCAAAAGTACGTGTGCAGAGGCAGCTTACAATCGATTTCAACTGGCCTTTGCGATATCGTCCGGGCTGTCGGTCTCCGACGAAGACGCCGCTGCCTGAATCCCGGAAACAGTGCCATCTGTGGCGGGCAGGTCGGTGGGTTCCTTAGTGGCTCGCTCCATTTCAACCACACCTTGAGGTAAGCTGGCGGAGCCGCGAGGGGAGGTCAACTCGTCAAGCACAGAAATGATATGGGCGCTTTCAGACTTTGGCACGATGCAGCGAACGCCGTTCTTCTTCGCTTCCAGTTCGAGTTGTGGGAGGTCATGGAGAGTGTGCATTACGATTGGGATTGTGGGAAGCGATTCCGAGATCTGCCGCGCTGCGGTCAGCCCGTCCATTGACGGCATTGCTAGATCCAGGATCACCACATCGGGTTTGAGTTCCACAGCCATCGTGACCGCTTCCAGGCCGTTTTCGGCCTGACCACATACTTCCCACCCGTGGGTCTGAAGCAAGTATTGAAGTGTCTTCCTGGTGAGCACGCTGTCATCGGCGATCAAAATGCGACGCGGCATCTTTTGCAGACACCATTCCCTCAGCCAGAGGAGCTTGCGATCCGTCCTTCGATGCAATTGGCTGGACTGATGGTTGTTTCTTATCAAACAAACAAGAAGCCGATCTTCGGTCAATACCCTCGTTTTACTCAGAGCCCATCCTTTGACATGGGAGTCCGCGGCTCATCGTCCACCGGGTCGGGAGACTTCGACATCGGCTAAGACGATTATGGCGAGGGGTTTCGACATCCGGGATTAGTCTCGCCTGACCGAACGCCAGAAGCGCGTAACTTTTGGATTGCAAGCGTTTGCGCGCTTAAGCGGTAATCTCGTTTGTCTATTCTTCAACCGCTGCCCTAATTGACGTCTTGGCAACTCCTCGACGGCAGACGTTTAGGGCCAGTCGTTCCAAAGCGTGACGACCGCGTTAAGGAAGCCATTGCAAATAGCGCACGGCCAGCACTCTGGCGCGCCGTCTCGAGAATCCGAACAACTGATTATTTCTTGAAATGGTTTCGTATGCCGTTTTTGAAGCGCCACAGGTACTTGAGCTTGAATGCGGCAAGGAGAAGGAAGCCACCCATCATCATGTAGAAAAGCGGATTCTTCGCCGAGAATCCACCGGCCTTGTAGATTAAATTGGCGGCCACGGCGTGCAGAAGAACGAACGCGATTATCAGCAACACGACAGCAACCAACAGAATGGGTCTCTTCCCTTTGAGAATTCCGAGAGCCCTGGCGTAAACAGTGCGATCCTGATCGTGTTCCATTGTGAATCCTCAAAGCACCTCAGCCTGAATCCAGTGTTTGTCCAGTCTCTTGTTGCTTAGCCGACTGCCCGGTAGGAGGCAATGTGTCCGAAAAACATCTCCCGGTGGCCCACTTTCTTTGGTTCCGCAAAACCGGCTTCCGTCATGAAGTGGAGAACTCGGCTCTCAGAATTGTCTTTCAAGCGCTGATTGGAGTGGAGTAAGCGGCTCAAGACGCCATGTGGGCCGTTTTCTGGTCCTTCGAAATCGAGCATGTGGAACTCGCCACCAGGTTTGAGGACGCGCCGGATCGCGCGCACGGTCTTCCCCTTTTCGGCTGTGGGGATGTGGTGGAACATGAGCGAGGAGAGCACACGGTCGAAGGACGCCTCGGAATACGGAAGCTCATCCCCAAACCCTTGTTCGAACCGGATCGAGACCTTTGCGCGCGCCGCCTTGCGACTCGCGCGCGCGAGCGCCTTCGGGTCGGGATCGAGTCCAACGACGTCGGCCTCCGGATAGAGGCGTTTTAGTTGAATGAGTAAGCTGCCAGTTCCGCAGCCAATGTCGAGAATCCGGTGGCCAGGTCGAATTTGCGCCTGATCGAGCAGCGCGCTCCGAGCTTGTTCGGCGCCCATGAGCCTCGTCATCAGGTCGTACAGGGGCAGAAGACTGTCCCGCCCCGCCGCCGGGAGGTAGGTTCTTTGTGATTGCACCGCCATGATCGATTCTTTCATTTGTTCTCCAACATCCGTCAGCACGAACGCTTGCGCGCGCCGGACGCAACTCTCTTCTAAATGTACAGTCTGAACATCAATCCGTTAATGGACATCTGTTCGGTTACAACGATAAGATGGAGACAGCTCGATGGCAAGAACAGGGCAGGCATTTTTGTTCCGTTCGGGACATTTTGTGTCCTTTTGTACGGAATCGATGGGAAGAAACGGATGGACAAATCAGACCGGCGCGTTCGGCGCACGCGGGAATCGCTGCACAAAGCGCTGATTTCTCTGACCTTGGAGAAGAACTACGACTCGATCACGGTCCAGGAAGTTCTCGATCGAGCGAACGTTGGTCGCTCGACCTTTTATACGCATTTTCAAAGCCTGAATGAGCTGCTCATTTCAGGCACTCACGAACTTCGTAGAACGCTCCACACAGCGCTTGAGAACCGCAGAAAATCCGCAAAGCGTCACGAGAACGTGGTCGCCTTCAGTCATGCCATGTTCGACCATGCCTATGGATACCGCAATGTCTACTTCGCTCTCTTGAATACAGGAGCATGGCCGATTGTTCGGCAGCAATTACAGGATGTCCTGGAAGAATTGATACGACGAGAATGCAAGGCCGAAATTGCGAAGCTTAAGACGGCGAATTCGGACGTTCCCGTTGATTTGTTTGTTCACTACCTTACTTCGGCTTTCTTTGCAGTGTTGATCTGGTGGATGGATCGCCGCAGCCGGTTGACACCGTCGCAAATCGACGATGTATTTCGCTCCTTGGTCCTCCCCACGGTACATGCTGTCCTTGGATGACGTCCGCTCCATCGGTGTCAACCGCACATCGAGGCCGCAAATCTTCACCCTGAAGACTAGTGAGCCAATCCTGGAACAACGAAGGGTCACGTCGTTCGTGCAAGAAGTCTGAGATTAATCTGTAGCACGTCTGAGAGTGCGATGGTCACTTCCGAGCAGATCACTGTTGAGGCAACCGAGCAAATAACGAGGCGACGGCGATCGCTCGATCGAGAGAAGCGACGAATCCTTGCAGAGACTTCAGAGGCTGGTGACCAGCCCGAGTTTTTGTATCCGGCGGATGAGAGCCTACATCCTCAGATCCGCCGCGAGGGGTTATCCTACTTGCTAGGCACTGTAGTTCGCCACAACTCGCGCCACTTTTCCAGTCGCAGACAGTTCCATGAACTCTGCCGTGCGTGTGCCTTTTTGATTTGTGTAGTAGAGCACCACGCTGTTTACGCCCCGGAGCACGTCCTCAAGGCGAAAGTGGAGTTCCGGGTAGGCTTCTAGCCCTCGCTGAAAGTAAGCTCTCAAGTTTGCCTTTCCGACTACTTTGCCATCGGACGTCCCCAACAGCTGGGCGGCAACTGGCGAAGTCAACTCGATTGCATCTTCATAGTGCATCATGATCAAGTCCAGATCATGACCGTTCCAAGCCGCTACCCAATGGTTGGCCAGATTCCAAGCCTCGTCTCTCGTCACTGCCGTTTCTCCAGTTTAAGGTTCGTCATCGATAGAGTAATCGTACGACACAAACAAAAATGTCCACAAAGGCCATCATCCACATTCATGACACACGGTAGGATTCGGAGGATTCGGACGCTTACCCTGGAATGTATCTAGATCCCGAAGCGCATTGTGGAAACCGAAAGACAAGGTTCTTGCTCCGTGTCGACAACTCGGAAATTATCCAGCGCGTTATGCGATCTGGCTCTGCACGCTCATCCTGAGTTTGCGTATCCCATCGTGAATCTGATGTGCGTTGGCGCCCCCGTAGCCGAGGATCAGGCCACCCCTCGCCGGAGGTTTCACGTAGCATGTGGACAAGGGTATTGCAGAAATGCCCTTCTGGGCAGCGCTTCTGGAAACCGCCACATCGTCAACGCCCAGAGGTAGCAGTACTACTAGATGCATTCCTGCCTCTGCACCAATCACCTCGGTCGTATCACCCATCTGGATTTGGATCGCATTCACGAGCGCTCTTCGCCGTTCCATGTAGAGCATTCGCATGCGCCGGATATGGCGAGCGAAGTGTCCCTCTCGGATGAAATCGGTCAGGACTGCCTGATAGAGAGTCGATGAAAAGATGTCGGCGGCATCCCGAGCAAGCCGGACGGACTGAAGCTCCGCAGTTTTGTCGGAAACTCGCACAACTATTTCGGGTCAATTACGGGTCACGGCAGCGTAAATCGTCTGTGTTTATGGGCTCTCGTGGGTTGTCATCTGCGCCGCAAAGTATTTGAATTTGCAGTTTCCCACGAGACTCATAACCCAAAGGTCGGTGGTTCAAATCCACCCCCCGCAACCAACAATTTCCTTCCTTTTCAGTAATTTCCACGAACCCCGCAACCATCCGAATTGGCAATCCTCCGTCTGGCAGAGGAATCGACAAGCTTGGGAGTCTTCGCGTATTCCTCAAAGCTGTATTGACCCCGGACGTGACATAGTAGAGCAGGTTGTAGCGAAGGGCCCTATCTCAGGTGGAGTCATCTCCAAAAAGGAGGACGCTATGAACTCAACCAAAAAGACAGCAAGGATCGCGGGCTTGCTGTACCTCGTGAACGGAGTGACGGGCTTCTTCAGCATCATCTATGTTCCCAGCAAGCTGTTCGTACCTGGAAACGCGGCGGCGACTGCCCACAACATCCTCGCTTCCGAGAGGCTTTTCCGTCTCGGCATCGCCTCCGAAGTGATTTGCGCGGTCGAATTTATCTATCTGCTTTGGGTTCTTTACCGATTGCTGAGCGGGGTGAGCAAGACGCATGCTTCGCTGATGGTGATCTTCGGTGTGGCCTTCGTTCCTATTATGTGCATGAATGCGGTAAGCGATATCGCCGCCCTGATGCTCTTGCGCGCCGCGGATTTCCTGCCGGTGTTTAATCAACCGCAACGCGAATCCCTGACCATGCTGTTCCTCGGTGTGCGTCGCTACGGGTACGATGTCGGCTGGATCTTTGGCCTTTGGCTTTTCCACTTCGGTGTGTGTGTGTGGAAGTCGGGTTTCCTACCGCGCTTCCTGGGCGCGTTGCTGATTGCTGCATGCTTCGGCTACCTGTCCGTAAGCCTTACAACGTTTCTTTTACCGAGTTACGTGAATATCGTGAGCCGATTGGCAAACATCCCGTTAACGTTGGGCGAACCCGCGGCTATCTTGTGGCTTCTGATTCGGGGAGCAAAGGACCAGCCATTGGAGGCTGGAGCATAATGTGAGCCAAACTCCTGGCGTTGGGCTTCACGTTCGGCGGATTCCCGGCGAGTTGTTTGAATGCTAAGTCCAGTGAGGAGCGCGTGGTATACAAAAGGCTGAACTCAACGGGAACGTTGATTCAGAGAACAACCACGGAGGCTCCTCAAGGACATTATGTATTACATCGGGCTGGATGTTCACAAGAAGACGATCAGCTACTGCGTCAAGGATGTGAGCGGTCAGGTCCACCGGGAAGGCCAGATCGGAGCAACGCGACGCGAACTCGACGGTTGGATGAAGACTCTTCCGCAACCCTGGACGGTGGCCATGGAAGCGACGATTTTCACGGGCTGGATCTACGATCATCTGCTGCCGCATGCGCAGCAGGTCAAGGTGGCGCATCCGCTGAT
>Ga0209240_1001075_pt1 | contig 10855 bp, 13 predicted proteins | sample GraSoi_2013_80cm_FD_185828 | JGI IMG/M metagenome (GOLD analysis project Ga0209240, IMG submission 185828) | Grasslands soil microbial communities from the Angelo Coastal Reserve, California, USA - Sample 9_17_2013_80cm (SPAdes) (version 2) | ecosystem: Environmental > Terrestrial > Soil >... | reverse complement strand
ATCGAAAAGCGCATGTCCCACGGCTTCACGGTCCTGGCTAACTACACCTACTCCAAGAGTCTCGATGATCTGCCGTTTGGAGAAGGTGTTTCGGGCTTCGATACCGGCTATTCAACCCTGCCGTTTAATGATCCTCGCCGTCATCAGGTGGACTACGGGCCGTCGGGCTTTGACCACACTCACGTTTTTACAGGCTCTTATGTCTGGCAGTCCCCCAGTCTAAAAGGCCGCGGCTCGCTGATTCGCCATCTGTTCGGAGACTACGAATTGGGCGGGATCGTTTCCGCCGCCAGCGGACGTCCAATTACCGTGCTGCAAGGCACGGAGCTTTCTGGCACAGGAATAGGCAATGACCGCGGCACATACTGCACTGGTATAGGCGTCTCTACCGATACCTGCACGCCCGGTCTCAGCCCCTACAGCTCGAGCTCTTGTGCGGGCGTCACCGCAACTTGCGTGAGCTGGCTCACTGCCGCCGCTTTTGAACCCACTAAGGTACCTTGTCCCCCCGGTGCGGCCGCGCCGTGCCCCGGCAGCAAGACGGAAAACAATCCCGCCATATTCGGCGCCTTTGGCAATATTGGAAAGAACGTCCTTCGGCTGCCACGAACCGTAAATTGGGACATGCAGCTTTCCAAATACTTCTCTTTCACGGAACGCGTAAAGCTCCAACTCCGCGTTGAATACTTCAACATTTTCAACCATCCGAATTTCGCCCCGGAAAGCACCAGTACGGGAGCGGTAAACGGCACCGACCAAATCAGCGCGTTCGACAAGCTCAACGGCAACTCTGCCTTTGGCACTTTTAGGGCAGGGCAAGCCGCGGAGCCTCGAATTGCTCAACTGGCTGCCAAGATCATCTTCTGAATGGTCTGGAATCGAAAACCTCTTCAATTGAAGGTATGCCAGTCTCTATCGAACTGATCGACGATTCGACCGTATCGATGTAAATCGGCCGCAAGTGTGGCAGAATGCGCGCGCTAACTGCTGCATGACGCTGTTGTGTCGTCGGCAAAAAAGACTCCCGAGGTGTAAATGAAGAAACTTTTTGTGTGCTTCTTACTTGCCGCACCGTTGTTGTTTGCCGCGCCGCAAGCGACGGCCCCGGAAGGGTTCGAACACTGGACCACGGCCGACCTGTGGCGGCTCGGGCAGGCGGTCAATCCCGATGCTGCGTCCGACCCGCACCATATCGCCGTGAAACAGCTTGCAGATTTTCCCAACGACGCCTTCTTGCTGGCCCACCGGGAAGCGGACGGCCAGGTGGAATGGCACGAAACCCAAATTGACATCTTTTTCGTGCAATCCGGCTCGGCAACGCTCGTCGTGGGCGGAACCTATCTGAATGGGGAGACTGTTGCTCCACATGAAAAGCGTAACGGTACCATTCAGGGCGGAACTCGTCAGAAGCTTTCCGCTGGCGACATCGTGCGCATCCCCGCTCGCGTCCCACACCAACTCCTCCTCGACGGCGCGCACGAGTTCACTTACTTCGTTGTTAAGGTGAAAGGCTACTAGCACAAACGCTGGCGTGTTGTGTCAGCGATAGGATGAGATGAAGTCTTTGTAGGCGGCTTCAGATTCTTCCGGTGTCAGGATGGCAGAGGAGATGAGGATGCGGTAGCGGAAGGTTACCGACTGGTTGGGCGCGAGCGTGAAGTTTAGTTCTTGTTTGCCGTTAGTAAAGACTTTCTGACCTAGGGGATTGGCGGCGAAGAGTCCGTAGCCGCGGGCGTGCCAGTAGGTGGGAAAGCCGGGATTGGCGGGATGGTCGAGAATGGTGATCGTAACCGCCTCGTCGCCGACTTGGCCGCTCAGATTGCACCAGCGGCCGCGCGTGCCCCAGGCCGCGTCTCCCTTCTTGCCTTCGCTGGTGAGATAGACGCCGTTTACGCCGGTGTTGTCGAGCTTAGCGACGGCGGTCGCGCGGCCATTGCTGTCGGTGAAGACTTCTGGCTTGTCGGAGGGAGCTTCCAACGCGCGAGCGACGCGCATGCCGAGAACGCCTTCCTTATCGTCATGGAAGACAACTTTTTCGTCGAGCGCTTGCAGCGCGGTAACGCGGTCGATGCTGCGGAAATTGGCGCCACCACGAAAGACGAAGCGGGTGTGTTCCTTCAGAATGAGCTGCTGCCTGCCGCTGATCCAGTCGGCGTCGACTTCCAGCTCAGCTTGATCGGCGCCGCTCTTTGCCAGCGTGATAGCGCGATGGCGAATGTTGCCCATCTTGGGAATATCTTCCACCTTAATTGCTTCTGAGTTGTTCCAGAAATCAAAGCCGCTGACGTTGCCGTAGTTGAACCACAGGCCAGCGTGATGCGGATGATCGACACGCTCACCCGGGCGCGGCTCGAGCGGGAAGCCACGCGTGACGACGGTGCCTTTTGCTGTGCGGACAGGATAGAGGACGGGCTTGGCAAGCTTTTCGGGCCAAATGTAGGAGGTGAAGGGCTGGCCGTTGATGACGATGTCGACGCGTCGTTCCGCTTCATTTGGGATCACGCGGATGCGGTCCTTTGGCGAGTTCTGGTTTGCCGCGATGCAGCAAATGAGTGCGGCGCAGGCGGCAATCGCAACGAGGGATTTTTGTATAGGCATAAAACGTTCTTCGTTAATTGGCCGGAAGGGATGATCGCACAAGCATGGGGCCGGGCGAAGTCAGGAAAATTCAAGCTGCATCGCAGAAAATTTAAAGTCTATGGAGTCTTCCCTTAACTCTTCCTTTCGTTGCTCCGGATTCAGCTCGCAATAACGTTGGCGTTCCGCGGTTGCGAGCCTACAAGGTTCGCTTGAAACAATGAAAGTGCAATGGACACACCAGGCGCTCAACGTACGCAGCTAGTAAGTGAAGGAAGCAATCGAGAAGACATCGAAGGCGAATCTGGTGCCGTCCGCCCTTTCGGCTAGATTTGGGCTCTGCCGCCGTCGACGAACAGTTCGATACCAGTGACGAAACTGGAGTCATCGGATGCCAGGAACAACGCCACCTTAGCAACTTCCTCGGGTTTCCCCATGCGCCCCATCGGGATGGTGGACACAATCCGCCCAATCACGTCCGCAGATTGCCGGCTCACCGCCGGCGTATTGATCGGACCCGGACTGACCACGTTTGAGCGGATACCACGGTCCTTCAGATCTGTAGTCCAGGTTCGCACGAAAGAGCGGATGGCAGCCTTACTCGCGGCGTAGACGCCGAAGGCGGCAGTACCCTTAACACTCGCCACAGAGCCGTTGAGAATGATAGAGCCGCCATCCTTCAGTAGCGGCAAGGCCTTTTGCACCGTGAAGAGCGCTCCCCTGACGTTGATGTTGAATAGTTTGTCGAAATGCTCTTCGGAGACCGCCCCAAAGGGAACAAATTCGGCAACGCCGGCGTTGGCGAAAACAATATCGATTCGGCCTTTCACCTTGGAAACCGTCTGGTAAAGACGATCAAGGTCAGCGAGTTTGGCAACGTCGCCCTGAACGCCAGACACATTGCTGCCGATTGCCTTCACGGCCTCGTCGAGTTCCTTCTGGCGGCGGCCGGTAATGAAGACATAGGCACCCTCTTTGACGAAAAGTTTTGCCGTAGCTAACCCAATGCCTTCTGTGCCGCCGGTGATGACGGCGGTCTTGCCTTCGAGCTTTTTGGACATTGTCTTTCTCCATTCTTGTTGAGCTCTGAACTCGCGACCTCCGATCCTTCACATTCTCGATCACTTGCGTCCGAGCACCGCCTGGCCGAGGTGATAGGAGAGATGGTTCGTGCGGCTCAGTAGGATGGCGAAGCGATTGCGCGAAGGATCTTTGGCGAAATCTTCCTCCGATACGGCCGAGTGCCTATGGACCCAATCGGACCAAGACATTGTTTCAAACCCCTTCCGCACTTCAGCATTGACGGCGTTCCATGCCCGGCGAACTTGTTCGTGCGAAGGAATGTCGGCTCGTGATTTGTCGGGATTCGAGACGAAGGCGACATCAAACTCGGGATGAAGTCGTTCTCCCAACGACAACAGCGGGAGCATCGCGTCGTGTACGGCTGTGAGATGTCCCCACAAGTAAAGAAGCCTGTTCCTGCCTGGCGCTATTTCCCGCAGAATCTCCTCGGACGAGAGGCCTGCAAAAAGCTTGTCCGCGCGATCAATTTGGGCGTTCCATGTTTTCAGCCCGAGAGCTAAGTAAGAGCCTTCGTTTCCCATGGGTTCGTCTCCTATCAACTACTCCGTTTGATTTGTATTTTGGAAAAGTCTTCCCTTCAAGCCTTAGGAGGGAAAATGAACCCGGCCTCCGAACGACCCCAATCCAAATTCAAGTCGTCCTCGGTCAAGGGTCCGCCGATCTGCTCATGATCGTAGTGGTGTTCATACACGACGCTGGACGCCTTCCACCTCCGAACGGCCTTCCATTTCAAAGTGCACCGTCTCCCACTGACACCGGTGAAGTCGATCCTCCATCCGGAATGTGTCTCGTTGGCGGTGTCTCGGGGAACCTCAGTTTGCTGCACTGATATCGACAATCTGCCGACTTCAGTCATTACGTGAAGCGGGACCAGAAAAGTCGATAGAAAGGGACGCACTCTCTCCTTTCCACGGACTGTCTCCGGAGAATCTTCGCTGCTTACCTCGACGTCATCGGCGTAAAACTTGTCAAAGATCTCCAGAAACTCTTCGTAGCTCCTGGCGATTTCGGCGCGTAGGATCGCCGCGTTCAGGGTTAACTCCGCGGCCTGCGAGCTCTTGTACGCGTTGCCGTCGAACTGGCTAACGGTCATATGATTGTTTTCACGGGTCATCGAGTCCTCCTTTAGGCTTGCGAGGTTTCGCGAGCTCTTGCGCCGTTCAAGAAAAAGAGCATCGTGACGGGCTTGGTGCCTTTATTTCGCCATGCGTGGCGCGTACCGTTTTGCACGACCACGTCGCCGCGGTTCAAATGCAGAGTCTCGTCGTCGTCCAACTCCAGCCAAATCTCTCCATGGTAGACAACTGCATAGTCGACGGTGTTCGTTTTGTGCATCGCAGGATCTTCTTTTTCGAAGTGATCGGCTAATCCTCGCAGACGAACCAATGCTTCGTTTCGTGCGGCTTCGCCATCGAAAGACGGATCCGCGAAGACCGAGCCGGGCGGAAACGTCACGAGGTGCAGGCTCGTGCCGCCAGGTCCTGGAACGACGGAGTCGGGATATCGATCAAACTTCTGCTCAGTGCTGAGATCCGGAATCACCGGGTTGATCCATATGAGTGTGTGCTCGTAGCCGGGAACGGTCTTGAACTCATTGGCCAGCAACGGTTCGTCGCTTTGGACGGCCTTTCCGTTTACATTTTCCGTGACGATACGACGGTAGGTAGTCGGTTTCTTACCACGCTTGGGCGATTCTCTTTTCTTAGAGGCCGTTTTATTCATGACTAGATCTCCCCATCCGCAATTCTCATAAGCTGCTTCGTGAAATTCTGGTCTAGAAACAGGCGCAACCCGTGGCACCTGGGCGCTGGCCTAAGCGGTGAGAGCCTTTCCGTGATACGCGGCCGCAAAGACATCCTGCACAAATTTTTCGAACGAAGTCGGCGTGCTGTTCTGCGGCGAACGCGGCTCCTGCGCAGCGAGGACTCCCGCATTGATGGCTTGGAACATCTCGATGTACACCTCGGCTTTCCTCGGCGAAAAACCCGTTTGCGTCAACGCCTGTTGCACCTGGTGATACGGAAACTGCTCGTAACGCAGATCCGGCTTGCCAATACCGCGAGCAATCACCGCGGTAGCTTCCGTCATCGATAGGTCGCGCTCGCCAAGCAGTTCGCTGGTTTGTTTGCCGGAAAAATCCAGGTCCAGGAGGCGCTGCGCGGCGTAGTCTCCCACGTCTCGCGTCGCGATCATGGGCAGCTTCAGGTCGGGTAGCAGGGCATGCCCGAACAGTCCGATCCCATGGATCATGTCGATCGCCGCCAGATTGTTCTCCATGAAATACGCAGCTCGCAGGTGCAGAACGTTCAAACCGCCGATAGCGTTGAGTTTTTGCTCCGACGAATGCAGCCCGGTGACGGGTCCGGTGCCTTCCGAGACATGCGCGCCGTAGCTGCTCAAGTGCACCGCGTAGCGCAGGCCGGACTCCTTCACTGCTTTCGAGATTGCGTCGCTCTGTCGCTCTTGCTCCTCCCTGGAGTTCAGCGGCGGCAACATCAAGTATGCCGCGCGGGCACCGCTGAAGGCTTTGGTGAGCGCAGCCGCATCACTCAAGTCGGCCGTGAACGCTTCCGCGCCTTTGCGCGCAAAGCGTTGCAATCGCCCGACCTCGCGCCCCACGACGCGCACTTTCTCGCCCTTCGATAGCAGGAAATTGGCGATGATCGAGCCGGTGTTCCCGCTTGCTCCCAAAATCACATACATGCCGTCCCTTACGACAGCGACCGTGTCTTTAGGGCTGTTCATATTCGTCTCTCCTTTTCGTAGGGCTCGGTTTGCAATCCAGGTCCGCGTGTTTATATGTGGTGATAATCTGCACATATACACGCAAAAAAAGTCACTGGCTCGCGCGACGGATTTCCCCAACTACATCGGCGAGCGTTATTCCAGCAAGACTATTCTCGAAGCTCTCCTGCGCTTTCTTTAGGACCGACGACATGCATCCCTTGATGTTGCAGCTGATCGGGCATCTCTTCTCCACTGGATAGCTGTGAATCGCGAATGTCGGAGGAGCCTCGCTGGCACGATAGACGTCCAAAAGCGTTATCTGCTTAGGGGAACGCGTGAGCCTACTCGCGCCGTTCTTACCGCGCGTGGTGACGACCAGGCCTGCCTTTGAGAGTTTCGAGAGAGATTTCCTGACAAAGGTGGGATCGGCATTGACACTTTCCGCAAGCATCGCCGAAGGCAGTTCCTCGCCGTGACGGAAACCGAGAGCGGCCATGATGTGAGCTGCGACCGTGAATTGGACGCTAGTCGCCGACATCAAATCTCCTCGGCCTATGTGATGTTTATCAGCACAATTGGGGTACAAGCTTTTTTGAGGGACCTTAAGATCTATGTTCCCATCCTTTATATTCAATTGGTTGCAGCTTGCGGATTTGTCGGGGCAACGGTGTAGGGAACCGTTAGACCTGCGGGCTATCACCCGCCGAGTTGAGAAAAGGCCCCAGCTCCGCCGTCGATGGCGAAGTCTGCCCCAACGACGTAGGCCGAATCATCTGATGCTAAGTATACGGCCAGCTTCGCGATCTCCAGCGGCTCCGCGATTCTCTTGCTGGGATTGTAAGTGCGAAGGACATCTTTAATGGCTTCGCCCTCTTTCCCACCGGGAACACGGCCGAACATTTCAGTGTCGGTGGGGCCAGGACTCAGAGCATTCACTCGAATCTTCCTATCCGCGAGCTCCGCACTCATGGTTCTAGCGAAACTGGAAAGTCCCGCCTTGATCGCCGACATCATGCTCGTAGTGGGCCAGGCTGTTTTCACTGTTACTGACGAAGTGACGATCACCGAAGAGCCGTTTTTCAAAAGGGGAACTGCTTTTTGAATCGTGAAAAATACTCCCTTCAAGTTCACGGCGACTAGGTTGTCAAATGTATCTTCCTCGACGACTTCGAAAGGCCCAAATTGACTGTAGCCAGCGTTCGCAAAGACCACATCGAGGTGGCCAAATTCAGCTTTAATTTTTGAGTAAAGACTATCGAGATCCGATAGCTTGCTGACGTCAGCACAGAATGCCAGAGCCTTAGGCCCGAGGGTGCTTCTGGCCTCTTTCAACGTCTTCTCATCTGTGCCGCAGATTACGACCCGAGCACCTTCACGTTCGAATTCCTGAGCCGAAGCCAGACCAATTCCTCGCGTCCCCCCGGTAATTAGGATGTTCTTATTTTTCAGTCTTTCCATTTTTCTCTCCACTTCTATAACCATCGCCACCTTTAGCTGTCTGTCGTCATCCAAATAGATGTCTGATATCATCTAAACGTTACGATGTTCAAGCCCAAAAGTTTTCGAGGACGGAGAATCGATCCATGCGTAAGTCAAAAGCAGAAACCGCCAAAACACGCGAGCGCATACTTAAGGCTGCGAGCGCCCAGTTTCTGAGCCACGGAATCACGGAGGCTGGTCTCGCCCGGCTGATGCGGGCTGCCGGGCTCACCCACGGCGGTTTCTACCGCCATTTCGCCTCCAAGGACCAACTCGTTTCCGAAGCCTGCAGTCAGGCAGTTCAGTCGCTCACCTGCGGCCTCAAATCCCAAATCGAGGGGAAGCCTCCCGATCAAGCGCTGCCGCTGCTCGTCGGCAAATACGTATCCCGCAGCCACAGGGACCAGCCGGCGACCGGTTGTGTCCTTGCCGCACTCGGGAGTGAACTGGCGCGCGCGGATGCCAAGACACGGGAGGCCGCCACGGAAGGTTTCCTGGGCCTCTCCCGGTTGATTGCCGGACAGCTCAAGAAGGTGCCCGCCAAAAAGGCCGAAGTGCAGTCTATGGCGATCGCTGCAGCTATGATCGGTGCCATCACGCTCGCCCGCATCGTCCCGGATTCACGAATTTCCAATTCCATCCTAGTGGGCACCCGGGAGCACATACTCAAATCCGTGCGACGGAAGCGTTAGCGGCCTCAGGTCGTCTGGCTCGCTTCGCCGCGAAATGATCCGTTCCAAATTCATTCCGCCCTATGGCCTATTTTGCAAATGCTCGACCCAGGCGCGCAGTTGCGCCAGATGGTGACCTCTGTGTCGCACACACTGCGACCGAACGATCCGGGCGAGTGGAAAAGTCTCATCCATTTCCTCCGGAGCGTCTCGCAGAGCCGATACGATTTCTGTCCGCGCGCGGCTGAATTGGTCTCGCAATTGCGGAACCAGCGTCGCATGGTTTGCGGCCGTCACCTCCTGATTGATCTGCTCAGCCTCTTCCAAGGTCCTCTTCCTCGGAGACCACGTGCCGGCCCGGAGTTCCCGTACCTGCTCCGCGGCGCCCTGCTCCCAATGCGCCAGATGCCCCAGCAAGTCCTTAGTGGACCACTCCCGCGTCACGCCGACCACCTGCATCTGCTCCTCGCTGAGCGCTTCAAAACGCGAGAGCAGCTCGTCGAAAATGCGGCTTTCCTCCTGGATCAGCATCGACGTTTTCAACATCTAGGTCCCTTTCTGGCCCACCGACGTCAGGCCTTCTATTCGTTCTGCGATGACGACCCGTTGTTTCCAGACACGGACTGTGCCCCCGCCGCGATACCCGCCGGTCCAGCGAAATCCCCCAACGTGCCCATGCCGGGGAGGTACCGTTCGCCTGTCCAAATTCCGTCACCCACCTAATTCCTTGGCAAAATCCGCCCGTGGGCATTCCGCTCCAGCTTATGGACGATAAAAACGGCATAAGTATCTTCACCACAGAGAGTGCAGCAACCCAAATTCCCAGAGACGACTATGCCTTCCCAATGAATACCGAAGATGCATAGAAGTCGGATCATCGCGTACCTCCAAAGAGACTCGAAAGTCTTCGTCGCCTGCGCCGCACGGTGCTCAACCGATCTCGGACGGTATCCTCGCGGCCAAAACCGCCTTCTTTATTTCCATTCCTCCGCCCCACGATATATGATGGCCATCATCTAAGTATGGTACACGAATTTATTCGGGCTTGACAGCGGAACATAAGATGATATATATCATCCCTCAGGGCCCGATCATGCGATATCCCGCACAGCACAAGCAGCAGACGCGACAACGAATTGTCCGAGCAGCCTTACGGCGATTCCGAAGCCGAGGGACGGAAGGGGCGAGCATCGGAACTCTTATGCGCGACCTTCGCCTTACGCACGGCGGGTTTTACCGGCACTTCCGCAGCAAAGAGGATCTGTTCGTTGCGGCTTTCGAGCAGGGTCTGAAGCAGCTGGCACATTACGCGGACTCTGCGGTCAAGCGCGCTCCGAAAGGCGGTGAGTTGACGACTCTCATCGACTATTACTTGAGCCTTGAGCATTGCGATCACCCCGCGGACGGATGTCCGGTCGCGGCACTGACCACGGAAATCGGCCGGCGTCCCGGCAAAGTACGCGGTACATTTCTCAACCTTTTCATCAAGCACACGGAAAGCACGGCGAAATACATGCCGGGTGCGAACGATGAGGAGCGAAATCGCAAGGTCCGGCTTCTGTTTTCGGGGATGGCCGGGACGCTTAACGTGGCGCGGCTGATTGCGGACACCGGCCAGCGCAAGAAATTCCTGGAGGACGCCCGGAAGTTTTACTTCGACGCCGTCAAGCAATGATTCATTTTTTTTATACCGATAAGATGACAATGGTCATCTCGTGCGACGCACGCTCTGCGGACACTTCATTCCGAGCCGTATCTCGTCCGCCCACGGGAGACGTATTAACAACTGAGACAGGAATGGCCTTCAGACCCGAGAGTCGATACAGGGAGAGCACTATCGCTACGCTGCGTACCATCTGTTCGAGATCCACCGGAGGGGAATCATGTTCAAAGGCTCAAGAACGCAACTGAATCGTGCTTTGGAGAACCGGGAGAAACCTTCGGAATTCGGCTTGGGCTCGGAGCTGGGATGCAATCCGGATGACCTACGAGTCGAGCTCGCAGGTTACTGGTCGCGCCTTCTCCTGCGCGTGAAGAAACAAAGCGAAGTCGTCGACGGAAAAAACTTGCCAGAAGAGATTAGGCCATGAATTTCATTGCATTGAAGATCCTGACAGGGGACCGCGCCAAGTATCTGGGGCTGATTTTCGCCATCGCCTTTTGCACCTTTCTGCTGGAGAACCAGACGTCAATTTTCGCGAGCATTCTCAAGCGCACCGGCAGTCAGATTCTCGACGTGACCGATGCGGACGTATGGGTGATGGATGGGAAGACCGAATATTTCGAACAAACCAAGGCGCTGAAGGACACCGACCTGA